>Ga0247823_10001957_pt1 | contig 17027 bp, 14 predicted proteins | sample 13C_PalmiticAcid_2_FD_192426 | JGI IMG/M metagenome (GOLD analysis project Ga0247823, IMG submission 192426) | Soil microbial communities from agricultural site in Penn Yan, New York, United States - 13C_PalmiticAcid_Day30 | ecosystem: Environmental > Terrestrial > Soil > Agricultural land...
CGCCGCGAGCACGGCGTCGGCGTCCTCGCAGTCCAGTTGTTCCAGCAGTTCCTTGTGTCGTTCGCGCAATTCGAACATCTGCCGGGACAGGCCGGCCATGCGGGTGGCGACGACGGGTTCGATACCGGTGAAGAAGGGATCCATGTCAGTGCCTCATCCGTGCATGTCGTGGCTGGCCCCGCCATCCAGCTGGACCATGTCCGCGCTGATGTCGGCGAATGCCAGGACCTTGCCGCCATGGGCGGCGGCGAATCTGTCCGCGTCCTCGCGGCTGGCGAAGCTGGCGAAGGTCGGACCCATGCTGCCGGTGCGCGAGGAACCCTGCACATAGAACGCCCCGGTGGCGTCGATCCAGTGCCCCTTGGGCACGTCCCAGTCGGTCTTGCCCATGTCCTGGACGTAGACGCCGGCGACCTTGCGCACCTGCTCGGGTTGCAGGGTGATCGACAGCAGTTCGAGGGTGTCGCAGTAGTACTCCACCTTGCCGTCGGCATAGCGGATCTGGCCCTTCGGACCGGGATAGTCGCGCAGCACCATGCCGTCGAGTTCGCATTGCTGTCCGGCGTCCGGATCGACCGGCTCCACGCTGGCCAGCGGCTGGGCGCAACCGGCGACCAGCAAGGCCACCAGCGAAACACGTAACGCTTTCATCGGAATCTCCAAAGGGCCACCCCGAGCGGGGCGAGGATCCAGGCCACCATCACCGAGCCGAGCACGCGCGGATCGCCCCAGGCATCGGGCAGCAGCGTGCCCAGTCCGAACGCGTTGCGCAGGGTTTCGGTGGACATGGCGTTGAACACGCGGAACACGTCCGCGGGATTGAGCAGCAGCGCCCAGGGCGCCCAGGCCGAGGAATGCCGGCCGGCGGTGGCGACCAGCGCGCCGAGCAGGGCCAGATCGAACACCAGCACGAAGCCGAACCACAGCAGGATGGCCGCGCCGGTGGCGCGGGCGCGATCACGCACCAGCACCGACACCAGCATCGCCAGACTCAGGAACGACAGGCCCAATGCGATCACGCTGGCGACGAACAGCGCGTACAACCGGATGCCGGCGGCATCGAGTTGCGCGGCCAGCGGCACCAGCGCCGCGCCGAAGCCGATCAGGGTCGCCAGCACCAGCGCCGCGCCGAGTCCGAGGTACTTGCCGAGCAGGAGTTCGGCGCGGGTCAGCGGCATCGACAGCATCAGGTCCAGGGTGCCGCGCTCGCGCTCGCCGACGATGGCGTCGAAGCCGAGCAGCAGCGCGATCAGCGGCACCAGGTAGATCGCCAGACTGGTGAGGCTGGCCACGGTCACGCCGATGCTGCGGAAGCCGACCGTGCCGGATTGCGCGCCACCGGCGTAGGCGATCAGCAGCGCAAAGGCCGCCAGCACCACCGCGACCGCGAGGATCCAGCGGTTGCGCAACCGGTCGCGCAGTTCCTTGCCGGCCACCGTGCGCAGGGCGCGCCATTGCAGTCCGCCGATCATGCGTGGCCTCCGGCATGGCGCTGGCGCAGGTACAGATCTTCCAGGGTCGGAGGATGGATCTCCACGTCGACCAGGGCCGCGCCGGATTCCGCCAGCAGCGGCAGCAGGCCGGTGCGGTGCGCGCGCGCCACGCTGACCGTCAGCACGTTGTCCGCCGTGGTGATGACCGGGAAGCCGGCGTCTCCCAACCGTTGTCCGATGCGCCGCGCGGCGTCGGCGTCGCGCGTGTGCAGGCGGGCGCGGCTGGGCAGATCCGACGCGGCGGCCAGGCTGTCCACGCTGCCCTGCGCGATGACCCGGCCGTTGGCGAGGATGGCCAGGCTGTCCAGGTGCGGCTGGATTTCCGCCAGCAGGTGCGAACTGAGCACGATGGTGGCGCCGGCGCGCTTGAGCGCGGCCAGGGTGTCGTAGAAATCGTGGATGGCCTGCGGGTCCAGGCCATTGGTCGGCTCGTCGAGGAACAGCAGTTCCGGTTGGCCCAGCAGGGCCTGGGCGAAACCGAGCCGCTGGCGCATGCCCTTGGAGTACTCGCGCACCGGGCGCTTCATCGCGTGGGCCAGCCCGACCTGTTCCAGCAGGTCGGTGCATTGCCGCGCGTCCGCCGCCTTCAGCCGGGCGAAGAAGCGCAGGGTGTCCAGGCCACTCAGGTTGTCGTAGAGCGCGACGTTTTCCGGCAGATAGCCGATGCGCTGGCGCAGCCAGCGGAAGGCGGCGCCGCGCACGGGCGTGCCGTGGACGCGGATCTGTCCGGCGCTGACCGGTTCGATTCCCAGCATCATCTTGAACAGCGTGCTCTTGCCGGCGCCGTTGTGGCCGACCAGTCCGAACGTCGTGCCGGCCGGGATGGACAGGCTCACGCCGTCGACGGCCTGCACGGCACCAAACCGCTTGTCGACCCGCTCCACTTCAATCGCGTGCTGCATCGTTCCGCGTGGCTTCGAGCCACGCCCTCCAGTCCTTGTGTCGCGGCACCATCGCCGGGCGCGCGTCGGTCACGGTGGCTACCCGCAATACGGGGAATTGCCGGGAAATCAGCCGCAGGGTGCTGATCGCGGGGCTGCTGTCGAGCAGCTTGGTGAACGGATAGCGCGTCACCAGCCAGTCGACCGCGTCGCTGGCTTCCATCGGCGTGTCGCCGAAGCCGTCGCCATCGCCGTCCCAGCCCAGGTAGTTGCTCCAGTAGTTGCCGCGCTGCTTGCCCCATTCGACGTCGCGCGAGGCCACGTAGCGGATCTGTTCCTGGTTGTTGACGAAATCGTTGCCATCCACCTGGTTGTTGAACGATCCGGCCCACAGGTGGATGCCTACCCGGTTGCCGATCACCAGGTTGCCGCGCAGGACGTTGTACTCGGCGTCGTAGATGAAGAAGCCGCGCCCGTTGCCCGCCGAGATGTTGTCCTCGATGGTCGAGTCCTGCAGGGTCCGCAGCATGATGCCGTGGTCGGTGTTGGCCCAGGTGCGGTTGCCGCGCACGGTCAGGTTGCGGACTTCCATCAGCGCCAGCCCGCCCTGATTGTGGTGGCTCTCGTTGTCCTGCCACAGGTTGTGGTAGGAGTTCATGTAGTGACTGCCGTAGCGCACGTGGTGGATGACGTTGCCGATGAACTCCGCGTGGTGGGACACGTCCACGTAGATGCCGTCGCGGGCGAAGCTGATGTGGTTGCGCGCGATGCGGGCGCCGCGGGTGTTGTACAGCTGGATGGCGTTGCCGCGCTGCGACGAGAGCTTCTCGCGCATGCCGGTGATCAGGTTGTCCTCGATGCGGACGTCGTCGGATTTCTCGATCCAGAGGCCGAACAGCACATGGGCGAAGTCGCAGTGGCGGACCACCGCGCGGTGCGCGCCCGGCTGGATGTAGATGCCGGCGTTCTGTCCGCCCAGGTCGTCGCCGCTGTCGCGCACGATCAGGCCTTCGATGCGCACGTCGGGCGCGACGACGCGGATGACGTCGCCTTCGCCGCCGCCGCTGATCGTCGGCCGGTCGATGCCGCGCAGGGTCAGCGGCTTTTCGATCCGCAGGCGTTCGGCGTAGTGGCCGCGCGGGATTTCGACGGTGTCGCCGGGGGCGGCGCGCTCGACCACCTCGCCGATGCGTTCGCCCGGCTGGACCCGCCACACCGCCGCCGTGACGGGGGCGGCGCAGGCCAGCAGCAGGAGCAGGGCGCCCAGTCGCTTCATTCCACCAGTTCCAGCGGAATGAAATGGCCGTCGCGTCCCACCGGCGTCAGCGGCAGGCCGGCGCGCTCGCGGCGCTTGCGTTCCTTGGCCAGCGGCGGACAGGAATGGTCGTCGTGGTACAGCACCATGCAGTCCAGGCACTGCATGCATTCGCTGGGATCGATCCGGCCTTGCGGATCGATGGCCTGCGAACCGCAGCCGACCGCGCAGGCCTTGCAGGTGGTGCATTCGGCCTTGCGGCGCAGCCCGAACATGCGCCAGCGCGAGGGCAGGGCGAGGCCGGCGCCGAGCGGGCACAGGTACTTGCAGAACGGTCGCTCCATGAACATCGAGGCCGCCAGCAGCGCCGCCCAGAAGGCGATGAACGGCCAGGCGCGCGTCCAGATCGAGACGAAGAACGTGCTCTTGAACGGCTCCACCTCGGCCAGCAGCTCGGCCAGCGCCATCGAATGGAACGAAGCCGCCACCAGCACCACGAGGATCACGTACTTCAGCCAGCGCAGGCGGTGATGCCACTTGCCCGGCAACTGGAACTGCCAGCGCGCCAGCCCGATTTTTCCGGCGAACTTGTACAGCAGTTCGCTCAGTGAGCCGTAGGGACACAGCCAGCCGCAGAACACGCCGCGTCCCCACAGCACGATGGTGATGGCGATGAAGATCCAGAAGATGAAGATCAGCGGGTCGCTGAGGAACAGATCCCAGCGCCAGCCGTCGCGCAGCGCGTGCAGCAGGGTCAGTCCCTGCACGATCGAGGGCTGCGCCAACTGGCTGAAGCCGAGGAAGCCCACCGCGATCAGCCACACCGTGATGTGCGGCCACAGGATCCAGCGCTTGTCCACGCGGGTGGAGCGCGCGGCCCAGCGCCGGTGGGTGGCATAGAACACGAACACGAACACCAGCAGCGCGGACATGCCCGCGATCTGCCAGGCCTTGGCCTTCCAGATGCGGACCCAGGCCGGCGTCTGGCTGGCGACGGCGGGCCGCCCACCCTGCAGGTAGGCCGCGGGCAGCCAATAGGCCGCATCGAAATTGGCGTAGTCGCGGTTGCCCTCGTCGGTGTTGCGATGGGCCAGGAACGAGAGCTTCCACGGATAGGCGGCGGAGAATTCGCCGCTGCGCAGGATGAAGATGCCGGATTCCGCATGGGACGGCGCGCCGTTCGCGTGGATCCGGTAGAGGTTGCGGTAGTCGGTGTCCCGGAAATGGTGGACGTCGATATCCTGCGAGACCTGGATGCGGTCGTAGATGCCGCCGCGCACGAACGCCGAGCCCTTGAACGAACTGGTGCCGTTGCCGAGCACGAATATCGCGTGCTCGCCGGGCCGCAGTTCGTCCATCAGTTGGCGGTAGCCCGCATCGCCGAGGATGCTGCGGCCGATGGCGGGCGCATTGAGATATCCGAACCACAGATCGATGAAGGGCTGATCGCCGGCGGGCGCGCCGACGTCGGTCTGGCTCACGGTCAGCCGCTGCACGCTGCCTTCCTCGACCAGCGCGTTCCAGTCGCGTGGCGGCACGGCGTCTTCGACCAGCCGCGCCTGCGGCCGCGCCACCGCCTTGATCAACCCGACCTGGCGGGCGACCGCGTAGCTGCCGCGACTGACCAGTTGGTTCTCCGCCATCACCGTCACGGTCGCGCCGCTGATGACATCCATCGAGACTTCGCCTTCTTCGGCCTTGCCCAGCTCGAAGCGGGAACCGGCGGGCTGGCCGACGTACTGTTCGACGTAGCGGTTCAGTTCCTTCTCGGGAATGCCGGCGAGCAGGATCGGCTCGCTGTGCTTGAGGATGCGCACGCCGGTGATCCGGCCGCCCGCGTCCATGCCGGCCAGCGTGATCATCGGCTTGCCGGAATACCCGACGATGTCGGGGGTCACGTCACTGGACAGGAACACGTAGCCGACCGTGCGCAGCTTGCCGCCTTCCTCGCGCAGCCCGCGCACGAACGCGGGATTGCCCTCGCGCAGGCCGAACCGCGTGGCCTGCGGCAACACGCTGTCGCAGGCCACGTGGCGGCACATGTCGGGATCGGTGAACAGCGCTTCCGGCAATTGCGCTTCGTAGGAACCCGCCTGGGCCCAGCCCGCGAACAGGCAAAGCAGCAGGAAGGCCAGGCACGGCCATCCCTTCGCGTTTGCCCGCCGCGTTCGCCGCGCGATGCCCGGATGCGATGCGCGCGGAGCGAACTCCCCGGCGGGGGAGGACTGGATGATCGAAGGCATGGCGGAACCCGTGCTGGTCGTTACTTGGACTTGCTCACCATGTAATCCACGGCGGCCTTGACCGCGTCGTCGTCGAGGCTGGGGTTGCCGCCGCGCGCGGGCATCACGCCCTTGGCGCCGTTGAAGCCTTCCAGCGCGTGCTTGTGCAGGGTGTCGGCGCCCTGCGCGGCGCGGGCGCTCCAGTCGGCCTTGTCGCCGACCATCGGCGCGCCCAGCGCGGTGGTGCTGTGGCACATCGCGCAGGTCTTCTTGTAGGTCTCCTCGCCCGGATGTCCGGCCGCGTCGGCGGCGGGCGCGCTGTCGGCCGCGGCCACCGTGGCATCGGCGGCGGGCGCTTCCGCCGGCGCCGCTTCCGTCTCGGACGCGACGACGGGGGCGGATTCCGCGGCATCGGCGGCGTCCGCTGATTCGGGCGCCTGTCCGGAGCAGGCGGCCAGCACGAGGACGACCGCCGCGAGCGCGAGCAGACCAGGGTTTCGATTGTTCATGGAGGGGACTCGGAGGAAAAGGAAAGAGGTCGTTCCGCGGAACCGGTCCGCGTGCGCGCACCGGGCGCGGTCAACGCAAAAGGTAGTGGGCCGAACTTCCGACCGCCTTGATTTGAGTCAAGGAGAACGCCGTATCCCCGCGCGTATCGTTGCGCCGCAACCCAACGTTACATCCAGACGAAACTGTCCATCAGAGGAAAGCAGCGATGAAGAACAACGAGAGCGGGATGGAGATCCGGGATCCATCACGCCGAAAGATTCTCGGGGGAGCCGCCGCGCTGGCGGGAACGGGATTGACGCTCAGCCTGACCGGCTGCGGCGCGGCATCCGACGGCAAGGGCGCCGCCGCGACCGGAACCGCGGCGAAGGCGGCCGGTGGCGGCGCCGGCCATTTCGAGGTGCCGCCCGGCAAACTCGACGACTACTACATCCTGTCCTCGGGCGGGCACTCCGGCGAAGTGCGCATCCTGGGCTGCCCGTCGGGCCGCACCATCAAGCGCATTCCGGTGTTCAACATCGATCCGATGGTGGGCTGGGGCATCACCAATGAATCCAAGGCGATCATCGGCACCCGCCCGGATGGCCAGCTGAAGTACTGGACCGGCGACACCCACCACGTGCATGGCTCGTACACCGATGGCACGTACGACGGCAAGCGTTTCTGGGTCAACGACAAACTGCACAGCCGCGTGGCGCGCATCCGTGGCGACACCTTCGAGGTCGATCGCATCACCGAGCTGCCGAACGTGCAGGGCCACCACGGCATCTTCACCGACAAGCGCGACCCGGTGGACAGCAGCGTCAACCACACCACCCGCGTGTTCGCCGGCGCCGAGTTCCACATCCCGCTGCCCAACGATGGCCACGACATGGACAAGCCGGAGGCCTACGGCTGCCTGTTCTCGTGCCTGGACGCGGAGACCATGGAAGTGCGTTGGCAATGCCGCGTCGACGGCAACATGGACCTGGTGGCGACCAGCTATGACGGCAAGTACGCCGCGTCCAACCAGTACAACGTCGAGGGCGGCATCCACTACGAGGACATGATGTCGGCCGAGCACGACGCCTGCGTGTTCTTCGACATCGCCCGCATCGAGGCGGCGATCAAGGCCGGCAAGTACGCCACCGTCGGTGATTCCAAGGTGCCGGTGGTCGACGGCCGCAAGGCCGCCAACGGCGACGCCGCCACTGCGCTGACCTGCTACGTGCCGGTGCCGAAGAACCCGCACGGCGTCAACGCCAGCCCGGACGGCAAGTACTTCGTCTGCTCCGGCAAGCTGTCACCGACCTGCTCGGTGATCGACCTGTCGCTGGTGGAGAAGTGGTTCGCCGGCGAAATCAAGAACGCGCGCGATGCGGTGGTGGCCGAACCCAACCTGGGCCTGGGCCCGCTGCATACCGGCTTCGACGGCCGCGGCAACGCCTACACCACGCTGTTCCTGGACAGCAAGATCGTCAAGTGGAACGTCGACGCCGCCATCAAGCAGTTCAAGGGCGACAAGAGCGTCAAGGTGGTCGTGGACAGCATCGACGTCCACTACCAGCCCGGCCACGGCTTCACCTCGATGGGCGAGACCAAGAACCCGGACGGCAAGTTCTTCAACTCCGGCAACAAGTTCTCCAAGGACCGCTTCCTGCCGGTCGGCCCGCTGCACGTGGAAACCGAGCAGCTGATCGACATCTCCGGCGACAAGATGGTGCTGGTGCACGACCATACCGCCTATCCGGAACCGCATGACGCGATCATCGTGGCCGCCGACGTCATCAAGACCCGGCAGATCTACAGCCTCGACGAGTTTCCCAACGCGGTCAGCGCGCAGACCGCCGGCGTCGAGCGCAACGGCAACAAGGTCCATGTCCGCCTGACCTCGCAGGCACCGGCGTACTCGCTGCGCGAGTTCACGGTGAAGAAGGGCGACATCGTCACCATCACCCTGACCAACCTGGACAAGGTGGAGGACCTGACCCACGGATTCGGCATCCCGAAGTACAACATCAACTTCATCGTCAATCCGCAGGAGACCAAGTCGGTGACTTTCGTGGCCGACAAGCCGGGCGTGTACTGGTGCTACTGCACCCACTTCTGCCACGCGCTGCACCTGGAAATGCGCACGCGGATGGTGGTCGAAGGCTGACCGGGCGCCGTCCGCCGGCGTTGGCGGTATCGCGCCGGCGGGTTTTTCCCGTCAGGAAACAGAAAGCCCGCGCCATGGCGCGGGCTTTTTGCTTGAGCCACGGGGCGCTTCCGGAACTGTTCACCTGTCGCCGCCGCGATGCGGATCGTTCACGGGGCCTGGCGGGGAGCGGGAGCGTGCCCCGGATCCGGCGATGTGTTTTGCGCGGTCGGGCGCAGGGGCGAGCCGGAAAGTTGGTGATCGAGAAAGCCGGACACGCGCTTTTCGTATTCCTCGGGCGCGTGCGCGAGGAAATCCACGTGCGCCGCGTCCGGCAACAGCCAGAATGCCTTGGGCCCGCGCGCGCGTTCGAACAGGGCGCGCGATTCGGCGGGCAGGGTATGCCGGTCCCGACCTCCGGCCACGACCAGCACGGGCGCATCCAGATCCCGGATCCGGTCCAGCGGCGACAGTTCATCGATGGACACGCCGATCCGCCATTGCGCCTGCAGGGTCAGGAGCGGCGCGAGCAAGCCCGCCATGCCGTCGCCGAGGCGCATGGAAATACGGTTGCGCACGGCCTGGCGCGCGTTTGAATAGACCGCTTCCAGCACCACCGCGTCGAACCCGCTGGGTCGCGGGGCCAGCAGTATCGAGGCGCCGCCGAGGGACACGCCGATGGCGGCCAGGCGGCTGCCGGGCACGCGCCGCTTCATCCAGTCGCGCGCGGCGATCACGCCACGCGATTCGCGCGCGCCCAGCGTGATCGCATCGCCCTGGCTTTCGCCATGGGCCTGCAGATCGACCAGCAGGACCGAATAGCCATGACGATGCAGCAATCTGGCGCGTCCGAGCATGGCGCGCCGATCCGCGCGGATGCCGTGCAGCAGGAGCACGGCCGGGCGCGCGGTGGCGCCCGTCACCCACCAGCCGCGCAGAGGCGGCGCGTCCGGCACCGGAATGACGACGGCTTCAATCGGCAGATCCGCGGGCGCCTCACCCGGGGCGGCCGGGTGCGGGGCCAGCAATGCGCCGCCCACGAACCAGGCCGCCAGGATGGTCGCGAGGCAGAGCAGCGCGACCGCCAGCAAGGCGCGCGGGATGACGCGCCGCATGGGCGTGGATTACTTCGCCGGCTTCAGCACCACCTTGGTGCTGATGGCGACATCGTTCGGAATGGTCTTGGTGTCGGCCCACTCGCCGCCGCCGACGCCGAAGTCCAGGCGCTTGACGGTGGCCTTGCCGGCCAGCACCGGCTGCGCGCCCGGGGTCCAGCTGAAGGTCAGGGTGACCGGCTTGCTGACGCCGCGCAGGCTCAGGCTGCCGTCGGCGGCGTACTGGTTGCCGCCGAGCGCGCGGAACTTGGTCGCGGTGTAGCGGGCCTGGGCGAACTTGGCGACGTTGAAGAAATCACCGGTCTGCAGGGTGCTGTCGCGATCGTCGTTGCCGGTGTGCGTGCCGGCCAACTGGATGGTCACATCCAGCTTCGACGCGGCGAGGTTGGCCGGATCGAAACTCAGCGTGGTGTTGAAACCGCCGAACTTGCCGGTGAAGGTTTCGCCCTGGTAGTTGCTGGCGAACACCAGGGTGGAGCCGGGCGCCTGCACGTAATCGGCAGCGAACGCGGGCGCGGTGGCCAGCAGCAGGGCGGCGGCGATGAGGCGGGTGCGGGGGAGACGGATCATGGTGCGGTGTCCTCGGGAGTGGGCGCGGCGGGAGACGCGGTGGGGGAAGCGATGGCCTGCCGGCGGCGACCCGGCAGCATCCGCCGCAGGGTGTCGTCGTTCTGGAACAGATGGTGGTAGAACGCGGCGCCCGCATGCAGCACGACCACGGCCACCAGCACCCAGAACATCGATTCGTGCAGGGTCTCGGCCAGTTCGTGCAGTTCGGGATTGCGCGCGGTGATCGCGGGCAGGTTGAACAGCTTGAACCATTGCAGCGGATAGCCGGCGGAGGAATTCAGCACCCAGCCGGACAGCGGCATCGCGAACATCAGCAGGTACAGCGCCACGTGGGTGAGCGATGCGATGCGCTGCTGCCAGCCCGGCGTGCCCGGGATCGCGAGCGGCGCACCGGCGTATACGCGCCAGATCAGGCGCAGCGCCACCAGCGCGAGGATGGTCAGGCCGATCGATTTGTGCAGCGCGTAGATGTTGATCTTGCGCGGGCCGTTCGGCAGATCGCCCATGGTCAGGCCGATGTAGGCGATGACCAGCAGCAGGATGACGATGAGCCAGTGCAGGGTCTGGCTGACGGCGCCCCAGCGTTCAGGGGTGTTCTTCAGGGTCATGGAGGGTGGGTTCCCGAGGGGTGGCTGGGGCGGGGGCCGCGCTGGCGGCCCCGTCTTCGCTGTCATCGGCCTTGCCGGTCCGGGTGGCTTCGGCTTCGATGCGCAACGCGACGGTGTCGCCAATCACCGACTTCCATGCGGTGATGCCGAAATCCGAGCGTTGCAGCGAGGTGGTGGCGGAAAAGCCGGCCGTGCGCCGGAACGGCGGCAACGGATGGCGTTTGATCGCATTGAGTTTGACGTCCAGGCACAGCTCGCGGCTGACACCGTGCAGGGTCAGGGTGCCGCAGACCGTCGCGTGGTCCGGCGCGGCGGGTTCGACCCGGCTGGAAATGAAGCGCGCTTCGGGAAACCGTTCAGCGTCCAGCAGATTGCCGGCCAGCACCGCCTGGTTCCACTTCGCGTCGCCGAGGTCCGCGCGGGCCAGCGGCACGGCGACGTCCAGCCGCGCCGTCGTCCAGTCGTCGGGATCGAACACCAGCGTGCCGGTGCTGCCGGACACCGTGCCGATGGCCTGGGAAAAGCCGGCATGCTCCACCGCGAACATCACCCGCGTATGCACCGGGTCCAGCGCGTAGGCCACCGGCCCACGCGCCAGCGCGGGGCAGGCGATCGCGAGCAGGGCGAACAGCGCGCCGGTCCGGGCATGGCGATGGCGTGGGGACGTTGAAGTCATGGGCGGGGATTCTAGGCGGGCCCGGCTGAAGATACTCCGCTTGCACCTGCAACGGTCCGTTGCGACGATTCGCCGGGGGAACGGCAGAAAAGGAACACGACGGCATGGGATGGCGGATCTGGATGTTGGCGGCGTGGCTGGTCTGCGCGACGGTGCAGGCGGGCGTGCCGGAGATTCCCCGGTTCCGGATGATGACGGTCGCCGATGGCCTGCCGTCCACCACCATTCCCGCGATGGCCCGGGATCGGGCCGGCTATCTGTGGCTGGCCACCTGGGACGGCGTGGCCCGCTACGACGGCGTGAACTTCAAGGTATGGCGGCACGATCCCGATGATCCGGCGTCGCTGCCCGGCAACGTGGTCCAGGCGCTGCACGTGGACGGCCTGGATCGGGTCTGGGTCGCCACCGAGAACGGTGGCCTGAGCATGATGGGACCCGAGCGCCGCGGGTTCCGCCACTTCCGCAGGGCCGAATATCCGCAGATGGGCAGCGACGATGCCTTCGCCATCACCAGCCACGGTGGCGAGGTGTGGTTCGGCACGTTCGGCGGCGGCCTGCACCGGATCGGCGCCGATGGCCAGGTCCAGCGCTTCAGCGCGGTGGAGGGCGACCCGGCCAGCCTGCCATCGGACAACGTGCTGTCGCTGGCGTTCGATCCCCGCGGCGAACTGTGGATCGGCACCATGAGCGGCCTGGTCCGCTACGACGGCAAGCGCATGCAGCGCGAAGCCTTGCCCGGCGGCGAGTCGTTGATCATCTATTCGGTCACCGTCGACGGTGATTCGATCTGGACGGGCACCTCGGCCGGTGTGTACCGCTGGCGTCGCAATGGAGGCTGGAGCACGCCGCCGTGGTCGCCGATGTTCGAACGTCCGAATGCGGTGATGGCGATGACCGCGGACGGCCATGGCGAGTACTGGCTGGCCAGCCAGGGCGGCCTGTGGCACACCGATGGCGATCGCGCGCCCGCGCCGATCGCGCAGGACAGCCAGGGCGTGGGCGTGGGGCGCGTGTTGCAGACATTGCTCATGCAGCCGGACGGCGGCCTCTGGGTGCCGGTGCCCACGCGCGGCGTGGCCTATCTGCGCTCGGACTGGCGGCGGATTGCCTCGTTCACGCCCGCGCAGGGATTGGGAGGCGGGCTGTATCGAGGCCTGGCGACCTCGGCGTCGGGGACCGGCGTGTGGCTGGTCAGCAGCATCGGCGGGGTGGAACGGCTGGATACCGCGAGCGGCGAGGTCGAACCGCTGAGACTGCATGCGCAGCGCCTGAAGGAACTGCGCTTCACCTCGGTGCTGGAGGATCGCCAGGGTCGCCTGTGGCTCGGGCACCGCAACGGCATCATCCGCATCGATCCGCGCAGCGGAGAAAAGCGCGAATGGTCGAACGCCGACGGACCGGATCAGGTCCCCGATGGCACCTCGGTGGACTGGCTGGTGCAGACCGGCGACGGCACCCTCTGGCTCTCGACCCAGATGGGATCGCTCCAGCATCGCGACAGCGACACCGGGCAGGTCCTCGACAACCTGGCCCGCTCCGAACAGGACAGCGAGCCGAGCGAGATCGACACCATGCTGGCCGGCCCCGACGGTCAGTTGTGGACCGCCAGCAACCGCGGCATCGAGCGCTGGGATCCCGCGCAGGACCGGTTCGTCACCGTGATCGGCGCGGGCGTGGAGCGGGTGCTTTCCTTCGCTTTCGCCGCGCCTGACGAGCTCTGGCTGCATCGGTTGTCCGGAATGGAGCACTGGCGTCAACGCGATGGCCGCTGGACCCAGGTGCGCCAGATCGCGCCTCGCCAGGGCCTGCCGGCGCTGGAATCGACCGGCATGCTCATCGATCCGGAAAAGCGGGTATGGCTGGCGACCCGGCGCGGTCTGTTCCGCATCGAGGCGCCCGACGATCAGGCGCCGGTCCGCGTGCGCAACTTCGGCGTGCGCGATGGCCTGATGAGCCAGGAGTTCAATGATCGCGGCCTGCTGCTGGCCAGCGGCGGCCTGCTGGTCGGCAGCACGGCCGATGGCTCGGTGATGCTGCTGGATACCGCGCTGCCCGACCCGCCGCCCCTGGTTCCGCACCTGCTGCTGGACGGTCTGCAGGTGAACCAGCGCGATCGCATCGTGCAATTGCCGATGAAGGGCGGATTCCAGCTGTTGCCCGAGGATCATGATCTGCAGCTCAGCCTGCGCCTGCTCAGCTTCGAGGACCCGCTGGCGCACCGCTACCGCTCGTGGCTGGAAGGGTTCGATCAGGGTTGGGTCGATCAGGGCGCCAGCGGCGAACGTTCCTTCTCCAACCTGCGACCGGGGCACTATCGCCTGCGCATGCAGGCGTTCGACGCGGCGGGCAACGCCTCGGAGGAACGGCAGCTTTCATTCGAAGTCCTGCCACCGTGGTACCGCAGCGTCTGGGGCATCAGCCTGCTGGTCGCGGCCGGCGCGTTGCTCCTGGCGCTGCTCGCGGCGGCCTACCGGCGCCGGGTCCGCCGGCGCACCGCCTGGCAACTGGCCGAACACAAGCGCGAGGTGGCCGAGCAGGCTTCGCTGGCCAAGACCCGCTTCCTGGCCACTCTCGGCCATGAGGTGCGCACGCCGATGACCGGCGTGCTGGGCATGAGCGAACTGTTGCTGTCGACGCCGCTCACCGAAACCCAGCGCCATTACACCACCGCCATCCAGGGCGCGGGCGCGCACCTGCTGCGGTTGGTCAACGACGCGCTCGATCTGGCGCGCATCGAGGCCGGCAAGCTGGACATGGACATGCAGGACGTCGAGCTGCGCGGCCTGATCCGCGAGATCGTCGACATGACCGCGCCGATGGCGGAAAAGCGTGGATTGTCGTTCTCCGACGAATGCGCCGATGACGTGCCTGCGCATGTGATCGTGGATCCGCTGCGGCTGCGCCAGATCCTGCTCAACCTGCTGGGCAACGCGATCAAGTTCACCGAGCGCGGCGGTGTCGGCCTGCGTGTGCTGGGCCTGCAGCCGCAGGGCGTGCGCCTGGAGGTCACCGATACCGGCCCCGGCATCAATGCCGAACAGCAGGCACGCCTGTTCCAGCGCTTCGAGCAGGCCGATGGCGCGCGCACCGCGTCGCGCTATGGCGGCAGCGGCCTGGGGCTGGCCATCTGCCAGGAACTGGCGGTGGCGATGGGCGGCAGCATCCGGGTTGAAAGCCGGCCCGGCCTGGGCACGCGTTTCATCGTCGATCTGCCGCTGCAGCACGTGACGCCGGCCAGCGAACCCGCGCCGCGCGCCACGCCGGAATCGGCGCAGGCGCGGCGCATCCTGCTGGTGGAGGACGATGCCACCGTCGCGGAAGTGATTGCCGGATTGCTGCGCGCGCGCGGCCATCACGTCGTCCACGCCGCCCATGGTCTGGCCGCGCTGGGCGAAACCGCCAGCCAGGTCTTCGACGTCGCCCTGCTGGATCTGGACCTGCCCGGGCTGGACGGTCTGGCCCTGGCCCGGCAATTGCGGCTGGGCGGGTTCCGCGCGCCGCTGATCGCGATCACCGCGCGCGCCGACGCCGAGGCCGAACCGCAGGCGCGCGCGGCCGGATTCGATGATTTCCTGCGCAAGCCGGTGACCGGCGACATGCTGGCCGAAGCGATCCAGCGTGCCTGCGATGCGATGGCGGGCAATACGTGATGCATGCCGGCATGTCCGGCGGTGCGGGGGGAGGCGGGTGATGCGCGGCGGTAACGGAAAGCGGAGCGATGCAAGACCCGTAGGCGGATATCGGACTTGCCTGGCCGGGTGGCTGTTGCTGTTCGCCATCCCGATCGCCATGGCGGACGAACCGCCGGCGCAGGAAGCGCGCGCGCCCTTCCTGGGCGCTTTCCTGACCGAAACGCGAATCCTGTATCCGCTGAGCATCGATGGATGGGAAGCGCTGGGAGAACGCCGCTACGAAATGGCCGAGTTCGGCGCCTCCGTGCGCTACGAAGATCCCTCCCGGGAGGATCGCTGGATGGATGCCTATTTCTATCCCGCCGGCGTGCTTCCTTCGGGACGCCTGCGCAAGGACGTCGAGCAGACCATGCACGAAATCAGCGGCCGGGTCGGTGTTCCGGACGGTTACGAGCGCGTCGCGATGGGAACGCTGAAGCCTTTCTCCATCAAGCTCGGAAAAGGCTGGGACAAGCGCAGCCTGGAAGCCTATTCGGTGTCGATGCAGATCCAGCGCGACGGCAAGCGCTATCACTCGGCGATGGTGATGCTGGTCAGCGACATGTACTACATCAAGACCCGCATGACGGTGGCCGAAGACCAGATCAAACAGGAGCGCGCGCGAACCCTGCTCGAAAAGAACACCATCGAACTCGTTCGCGCGCTGCGCGTGTCCAACACCGGACGGTGCTGGAATCCGGCGCCGATCCTCAAGACGGACCCGCCACTGGACACCGGCAAGGCGGGTGTGGTGGTCAGCACCGCGGAGAATGGCGTGCCGTCGGCCGTGGCGTACGCGGATCGGGTGGAGGCACTGGAACCGGAGTCGCCCCAGGCGCGGCTCATGCAGTTGCTGGCGGGAACGATCACCGGCCGCATCGGGCCGGGCTGCGTGCCGGCGGAAGACATGAATCCGCCGGTGCCGGAGGGCATGCGCGAACTGCGCTTCGAATACAGCGCGCCGAAAGAAGACAGCGACGGGAAATCACCCCGCTTGCGCGGGCAGCGCACCGGCGTGGGGTAACGGCAACGGGATACGAGCGGCACGGTGCGTGCTTTTGCTTTCAGCCGTTGTGTTGCTGCAAGAACATCAGTCCGACAAACCATCCGATCAGCGCCCTTGACCAGTCCCGAGCCCCGAATCCCCGCCTAATCCGCCCAGCCTTCGGCATAGATCGTGCGACCGGCCTCATCGGGATCGGCATGGATCCAGATACCGCTGATTTCGTCCACGCGCAGATAGAGCGCGCCTTCGCTTTCTTCCATCCGGCACTCGGGCGCGCCTTCGCGCTCCTGGCGCATGTGGCGCTTCGCGCAGTCGGCTTCCAGTTGCGCGCGCAGATCCGTGGCGACCTGCGCGTAGGGCTCGGCGAGCACGTACTGGTGATCGCCCCAGAGTTCGGAATCCATCCGCCGGATTTCGATCACCGCGTGTCCGGCCAGCCAGACCCGGCCGGGCTTGAGGAAGGCGGTGGCGGTGAGCGCCATCAGCGCGGTTTCGCCTTCGGGCGCTTCCATCGGCTGGCAATCCAGATGGATGCGATCCACCGCCTCGCGCCAGGGATACGGCAATTCGTCCACGCGGCGGGCGCGCACGGCCTCGCAGCCCGGCACGCGCGGCAGGCCGTTATCGTCCAGCGGCGGCGGCAGGCCGGTGTCCTGCACCAGCATCGGGAAGTCGTCGCCGCGGACTTCGATCGTCACCGGCACGCGTTCGCCGGCCAGCGCCGCGGATGCGGCGAGGCCGGTGGTCATCAGGACGAGTGCGAGGGAAAGCGCGTGGGGGCGGCCATCCATTGCGGGCTCCGGAAATGTCGCGCCTATCGGGCGCTGAATTCGTGCACGGCATCCACCAGCACGGCGACGTGCTCGGGATTCATGTCGGGCGACATGCCGTGGCCGAGGTTGAAGAT
>Ga0247823_10001958_pt1 | contig 17019 bp, 11 predicted proteins | sample 13C_PalmiticAcid_2_FD_192426 | JGI IMG/M metagenome (GOLD analysis project Ga0247823, IMG submission 192426) | Soil microbial communities from agricultural site in Penn Yan, New York, United States - 13C_PalmiticAcid_Day30 | ecosystem: Environmental > Terrestrial > Soil > Agricultural land...
CACCTTGGCGAGCACCGGCGGGTTCGGGTCGGTGAGGACGCCGTAGGCAGCCGGGACCCGCTCGCGGAACAGCCGGCCGCGCATGTCCTGCTGCATATTGAACGCGTCCCCGCCCTGGCGGCTGCCGGCCGGGTCGATGTCCGCGATCGCCAGGCCGTCATCGCCCTCGGCCTGCGCGACGATCTTGCCCTGCGGGGAGATGATCATGCTCCCGCGGCCGCGCTGGGCGACCACCAGCCAGACGAAGTTCTCCACCGCCCGGGTGCGGAACGCGGCCAGGCTGACGTCGCCGTCCCCGATCGCCGCCCCACCGAGGGTCGGGTGGAAGATCACGTCCGCCCCCTGCAGCGCCAGACACCGCGGCGCCTCCGGGAAGACCATGTCGTAGCAGATCAGCATCCCGACGGTGCCCAGGCCGGGCGCCTCGAACACCGGGAACCGGTCGCCGCGGGCGTGGCCCTGCTCGGGCAGCGGGAGGTTGACCTTGTGGTACCGGCCGATCTCCTTGCCGTCCCGCCCCAGCAGGAACGCGGTGTTATGCGAGGTGCCGTCCGGCTCGACGGTGTCGTTGCAGCAGACGAGGTACATGCGGTGCTTCGCCGCCGCCTTCCCGAGCCGGTCGAGCATCCGCGTCACCGCCTCGGGCAATACCTCCCGAAGCCGGGTCGGGTGGGCCACCTCCCACTTGAGCAGGCCGAGCGTGTCCTCCGGCAGCGCCACCGCGCCGCAGCCGGCCTCCCCGGCCTTGTGGACGAGCTTCTCCAACTCACCGAGTGAGGCATCGACGCGGGCCAGCGCCTCGGCAGGCGTCAGCCGGTAATCGATGGTCCGGTTCCGCGGCTGGGCGGCCGCGACGCGTATCACCGACTTGCCCTTCGGGGCCGGCGGGGCGTCGTCGCCGGCACTGGCCGGTGTGGGCTGCCCAACACCCAGGAACAGTGCGCAGAGGACGGAAAGGCACGGCTTACTCAGCAGGTGGAGCATGTCCATCGACCCCTTGGGGCGTTGCAAGGCGATCATAGTGTCAGCGGCCCTTCGAGGGTGGCTTCGGTTCAACAACTTCGGGGAGCGCCTCGCCCTCACGCAGCCGCCACCAGCGCTGGCCTTCCAGGCCGGTGAAGGTTTGCTCGCGTCCCGAGGGCCAGCGGACCGTGACGCGCTCCGCCCGCTTCGCCGCGCCGAGCCCGACGAGCAAGCGTCGCTCGCTCGCCGACAGATAGCTGCCGCCGCCGTTCACGAAGCGGACCTGCTTGCCGGCCGTGGTTTCGATCTCAACGCGCGCGCCGATCGCGTTGCGGTTGCTCGTCTTGCCATCCCCAACCAGTTCTAGACGCAGCCAACCGTGGGCCGTCTCCGTGCGATTGTGTAAGAGCGCGATCGGGCCGCCGACGTGGCTGAAGGCCAGATCGGGCCGGCCGTCGTTGTCGAAATCCGCCCAGGCCAGTCCGCGGCCGACGCGCGGCTCCCGGAAATAGACACCCACCTCGGCCGAGCCGTCCCGGAAGCGCCCCGACCCCTGACCGAGGAAAAGCTGTGCCTCCTGGGCGTAGGGCGCGCTATAGACCTCGGCGGCATGGCGTTCGACGTGACCGTTGGCGACGGCCAGGTCGAGCCGGCCGTCCAGATCGACGTCACAGAAGACCGTGCCGAAGCCGAGCCGGTTCAGACTCGGCACACCCAGGCCGGAGCGGTGCGTCCCGTAGTGGAAGTGCATGCGGCCCGCGTTCAGGAAGAGGACGTTCGGCACGCCGTGAAAATTGGTCACGAACAGAGAGGGCCGTCCGCTGTCGTCCAGGTCGCCCGCGTCGACGCCCATGCCCGCGATGTTCTCGCCGCTCGACCCCACGGCGCAGCCGCTGAGCATGGCCTTCTCGACGAACTTTCCGCCGCCCTGGTTGTGGAAGAGGTAGGCCGGCCGCATGTCGTTGGCCGCGTAGATGTCGATCCGCCCGTCGTCGTCCAGATCGGTGAGAACCACGCCGAGCCCGGGCGCGGGCGACGCGGCGGCGACGCCGGACGTTTCAGTCACGTCGGAAAACTTCCCGTCGCCCTCGTTGCGATAGAGCCGGTGCGTCACCGCGGCGAACTGACTCGGCATGCAATTGAAGAGCACTTTCTCGGGGCCGTACTCGCAGAGTGGGTAATTCGCGAGATCGACCTCGACATAGTTGCACACGTAGAGATCCAGGTCGCCGTCACCCTCGATGTCGCCCCAGCCACAACTCGTGGCCCAGTGTGGGTCGTGCAGGCCACCCGCCCTGGCGGTCACGTCCGCGAACCGCCGCCCGCCCCGGCCGTCGGGTTCGTTGTGATAGAGGATGACGCTACCCCAACAGGTCACCACGAGATCGTCGAAACCATCGCCATCGAAATCGCCGACCGCGCAGCCCATGCCGAAGCCCGCGCGGGCCAGGCCAGCCGCCTCGGTGACGTCGGCAAACGTCCCGTCGCCGGTGTTCCGGTAAAGCTTGTTCGTGGGGAGCAGACCGTCTGCGGACGAGGACCGGACGGGGCCGTCCTGAACGCAGAACAGGTCGAGCCAGCCGTCGGCGTCATAGTCGATCCAGCCCAGTCCGCTGCCCATCGTCTCGAGGATGTAGTTCCGCGGCGTGGCCGGGTCGAAGTGCCGGAACCCGATCCCACCGACGGCGGCGACGTCCACGAACCAGGGGACTCCTGGGGTCTGCGTCCCAGAGAGCGGCGGCGCGGCGACAGTGTCGGAAGACGGAGTGGAGGGGAACAGGAGAACGAACACCAGGGCAACCCCGGCAAGGGCAAGGGCCGTTGCCGCACTCAGGCGAAGCCAGATCGTAGGAACGGTTGGCTTCACCGGGTCACCCCGTCCCGCCCTGCCAGGCGTCGATGCTCGGCCGCCTTCGCCGACTCGCCCTTCTGGCCGTAGTACGAAGCCAGAAGCCGGTGTGCGGCAGCGTACCCCGGGTCCTCCCTGAGTACGACCTGTAGTGAAGCGAGTGCTTCCTCGGCCCGGCCGCTACCGAAAAGTAGTTCGGCGCGCCGGACCCGCACGGCCAGGCTCTCCGTCTCACCCGGTTGGGCTGTGTCTTTCTCGAAGTTCTCCCGCTGAACCCCGGCCAGCACGCGCTGGGCTTCCTCGGTCTGGCCAGCCCGGGCCAGGGCCAGACCGAGGTGGTAGCGGGCTTCCTTGTGTGAGCCACCACCCTCCGCGATCACCCGGCGCAGAAGCGGTATCGCCCGTTCCGCTTCATCCGCCTCGTAGTGAAGGACCGCGAGGAGCAGGAGACCGGGCGTGAACTGGGGCTGGCGAGCAAGAAGCTTGTTGAGAAGTGCCCGCGCTTCCGCGTTGGCGTCGCGGGCGTGGCACACCCGCGCCTGAAGGTAGAGCAATTCCTGATCGTCCGGTTGTCGCTGAAGATACCGGCGGCAGACGTGATCCGCGTCTTCGAACCGACCACTCGCCAGGCTGAACCAGACGACCTTTCTCGCCGTCGAGTCGTCGTTGGGCTCCAACTCGATGACGCGTCGCCCGTCCTCCAGCGCCAGTTCCTTGAGCCGCTGCTGTTCGTCCAGGGGCTTGACCCGCTGTGCACTCTGGTGCCGCAGGTCCATGCGAAGCCTGTGGGGTTCCGCCTGCTCCGGACGCAGTTGACACCAGTGTGTCAGAACCTGTTCGGCCTCGGCCGGGTTCTCCGTGCGGAGCAGTCCGACGGCCAGCGGTTTGAGGAGTTCGACGTTGTCCGGGTCGTACTCAAGCGCGCGGCGAAGCCCCGACTCGGCGTCACGATAGCGACCTTGCCGGGCCAGGCGGACGGCCTCCTGTCCCTCACGACTCGCCTCCGATCGCTCCCAGACGAGCCAGGCGACCACGCTCAGCGCCAGAACCGTCGCCGCCAAGCCGCCACGCAGGAGCCAGCGGCGAATGCCCCGAGCGGACTGTCCGGGACGAGGGGTCGGCAGTTGCTTCGCGTGGGAGGTAGCCATGTTTGTGCGTGTGCCCCTCCCCCAGGCAGGCGACTCAGGGAGCCATCGCATTGCGACTCGTCATTCGATGACCACGGTGATGTCGTTGTTTTCCTTCGCCTCGATCTTGTACCTCTTCTTGAGCGTGAACGCCGGCCTTCCACCCCCAACGGGTGGGCCGCCAGTCCCGTCATCGACGGCACCGGCGGGACGGATGGTCACCTTGAATTCTCCCTCGACGGCACCGGCGAGCTTTTCGCTGCGCGCCCGGCTCGTGAGGGCGACGGTGTCCAGCTTGAACGTACCGTCCTCCTTGATGTCCCCGTAAGCCCTCTGCTCATCACTGGTGACCGACGTGAAGGTGATGAAACCACCCTTGAGCGGCTTGCCGTTCTTCAGCACCACCTTGCCCGTGACGGTGTACGTCTTGGGCAACTCCTCTTCCGGGGTGCAGCCTGGCAACACCACAAGGATCAGTCCGAACCACAACGCGCCGAGAACCGCACGTCGCAATCCCGATCGAGACATGGTCAATCTCCGAACCGGATCTGGACAATGAAGCCATCGCAGCGACAACAACCTGCCGCCCGGATGCCCGCTGTCACCGGGTAGCCGGGCGACAGACCACTTCCGCCCCATGCAGTCAATTACCAGTCACTCGCCACGACAAGCCCGTCGGACGGGTGGCAGACGATGGCCCAGGTCGCGGCGCTGACGCCGGCACTGACGAAGCGAATGCTGCCGTCTCCCAGGCAAACCTGAATGCCCGCACTGTGGCCGGACTGGGCGCGGGCCGAATCGCAGCCGTTGTTCCACACGGGCATCACCTGGAACTTCAGACACTGGGAGTAGCCGGTAATTTCCCACGGCTCCTTGTATGCGGCGTTGGTGCAGACGATCGGGCGCAACCAACTGTTGGATTGGAACCACGAGCTGGTGGCTACGGTGCTGGTCGGGCTCAACCGGCATGTGGCGTACATCTCGGTATAGAAGACCGTGTTACTGAGGCCGTCGGGGGTCGAGCCCGGAATCTTGGTGTAACCCTTCACCCCGTTCGGGTTCCAGGTGGTTTCGGTGTTGATGCCGTCCCCGAAGACGTTGTAGTTGGCCGCGTAGGACCCAACCGTGCCGTTCGCCTGGATTAAAAAGCTGCTGGCCGCGGCCTTGCCGCTCTGGTTCGAGGGGTCCGAGGGGCAGATGTAGGTCTTGGGCGCCACGGTATACGTGAACGGGTCGGTACTGGTGGTGCCGCCGTTGTGCAGGTCCGGATTCAGTTGCTTGTAGGCATTGTCCTGCTCGATGAAGGGCAGCAGGTGCTGGAAGATGGTGAAGTTCTTCCCGCGGTACGGACTCGGGGTCTTCATCGTCCACCAAAAGTTCTCCAACGGGTACTGGTTAGCCTGGGCGTTGGGCACGACAGCCGGCGGCAGAACGCCGTACGCGTCGTTCATGTTGTGGGTGGCCAGGCCGATCTGCTTCATGTTGTTCATGCACTGGGTCCGGGCGGCGGCCTCGCGGACCTTCTGGACGGCGGGGAGCAGGAGCCCGATGAGGATCGCGATGATCGCGATCACCACCAACAACTCGATCAGCGTGAAGCCGGCACTCCGGCTGGACTTGAGCGGTCGGACCATGACGGATACCTCGGGAAATGGCGTCCACATCGGAAGGAAATGAGGCCCACCACGACTACGACTCCGCGTTCGAGCGAAGCAGGATGACGACTGCCTGGCCGGCCGGCTGGATCGTCGCGTCGGCGGCCAGTTGGATCAGAAGGTACCCGACCTGCTGGAACCCCCTCAATCCACTTTGTGGCTTGGCAATTCCATTTTTGCGACACCACCCCTTTCGCGGCTGTGTCCGTCCGGGTACGCTGTCCGGCGCATCGGTTCGACTCCCACTGCCAGCCACACAGGAACAATCAGTGCCACGGCCGCCGCACGTCGCACTGCTCATCGAGACCTCACGAGCGTACGGCCGGAGCATCCTCCAGGGCGTCGTTCGGTATCTGCACGAGCACGGGCCGTGGTCCGTCTACATCCAGCCGCACGGGCTGGAGTCGCCCCCGCCCCGGTGGCTCAAGAGCTGGCGCGGTGACGGCATCCTGGCCCGGATCAACGACCGGCAGATGGCCCGGGCCGTGCAACAAACCAGGCTGCCGGCCGTGGACCTGAGGTTCACCGTTCCGGACCTGAGGCTGCCTGCCGTCGGGATCGACAACCGGGCCGTCGTCCGGCTCGCCTACCAGCACCTTTCGGACTGCGGCTTCCGGCAGCTCGCGTTCTGCGGACTACCGCGCGGGCAGAGCGTCTGGATGGACCTCCGCAGCGACCTCTTCCGCGACCTGGCGCGGGCCGACGGCCGCCCGTGTCACGTCTTCGAGGGCCCCGAGCGGAAGTCGGCCGCGACGTGGGAGGAGGAGCAAGAGGCGATCGCCGCCTGGGTGACTCGCTTGCCCCGGCCGGTCGGGGTGATGGCCTGCAACGACGACCGGGGGCAGCAGGTCCTCGACGCCTGCCGGCGGGTCGGCGCCCTCGTGCCGGAGGAGGTGGCCGTCATCGGGGTGGACAATGACGAGATCCTTTGCAGCCTGTCCAGCCCGCCGCTGACCAGCGTCGATATCAACACGGTCCAGGTCGGGTTCGAGGCCGCGGCCCTACTGGACCGGCTGATGGCCGGCGAGCGGCCGGCGGCCGAGCCGACCCTGTTGCCGCCCCGGGGCGTGGTCCCGCGGGAGTCCACCGACGTACTCGCGACGGACGATCGCGAGCTGGCCGCCGCGGTCCGGTACATCCGCGACCACGCCTGCGGCGGGCTGCGGGTGAAGGAACTGGTGCGCAAGACCGGCGTACCGCGGCGGTCGCTGGAGCGGCGGATGGAGAAGCTACTGGGCCGCTCCCCCAAGGAAGAGATCACCCGCGTTCAGATCGAGCGGGCCAAGCGGCTCTTAACCGAGACGGACCTGTCGGCGGCCACGGTCGCGGAGAAGTGCGGCTACAGTCAGCCAAAGTACTTCAGCCACGTCTTCCATTCCAAGGTCGGCCTGACCCCGGGTGCCTACCGGCGGAATGCGACCCAGCCCGGCTGACGCCGGATCGAGTGTCGTTTTCAACGGGGTCCAGCGAACTGCCGACGCCAGTCGGCGGGTGGTGCGTCCCGACACCCGCCGACTGGCGTCGGCGGCTCGCCACACCGGTATGTGCTTCACTTCAGGATCACCACCTCCACCTTGCCGTACCGGTCGAGGATGTTCACCCCGACGTCTCCACCGTGCCGGTGGAGCCGGACATCGATCGAACCGTCGCCGACGCGCAGCTTGCGGATGTGGACCTCGTTGAGCCAGTCCGGCAGCAGGGGGATGTCCAGGTGGACTCGCCCCTCCGCGGCCTGGATGCGCAGCCCCAGGCAAGATTGCAATAGCAGGAACGCGGCCCCGGACGCCCACGCCTGCGGGGAACACGCCACGGGATAAAGCGTCGGCCCCTCACCGGTCCGCCGGCCGAACCCGCAAAACAGCTCCGGCAACCGCCGCAACTCGACGAACAGGCTGGCGTCGAACAATCCGGTGAACACCTTCAGCACCGCCTCCTTGAGGCGATACCGGGACATGCCGGCCCCGATCAGGGCGTTGTCGTGCGGCCAGACCGACCCGTTGTGGTACGACATCGGGTTGTATCGGGCCTCGCCCTCGGCCACCGTCCGTACGCCCCAGCCGGAGAACGAGCGGTCGGCCAGGAGGGTGCCGGCGGTCCGCAGGGCCCGGTCCGGGGTCGCGATGCCGGCGTACAGGCAGTGCCCCGGGTTGGAGCTGCGGACCCGGCACGGCCGCTTCTGCCCGTCCAGCGCCAGTGCGTAAGTGCCCAGGTCGTCGCACCAGAAGGCCCGCTCGAATCGTTCGCGGAGGTCCTCCGCCTGCCGCTCCAACTCGGTCGCCCGGGCCGGGTGCCCCAGCCGGCCCGCCAGTCCGGCCGCCGCGCGCCGCGCCGCGTAGACGTACCCCTGCACCTCGCACAGCGCGATCGGGCCGTCCGCCGGACTGCCGTCCGCGTGAAACACCGAGTCGTGCGAGTCCTTCCACCCCTGCTGGACGAGCCCGTCGGCCGACCGGCGGTGGTACTCGACGAACCCGTCCTCGTCCGGGTCGCCGTACTCGTCGATCCAACTCAGGGCCTGCTCGACGTTCGGCCAGATGGACTCGACGAACGCCCGGTCGGCGGTTCGCTCGTCGTACGCCCCGGCCAGCATCACGAACAGCGGGGTGGAGTCCACACTGCCGTAGTACCGGCCGAACGGGATCTCCCCGAGGGCGGCCATCTCGCCCTGTCGGGTCTCGTGGAGAATCTTGCCCGGCTCGGCGTCCTGCTCCGGGATCAGGGCGTCGGCCTGGGTGGCGGCCAGGTAGCCGAGGACGCCCCGCGCCACGTCGGGATCGGCCCAGAGAACCTGGAGGGCGGTGATGATCCCGTCCCGGCCGAACGGGGTGCTGAACCACGGCACCCCGGCATACGGGTACAGGCCGTGGGGCGTCGGGGAGACCATCATGCTCAGGTCCGCCTGGCTGCGGTTGAGCCAGTCGTTGAACAGCTCGTTGTCGGTGTAGACGGTGCAGGCCCGTTCTCGGGCGGCCCGGACGCTCTGCGCCGCCTGGACCAGCGCGGGCTCGTAGCCGACGGGGTTCGGTCGGCGGTCGCCGGTCTCACAGGTGACGGCAAAGTGAACTGTTGCCTCCCCGTGAGGGGCCAACTGAACGCGGAACTGGGCGTCAGCGCCGGTGAGCCGCTCCGGCGGCGGGTCGAACGCCAGCCGGGTCCGCCGGACGACGCCGTCAAGCCCTTCGTACCCGAGGGCCACGCTCGCGCCCTCGACCGCGGGCGGGAGGTCTCGCCCCCGCCGGGGCCGCGTCGTGCCGCGAACCTCGAAGATGTCCGCGTAGTCCGCCTCGAAGTGGAAGGAGAACGTGACCTCGATCGGGTCGCCGCCATAGTTCCGCAGCCGCACCCGCTGCTGGCAGGCGGCCTGCCACACCACGATCCCGCGGAAGACGTGGACCGTGCCCCGCGGCACGGTGATCCGGTCGCCGTCCCGGGCGTCGGGGTTGGTCAGGTCCACGGCCAGCAGGAGGTTGTCCTCCTTGGTGGTGGAGCTGAGGAACAGCGGCCGGTCGCGGCCCAGGCGGAACACCAGCCGCGACAGGAACCGGGTCCCCTCGTGGTAGAGACCCTGTTCGCGCATGCCGACCGGGCGGATGTCGCCGTGGTTGTCGAAAACGGCGAACGTGTCCCCTTGTTTGAGCACGCGGTCGCGCTCGCCGCCCGGCGGGGCGGGCGCGGTCACGTAGTAGGGATCGTCGTGGGCCAGGCCGCCGTCGGCTCCGACGGCCGCACCGATCTGGGCCACACCGCCGCTGGACTCGTCGCTCATGTCCCCTCCCTGGGGCGAACTCGCCCCGGTCGGGGGCACGCGGCTATTAATAGAGCCGATACGCCGCTTCCGGACAGCGTTACGTCCGTCTCACCCACGTCGAAGGAGTTCGCCGTGAGGATCGCACAGGTCGCGCCGCTTTATGAGTCCGTCCCCCCGAAGCTCTACGGCGGTACGGAACGGGTCGTCTCCTACCTGACCGAGGAACTGGTCCGGCAGGGCCACGAGGTGACGCTGTTCGCCAGCGGCGACTCGATCACGCGGGCCGAGTTGGTCCCGGCCTGTCCGCGGGCGCTGCGGCTGGACGAGGCGTGCGTGGACCGGCTGGCCCCGCACTTCGTGATGCTCGAGCGGGTCCTCCGGCAGGCGCACCGGTTCGACGTGATTCACTTCCACATCGACTACCTGCACTACCCGCTGTCGCGGCGGCAGTCGGTCGCGCACGTCACCACCCTGCACGGCCGGCTCGATCTGCCGGAACTGCCGGCCCTGTACGACATCTTCCCGGACGTACCGGTCGTCTCCATCTCCGACGCGCAGCGGCGTCCGCTGCCGCAGGCAAACTGGCAGGCGACCGTCTACCACGGGCTGCCAGACACGCTCCGCCTACGCGAGCGGCCGGGTGATTACCTGGCGTTCCTCGGCCGCATCTCCCCGGAGAAGCGGGTTGATCGCGCCGTCGAGATCGCCCGCCGGGCCGGCATGAAACTGAAGGTGGCGGCGAAGATCGACGCCGTCGATCGGGACTACTTCCGTGCGGAGGTCGAGCCGTTATTCCGCGACCCGATGGTGGAGTACGTCGGCGAAATCGGCGAGCGGGACAAGGGCGAGTTTCTGGGGAACGCGCACGCGCTGCTGTTCCCGATCGACTGGCCGGAGCCGTTCGGGCTGGTGATGATCGAGGCGATGGCGTGCGGCACCCCGGTGGTTGCGTACCGGCGCGGGTCGGTCCCGGAGGTGATCGACGACGGGGTGACCGGCTTCGTGGTCGAGGACGTCGAGGAGGCGGTCCTGGCCGTCGCGAAGGCCGGGTTCCTGGACCGGGCGCGGGTCCGCCGGGTGTTCGACGAGCGGTTCAGCGCGGCCCGGATGGCGAGCGACTACGTGGCGGTCTACCGTCGGTTGATCGCCGGCCGGGCGGGCGTGGCCCGAGTCCGCGCCCCGGCGGCTAACAGCAAGTTCCGCGTGCGCCCCACCGCCACGGCGGCCGGGTCGTAGGCCCCGAAAATGGACCGATCCGCTCGGTGTGGCCCCGGGCGGGCGGTCCGGGTATAATCCGTGTGGTCAATTTGCCGGACGGCGCCCCGTTTGTTCGCCCCCGTCTCGCCCGTCCGTCGCCTGTACCGCCGGAGAACTCGCCGCATGTCGGACCCCCGTCCGCCCTCGGTCCCGGAGACGGGCCCCACACCTGTCACGCCACCGGCCGCGGAGGATGGCGCGATCGGTCTGCACGCGCCCCAGGACCGGGCCAAGATCCCCCGCAAGTTCGGCCGATACCGGATCCAGGACTGCCTCGGCCGCGGCGGCATGGGCGCGGTCTTCCGGGCGCACGACACCCAGCTTGACCGGTCGGTGGCCTTGAAGGTCCCGTTCCTGAGCGGCGACGACGCGGCCACGCGGGAGCGGTTCTACCGGGAAGCCCGTGCCGCTGCCGCGCTGCACCACGCCAACATCTGCCCCGTGTACGACGTGGGCGAGCTTCACGGCGTCCCGTACCTGACGATGGCATTCGTCGAGGGGCGAGCGCTGTCCAAGGTGCTGGAGGCCGGCGAGTCGTTCACGCCCCGGCAGGCCGGACTTATGGTCCGCAAGCTGGCGCTGGCGATGCAGGAGGCGCACGCCCGCGGGGTGATCCACCGCGACCTCAAGCCGGCCAACGTCATCGTCCGGCCGGACGGCGAGCCGGTGGTCATGGACTTCGGCCTGGCCCGCCGGGGCGACGACACCCACAACGAGGGGCTGACCCGCCAGGGGGACGTGATCGGCACCATCGAGTACATGTCCCCAGAGCAGTTCGAGGGAGACAACGCGGCCGTCGGCCCGGCGTCGGACGTGTACTCGCTGGGCGTGATGCTCTACGAACTGCTGACCGGCCGCCGGCCGTACGAGGGGAGTACGGCAAGCAAGATGGCGGCGATCCTGGTCAAACCGCCGCCCCGGCCCAGCGAACATCGACCGGGCCTGCCTCCGCGACTGGAGGAGATCTGCCTGACGGCGATGGCCAAGCAGCCCGCGGACCGGTACGCAACAATGACGCAGTTCGCGGTCGTGTTGACCGAATTCCTGCGGACGTTCCAGTCCGGCGCCCTGGCGCCGGTCGCGCGGTCGGCCGAGGCGCCGCCGACCCCGCGGCCCAGCGCGACCACGAAGCCGATCAAGGAAAAGCCCGTCCCACCGGAGCCCATCACCGAAGGCCCCGGATGGACACTGGTCGAGGAAGACCCGCCGGCCCCGCCGCCACGACGATCCGCAGTCAAGCCGCGGCTGGTTTCCGACAAGAAGAAGAAGCCGCAGAAGCAGTACAACCCAGTCGTCCTCGGCGCGATCGCGCTGGCGGCGGCCTGCCTGAGCGTGATCATCGCGGCGATCATCATGAAGGTGTTCTGACGGCGCGTCACGCCCGGTCCTTGAGCCCCGAGACGCCCTCGTGCTTCGCGCAATGGGCGCAGCAGTAGATCGTCCCGGCCTTCTCGACGCCGTGACCGATCACCTTGCACTCGCAGTGGGCGCAGGCCGGGGCCAGGGCGTGGATCGCGCACTCGAACGAGTCAAACGTGTGCGTCTGACCGCCCATCGTAACGGTGAATGACTTATCGTAGTCGTTCCCGCACACCTTGCACTTTGCCATCGCAGAACCTCCACGGGGTACTCGCGGGCGAGTTCGGTTAGCCTGCGAGCAAGTTGCGTACCCCGACCAGGCGATCGAGGCGACCGCACCCGGCGGATCACGTTCGCCGAAGGGAGCGTTCCCATGCCGACCCCGAAGCCCGACGAGGAGCCCGTCCGCGTCACCGCGGGCGGTGTCACCCTGGAGGGAAGCCTGACGGTCCCGGATCCGGCCCGCGGTGTGGTGCTGTTCGCCCACGGGTCCGGCAGCGGCCGATACAGCCCCCGTAACCGGTTCGTCGCCGGGCGGCTGAACGACGCTGGCCTGGCCACGCTGCTCATCGACCTGCTGACCGAGGAGGAGGAGCGGGCCGAGGCGCACACCCGGCACATACGGTTCGACATTGAGTTGCTGGCCGGCCGGCTGGTCGGGGCGACCGACTGGCTGGCGGCCGACTCGCGGACAACCCGGCTTCCTGTCGGCTACTTCGGGGCGAGCACCGGCGGCGGGGCGGCCCTGGTAGCGGCCGCCCGACGGCCCGACCGGGCGGCGGCGGTCGTCTCCCGCGGCGGCCGCCCGGACCTCGCCGGCGACGCTCTGCCCCGGGTGACGGCCCCGACGCTGTTGATCGTGGGCGGCGACGACGAGCAGGTGGTCGATCTGAATGAGTGGGCACTGTCCCAACTCGGCTCGCCGGTCAAGCAACTGGTGATCATTCCCGGTGCGGGTCATCTGTTCGAGGAGGCCGGCAAGCTGGACGAAGTCGCCCTGCTGGCAATCAGGTGGTTTGCCCGCTACCTCGCCCTGACCTGATCGCAGTCCCAGGCCGCCCGCACGGCCCTTGGGAGTAATGCAGAGGGCATCGTCCGACGGGACGTTCACGCCAAGTGTTCGGAGCTACCCTTGTAAATCGGGGTCGAGTCTTCGAGCCTCGATCTGCAAAGCATCTCTGGATAACATCGGTTTACATTTTTGCTGGCATCTGGATTTTTTGCTTGACGCGGATTCTCTCTCCGTTTAGTTTTTGCCTCACATCTTAGTTTTTCTGTATGCGATGAGTCTCGGTGATATGCAGGGCACCCATACCCTGCGCGTCTCGCACCTGTTCTTCTTTCCTGGATTGAGTTTGCGTCGTTGTGCTTGAGTCCGGCTTCTGGGATCTTGAGTATTCAACGACAGCTTTAAGGTTCTCGCAAGCCTTGAATTGATCCAGACTGCGCTGCGACTCGATTAGCTCGCATTCGCTTCCTGTATCGAATCTCGAGACGTTCGCTCCACGTTCCTTTCCATTCCGGAGACTCGCTCATGTCGCCGTCCCACGCCCACGGTATGCGCGCCCGGTCTCGAAACGGCAAGCCGGCCCCGAAGGCCAGGCGTCGCCTCTGGGTCGAGTTCCTGGAGGACCGGACCGCGCCCTCGGGCGTGAACGGGGAGATGTGGGGTACGAACGGCATCCCGCCGTACACCTCGGGTATCAACGCTTTCCTCCCGCCGGCGATGAGCGTTCCGAATCGCGAAGGTCACTCGCTCGGCGGCGCCGCGTTCCGGCCCGTCGTCGCGCCGGGAGAAGAGAACGTGACCCGGATGGTCTGGCGCGGTCAGGAGATCGAGGTCCTGGCCGGGGAATGGATCGCCCGCTTCGACGTCGTGTCCGGCTCGCCCGCGGCCCGGCGGTCCGCCCTGGAGCAGAAGCTGTCCGGTATCGGGCTGCCGGTCAAGGTCGAGTCCGACCTCGGCGCTTCCGGTCTCTTCCAGCTCCGCGCTTCGCCGGGGGTGACTTACGAGGCCCTGGCCCGCGCGCTCTCGTCGGTCCCGGGGTATCGGTACATCGAGCCCAACGTCCTGCTGCGAGGCGCGGCCAACTTCCCGAACGACAGCCAGTTCCCGGAACTGTACGGCCTGCACAACACCGGCCAGCCGATCCTGGGTATCCCCGGCACCCCCGACGCGGACGTGGACGCCCCCGAGGCCTGGGACATCACGACCGGAAGCGCATCCGTGGTGGTGGGCGTAATCGACAGCGGGATCGACTTCACCCACCCGGACCTGATCGACAACATCTGGACCAACCCGAACGAGATCCCCGGCAACTCGATCGATGATGATGGGAATGGATTCGTGGACGACGTCCACGGCTGGGATTTCTTCGACGGAGACAACGACCCGACCGACCAGAACGGACACGGCACCCACGTCTCGGGCACGATCGGGGCCACCGGGAACAACACGACGGGCGTCGCAGGCGTGAACTGGGACGTCAGCATCATGCCGCTGCGGTTCCTCGGGGCGTCCAACAGCGGCCCGCTCTCGGCGGCGATTGAGGCGATCAACTACGCCACCATGATGCGGCAGAGCGGGGTCAACCTCCGGGTGACGAACAACAGTTGGGGCGGTCCAGAGTTTCAGGCCCTCTTCGATGCGATCTCGGCCCACGCAGCGGCGGACATCCTGTTCATCGCCGCGGCGGGCAACGGCGGATTCGACGGGATCGGGGACGACAACGATTCGTTCCCCGCATTCCCGGCCTCGTACCCGCTGGACAACATCATCTCCGTGGCCGCCACGGACAACCAGGACCTGCGGGCGATCTTCTCGAACTACGGAGCCACGTCGGTGGACCTCGGGGCGCCGGGCGTCCTGGTGTACAGCACCGTCCCGACGTTCTTGAGCCCGACCGGGTACGCGTACTTCAACGGCACCTCGATGGCGACCCCGCACGTCGCGGGGGTCGCGGCCCTGGCCTGGAGCCTCGCCCCGGATGCCACCGCGCAGGAGATAAAGAACGCGATCCTCGCCGGGGTCGATCCGATCGCGGCGCTGAACGGGATCACGGTGACGGGCGGCCGGCTCAACGCCTTCAACACCCTGCTGGAGCTTGGCCTGTCCGTGTCTTCCACGAGCCCGGCGGCCGGCTCGGTGGTGTCCGCCCGACCGACCGAGTTCGTGGTCCACTTCTCCCATCCCTACCACCCGGACTCGATCCAGGCGGGCGACCTGACGGTCAACGGGATCACGGCCGACTCTGTTGACCTCACCGACGAGAACACCGTGACCTTCACGTTCACGGTCAGCCCGGTCAGTGCGCAGGGGCTCCAGACGATCGCGATCGCACCCGGCGCGATCGACCCCGACGAGCCTGGCCTACCGTTCCGCGGGTATACGGGCACCTTCCGCTACGACATCTTGCCCCTGGCGGTCGTCTCGACCGGCCCGCCGACGACCGGCGGCGTGTTCACCCTCCCCGGCCCGTTCGCCTATGACGTAAGGTTCAACGAGCCGGTCGATGCGGACTCGGTCCAACCCACCGACCTGGCCCTGTCCGGCCTGCCGGGGGCGACGGCCGTCGCGGTCGCCGTTGCGGCCGACGGGCTGTCGGCCCGGTTCACGATCGCCGGGGTGAGCGGCGAAGGCACGCTGAACGCCAGCATCGGGGCCGGCGCGATCACCGACCGGTTCGGCAACCCCGGCACAGCATTCTCGGCGAGCTACGCCGTGGACTTCGGGACGGCCCCCTACCCCGTGCCGCTGACGCCCGTCGCGCCGCGCGGCTCGCTGATCTACGACCCGGTGCAGGCCGGGACCATCGGCCAGGTCGGGGACACCGACACCTTCACGATCACCGTGGACGCCGGCCAGACGATCACGGTGCTGGTCGAGAGTACGCCGGGCCTTCGGTCCACGGTCCGCATCACCGGGCCGGACGGCGTCGTCGTGGCCTCCACGACAGCCCCGGCCGCCGGCGACGCCGCAATCCTTCAGACCGTGCGCGTCCCCGGTCTGATCGGCGGGATCGACGCCCCGAGGACGTATCGGATCACCGTCGGCGGCGCCGACGGCACGACGGGCGGCTACACCCTCAAGTTGGTGCTCAACGCCGCCCTGGAGTACGAGGGTTACTCCGAAACCCGCAACGACACGCTGGTGAGCGCCCAGTCGCTCGCGGGCTCGCTTATCACCCTCCAAAATGACATCGGCGACGGGTTGAACCAGATGCCGGCCCGCGGGGCCGTGGTCGGCCGGCTCGCGGACTCGGATGTCACGGTCCCCGCAGCCCTCGAAACCGCGGACGGGAACACCAACAACGCCTGGCCGTTCCACATCGGCTTCTTCGGCCAGCCGAGCATGCGATACCAGCAGATCTATTCCGCCGGCGCGTTCAGCGACTCGGGGGTGATCGACGAGGTCCGCTTCCGCAGCAACGGCGGCGCCTTCTCGGCCTCGGGCATCGACGTGCGAATCCGACTGGGCTACGCGGCCACCACCGTGGCGACCGTTTCGCCCACCTTCGCCTCGAACATCGGCGCCGGTCTCGTGACCGTCTTCGACGGGCTCCTGAGTTTGTCCAGTTCCGGCGTCGCCAGCCTGTTCGACGTCGTGATCGACGTGGCCGATCTGTTCGACTACGACCCGGCCCTGGGGGACCTGCTGCTCGACATCGAGGTACGCAACGCCGCCTTCTCCCAGTTCCTCGACGCCTCGGGCTTCGGGCAACAGACCGTCACCCAGCGGGTGTTCTCCTTCCCCGGCGACGTGAACGCCACGACCGGGATCGTCGGCATCGGCGACTCGACACCGTACGGTTTGGTGACGCAGTTCGGATTCGAGTCCGACCCGGCCGACATTTACCAGATCGACCTCAAGTCCGGCCAGGGCGCGACCGTCGCCCTGACCGCGCTCGGCGGCGGCAGCGTGCAGGTCGAACTGCTCGGCCCAACCGGCACGCCACTGGCCCTGGGCAGCGGTGGCGTCGCCAACGTCGATAGGGTGATCCGCAACTTCCTGGCGACCGCCAACGGGACATACTACCTGCGGGTCACGACCAGGCTGTAGGC
>Ga0247823_10001959_pt1 | contig 17016 bp, 12 predicted proteins | sample 13C_PalmiticAcid_2_FD_192426 | JGI IMG/M metagenome (GOLD analysis project Ga0247823, IMG submission 192426) | Soil microbial communities from agricultural site in Penn Yan, New York, United States - 13C_PalmiticAcid_Day30 | ecosystem: Environmental > Terrestrial > Soil > Agricultural land...
GAGGACGGCCAGGCGATGGTCACCCCCAGCCGAATGGCGTTGCCGAAGGAGCTGAGGCTGCTCTCCACGCGCAGGCCGAGGCCGCCGCGGTGGGCTTGGAGGTCGAACTCGCGATGGTGCTGCGGCGCGGCGGTCGCCGCACCAGGGGTGACGACGCAGGCGATCGCGACGATCGCCGCCGCACCCGCACGCACTAAGGATCTGGTCATGGTCGCGATGGTGGCAACCGCAAGGGGACTGACCATGGCCACCGGGTGACGCCTGGTGGAACTCAGCCCGTGCGCACCCGGTCCGGGAAGTCGGCGTTCAGCAGGGTGAGCATCGCGGTGGCTTTCACGGCGGTCTCCTCGTACTCCCCCGCCGGGTCCGACAGCGCGATGACCGCGCCGCCGACGCCGAAGGACACCTCGCCGGGGCGCACGACGAGGGTGCGGATCACCATGCTCAGGTTCGCCGCGCCGGTCAGCGAGAAGTAGCCCAGCACTCCGGAGTAGACCCCGCGCGGGCCGCGTTCGAGCTGGTCGATGATCTCCATGGTGCGAATCTTCGGCGCGCCGGTCATCGACCCGCCGGGGAACGCCGCACGCACACATCTGACCGCTGACACACCTTCGGCCAGCTGCGCGCGGACAGTGCTCACCAGTTGGTGGACAGTCGCGTAGGACTCGACCTCGAACAGCGCGGGCACCCGCACCGAGCCGACCTCCGCGTACACACCGAGGTCGTTGCGCACGAGATCCACGATCATCAGGTTCTCGGCGCGGTCCTTCTCGTCGGTGGCCAGGTCGTGCTTGAGCGCCTGGTCCTCCTCCGGCGTCCGACCGCGCGGGCGGGTGCCCTTGATCGGCCGCGACTCGGCCTGGCCGGTGGCGCTCACCGACAGGAACCGCTCGGGTGACGTGCTCAGCACCGCGAGGTCGCCGAAGCGCAGCAGGGCGCCGAACGGTGCCGGGCTGGCGCGGCGCAGGTAGCGGTAGGTCTGCCAGACGTCGACGGTGGCGCCCGCGGTGAGCATGTTCGTCAGGCAGACCTCGTAGGTCTCGCCTTCCTCGATGCGCGCCTGGCACTCCTCGATCATCGCCAGGTAGGCGGCCCGATCGTGGCGAGGCGTCAGCGTCCCCGCCTGGACCCCGCGCACGACCGGGGCGGGCTGGGGAACCAGCGCGGCAAGGCGCGCGGCCGTCTCCGCGGGCCACGCCTCGTCGAGCGCGAGGAGATACAGCTCCCCGGTGTCATGGTCGAACACGAGCGCGCGATCGGCGAAGACGAACTGCGCGTCGGGGTCGGGTGCGTGGTGGACGCGGTCGCCGCCGCACTCGGCCTTGAGTTCGTAGCCGAGGTAGCCGACCCACCCGAGCGCGAAGTCGAATGGCAGCTCAGGCGCCTGGACCGGGTGCCGGGCGATGTCGGCATCCAGCCAGTCCAGGAACGCCTCCCTGACGACCTCCACGCCCTGCCGGGAGGTCACGGTGACCTGCCCGGTCCACACGTCGGCCGCCGCCACCCGCGCCAGCGGCCCGGACGCGTCACCCATGATCGAGAACCGTCCCCCGGAAGCGCTGTCGAGCCAGAAGGCGTGCGTCTCGTCCTTGAAGAGCGCCTCGAACGCCTCCTCAGCCGTGACGGCGACCGTCATCCGCTCGAGGTGGACCCGCATTCCGGCGGGTTCGGCCGGATGGTTCGCCTCGGGGACCGCGGCAGCGACAACCATCTCGCGCGGGTGCTCGGCCCACCAGCGTCGGGTCAGGTCGGCGAAGTTCGCCAGCAGGGTGTCACCGTGCTCGGTGCAGATCGACTCGGGGTGGAACTGCACACCCCAGGCGGGCCGCTCGCGGTGGCGGACGCCCATGAGGACGCCGTCGTCAGCCCAGGCCGTGGCCTCCAACTCGTCCGGCAAGTCCGCGACGGCCAGCGAGTGGTACCGCACGACCCGCATCGGCGAGGGGATGCCCGCGAACAGCTCACGGCCGTCGTGGTGGACGGCGGAGAGCCTGCCGTGCCGGACCTCGGGGGCGTGCACGACGTCGGCGCCCGCGAGCAGGCAGAGCCCTTGGTGGCCGAGACACACCCCGAGCAGCGGCTGCCGGGCGGCGGCGAGCACGGCTCGACTCAGACCCATGTCGCGGTGCACGGCCGGGTGGCCGGGGCCGGGTGAGATGACCACGTTGTCGAAGTCGACGAGCCCGCCGAGGTCCCAGTTTTCGTCATTTCTGACAACTGTCGGCCGAGAGCCCTCGATCGAGGCCAAAGCCTGGTAGAGGTTATAGGTGAAGGAGTCGTAGTTATCGATGATCAGCGTTCGCACCTTCCCCCTCCTCTCCCCGGCCGGGATTCGCAGTCGCACAGAAATGGGCGGCCCGCCGTCCCGGAAAGGCGAGGTCAAGCTCTTCCTGGGTGACGAACACCTGCGGCTGGTCGCAGGCAGAAAGGCGATCCGTGCCACACCGACCCCGCCGCGCGGGCTCGAACCGCAAGAATGCTACAACCCCGGAGGGCGTACCGGAGCAGCGTGCGGCTGAGCATGACTATCCTGAGCTGCGCGAACGCCGTCGACTCAGCGGAGGTGACATTCTGGTCGCCAACACGGTCGTCCCACACGACACCGCGTCCGTTCCCGCACCACGATCAGGCAACAGCAGACGTCTGACCATCCCGCCGAGTCTGGCCCCACTGTGGGCCGACCAGCGGGTCCGCGGCATCGCCTCGGACGTTCTTGCCGTCATCATCGCGGTACTCGACGTCTGGCTGGTGATCCCGGAAGAGGCGCCGACCTACTCGATCTGGCTGTCCTGGATCGCGGTCCTCGCCATGCCCCTGCGCAGGCGTTTCCCCTGCGTGGCGCTGCTGATCACGGTCCCCGGCTTCTTCGCGGGCTGGGCCCAGCTGGCGGCCATGATCGCTCTCGGCACCCTGGCCAAGCGCTACCTGCTGAACTGGCGAACCCTCGTCGGCGCGCTGCTGGTGGGCCTGTGCCGCTTCGTCTTATGGCCGTGGTCCGACTTCCTCGAACTGACCTGGCGCGAACACTTCCTCGACGCGATCTATGGCGTGCTCGTGGCGGGTATGCCGGTCGCTATCGGGATGCTGATCACGGTTCGGCAAGAGCTTTCGACCCGGATTCGCCAGTTGGCTCGGTCGCGGGCTCGGGAACAACGGCTGCATACGCAAACAGTTCGGTCTGCTGAGCGCGCGAAGCTCGCCCGGGAGATGCATGACGTCGTATCTCATCAGGTGACTCTTATTGCTATGCAAGCAGGCGCTTTGAAGGTCGGGGCGACCGACGACGAGACGCGTGAGGCCGCGGAGACTATTCGGGCTTTGAGCACTCGGACGTTGGAGGAGTTGCGGGAGCTTGTCGGGGTCCTGCGGTCCGGTGGGGATGAGGACGACTACCAGCCTGGGCTTGAGGACATCAGCACGTTGGTCCATGGGTGCGACGTGTCGGTGAAGCTCGCTATGGACGCTTCGCCGGAGCAGCTGCCCGCGCCGGTGTCTCGGGCGGCTTATCGAACTGTGCAGGAGGCTTTGACGAACGTGCGCAAGCACGCGGCTGGGTCTTCTACGTCGGTTCGCGTGCAGGTGACGGCTGGGGTTTTGTTGGTGGAGGTCCGGAATGGACCTTCGCGGGTACAGTCGGCTGGGCTGCCTTCGGGTGGGCACGGCCTTCTCGGCCTTCATGAACGCGCCTGCCTGCTCGGCGGCACCTTCGACTCCGGCCCGATGCGCGACGGCGGCTTCCGCGTCCGCGCGACTTACCCCCTGTCCTAGGGGCCCGGCATCAACGGCTGAGTCAGGTCATCACCCAGGCGCCTGCGAGAGCTGCGGCATACAGAGCGACGAATGGCAGTGGGCACAGATCCATCGTCCTGATGACGACCTTGCCTTTGTCGTCAGCGGCCCGCTTACGCCACTGTTGAACCTTCGCCGCGATCTCGTTCTGCTTCGGGTTGCCATTCCGCACGCCGACGATCGTCCACGCCCCATGGCGGGCCGCACCCGTGTGCCATATGTGAGGTGCAAAGTGACTTTGGTGGGTAGCCTCCACCCACGCAACCGCCGCCCAAGGAATCCGATACCGGCACACCCAGTTGACCACGTCAAGGCCGTTCGCCGAGACAACCAATCTGGAATGCGCGGGCACGAGCCACACCATCCAGATCATGGGCACCAACGCCGTCACACTTTGGGCGAGATACCAGAACGAGGCATCTTCCGAACGGATTCAGTACCACCAACGCCAAGACCACTACCAGCACGATCGTGACGACCCAACCGGAACGAAGTCGAACCGACGACGGATCACCATGGATATCTCACCGTGGATCATCGGGCGACCATCCCGTCTATTAGCACGCTTCAAAATCCGGTGGGCGCGGGATACAATCCGCACCCACCGGAGCGAGCTAGCCGATCATGTTGTCATCACGCGTGAGCCCTCGGCCAAGGAATGCCACGCCAAGCGCAACGGAATCGGCGCTACCGTTCTCAATTCTGACAGGGTCATGTTACCAATACGCGTGAAACCAATTCGGCGAAAAAAAATTGTATGCAAATATAACCAAGGCGACCACCAGTGACGGTATCGGAAATAGGTCAACACGACGCGTTCGCTGTGCGCCTTCGTTCAAATCAGCCGATGTTCTCCATGTCTCTATCAGAGCTTGGAGCTCACGCTGACGTCTATTGCCTCTAATGGCACTGACCAAGGATGACCCGCCCGTGGTGGGTCGGATCACATATCCGTCTCGAAGAGAGATCCGAGCCTCGCCGTCTTCGACAGAAACTTCCCCCACCAATGACCACGGAATATCATGGCGAACGAACCAATTGACTACCACTAGCCGACTTGGAGTCAGCACAGTCTTTGGATGTGCGGTAACCAGCCAGATCAACCAGGTCGCAGCCAAGAAGACGATCTCGCCGCCCCACACCTTTACTTCGACTGACGGCTCCGACCGAACCAGCACGACAGCATCCATCACTGCCATGGCAACGAACAGAAACCAGCCGAAGTAGAAGTCGAAGGGACGCCGCAGGACGATCACGACGTCCCTTCGACCAGAGCTCGGAGTCACCAGGCCCCACGCTGCTTCATTTGGGACGCCCAGAGGCCCCAACCGCCAACTAGCGCATTTTCACCCCAATACGTGAATGTCATTTATCGTCGCCCCCTACGTTTTCGCACTCTCCGTTCTTGCGCTTCACGCCTGAGCCCGGGAATTGACATTCCTAGTGCAACCAAGGACGCCACGACTACACCGAATACCATCATTCCATCATCGCCAGTTGCGCGATCTACGATGAAACCCACCCCGCCGAATATTAGCGCATAGTAGGCCAATGTGATCTGCATGTCACCCAGGCCAACTTTACCGACAAACGGCGGCTTCACCAACCATCGCAACACCGCCGTAATATTTCGCGCCTCCATCAAACCCGCGCCTCCCCGTCAACATCACGACCAAGGATTGAACGATGACCAGCTCGACTCGAAAAGGCGCCCAACATACCCTGCCTGCCAGCTACGAATACCTCGCCTTGGCGCATAGGCGTTTCTTTTCGCCGCCGGACTGGCCATAAATCGGTTACCTGAGGGTCGCCACCCGGCATGATAAACTCCCCTGTTGGCCATCTTTTGAGCGAGCGGGCCCAATAGCTTGCCCGCCGCGAGCGTTCCAACTCCGACCATGCATTTCTTCCACCCGTCACTGCAGTTCGAGATCAACCCCAATGCATCCATGCCGAACGATGCCGCTTTGCAAGCCGGTAGCGGACACAACCCGACGACAAAGGTGGCACCCTTCCAGACTGGACTCGCTGTAACTTTCCTAGCAACCGTGACCACTCCCCGCCCGACCGATTTCGCTGCACGACAGATCGAGCATTTGCCGTCCAGATCGGTGATATTGATGGGGTTGCCGGAAACGTAGTCGTAGTCGTTGGCGCTGCCGCCTTCGACGGGGTCGACGGAGAGGAAGCGGCCCAAGGCCGGGCTGTAGGGGCGGGCGCCCATCTGGACGATGGACAGCGCTCCCGCGTGTTCAACCGGCCGTTGGTGTTGCCCAAGCCAGCCGTAGTCCATCTGGCCGGGCTGGTTGTCGGGCATGCCCTCGGTGCTGGTCTGCCCGGTGACCGCTTCGCCATATGGGCCGTAGACGCGCTGGGGGCCGGTCTGGGTGCCGTTGGGCAGAGTGGTCAGGCACAGGTCACCGCGAACAGTGGAGTGGTCCCACGTCTGGTCCGCCACCACCGGCTTCCAGGTGTAGAGCACGCCACCGGGAAGCGAGATGCTGCGGGTCAGCAGCTTCTTGTCCGCCCCATTCATTGCGAACTCTGCCGTGTCACCGTCACTGCTGTAGCCGTAGCGGATGTCGTTGACCGCGTCACCCGAGGTCGCCTGGCGGCGAGTGAGGCGGTCGGTGACGTCGCGGGTGTAGGCCACGTCGGCCGGGTCGGTGCCGGTGGTGCGGATCGCGATGTTGCGATCCTCGCCATCCCACGAGAAGTACGTCGTCGCGCCACCCTGCGTGTACTGGGTGGTGTTGCCATGATCGTCGTACAGGATCCCGGTGATCGGGTTCGCACCCGTGGTCGCCACGATCCGGTCAGCGGCGTCGTAGCAGTAGCCGGTCTCCTCAGTGCCCGAGACTGTCTCGTCCCACAGGGCCACCCGGTTGGTGTTCAACCCCGCGTTGGCGCGAGTACCGGTCGGACAGCCAGCCGATGCCGCGGAGACGAAGTCGTAAGAATAGTGATGGCCAGGCACCCAGGCATCCGTCAACCGACCAGCCGAGTCATACACGTAGTTCGGCTCGCCGATACGCGGGTCCACCCCACCCAGCGACTCGTCGATCACGGTCCCGGCGCGAGTGCGGGTGACAGCGGAGGTCACCGACACATTGTTGCTGGTCTTCCACGTCTGCGACGTGACCCGACCAGCCGAATCCTTGCCGACCGCCGACAGCGAACTGCCGTTTGAGTACGCGACAGTCGCCAACCCACCGGCGGCGTCGTAGGTCGACGTCGCCAACGTCGTGGTGCCGAGCTTGGTGGTGAGCACCCGGCCCGCGTCGTCGTAGGTGTTGGTCATCTGCTGAGCGGCGTCCGCCACGTTCGGCGGGATCACCTTCTCCAGGGTCACGCGCCCCGCCTGGTCGTAGGTCGTCTCCGTCCGCAGACCGGTCGCGTCGGTGTAGGCGATGACCCGGCCGAGGAGGTCGACCTGGGTCGTCACCGTGCCGGTGTGATCGGTGACCGTGGTGATCAGCGGGTCGCTGTTCACCGCGTAGTTCGTGGTGATCGTCCGGTTGTCCGGCAGTTTCTGCGTCACCACCCGGTCCCGCTCGTCGTACGTGGTGCACGTCCAGTCACCGGATGTCGCCCGAGCCACCACGCGACCCGATGCGTCATAGACCTGTTCGTCGGTGCGGGCCGGACCGGTGGCTGGGGTGGTCATGGTGGTCAGCTTCGCCATCCCACCCTGGTTCACCGCCTCCACGGCCGTTGTACACGGGTTGTCCCGGGTCTCGGTGTCCCCGTAGTACACATAGCTCGTCTGCGCACCTGACGGCATCGTCTTCGATGTCTTGCGCAGGTAGCCGCTGCCTGGAGTCTCGTAGCCGAGCTTCGACGACAAACCTGCCGACACCGTTGAGGTCGCCAGCCCGAAGGTGGCGTCGACACCGTTCTCGTTGTACTTAGTCGTGGCCGTCGAGTCCGGGACGAAGTTCGACTCGGAGGTGACGGTCGAGGTGGTCAGGCCGTACTTGGGCCGCAGCTGGCTGCCTGGCACCAATTCCTGCACGCCGCCTGGAGTCGTCCAGTGCAGTTCGAGCTGCGTGTAGAGGCCGTACTCTTGGTGGTCCACCCGGATCCGCTTGGCCTGACCAGCGGAGTCGCTGGTCACCGTGGCGGTCAGCCAGATTGGGTACTGGCCCACCCAGGTGTCCATCACGATCTTGTCGTCGATCCACACCCGGGTGCCGTCATCAGCGAACACCCGCAGCGTGTAGTTGCCCGCCTGCGGGAACACGATCTCGCCGGTCGCCCGGAGTGAGAAGGCGTCCGCATTGACTCCAGGAGTCGGCGAGTCGTTCCAGGTCACGGCCAGCTTGCCGTCGGCGGTGCCGACTCCGGTGGTGTAGGCCGCCGGGGAACCGCTCAGGTTGACGTTGTTCCAATAGGACACCGCCAGGCCGTTGAGGCTCTCGTCGTAGTTCGTCTTCGAGTGCGGAACCGTATCGGCACACGCGGTGGTGGGTACCTGGCCGGTGAAGCAGGGCGCGGGTGCCGGACCGTAAGAGTCAACCGGCCGGTCTTGCGCGTCGTATGTCTTCGTGGCGACCCGGCCCGCCGCGTCCGTCGAGGTGAGCAGCTGGTCCTTGACGCTCCACGTCTGCGACGTCGTCTTGCCTGTCGCGTCGGTGGTCGTCAGCATGCGGTAGGACTCGTCGTAGGTGACCTTGGTGGAGAATCCGATCGCCGGGGTGATCCCTGCGATGTCCACGAAGGACTGCTTGTTCGCCGCGTCGTACCGGTAGGAGTGCTTCGGGCGAGTCGTGGACGTCAGCTGCGGCTTCGCCGCCAGCACGGCCGACGCGACCGGCTTGGCCCCGCCCGGAGTCACGTACTGGATCTGTGTGAGGTAGTCCGAGGTGTTCAGGTTCTCCAGGTCGGTGGAGACCCAGTCCGACTGCATCGGGTCGCGGACACCGTCGAGCGCACCGTTGACCCCATACGTGAAGTCGGTCTGCTCCCAGCCCGGATCCTGGACTCGGAACAGCCTGCCGTACTTGTACCAGAACTTGGTCTGCGACCCGTCCCAGTAGTCGATCCGGCACAGCATCTGCGCCGGCGGAGTCTGGTCGGCACCGTAAGCGCGCCAGGCATCGCCGTAGCAGCTGTCGCCAGGGCGGCTGTAGTACAGCTTGTGGGACCGACCCGATACGGGGTCCTTGATCTCCTTGAGGCGACTCGGGAAACCGTCGTAGATGTTCTTCAGGGCCGCGGGCTTGCGACTGTCCTGAGTGGAACCCTGGCTCTCGAGCTTGCCGTCGGCCAGGAAGACGTAGATGCTCCCGCCTTCGGTCAGCGTGACCCGGCCCGCGGTGTCCAGGGCGAGGACGCCGTCCTCACCCTCGGGCGCGGTATAGCCGCCCGCGGACTTCTTGGTGTAGGTGTGCTTGGCGCCAGTGCCATCGGTCAGCACGATGTTCTGATCGGTGACCTTGGCCTCGGTGTAGGTCCCGCCACTGCCGTCGAGGTCGGCCGAGAGGGTCCAGCCCTTCGGCAACGCCGGCGTGTCCGTGGTGCTCAGCCAGTCCGCCGGAACTATCTGCGAAGGAACGGAACTGTTGGTGGTGCGTACGAACAGCCGCAAGTAGGCCAACCCCTGGGCCTCGGCCAGCTCGACCTTGATCGGGATCCGCTGTCCCGCCGACAGGGTCTTGGTTCCGATACCGGGCGCGCCCCAGTTGACGTCGCTGCAACAACCCTGGTCATAGACGACTGTGTTGTCCGCCCACACCTTCAGCTTGTCGTCGTGCACACCGGCGAACTGATAATCCCCGGCGACCGGCGCCTGGAAGTAGCCCTCCCAACGCGCGACGAAGTAGTCGGCGGGCAAGGCGGGCGCGAACGGCGAGTCCTGACCCCAGTCCACGTTGACCTGCGGCTCGGTGCGCACGAGGACAGGTTCCTGACCCTCGTTGATGTTCCCGTTGTGCGACAGGTCATTGAAATACGACGCCCGCAGGCCCTTTTCCTCCTGCTGCTGGGAGTTGTAGGTCATGCTGATACCCGCGCTGCCACCAACTGTGGTGAACGACGGGCCGGACGTCGACGTGGTCACGTTGCCGTTGGCCAGGTTCACCGACACCGGGCCGACCGTGTCCACCGGCGCCGGACCGCGGTCACCGATGCGCTGGTCCACCTTGAGATGCCAGACCGGACTCGGCGTCAAAGTGGCACCACTGGAGACCTTCACCTGCCAGGTGTAGGAAACACCGTCCTGCAAGACACCCTGCGGAACCGTCCATGTCGGACTCGCCTGACAACCCGAGTCGACGACGACACCGGAGTTCGCGTCCGCGCCGGTCGCCACACGGAAGCAGTAGGACACCGCGTCGCCGTCCGGGTCGGTCACCGGCGTCACCTTCAGCGTCGGCGCGAGATCGACGCTGACGTCGTTATCCGCAGGCTCGACCAGCGTCGGCGCGGGCGGCGCCGTGCCGGTGTCGATCGTCATCGTCGCGCTGAGCTTTTTGAACGTCCAGATCGTTCCGTCCTCGTGCCCGGTGATCATGAACCATGCGTTCGGGTTCGACCCGTTGATCATCGCCTGCATGAAGTTCGTGAGCCGCTGATCCTGGAACGTGCCGACCTGGCCGACCATCGTGCCCGCCAACTGCCCGCCGATCCCGTTGAAGTCCAACGAGGTGGCGTGATACAGGTTCGAGCCCCAGGTCTTGTCGACCGTGGTGGCGTCGCGGATGTTCGCCACATCGAACTTCGCGCCGACAACGGTCCGACCGAACAGCGACGAGTAGTCGAACTTGAACGCCGTCCGCCACACCGTGTTGTTGTGCAACGGGCTGCCGATGTACAGACCACCGACCTTGTTGAGCACCGTGCCATCAGACTTGTACGAGTACCAGTCGATGATCGGCAGCGCGAAGGTCGGGTCGATGCTGACCGGGTAGACCCGCTTCGGATCGCGCAGCCACTTCTCATCGACCGAGACCGTCAGCACCCACCCGGCGTCCGGCGCCTGCTCCAAGGCGTAGATGCCACCGATCGTCGCGGGCGGGGCGTCCGGCCCACCGGCCGAGTCCCAGGTCTCGATCGGAGGCATCACGAGCTTGACCGCTCCGGCCGCGTCGACCAATTCAACGGCACCATCGGCCGTCAGCCTCGGGGTCAGACCCGACGTGTCGAGACGGAACCGCCACGACGACTTGCCCGCGGCAGGGGCCTTCTTGAGCTTGATCGTTTCCTTGACCGAGCCCGGAGTCACCTCGTATTCGAGGTCGGTGCCAGCTTCGACTTCGGCGAACTCGGACTTGGCACCGTTGACCTTGGCCATGCCGTGGCCGGGCCGCTCAAGACCCATCGACGCGCGCTTGCCGTCGACCTCGACCCGAACCAGTGCCGCGTCGTCGGCGCTCTCAGCGATCGTCGGGTTCAGCGGATGCCGCTTCGCCTTCGACCGCTTCGACCGCTCCTCTGTCTCTAGAGACATCCACCGGACGCCACTGGCCATCCGACTCCTTGACGTTCAACGGCATCGTGGACTGGCGAACCGTCCGCGTGCCGTCCGGGTTCTCGAACTCCTCGCCGTACATCGAACGACTCACCGACTTCGACCGCACCGGGTCGAAGCTGCTCTGCGACCGCTTCGCCAGCGGAGCAAAGTCCGCCTTCGGGTCTGCGGGCGCCACCGGAACAGGCTTCGGCGCCTCCCCCGGCAACAACGGCACCTTGCTCGGATCGACCGCGGCGGGCCGCGGCGCCTCCGGAGCCTTGGTCGGCGCAGCGACAGCCTCAGTCGAGGACATCACCATCGCTAACGAGAGTGACATGATGATGCCGCGCGCAACTAACTTTCTGCGGGCAGCACTAAATACGCCTCTTCGGCGGTAAGACACAGAACCCCCAAGGTTCAATGACACGGGTCCCCACCCGTGTGTGTCCGACCAGCCTCTCGAGGCATGGACTGGACCACAATCGTCCACTTGGGGGCATTCCACACCGGACTTGAGTGAACCCGCTCACCAGGTGAACAAAGGGCGAATCCGAATCAGGTTCACGCCGGCCTCGTGATCATTAACCGCGATGGCACGGCATCCAGCGAGGGAGCCTCGAGTCGGCGTGGTCGATCTTGCGGCTCAGTCCTTGAGTAGGGCGAGGCGCTGCGGCGACCAGGAGGATCCATGGAGCCGCAGCGTGCCGCCGTCGGGGTCATTGGAGTCACGCACACGCACGAAGGTGGAGTAGGCGATCTCTACGCAGTTGGCCTCGGTGGCCTGACTGAAAGTCGACTTCCGCCACTCTGCGTGCACGGCGTTTCAGCTCCGCTCGTAGTCGGCGACCATTCTGGCCAGAAAATTCACCGTGTCGGCCGATCCAAGCGCGACCTTCATCAGCGCCGCGGTTCGATCCTCGAACCCAGAGACCTGATCCGGGGCATCGATGAACCCTGCCACACCGCTGTTCTCCACATAGACGACTGCCGGTTGATCAGCGAAACCCATCCATCGAAACGGTCCCCAGTTGGCATACATCCCGTGCCGGGCTGGGATCACGTGCACGTTGACATGGGGCAACTGCGCCCTGCCGATCAACCAGTTGATCTGCTGAACCATCACCTCCGATCCGCCACACGGTCGCCGCAGGATCGCTTCGTCGATGATGGCGGTATAGGTCGGGGCCGCCAGCTTCGCGAGCACATTCTGTCGGTCGATCCGGGCATCCACGTAGCGCTCGTGAGCTGAGGCGGTGATCCCCGCAATGGTCAGGAGTGCGCGCAGGTACGCGGGGGTCTGCAGGAGCCCCGGAATCACCGCGTTGTCGAAGTCGACCAGGGCGCGGGCCGACGACTCGAAGCCGACTAGCGTCGGGAGTAGGCGCCGCGAGCGATCCACGGTCTCCAGCCAGTCCTGGGCGTCCAGGTCGCGGGTGAGATCCAGGATTCGTTGGCGGTCCGGCCCCGTGATCCCATAGAGCGTCAAGAGACTCGCCACGTCAACAATCGGCGAGACTCGATTCGCCTTCTCGGTTCGATTCACCGTTGCCGGGGACGAGCCGATTCCTCGGGCCGCCTGCAAGGTCGTCTTCCCGGCCCACACGCGGGCCGCCGCCAGTTCCATACCCAGTGCCCGCATACGCGCGGGTCGTCGATTGCCAGTCACCCGATCATGAGACCACAGATCTCACGCTGCGCAACCGGCACAATCGGCTGAGTGATTTCAGCAGGTGAAACGGCCACCGAAACAAACGAAGGCCACCCGGGCGAACCCGGGTGGCCTTCCAAAGCAAAGATCAGAGTTCGCGCTTGGCGCGCAGCTTGGCCAGGGCCTCGGCAAGGATCGCCTCGCCGTCGGCGTCTGAGCGGCGTTCCTTCACGTAAGCCAGGTGAGTCTTGTAGGGCTCGTTGCGGGGAGCCTTCGGGGGCTCCTTCTCGTCCAGTCCCGCCGGGAGGCCGCAGCGGGGGCAGTCCCAGCTTTCCGGCTTCTCGGCGTCGAGGGCGAAAGACGGGCGTGACTCGTGCCCGTTGGCGCACCAGTAGGAGACCCGTTGCCGAGGGGCGGACTCGCCGCGCTCGGATTCACCCATGGGACCAGCACCGACCCGGGTACCCCGGATCGCGTTACCACCGGCCATTGATGTTCACACCCCCACCACGTGGTTGGTCGGATTGACGCGTGGACCCGAGAGGGTCAGACAACCTTGACCAGGAGGCCAAGACCGATCACGCAGATGATCCAGACCGAGCCGACGAACAGCGTCACGCGGTCGAGGTTCTTCTCGACGACGCTGGAACCGGACAGGCTCGACTGCATCCCACCACCGAACAGGGACGAAAGGCCGCCGCCGCGACCGCGGTGCAGCAGCACCAGCAGGATCAGCAGAAGGCTGGTGACGATAAGGGCGATCTGCAGGGCCAGAACCATGTCATCCTCGCTGTTTCGGTGGAAGTCACAGGCTACCTGGTGCCGGGGCGGTGTTCGACCACCGCCCCGGCATGTTCAAGCGCTAGCTGTTACCAGATATCCCCGAAGCCCGCATTTCCGGACTTAAGGCAGCGGTCCGCCCGCCGCCATGGCGCAGAGCTTGGTGAACTCGTCGGCCTGCAGGCTGGCGCCGCCGACCAGGGCACCGTCGATGTCGTCCTGGGCCACCAGCTCGCCGATGTTGCCGGACTTCACCGAGCCGCCGTAGAGCACACGGACCGTGTTGGCGACCTCGTCGCCGTATTTTTCAGAGAGTTGCTTGCGCAGGGCCTGGCAGACCTCCTGCGCGTCGGCCGACGAGGCGACCCGGCCGGTGCCGATGGCCCAGACCGGCTCGTAGGCCACGACGACCTTGGCGACCTGCTCGGCCTTGAGCCCCTTGAGGCCCTCGATGAGCTGGGTCGTGCAGTGCTCGACGTGGGTCCCGGCCTCGCGGACCTCGATGCGCTCGCCAAGGCAGAAGATCGGCGTGATGCCGTGCTTGAGCGCGGCCTTGATCTTCTTGTTGACCAGCTCGTCGGTCTCCGCGTGGTACTCGCGGCGCTCCGAGTGGCCGACCGTGACATACGAGCAGCCCAGCTTGGCGAGCATCAGGCCCGACACGTCGCCGGTGTAGGCACCGGAGTCGTGTTGGGAGATGTCCTGCGCGCCGTACTTGAGCAGCAGCTTGTCGCCGTCGGTCATGGTCTGGATGGACCGGATGTCGGTGAACGGCGGCAGCACGGCCACCTCCACCTTCGCGTAGTACTTCTCGGGCAGCGAGAAGGCGATCTTCTGCACCAGGGCGATGGCCTCAAGGTGGTTGAGGTTCATCTTCCAGTTGCCCGCGATCAAGACCTGCCTGGCCATCAGCCCTCCAACACGGAAACGCCGGGAAGTTCCTTGCCTTCAAGGAACTCAAGCGACGCGCCACCGCCGGTGGAGATGTGGGTGAAGCCGTCCTCCGGCAGTCCGAGCAGCCGGACCGCCGCGGCCGAGTCGCCGCCGCCGACCACACTGAACGCGTCGGAGTCGACGATGGCCTGGGCGACGCCGCGGGTGCCCTCGGCGAACGGGGCCAGCTCGAAAACGCCCATCGGGCCGTTCCAGAAGACCGTTCCGGCCGCCCGCAGGATGTCGGCGTAGCGCTCGACGCTGATCGGGCCGATGTCCAGGCCCATCCAGCCCTCATAGATCTGCGCGGCGAGCACCGTCTGGACGTTGGCCTCGGCGCTGAACGCGTCGGCGATGACGATGTCGGCCGGGAGCACGATCTTGTCGCCCGCCTCGGCGAGCAGCCGCTTGCAGGTGTCGATCATGTCGGCTTCCAGCAGCGAGCCGCCGACGCCGAGGCCCTGGGCGGCCAGGAAGGTGAAGCACATCCCGCCGCCGACGATCAGGGTGTCGACCTTGGGCAGCAGCGACTCGATGACGGCGAGCTTGTCCGACACCTTCGAGCCGCCGAGCGCGACGACGTAGGGCCGCTTGGGCTCACCGGCGAGCTGCCGAAGCACCTCGACCTCGGCGAGCACCAGGCCACCGGCGTAGGCCGGGAGCTTGGTGGCCACGTCGTAGACCGACGCCTGCTTGCGGTGCACGACACCGAAACCGTCGGAGACGAAAGCTCCGTTGTCGCCTGCCAGCGCGGCGAACTCGTCGGCCAGGGCCGAGCGCTCCCCCGCGTCCTTGCTCGTCTCGCGCGGGTCGAAGCGCACGTTCTCCAGCAGCGCGACCTGGCCGTCGGCCAGTCCGGAAACCACAGCTTTGGCCGAGTCGCCGACGACGTCGGCGGCCAGGGCCACGGGAGCGCCGAGCAACTCGCCCAGCCGCGCGGCGACCGGCGCCAGCGAGAACTTCGCCTCCGGCGCGCCCTTGGGACGGCCGAGGTGCGCCGCCACGATCACGCGAGCGCCCGCGGCGGCGAGCTTCTGGATCGTCGGCAGCGACGCGACGACGCGGCCGTCGTCGGTGATCTTGTCCCCGTCGAGCGGGACGTTGAGGTCGGAGCGCACGAACACGCGCCGACCGGCAACACCCTCGGCGAGGAGATCGTCGAGATTCTTCATCGGGCTCAGAGCTTGGAGGCGACGAGCGCGGTCAGGTCGGCGAGGCGGTTGGAGTAGCCCCACTCGTTGTCGTACCAGCCGACGACCTTGACCATGTTGCCGCTGACCTTGGTCAGGGGCGCGTCGTAGATGCAGGACGCCGGGTCCGTCACGATGTCCGAGGACACGATCGGGTCGGTGTTGTAGCGCAGGATGCCCTTGAGCCTGCCCTCGGCGGCGGCCTGGTAGGCGGCGTTGACCTCTTCGAGGGTCACCTCGCGGCCCAGGTTCACGGTGAGGTCGGTGGCCGAGCCGGTCGGCACCGGGACCCGCAGCGCGTAGCCGTCGAGCTTGCCGTTGAGCTCCGGGAGCACCAGGCCGATGGCCTTGGCCGCACCGGTCGAGGTCGGGACGATGTTGAGCGCGGCGGCCCGCGAACGACGCAGGTCGCTGTGCGGGGCGTCCTGCAGGTTCTGGTCCTGGGTGTAGGCGTGGATGGTGGTCATGAGGCCACGCTCGATGACGAACTCGTCGTGCAGGACCTTGGCCAGCGGCGCCAGGCAGTTGGTGGTGCAGGAGGCGTTGGAGATGACGGTCTGCGAGCCGTCGTACTTGTCGTCGTTCGCGCCGAGGACCACGGTCAGGTCCTCGCCCTTGGCGGGCGCGGAGATGATGACCTTCTTGGCGCCACCCTCGTCGACGTGCTTGCGCGCGTCGGCGGCGTTGGTGAAGAAGCCGGTCGACTCGATGACGACGTCGACGCCGAGGTCCTTCCACGGCAGCTTGCCCGGGTCGCGCTCGGCCAGCGCCTTGAGGTGGTGGTCGCCGACCTGGATGCCCTCGTCGGTCACCTTCACGTCGTAGGGCAGCCGACCCAGGATGCTGTCGTACTTCAGCAGGTGGGCCATGGTGGCGACATCGCCGAGGTCGTTGAAGGCAACGATCTCGATGTCGTGGTCACTGGCTTCCAGCGCCCGCCAGAAGTTGCGACCGATGCGACCGAAGCCGTTCACACCTACACGAACCGTCACCGTTGGTCTCCTCTTTCCTGTTTGACATGGCGCCAGACTTGGATTCCGCCGACCAGAACCCTAGCGTCCGCGCGCGCGTCAGCAGGTCAAGAGGTCAGCGGTCTCTCTTTATCGAATCAGACCTGTGCCGTGATCGCCAGGTCTTCGCGCTGAAACTCACATGACATGTCAAACGCAGCGGAGTGGAGCCCGCCAGCCCCCACGCCGGGCGGACTCCACTCCGCTTTCCCC
>Ga0247823_10001960_pt1 | contig 17015 bp, 18 predicted proteins | sample 13C_PalmiticAcid_2_FD_192426 | JGI IMG/M metagenome (GOLD analysis project Ga0247823, IMG submission 192426) | Soil microbial communities from agricultural site in Penn Yan, New York, United States - 13C_PalmiticAcid_Day30 | ecosystem: Environmental > Terrestrial > Soil > Agricultural land...
ACCCGGGCCGCCGGCATGCCGCATTCCCCTGCCGAAAAGAAGAAGGCCCTGACCCGCGTGCGCCGTATGCGCGGCCAGTTGGACGCGCTGGAGCGCGCGCTGGAGGAAGGCGCGGACTGCGCGCCCGTACTGCAGCAGCTCGCGGCCGTGCGCGGGGCCGTCAATGGCCTGATGTCGGAGGTCCTCGAAAGCCACCTGCGCGAAGAGTTCGCGCATCCGGCGTCCACCCCTTCGCAGCGCGAGGCCGGCATCGATGCCGCCGTCGCGCTGGTCCGTTCCTATCTCAAGTAAGCCAGCAGGAGTGCCTCCCATGAAATCCCGTGCCGCCGTCGCCTTCGCCGCGGGCGAACCGCTGAAGATCGTCGAGATCGACGTCGCCCCGCCGCAGAAGGGCGAGGTGCTGGTGAAGATCACCCACACCGGCGTCTGCCACACGGATGCGTTCACGCTGTCCGGCGATGATCCCGAAGGCCTGTTCCCGGTCGTGCTGGGGCACGAAGGCGCCGGCATCGTCGTCGAAGTGGGCGAGGGCGTGACCAGCGTGAAACCCGGCGACCACGTCATCCCGCTCTACACCGCCGAATGCGGCGAATGCCTGTTCTGCAAGAGCGGCAAGACCAATCTCTGCACCTCCGTGCGCGCCACCCAGGGCAAGGGCGTGATGCCGGACGGCACCTCGCGCTTCTCCTACGAAGGCCAGCCGCTGTACCACTACATGGGCTGCTCGACCTTCAGCGAATACACGGTCGTCGCCGAGGTTTCGCTGGCGAAGATCAACCCCGATGCCAACCCGGAACACGTCTGCCTGCTCGGCTGCGGCGTCACCACCGGCATCGGCGCCGTGCACAACACCGCCAAGGTGCAGGCAGGCGATTCGGTCGCCGTGTTCGGCCTGGGCGGCATCGGCCTGGCGGTGATCCAGGGTGCGCGCCAGGCGAAGGCCGGCCGCATCATCGCCATCGACACCAATCCGTCCAAGTTCGAGATGGCGCGGCAATTCGGCGCCACCGACTGCGTCAATCCGAAGGACCACGACAAGCCGATCCAGCAGGTCATCGTCGAGATGACCGGATGGGGAGTCGACCACTCGTTCGAATGTATCGGCAACGTCAACGTGATGCGTGCGGCGCTGGAATGCGCGCACCGCGGCTGGGGCCAGAGCGTCATCATCGGCGTGGCGGGCGCCGGGCAGGAAATCGGCACGCGGCCGTTCCAGCTGGTGACCGGCCGCAAGTGGATGGGTACGGCGTTCGGCGGCGTGAAGGGCCGTTCGCAGCTGCCGGGCATGGTCGAGGACGCGATGAAGGGCGACATCGAACTCGCGCCCTTCGTCACCCACACCATGCCGCTGGACGACATCAACGAGGCCTTCGACCTGATGCATGAAGGCAAGTCGATCCGCAGCGTGGTGCACTACTGAAATGACGATGTCCTTTGAGAAGTCGCCCGTTGATGCGACGTCAGACGCGGCGATGGAAGGCTTCGCCTTCGACCAGGAAGCGCGCGACGCGATTGCGCGACTGGGCGAACACGACCTGCTGAAGATCGACCGGGCGATCCTGTCGTCGCTGGGTCGGGAGTGGAAGAAGGCGGGTTTCATCACCGCAGGCGTCATGATTGCCGCGCCGGACGAATACGAGGATCTGCCGGAGATGTTCTACGCATCCCGCATCCGGTTGCTCGCCGACGCATCGCGTATCGAGACGAGAGGGGATGCGCTTGCATTGAAGACCTTCGAGATCCGTCTCGCGTCCGGAAAAGGAGTTGCCTGACATGACGATCGAACGCCTCGAACACCGTGCCTGCTTCGGCGGCTGGCAGGACGTCTACCGCCATCGTTCCGAGGTGCTCGGCTGCGACATGACGGTGGGCGTCTACGTGCCGCCGCAAGCCGAACAAGGACCGTGCCCCGTGCTGTACTGGCTCAGCGGCCTGACCTGCACCGAGCAGAACTTCATCGCCAAGGCCGGGGCGCAGCGTTACGCCGCCGAACACGGCGTGATCCTCGTCGCGCCGGACACCAGCCCCCGTGGCGAGGATGTGGCCGATGCCGAGGGGTACGACCTGGGCAAGGGCGCGGGCTTCTACGTCAATGCGACGCAGGCGCCGTGGGCGTCGCACTACCGGATGTACGACTACATCGTCGACGAACTGCCGGCCTGGGTCGAAGCCGATCCGGTGGCCAGCGACCGGCGCGCGATCAGCGGGCATTCGATGGGCGGGCATGGCGCCCTGGCCATCGCGCTGAAGAACCCCGGGCGCTACCGCAGCGTGTCCGCGTTCTCGCCGATCGTCGCGCCCTCGCAGGTGCCGTGGGGGCAGAAGGCCTTCACGGCGTATCTCGGCGAAGACCGCGACGCCTGGAAGGCGTACGACACGGTGGAGCTGATCCGCGATGCGAAAGAGCGGCTGCCGCTGCTCGTCGACCAGGGCGACGCGGACGAGTTCCTGCAGACCCAGCTGAGGCCCGAACGGCTGCGCGCGGCTGCCGACGCTGTGGGCCATCCGCTGACGCTGCGCCTGCAGCCCGGCTACGACCACAGCTACTACTTCATCGCCAGCTTCATTGGCGAGCACATCGCCCACCACGCGGAGGCCCTGCACCGATGAGCCACGACCCCGTTGCAGGCGCGGCCGTACCGCTGGTGTTCCACGTCCGTCTGCGGGTGAAGCCCGAGCGCGTCGACGAATGGCTGCGGGCCGTGCATGACATCGTCGAGGCGATGTCGAAGGAAGACACGTTCCTGTCCTGCACGCTGCATCGCGACGCGAACGAGCCGACCCTGTTCACCCTGTACGAGCGGTGGGCCGAGCCTGACGTGGCCACGTTCCTTGCGCGACAGGACAAGCCCTATCGGCGCGACTACGAAGCCCGCTTGCCCGCGTTGCTGCAGGGCCCGCGCGAGCCGCAGGTCTTGGTGCCGTTGGCCCACTGGCCGGAATCGGATCAGGCGCTGGGCACGTAGTCGGTGAAGGCGAAGCGGCCGTCGCGCAGTTCGGTGCCGCCTTGCACGAGCGACAGGGGCGCATCGAACATCGGTCCCGCCGACACGCAGGTATGGAACTCGCCGTTCTCGCCGCAGGGATCGACCCCGCCGGGCAGGGCGGCGAGCAGCGTCGTATCGAAGGCGCGACCTGCAAAGTCCGCGTCCAACTGTCGCGTATCCACGCAGCACAGCTGGGCGCGCAGGCCGCCGGCGATCATGTCCCGCGCCAGCGATGCCGTGTCGCGGCCGAACAGCGGCGTGGCGACGTCCCATCCCACACGCGCCAGGTTGTCCACGCGGTAGGTGCGGATGTCCTCGAGGAACAGGTCCCCGAACGCCATCGTGCGCAGGCCGGGCCAGCGCGACGTGGCGTCCGCCAGCGCGGAGGCCATGGCGGCTTCATAGTCGGCATTGCAACACTGCGCCGGAATCATCGCTTCGATCAGCGGCAGGCCGGCGGCGCGTGCCTGCGCATGCAGCACGCTGCGGCGAATGCCCTGCATCGAAACGCGCTGGGACTCGCGCGTGACGGTGGTCAGCAAGCCCACGACGGTGATGTCGTCGCGCTGCCGCAGCACGTGCAGCGTCCACGCCGCATCCTTGCCGCCGCTCCAGGCCAGCAGGAGGGGTGTGGCGCCGCTCAGGCCGCGGCCACGTCGCGCAGTTCCCAGGCGCCACCGGCGAGCAGGCGCAGGCGGTGCTTCAGGACATGGCCGGGGATCGAAGAGCGGGCGACCAGCAGGATGCTGAGATCGTCCTGCTTGCCGGCGACGGTCGCGTCCGGGTCCACGGCGCCGAGGCTGGCGTCGACTTCGTCCGGTTCTTCCTGGCGGGAGCGCCAGCGTTCGAACAGGCTGCTGGTGCGCAGCGCGTGCTGCAGTTGCGCGGCGAATTCCTCCGCGCCGTGTGCGTCGAAGCTGAAAGCCGGATCGCCGCCGCGCGCGCGGACGGGATCGGGCAGGCTGATGTAGTAACGGACCGCCATGGCACCCCCGGTGCAAACCAGGGGCCTAGCGTAGCCCCGCCGCGTTAGGCCGCCGTTATGCCGCCTTGAACGGCGCGGGCGGCGCGGCGAAGGCGGCCACGACGGCGCCCTTGCCCACGTTGACCATGCCGGTGAGGCTCATGACGCTTTCGAACACTTCGACCTTGTTGTTCTCGCAGATGTCCCGCAGGCGCTGGTAGCCGGGCAGGGCACGCATTTCCGACAGCTCGCCGCCGTAGCTCAGGCAGACGGTGGGCGTCATCAGACCGGCCATCACCCGGTTGCCGGTGAACTTGAACATCTGTTCGACCGCGTTGTCGAAGCCCTTGATCTTGGCCACCGGCTCCGTGTTGCCGGCATGGCCGTACAGCACCGGCTTGATGTCCAGCGCGCTGCCCAGCGCGGCGCTCAACAGGCCAACGCTGCGGTCGCCCTTGGTGCGGGCGCGGTTGCGCAGGTAGTAGAGGTCGCGCGGGATCATGTAGCCGTGCGTGTTCTGCGCCAGTTCCTCCAGGCGCACGCGGATCTGCTGCACGTTGGCGCCGGCGGCGCGCATGCGCACCGCTTCCACGGCGGTGATGCCCTGCGCGGCGAACAGGTTCTGCGTGTCGATCACCCGCAACGCGAACGGCGAGTTGTGGCCCGCGGCCTGGCGCACCGGCTTGTAGTCGTTGAGGATGGCGAAGCTGGCCTGCATCGCGTTGTCGTGGATCGGCGAACGCGTCTTCGTGATCGTCATGCAGAACACGTGGTCGTAGTCGATCACCAACTGGCCCAGGAACAGGTCCCGGATCTGGTTGACCGTGAACGGCGTGGTCTCAGCCTCGTGGCCGCGCTCGGCGACGTGGGCGTGGAGGAAGCTCAGGGTCGCCTGTTCGTCGCGATGGTCCGCGAGCACGGCTTCGCCGATCCGCACCGTGATCGGCAGGATGACGACGTTGTGTTGCTGCAGGTAGTCCAGCGGCAGGTCGCACGCTGAATCCACGACAATCCCTATGCGCATCTTGCCCCTCCCGGCATCCGTCGCATCCCCTCGGCCCGCCACGCTAGCGGACAACCGCGAGGCCGTCGCCGCGTAAACGCATGAACTGTGAAGCAATTCACCCTTTTTGGACTTGGACCACACGCGAAGCGCGGCACATGTCCCGCATGGGATGATTAATGAATCGCGATATTAATGTGATGACTATCACAATAATAGCCGATCCGGGCTTGCCCGCACCTCGGGCCGGTCCGACACTCCGGCCCAAAGCAAGGGGCAACATGAAACAGGGGTGGTGGTCGCTACTACTGCTTCTGGCCCTGCTGCCCGTCTCCGCCGCGTTTGGGGAAAACATCGCGCGGATCGACAGGATCCAGCCTCTGGCGCTGGAGCAGCAGGCCGGACAGCGTGCCGGGCTCTTCTCGGAACGTCGCTTCGAAGGCGACGACGACGGCGTGCGCGTGATCGGCAACGGTCAATGGCGCGTGCAGCCGCGCCCGGGCGTGGCCGAGCCGCTGCTGGTGGTCTACCACCCGTACACCGCGCGCGTGACCGTGCTCGACACGCCCGACGGCGCGCCGCGCACGCAGGACGTGTTCCGCCACGATCTGGATCCCCAGTACACCCGTCGCGCGCTGGTGTTCCCGCTCGCCGGCGATGGCCCGGTCTACGTGCGCGTCGAAGGCGCCCGCTACCCGCTGCACGTGGCGGTCGAATCGCGCCCGCACTACGCCGCCGCGGACCTGCGCCATCTGCGGCTGGTGATGCCGGCGATCGGCGCGGTGCTCGGCGTCTCGCTGGCGGTGCTGCTGTTCTGGGCGATGCTGCGCGAGCGCGTATACCTGCTGTACGCCGGCGCGATGCTGTTCCAGCTGCTCTACGCGCTCTGCTCGTATGGGGAAGCCTATGCGTGGCCGGGCCTGGATGCGCTGGCCGGCTTCGGTGCCCAAGGCATCTGGGCGTCCGGCACGCTTGCGACCATCCTGCTGGTCTACCTGTGGCAGGACTACGCCAGCCTGCGCCGGGTGGCGCCGCGGCTGAGCCTGCTGATGAAGTGCGTGGGCGTGTACGGCTGCGGGGCCACGCTGGTCCTCCTCGTGCTGCCATGGCCCGCGAACAAGGCGTGGTTTCCGGACGTGGCCAACGCGCTGTTCCTGCTGACCAATGCCATCGCGCTGGTCACCCTGGTGGTGGCGTGGGTACGCGGCCAGAAGCATGCGGCCTATGTGCTGATCGCTTGGGTGCCGTTGCTGGTGTTCACGATGTGGCGGGCGCTGCGCTTCAGCGGCGGCGAACGCGCCGAACCCTGGCTTGAATACGGATTGCCCTGGGTGCTCGCATTCACCGCCGTGGTGCTGGCGCTGGGCCTGGCCGACCGCATGCTGACGTTCCGGCGCGAACGCGACAGCGCGAAGCAGCACGCCGAACGCGACGGCCTGACCGGCGTGCTCAACCGGGGCGGCATCGAACACCGCCTCGACTGGGCCCTGATCGAGCGCGAGCGCGAACGCATTCCCGCCTCGCTGCTGTTCATCGATCTCGACCACTTCAAGCAGGTCAACGACCGCCACGGCCACGCGCTGGGCGATGCCTGCCTGCGCGCGGTGACGCGCGTCGTGAGCGAACAGTTCCAGTACGGCGACCAGCTCGGCCGCCTGGGAGGCGAGGAGTTCGTGCTGGTGCTGTCCGGCGTCGAACTGCCGGCGGCCCTGCGCATCGCCGAACAGGTGGCCGCGCGCATCCGTCGCGACTGCGCGCGTGTGGATGGCGTTTCCGTCGCGCTCACCGCCAGCATCGGTGCGGCCCAGGCGCGCGATGGGGACTCGGTGGCGTCGCTGATCGCGCGTGCGGACCAGGCCATGTACGTGGCCAAGCGCGCCGGCGGCGACCGGGTGGTGGCGGAAGACGCCTCCCGCCACGAGGCCGAAAAGACGAAGGCGCCCGAAGGCGCCTCCGTGGACTGACCGACGCGCTCGAACTACTTCGAGTATGCGCGCGGCAGCGGGCCTGCCTGCTGCAGATAGCGGTCCCGCAGTTCGGTCTGGCGCGAGCGCATCGGGATCGCGCGGCCGCCCAGCCACACCTGCTGCGCGGTGTTCGCGACGTCGAGCGGATCGCCGCTCCACAGCACCAGGTCGGCGAGCTTGCCCGGCGCGATGGTGCCCACGCGGTCGCCCACGCCGAACGTCTCCGCCGGCACGCGGGTCAGGCCGGCCAGGCCGTCTTCCCACGGCAGGCCGTTCGCCACGGCGTTGCCCGCCAGCTGGCGGACCTTGCGTGCGTTGTGCGAGGCATCGCCGGCCTGCGAGAAGCTGACGCTCACACCGGCCGCATCCAGCCGCGCCGCGTTCTCCAGCGTCGCGCCGATCTGGTCGAAGTCCGACGGCAGGTCGGCCAGTGCGTCGACGAACACCGGCACCTTCGCCTGCGCCAGCTGCGGGGCCAGCTTCCAGGCTTCGGCGCCGCCGGCGATGGCGATGCGCACGTTCTCGCGCTGCGCCCAGCGCAGCAGCTGGCGGATGTCGGCCGCGCGGTTCACCGCCACCACGACACGGCCGTTGCCCGCCAGGTACCGCGCCAGCGTGGCGCGACCCGCCGGCGTCAGCAGCGCATGCGGCGAGTCAACGGGCACGCGGCCGCGGGCTTCGGCCACCATCTGGTCGAGCAGCATCCAGTGCGCGGCGCGCGACTTGCCCGCCAGTTCGGCGGTGCCACTGCCGATCCGGACGAACAGCGCGCGCGGGCCGACCGGATCGGCGCTGCCATCCAGCCGCACCACGCCGCCCTGGCCGGCGATGAAGGAACCGCCCGTCGACGCGGCCAGCAAGGTGAAGCCGATGCCTTCGACGCGCGCCACCGGTATCACGATCGAAGCCGGGTTGTAGGCCAGAGTCACGTCGAACTCCGGCCGCATCGGCTGGTCCTGCAGTGTGACCGCCGCGTCGACCGTGGAGGATTCGCCGGACACTTCCTCGATGCCGATCTCGGTGATGCCACCGAAGAAGGCGGGCGTCAGCGGACGGCCGTCAGCTTCCACGATGGTGGCAGCGGCCGGCGCGGCCAGGCCGTTGCCGACGGCCTGCACCACGCCGTTGCGCACCAGCACGTCGGCGCCCTTCAACGTGCCCTGCGCCCCGGCGGTATGCACGGTGGCGTTGCGGATCAGTACGTCCTGCGCGACCGCGGGCAGGGCGGCAGCGAGCGCCAGCGCGAGCGCGCCGGTGCGGAGGATCGAACGGCGGCTCATGGCGTCACCTCCTGGCCGAGCATGAAGTCGGAGACGGGTTGCCTGCTGCGGTCGTTGCGGTCGTAGAGGCGGGCGCCGTCGATGTAGACCTGTTCGGCCTTCGCATACACGCTGAAGGGGTTCTGGTTCCACACCACCACGTCGGCCATCTTGCCGGCCTCCAGCGTGCCGGTCCGGTCGGCGATGCCCAGCGCCTTGGCGGCATTGCCGGTCACCCAGCGGATCGCGCGCTCGGGCGCGATGTCGCCCATGCCGGCGCGATGCGCGTTCGCCATCACCTTCGCCGCTTCCTGGTTGAGGCGCTGGATGCCCTCGTCCGAATCCGAATGCACGATCGCGCAGCTGTTGGCCGGACGATCGACGATCGCGATGTTCTCCTGGATGCCGTCGAAGGCCTCCATCTTGAAGCCCCACCAATCGGCCCACAGCGCGCCGCAGACGTTCTCCTGCGCCAGCCGGTCGGCCAGCTTGTAGGCTTCCACGCCGTGGTGGAACGCGGCGATCTTGAAGCCGAACTCCTTGGCCAGGTCGAGCATCGTCGCCATCTCGTCGGCGCGGTAGCAATGGATGTGCACCAGGATCTCGCCGTTGATCGCGCCGGCCAGCGTGTCCAGCTTCAGGTCCCGCTTGCCGCCGGCATCGCCACCACTGTCCGTGCCTTCGCCACCGCTGGCGCGCTCCCACCAGCGCTTCTTCTTGGGCTGCTGCGCCTTGGGCGCGTTCTTCTTCAGGTATTCGGCGGCATCGATGAAGGCCGCGCGATAGCCCGCCACGTTGCCCATGCGCGTGGCCGGGCCGCTCTTGCCGCCGTACACGCGCTTGGGATTCTCGCCACAGGCCATCTTCAGGCCCCACGGCGCGCCAGGAAACTTCATGCCCTGGTAGCTGGTGGAGGCGACGTTCTTCAGCGTCACCCCGCGACCGCCGACCAGGTTCGCCGAACCGGGCAGCACCTGCAGCGAGGTCACGCCGCCGGCCAGCGCGGTGTGGAAGCCGGGGTCCTGCGCCCAGATCGAGTGCTCGGCCCAGACGTTCGCTGTCACCGGCGCGGTCATCTCGTTGCCGTCGCTGTGCGCCTTCACGCCCGGGCTGGGATAGACGCCCAGGTGCGAATGCACGTCGATCAGGCCGGGCGTGACCCACTTGCCGGTCGCGTCGACGCGGGTGGCGCCGTCGGGTGCGGACAGGCCGCGGCCCACCGCTACGACCTTGCCGTCGGCCAGCAGCACGTCGGCGCCGTCGAGGCGTTCGCCGGTGCCGGTCAGCACCGTCGCGTTGGTCAGCAGCACGGGGCCAGACGGGACCGCACGGTAGGTGCTCGGGTACGGGTCCTGGGTGAAGCGGGAGGCGGGCGTGGCGGCAAGCGCGCTGCCGCCCAGCGAGGCCAGGATCAGCCCGGCCAGCAAGGTCGTTCGCATGGTGTATCCCCTGGAAGAGACGCCGACCCTAACCGGCCGCGGCGCGTCCTGCCAAGTGCACGCATCGCAGTCGTGCCAGAATCGCCGCACAACAACTAGAAAAAGAGGCTTCCATGAAGGACAAGAACGAAATCGTCGACAACTGGCTGCCGCGCTACACCGGCGTGCCGCTGGACCAGTTCGGCGAACACATCCTGCTGACCAACTTCGGCGGCTACCTCAACGTCTTCTCGCAGCTCACCGGCGCACCCATCGTCGGCCTGGACCGGCCGATGGCCAGCGCGACCGCCGACGGCATCACCATGATCAACTTCGGCATGGGCAGCCCCAACGCCGCGACGATGATGGACCTGCTGTCGGCCATCATGCCCAAGGCGGTGCTGTTCCTCGGCAAGTGCGGCGGCCTGAAGCGCAAGAACGAGCTGGGCGACCTGGTGTTGCCGATCGCCGCCATCCGTGGCGAAGGCACCAGCAACGACTACCTGTTGCCGGAAGTGCCGGCGCTGCCCGCCTTCGCCCTGCAGCGCGCGGTGTCCACGATGATCCGCGACCTCGGCCACGACTACTGGACCGGCACGGTCTACACTACCAACCGCCGCGTGTGGGAACACGATCTGGCGTTCAAGGAGCGCCTTCGCGCGATGCGCTGCATGGCCATCGACATGGAAACCGCCACCGTCTTCGCCGCCGGCTTCGCCAACCGCATCCCCTGCGGCGCGCTGCTGCTGGTCAGCGACCAGCCGATGATCCCCGAAGGCGTGAAGACCGAAGCCAGCGACGCCAAGGTCAGCTCCTCGTTCGTCGAGAACCACATCACGGTCGGCATCGAGGCGCTGAAGCTGATCCGTCGCAACGGGAAGTCGGTGCGGCATCTGCGGTTCGACGAGTAGCAGGCAGAAGAATCAGGTAAGGCACGCAAAGGAGTTGCAATGGCTAAACCCAAGAAAGATCAGTATGAAGCAGATCCGGCTGATGGCATGGTCAGGGCCTTGATCGGGGCATGGGGCGTTGAGGACAAACACGAGAGACTTCAGAAGTACATCTTCGCCTCCCATGCAACCCGCAGGAAGTTCCTAGTCGAGTACAAGAAAGACACGGGATTCGTTGATCTGTACTGCGGGCCTGGTCGTGCTCGCATCCGTGATACGAATGTTGTGGTTGATGGCAGCGCCGTCATGGCGGCGAAAAGAAGCGCTGCATGCACGCCGTTTCAGCGTTATGTAATTGGTGACATCGACCCAAAGCTCTTAGCGGCTTGCGAAAAAAGACTGAGTGAAGCCGGGGCCGGGTGTGTATATGCTTTCAATGGGCCTGCTGAGAAGACTGCTGAGCAAGCCATTGCCGTCTTGCACAAGACTGGTCTCAACTTGTCATTCCTAGACCCGTTCAACGCTAATCTCCCGTTCTCAGTGATTGAGACGTTGGGAGAGCTCAATAAGATGGACCAGTTGATCCATTTCAGCGTTATGGACTACAGGCGAAATTTGCCGGTGATGATGCAGGATGGGAGGCTGGATTCATTGGCTCCTGGCTGGCAGAAAGTAGTAAAGCTGACAATGGGCATCAATGAGCAACGTCACGCCATTTTTTCCTACTGGCGAGGACTATTGGAGTCGAAACTCAAGTATCAAGTGTCGGATACGATCGTTCGAGTACGTGGCCCCAACGGGGCAGAGATCTACTGGCTAGTATTTGCGTCGCGCAACAAGTTGGCCGACAGGCTATGGCGTGAAATTGCCAATTTGAGCCCTCAACGTGGACTGCTTTGACGATGACCACGAAATCCAGAATCGAGTGGACTGAAAGTACTTGGAATCCTGTAGTGGGATGCACCAAGCTCAGCGCAGGGTGCAAGCACTGCTACGCGGAGACCATGGCACGGCGCCTGCAGGCGATGGGTGTCGCGGGCTATGAGCAGGGATTCAAGAAGGTGCGGACACTCCCGTTCCGTCTTGATGAACCACTCAAGAAGAAGCAACCGACGGTCTACTTCGTCAACTCGATGAGCGATCTATTCCACACAGCCGTGCCTGAGAGCTTCATCGATCGTGTGTTCGACGTCATGACGCGTTGTCCGCAGCACACATTCCAGGTACTCACCAAGCGGGCGGAGCGCATCGCCGAATACAGCCAAGAGCGTGCGATTCCGGCGAATGTCTGGATCGGCGTTTCCGTTGAGAACAAGCGACACGGCGTGCCGCGCATCGCCCACCTCCAGTCCGCTAAAGCAAGCGTCAAGTTCCTCAGCGTCGAGCCTCTGCTGGAAGATGTCGGCAAGCTCGATCTTGCCGGCATCGATTGGGTGATCGTGGGTGGCGAGTCGGGTCACGGAGCCCGGCCGATGAAGGAGGCCTGGGCGCTGAACGTGAAGCGTCAGTGCGATGAGCAAGGCGTGCGCTTCTTCTTCAAGCAGTGGGGTGCGTTCGGCGCAGACGGCGTCAAGCGTGACAAGAAATCAAATGGTCGTGAATTGCTTGGCCGGACTTGGGACGCCATGCCGGCGTATGCACACGCATGAATGAGTCCTACGACACCAGCGCCTGCTGACGTATGCAACTCACGTCGACGCTATCCCTGCCGTAAGGCGTCGATGCCACGGGACAGACCGCATGAACCTTGAAACGATCGAGATGAAGGCCTTCGTTCCCGCGCGGGATCTGGTCGAGTCCGTGGCCTTCTACGAAGCACTCGGCTTCGAAGTGACGATGGAGTCCGACGACCTGGCCTATCTTCGTCATGGCAGCACGGCCTTCCTGCTGTCGCAGTTCTATCTTCGGGAGCATGCGGAGAACTTCGTCATGCACCTGCTGGTCGCGAATGCGGACGATTGGCACAGGAACGTAGAAGCGTCAGGTGTCGTCGACCGGTTCTCCGTCCGCCTCAGTCCGCCGGATGACCGGCCATGGGGCCTCCGCGACTTCACCTTGATCGATCCGACCGGTGTGTTGTGGCGCATTGGGCATGTCCTTCCGGGTTGACGTCCGATCCACCATCCGAACACGAGGCAGTCCATGAACGAATCCAACGACGTCATCACCTTCTGGCGCAACGCGGGCTACGAGAAGTGGTTCGCCAGCGACGATGCCTTCGATGCCGAGTTCGACCAGCGGTTCCGGGGGCTGCACTTCCGTGCGGCGCGGCGCGAGCTGGAGGGCTGGATGGGCGATGCCGAGGGCGCGCTGGCGCTGGTGCTGCTGCTGGACCAGTTCCCGCGCAACTGTTTCCGGCAGAGCGCGCATTCGTATGCCACGGACGGGCTGGCGAGGCATTACGCAGAACGCGCCATCGAAGCGGGCTTCGACGGGCAGGTCGATCCGGCGTTGAAGATCTTCTTCTACATGCCGTACGAACATTCCGAAGCGCTGGACGACCAGCAGCGCTCGCTCGACCTGTTCCGTGCGACCGGCAACGACGAGTACGTCAAGTACGCGCAGCTGCACTACGACCTGATCGCGCGCTTCGGCCGCTTCCCGCATCGCAATGAGGCTGTGGGCCGGACGTCCACGCAGGAGGAGCGCGATTACCTTGCCGGTGGCGGCTTCAAGGGGTGAGGTGGGGCGGGCCTTGGCCCGCCGGTGCCATGCCTCCGGACCGCGACGGGTGGCGTGGAGTCCAGCCCCTCGCGGCGTGGCCCGATGTCCCGGGGTGGTGGTCCAAGGCCCACCCTGCAAGACGTCGCCTCTACAGGTCCCGCAATAGAAAAGGCGGGCCGGAGCCCGCCTTTTCGTTTCTGCTGGGGTGCGCTATCAGTACTTGCTGATCGTGCCGTCCACGTCGTCGGCCCAGGCGTTGATGCCGCCGGTGATGTTGTAGACGTTGGAGAAGCCTAGCGCGCGGAACTCTTCCGCCGCCTGTTGGCTGCGGCCACCGCTGCGGCACAGGAAGGCCAGCGCGGTGTCCTTCGGCAGCGCTTCGAGCTCGGCGCGGCCGTTGCCGTCGAAGGTCTTGAACGGCAGCTTCACCGACGCGATGGCGCGCTCGTCGGCGGGGCGCACGTCCACCAGCAGCACTTCGCTGGCGCGGACCTTCGCATCGGCATCCATCGGCGACAGCGCCTGCACCGGCTTGGGTGCATTGGGGTTGTCGATGGCCAGGCCCTTGCCGCGGATGTCGTCCACCCAGTCGATGGTGATGCCGTCGGCGCGGCGCGCGCTGGCCAGGTCGAACTGCACGCGCACGCCGTTGGATTCGGCGGCGATCGCGTTGGCATCGAACTGCGCCAGCTGGAAGTTGGGCTGGAACTGCGCATTGATCGCCAGCGCCAGCGCGGCGCCCGGGCCGGCGTCGGCCACGGCGTTCTGCAGCATCTCGGCGGCGGCGGGGGTGATCGTGATCGCCGGCGGCGAGCGGTCCGGTGCGGCCAGGCCGAGCAGCGAGGCGAGTTCGCCGGAGTTGGTCATCTGCTCGATGATGTCGCTGCCGCCGACGAGTTCGCCGTCGATGTACAGCTGCGGGATGGTCGGCCAGTCGCCATAGGCCTTGATGCCCTCGCGGATCTCCTGGTCGGCCAGCACGTTGACGTGCGCATAGTCCACGCCGAGCGCCGACAGCGCGCCCACGGCCTTGGCCGAGAAACCGCATTGCGGCATGGTCGGCTGGCCCTTCATGAAGAGCACGACGCGGTTGGACTGCAGGAGGGATTCGATGCGCGAGCGCAGGGCGGGGTCGAGGGACATGTCGGGTACCGGAATGCGTGAAGGGCTCTGAAGAAGGGATTTTACGCCCCGTGGCATCATGGGGCATGAGCACGACAGGAACACTGCATCGTCCGCCGCGCCGTCCCGGACTGATATTGGGCCTGCTGGCGCTGTCGCAAGTGGGCGTGGCCTGGCTGTGGTGGCGCTGGGGCTGGTCCGTGGGCGTACCGGCCATGCTGACCACGCACCTCGCGGTGGTCTGGGCCACGCTGCATCCGCGCGCCACCCTGCTCTGCCCGGCGCTGGCACGGCTGCCCACGGACGAACGCGTGGTCTGGCTGACCATCGACGACGGCCCGTCGGACGATACCGCCGCGATGCTGGATCTGCTGGACCGGCACGGGGCCAAGGCCACGTTCTTCCTCGTCGGCGAGCGCGCGCAGGCGCGGCCGGCGCTGGTACAGGCCATCCGGGACCGCGGCCATAGCATCGGCAATCACAGTGCCACCCATCCGGACACGCGCTTCTGGCGACTGGGGCCCGGCGCGATGGAAGACCAGGTCGGCCGCAACCAGTCCATCCTCACCGCGATCACCGGCGAGACGCCGCGCTGGTTCCGCAGCGTGGTGGGCATGACCAACCCGTTCGTCGGGCTGTCGCTGAAGCGGCATGGCCTGGCGCGCGTGGCATGGAGCGCGCGCGGCTTCGACGGCGTCGACTGCGAGCCCGACAAGGTGCTGGCCCGCATCACCCGCGACATCCATCCGGGGGCGATCGTCCTGCTGCACGAAGGCGCCGCGCACGGGCACAACCTCACGATCCTGGCACAGCTGCTGGCATGGCTGGATGCGCAGGGGTATCGCACCGTAGTCCCCGAACCCGAAGGGCTGCGGGTGCCGGCGGTCGCGACGGCTTGATTCCTTCTCCCTTCGGGAGAAGGTGGCGCGAAGCGGATGAGGGTGTGCCGAAATCGGGAGGGTTCACCGCCGATGATTCCGCCGAACCCTCACCCCAACCCCTCTCCCGGGGGGAGAGGGGCTTTAAGCCAGCAACCGATGCGCCACCGGGAACGCGAGCCGCGTCCACTCGGTATACATCGCGGCGGACGGATGCAGGCCGTCGTCGGCGACCATCGCCGGTTCGGTGCCGCGCGTGCGGCTGACCGCGGCGATGTCCACGAAGGCGACATCGCGTTGCGCGCAGACGGTGCGGGCGGCGAGGTTGTAGGCATCCAGCTCGCGTGAGATCTGTTCGACATCGCGGCCCGACGCGGCACCGAACGGCGTGACGCCCCAGTCGGGAATCGACAGCACCAGCACGCGCCCAGGCCGATTGCCGGCGAAACCTATAGCGCGCCACAGCAGCGCGGCGAACTGCGTGCGGTATTCCTCCACATCGCGGCCGCGGTACTGGTTGTTGACGCCGATCAGCAGGGTGACGAAATCATGCTGGCCGAGGGGTTCGGCGGCGGTGATGGCGGCGTCGAGTTCGTCGGTGGTCCAGCCGGTGGTGGCGATGATGCGCGGATCGCCGACCAGCACGCCTTCCATGCGCAGCAGGCGCGCCAGCTGCATCGGCCAGCGGCCTGCTTCATCCACGGCTTCGCCGATCGTGTACGAATCGCCGAGCGCGAGGTAGCGCAGTTCGGTGGTGAGGGCGGTGGTGTGCGGGGCCGGGATCGTCGTCATGGAACCTGCCTGTGGGAGCGACGTAAGTCGCGATGGACGACGAGGAGATCCGTTCGCGACTTACGTCGCTCCCACCACATCCCCCACACCAGCGACGGGAGGCTTACGCCGCCGCCGGCCGCGACTTGCCCTTGATCGGGACCACCTTGGTGGCGGCCTCGGCCCGGCGCGACAGGGCGCGGTCGATGCGGGCGAAGACTTCGCGCATCGTGGCCGCTTCCGGCAGCAGGGTGACGCGGAAGTGGTGGCGGTAGGGCACGTTGAAGCTCGAGCCCGGCACGACCAGCACGCCTTCGGTTTCCATCAGTTCCAGCGCGAATGCGTGGTCGTCGAAGTTCTTCGCCGCATCGCCGACCACGGCCGGGAATGCATACAGCGCGCCGGCGGGATTCACCAGTTCCAGGTGCGGGCTGGCCTCGCAGGCCTCGATCACCGCGCGGCGGGTTTCGTACAGGCGGCCGCCCGGCGCGCACAGCGCACTGATGGTGTCGGGGCCGTTGACCGCTGCGTCGATGGCGTACTGGCCGGGCACGTTCGCGCACAGGCGCAGCGCGCTGAGCAGGTCCATCGCATGCAGGAAGTCGCGCACCACGTCGCCGTGGCCGGAGACCACGCCCCAGCCCACGCGCCAGCCGCAGGCGCGATGCACCTTGCTCAGGCCGCTGAAGGTGATGCACGGCACGTCGCCGGCCAGCGGTGCGACCGGCACGAAGGTCGCACCGTCGTACAGCACCTGGTCGTAGATCTCGTCGACCATCAGCAGCAGGCGGTGCTTCGCGGCAATCGCCACGATGCGCTCCAGCAACTCGCGCGAGTACGTCGCGCCGGTGGGGTTGTTCGGGTTGATCAGCACGATGGCACGGGTGCGCGAGCTGATCAGCTGCTCGATCTCGTTCGGATCGGGCTGGAAGTCGTTCTCCGGATCGCAGCGGTAGTACACCGGGCGGCCGTCGTTGAGGATGGTCGCCGCCGACCACAGCGGGTAGTCGGGCGAGGGTACCAGCACTTCGTCGCCGGGATTGAGCAGCGCGCGCAGCGACAGGTCGATCAGCTCCGATACGCCGTTGCCGA
>Ga0247823_10001961_pt1 | contig 17012 bp, 21 predicted proteins | sample 13C_PalmiticAcid_2_FD_192426 | JGI IMG/M metagenome (GOLD analysis project Ga0247823, IMG submission 192426) | Soil microbial communities from agricultural site in Penn Yan, New York, United States - 13C_PalmiticAcid_Day30 | ecosystem: Environmental > Terrestrial > Soil > Agricultural land...
CCTGCTCGCCGCGACGCGCGACAGCCAGTACATCGGAACCGCCATCGCGATCGCGATCCGTTCGGGTGCGCGCAAGGCGAATTGCTTGGGCACCAGCTCGCCCGCGATCAGCGAGAAATAGGTGGTGAGCGCAATGACCGCGGCAAAGCCCGCCGCCTCGGCATTCTCGGCGTCGAGGCCGAACCACGCCGAAAGCCGGTCGGCGACAGGCTGGCCGAGGCTTGCACCCGAATAGGCGCCGGTCAAAACGCCGATCAGCGTGATGCCCACCTGCACCGTCGACAGGAAGCGTCCGGGGTCGGACGCCAGCTGGCGCGCGATCTTCGCGCCGCGGCTGCCGCGCTTCTCGGCCGCCTGCAGCCGCGGATCGCGCGACGAAACGATGGCGAGTTCGGACATGGCGAAAACGCCGTTGAGGAGGACGAGGACGGCGATGATCGCAACGTCGGACCAGGGAAAAGGGGTCATTGGGCGGTCGTACGGCGCGTCGGCGCCCGGCCCCTGTCATCGTCGGTCATGCCCACCCTATAGGCGAAAGGCGGCGCGTTGCACAATGGCACTCACCTGAACACCGCGCTCAGTGAGTATTCAGGCGATTTTTGGAACCAGATCGCCGGCCATATGTTATCGGCAAGGAAGCGCGGCGTGCGCGGATCAGACGCATCCGCCGGATAAAGGGAGCGAAAAGATGAACAGCAAGACGATAAAGCTCACCATTTTGACCAGCATCGGCGCCATCGCGCTGACCGGCTGCGTCACCGACCCGGTGACCGGCGAACGCAAGATTTCGAAGGCCGCAATCGGCGGCGTCGGCGGCGCACTGGGCGGCTATCTGCTCGGCGACCTGATCGGCGGGCGCAACAGCCGCACCGAGGAAATCGTCGGGGCGGGTATCGGCGCGGTCGCCGGCGCGGGCGTCGGATACTATATGGACCAGCAGGAAAAGAAGCTGCGCGAACGCACCGCCGGCACCGGGATCGACGTCGAGCGCCAAGGCGACCAGCTCGTGCTCAACATGCCCGGCGACGTCACCTTCGATCTCAACAGCGCGATGGTGAAGTCGCAGTTCCGCAGCGCGCTCGATAGCGTCGCGTCGACACTCGCCGAATATCCGAGCACCTATATCGACGTCTACGGCCACACCGATTCGACCGGCAGCGACACCTATAATCAGGGGCTGTCCGAACGCCGCGCCGCCTCGGTCGCCGATTATCTGGCGGGCCGTGGCATCCAGCGCGCGCGCATGGCGACGCTCGGCTATGGCGAATCGCAATTGAAATGTACGCCCGAACGCAGCGAGGCCGATTATCAGTGCAACCGCCGCGTCGAAATCCGCATTGCGCCCGTCACCCAGTCCGACGTCAACGCGGCGCGCTAACCCGTTCCATTCCCGTGAAAAAGCAAAGGGCGTCGCCGAAAGGCGGCGCCCCTTTTTATCCGAGGCTCGGGAAGCTCGCCTTCAGGCCGTCGATCACGAACTGCGCTGCCAGCGCCGCGAGCAGCACACCGAGCAGGCGCGTAATCACCGCCTCGCCCTTGTTGCCGATCAGCCGCATCAGCGGTCCCGCCGACAGCAGCGCGGCGAGCGTCAACAGCAGCACGAGCAGCAAGGCGCCAAAGATCACGAAGGCGCGGTCGAGCCCGTTGTTCTGCGACACGAGCAACATCACCGACGCGATCGACCCCGGCCCCGCGAGCATCGGCATCGCCATCGGGAACACCGACACATCCTCGATCTCCGGGGTCGCGATCACCTTTTCGGCGCGCTGTTCGCGGCGCTCGGTACGCTTTTCGAATACCATGTCGATCGCGATGATGAACAACATGATCCCGCCCGCGATACGGAAACTGTCGAGGTCGATGTGGAGGAAGCTGAGCAAAGCCTCGCCGAACATCGCGAAAAAGACGAGGATCAGCCCCGCGATCACCGTCGCGCGGATCGCCATCGAGCGGCGCTGCGCCGCGCTCGCACCGGTGGTCAGGCTGGCGTAGATCGGCGCGCAGCCCGGAGGGTCGATGACGACGAACAGCGTGACGAAGGCCGAGATAAAGAGATCGATCATGGCTGTTTCGGCACCGCGACCTGATCGTCGATGACGGTCGCCATTTCCTTGCCGTCCCACAGGCGGATCGTCACGCGCCGTGACTTGTCGGCGCGGACGGTCGACGTCCAGCTCAGCGTCTGGTCGGGCGACAGGCCGACGGCCATATCGTCACCCTCGCCCCCCGCCGCAATCGGCACCGCGGGGCGCGAACCGCAGACCGCCTGCTTCGATGCGATGAAGTCGGGGGCTTCGCGCGGGGTCGCCAGCGTATCGCCATGGTCGAGCGTCCAGGCAAGCTTGCCCTTTTTGGGATCGCGCAACCAGACCGTCGTGAAATAGCCGTTCGCCGGCCCCTTCTGCCACGCGCCCGTGGTGACGCCGACATTGCCGTCACAGCTCGTGTAGACCGCGTGCGGCTGCCACTTCACCGCCTCGGCGGGATCCCTCTGCGACTTCAGCCAGTCGCGCGCCTTGACGCGCTGCGGTACGAACATCACCGCCTCGGGGCCAGAGGTTTCGCGAAACGCCGTCCATTGGCCCTTTTCTTGCGCGAGCCGCGAAAAACCGATTTCGGCAGCGATGAAGGCGCTGGGGTTCGCTGCGAGCGGATCGCGTTCGCGTGCCAATGCGGCACCACCCGCAATCACCGAAAGGGAAATGGTCGCGATAGCAAGGTGGCGCATCAAAAACCTTCCGGATCGGCAAGACCTGCGCGGCGGTGCGCCGCGACGAGCGTGTTGCGCAACAGGCACGCGATGGTCATCGGGCCGACGCCGCCCGGAACCGGCGTGATCGCATCGGCGACCGCGGCGACGCTGTCGTAATCGACGTCGCCGACGAGCCGGCCTTTCGCCGCACCGTCGGCGGGCGGCAGGCGGTTGATACCGACGTCGATCACGATCGCACCGGGCTTGACCCAGTCGCCCTTGACCATCTCTGCGCGGCCGACCGCGGCAACGACGATGTCGGCGCGGCGCACCAGATCGGGCAGATCCTTGGTCCGGCTGTGCGCCATGGTGACGGTGCAATTGGCGCCGAGCAGCAGCTGCCCCATCGGCTTGCCGACGAGGATCGAGCGCCCGACGACGATTGCGTCCTTGCCCGACAAATCGCCAAGCCGGTCCTGAAGCAGCAACAGGCAGCCATAGGGGGTGCACGGCACCATGCCGGGGATGCCGAGCGCGAGGCGCCCCGCGCTGACCGGGGTCAGCCCGTCGACATCCTTGTCGGGATCGATCGTCGCGACCGCCGCCTGCTCGTCGAGATGACCGGGCAGCGGCAGTTGCAGCAGGATGCCATCGACCGCCTCATCGGCGTTGAGCTGACGGAGCAGCGCTTCGACCTCGTCCTGCGTCGCAGTAGCGGGCAAGCGATGCTCAAAGCTTTCCATGCCGGCAGCGATCGTCGCCTTGCCCTTCGACCCCACATAGACCGCGCTCGCCGGGTCATCGCCGACGAGCACGACCGCGAGGCCTGGCGCGCGGCCCGTAGCGGCCTTGAACGCCGGAACCGCATGGGCGATCCGCGCCCGCAGGCCGGCGGCGAATGCCTTGCCGTCGATCACCTGCGCAGCGGGCATCACGCCATCCCGTTGGCAACGGCGAGGCGCACCAGATAGCTGAGCACCGGTCCGTCGAGGATGATGATCAGGATCAGCACCAGCATCGGGGTCAGGTCGAGCCCGCCGAAATCGGGCATGATGCGGCGGAACGGGCGGTAGAGCGGCTCGGTAATCCGGTCGAGCACCATCCACAGCTGGCCGACGAACTGGTTGTGCGTGTTGATGACGTTGAACGCTATCAGCCACGACATCACCGCCTGCGCGATGATGAACCACCACAGGACCGTCAAGATGATGTGGACGATCTGGAGGAGCATGAGAAGCAAGGCGATTTCTCCGAAAAAGGGTCTTGCCGCGTCTCTTAGCGGTGAATGAGCGTTCCCGCACCCCTCGCGGTGAAAATTTCCAGCAGCATCGCGTGCGGAATGCGCCCGTCGAGGATGACCGCCGCCTCGACCCCGGCATCGACCGCGGCAACGCAGGTCTCGACCTTGGGGATCATACCGCCGGTGATCGTCCCGTCGGCCTTCAGCGTCTCGATCGCCGGGCGGTCGAGATCGGTGAGCAGCGCCCCCGACTTGTCGAGCACCCCGGCAACGTCGGTGAGCAGGAAGAAGCGTTTTGCACCCAATGCACCTGCGATTGCGCCCGCCATCGTGTCGGCGTTGATATTATAGGTGGCGCCGTCGGCACCGAGTGCGACCGGCGCAACGATCGGGATGAAATTGTCATTGGTCAGGTTGACGAGGATCGTGGGATCGACCGCGACGGGCTCGCCGACGAAGCCGAGGTCGACATGGCGCTCGATTCCCGAATTGGGGTCGGGTTCGGTCCGGCTGACCTTTTCGGCGAGCACGAGATTAGCGTCCTTGCCCGAAATGCCGACCGCACGACCGCCGAGCGCCGCAATCCAGCTGACGATTTCCTTGTTGATTTTGCCCGCGAGCACCATCTCGGCGACCTCGGCGGTCGCGGCGTCGGTGACGCGGAGCCCGCCGACGAAGGTCGATTCGATCCCGAGCTGTTTCAGCATCGCACCGATCTGCGGCCCGCCGCCGTGAACGACGACAGGGTTGATCCCGACGGCTTTCAGCAGCACGACATCCTCGGCGAAGTCGCGCTGCGCTTCGGGATCGCCCATCGCGTGGCCGCCATATTTGATCACGAAGGTCTCGCCGGCATAGCGCTGCAGATAGGGCAGCGCCTCGACCAGCGTTTCGGCCTTGGCAAGCAGGTCGGGCATTTTCGAGGGATCGGTCATCGACATCATCCGGCGTTCTTCGCATCAAGGTGGCGGCCAAGCGCGACCACCGCCATCACGAGAAGCGGCACCATCACCGCCGACAGCACGACCTTGGCGATCATCTGGCCCAGCATCAGGTCGCCGATCGGACGGACCCCATAGAAGCTGACGGTGATAAAGATCAACGTGTCGATGATCTGGCTGAGCGCCGCCGCGATAAAGCCGCGCAGTGGCAGCAGACGGCCGTTGTTCGCGGTCATCCGCGCAAAGAGCCAGACGTTGAGGCTGACCGATACGCCATAAGCGAGAATCCCGGCCGCCATCATGCGCCAGCCCTGTCCGACGATGATCGGGAAGGCCTCCTTGGCGGGCTCGTACATACCCTCATCGGTCGGCAGCTGCAGCACGAACACGGTCAGGATGATCGCGAGGATGAGTGGGATGAAGCCCAGCCGCACCAGCCTGTCGGCGACGACGCGTCCATGCAATTCGGCGATGCCGCTTGAAATCGCGATCAGCGTCAGGAAGGGGAAAATCCCGGCCTCGACCGCCAGCGGGCCAAGCGCAACCTGTTTCGCGCCAAGGAAACCGCCGAGCGGAACCATGCCGCCGTAGAGGATCGCGAACAGCAGCAACGAAGGCGCGATCACGCGCGAAGAGCTATTTTCCATCGAGGCCGCTTAATCGCTTTTGCGGGTGCTGGAAAGTCCGAGAAACACGGCTCGGCGCGCCGCTCTTGCCCCGGCGCCAAAGCCCGCTAGACAGGCCCATTAAACTTGCGGGGGACGCATCACCATTATGGAACGCCTGATCGGTTTGCTCGGCATCGTCGCATTGCTTGCGATTGCCGTGCTTTTTTCGTCGAACCGTCGCTGGATTCGCCTGCGCATCGTCATCCCCGCCTTCCTGCTCCAAGCCGGTTTCGCCGTGCTCGTCATCGGCACCCCATGGGGCCGCGCCGTGATCCAGGCCATGTCGAACGGCGTATCGAATCTGTTGAGCTATGCCGACGAGGGCACGAAATTCCTGTTCGGCGAGGTGCTGACGCAGGCGCCCTATGGCAAGGCGGTGTTCGCGATCGGCGCGCTGCCCGTGATCATCTTCTTCGCATCGCTGATCTCGGTGCTCTATTATCTCGGCATCATGCAGCTGATCATCAAATGGGTCGGCGGTGCGATCCAGAAGGTCACCGGCATCACCAAGGTCGAAAGTCTCGGCGCCGCGGCGAACATCTTCGTCGGTCAGTCCGAATCGCCCCTCGTCATCCGGCCCTACCTCGCTGGCCTGACCCCGCCACAGCTCTTCACCGTGATGACCGTCGGCATGGCGGGCGTCGCGGGCACCATTTTGGGAGCCTATGCCGGGATGATCGGCCCGCATCTGCTCCCCTATCTACTCGCCGCCAGCTTCATGTCGGCGCCCGGCGGCATCCTGATGGCCAAGATCATGATGCCCGACGATCCCAAAGACATCGGCATCGAACCAATCGTGATGCCCGAAGCGAGCCACGACGAGGAAAAGCCCGCCAACATCATCATGGCCGCGGCGCAGGGCGCGCAAACCGGCGTCAGGCTCGCGGTTGCGGTCGGCGCGATGGTGATGGCGTTCGTCGCGCTTGTCGCGCTCGCCAACGGCATTCTCGCCGGCATTGGCGGCTGGTTCGGAATCGACGGCCTGTCGTTTCAGGCGATCATCGGCGCGATCTTCCGCCCCGTGATGTGGCTGATGGGCGTGCCGTGGGAAGAAAGCGCGATGGTCGGCGGCCTGTTCGGCAGCAAGGTCGTGCTCAATGAATTCGTCGCCTTCATCGACCTCGGCAGGGTGCAGGGCGACATGTCGATGGCATCGGTCGCGATCGCGACCTTTGCGCTTTGCGGTTTCGCCAATTTCAGCTCGATCGCGATCCAGATGGCGGTCACGGGCGGGCTCGCGCCGAACCAGCGCCCGATGATCGCAAAGCTCGGGCTGAAGGCGCTGCTCGCGGGCAGTCTGTCGAACCTGATGTCGGCCGCGCTCGCAGGGCTGATGCTGGGTGTCGCGCCGCCGCTCGCCGCGCCGCCGCCGGCGACGCCCGCCGTCGCAGCGCCCGCGCCCGCAACCCAAACAGCTCCCGCAGCCGCACCGACGGCGGAACCCGACAAGGCGCCCTGATCGACCATCACGAGCATAACCTCCCCGGTTGATTGGGAGAATTTGCAAGCCGTATGCGAATGACGTAAACTTAGGAATACAACGAATCCCGGGTCGCGTTCGCAAAAAGGGAGGCTGTCCATGAAAACCGCTTATCGTTTGTCGATTCTTGCCGCGGCTGCGGTGTCGATAGGGGCGGGTTTCCTCGCCACCTCATACGCTCAAACCGCCGAAACCGAGCGCTATCGCCCCGAGCGCCCTCCCGAAGCGACGATCTATCGCGATGCGGGCTATCGCGGCCCAGCGGTATTCATCGGCGAGGAAAAACCAAATCTGGGACTTGCGTGGCCGGTCAATTCGATCCGCGTTCCGAACGGGCGCTGGGAATTGTGCGAAAAGACACGTTTTCGCGGCAATTGCCGCACGGTCGACCGCGACACGCCGATGCTGAACAATGTCCTTCGCGGTATCACCATCCAGTCGATCCGGCCGGTCGGCGGTGGTGGCGGTGGCGGCTGGAATCCCAATCCGCCCGCCAATGATCAGGTCGCGCGCGGCAATTTCGCCGAATTCCATACGCAGCCCGCGGAGCGCAACTATCGTGTGCTCGCTTGTGCTCGCGGTTCGGCGACCGCCGCTTGTGCCGCGCAAACCGCCGACACCTGGTGCCGTTCGATCGGCTGGAACGGATCGGCACGCGAGCATATGGAAACCATCAGCGGGCGGATCTACCTCGCCGACGTGCTGTGCGTCCGTTCGGGCTACTAAAGGGGAGACGGGATATGAAGACGACGATTCTTGTCGCTGCGGGCGCCGCGATCCTTTCGCTCGCTGCCTGTTCGTCGGTGCCGCGCAACACCGGTACCAGCTATGACTGCAGCGGCGGCACCAAGCTGAAGGTTGACTATGTCGGCGACGGCGCGATCGTGCGTGTCAACGGCGGGCGGACGATGGTGCTCAAATCGACCCCCGCCAACCGCGGTCAGATCTATGAGAACAAAAATGGCGTGCGGCTCCAGCGCAACGGCAATGACGTGACGTGGAACACCGCGCTGCGCTCGGCACCCGAAAGCTGCCGCGTCGTCTATACGCCGCTGTGACCTGACAGCGCCGCCGGCACGGTCGGCGGCGCTGCTATAAATTCATCTGCGCCAGTGCTGCGCGGATTTCGCCGGCGAACAATTCGGGTTGTTCCCACGCGGCGAAATGCCCGCCGCGTTCGAGTTCGTTCCAATAGACGATATTCTTGTAGCGCCGCTCGGCCCAGCGCCGCGACAGGCGCATGATCTCGTTCGGGAACAAGCTACATCCGGTGGGTACGAGAATTTCTCCGGCAGAGAAACTGCGGAAGCTGTGCCAATAGAGCCGCGCCGACGAGGCGGCACTTGCGGTCAGCCAGTAGAGGCTAACCGTGTCGAGCATCGCATCCTTCGACAGCGCATTTTCGGGATGCCCCCCCGCCGACTGGCCGTCCGGCAGATGCCCGCAATCGGTCCAGCCGTGCAATTTCTCGACGATCCACGCCATTTGCCCGACCGGGGAATCGGTGAGCGCATAGCCGATCGTCTGCGGACGCGTTGCCTGCTGCGTCGAATAGCCGCTGTCCTTTGCCTGATACCAGCCGAAGCGCGCGAGATAGAGTTTCTCGCTGTCGGTGAGGTCGGTCATCAGGTCGGGCGGGGGTGCCCCCACGACCATATTGACGTGGATCCCCGCGCAATGATCGGTATGGTTCATTCCGATCGCGCAGGTGACCGCGCTGCCCCAGTCGCCGCCTTGCGCAAAATAGCGATTGTAACCGAGCGCCCGCATCAGCGCGTCCCACGCCGCGCCGATATGCTCGACATTCCATTTGGCCTCGGCCGGTTTGCCCGAAAAGCCGTACCCCGGAAGCGACGGGATCACGAGATGATAGTCGGCGACAAGCGGCTCGATCACATCGAGGAATTCGAGCACCGACCCCGGCCAACCGTGCGTCAGGATCAGCGGCCGCGCGTCGGGATTGGCCGACCGGATATGCAGGAAGTGGATGTCGAGCCCGCCCACCGTCGCGAGATAATTGGGAAGCGCGTTGAGCCGGGCTTCGACCGCGCGCCAGTCATGGTGATCGCGCCAATAAGCTGCGAGTTCCTGTGCATAGGCGAGCGGAATGCCCTGATCCCAGTCGTTGACCGTTTCCCTTTCGGGCCAGCGCGTGCGCGCCAGCCGCTCCTTCAGATCGTCGAGCGCCGCTTGCGGCACGTTGACGGTGAAGGCGCGAATATTGTCGACCTGCATCTGCCCTGCCCCTCTATAACCGATATTTTCAGGGCCTTGCAGGCGCCTTGCAGCCGCGCTCCACCCCGACGCCCTTCAAGAACCCGCGACGTACCGTCCCGGCATAGACCGCCAGCGCATAGCGCCGCCGTTCGGCATTGGCGCCCGTAACCTCGCCAATCAGTCCCCGAAACGGAATAATTCCGCCTGCGACCGTTCCGGCAACGCGGCCGGCGGTTTCCTCGCGCTTCTTCGCGCGGTCCTTGTCGACCTGTTCGTTGACGTCGGGGCCGAGTACCTCATTGAGTTCGTTCACTTCGTTGATGATCGCCGCACATTTTCCGAGCCCCGCGAGCGAATAGGGCGCGCCCTGAATCGCCAGGAGCTTGGGCGGAACCTCTTTGCCGTCGAACGGCTCGGCGACCGTATTGGCTGTATCCTCGATCGTCGATTCTTCGGGAGCACCCTGTTGTGCCTGAGCGGGCACGGCTCCGGCAAGAAGGGAGGCGGCAAGTGCGAATAAGGTCTTGTTACGCATGATCATATCATCCCCTGCAGTCCATAGACCCTAACACATTGGACGCCTTTCGGCTCCATCGGTCTGCCCTTATGGCGGACGACGCAGGGTGATTTGAACCCACGGACCCTGCACACCGTCATAGCCGCCACCGATGCCCTCGGAGACATCGAGCAAATCCCAGATGGCGGCTTAGCGATAGATCGATTCGAGCTCTTCGCGCGAGAGATAGTTGAAATAGCGGCCGAAGCGGTCGCGCCCCTCCGCTCCGCCCCCCTTGAAGCTTGCGAAATGCAGCCCGCCGGGCCTCAGCGCACGGTGGATGCGGGCGATTACGTCCGGAAGATCTCGGCGCGGCACATGGAGCAAGCTTGCCGACGCCCAGACAGCGTCATAGCGACCGGCGGCATCGAGTTCGCCGAAGCGCATCACGCGCACCGGCCGGCCGATCTGTGCTTCCGCCTTGGCCGCGATCTCGGCGACGCCGTCGGTCGGGTCGACAGCAAAGCCCCGCGCCACCATGTGTGCGGCGTCGCGCCCGCCCCCGCACCCCAGTTCGAGTATGTCCGCTCCGGCCGGAAGCCGTTCGAGGAAGCCGTCCAGATGGCGTGACACACCAGACTTGCCCGACGCCGTATAGACGGGCGCTTGCGACGCATAGAATGCGAGGGTCCGGGCGTCGTATCCGCTCACCGCGTCGGAACGGGCTCCGGCCCCGTCCAGTCGTAAAAGCCGCGCCCGGCCTTTTTGCCGACCCAGCCGGCGTCGACATATTGAACGAGCAGCGGTGCCGGGCGGAATTTCGGATCGCCGGTCCCGCTGTAAAGCACGCGGATGATTTCGAGGCAGGTGTCGAGCCCGATGAAGTCGGCGAGCGTGATCGGGCCCATCGGATGGTTGAGGCCGAGGCGGCAGCCAGCGTCGATGTCCTGCATCGTCGCGACGCCCTCGCCGAGCGCGAACACGGCTTCGTTGATCATCGGCATCAGCACGCGGTTGACGATGAAGCCCGGCGCGTCGTTGGCGTGGACGATTTCCTTGCCGAGTCCGCGGCCGAACGCCTCGACCTTAGCCAGCGTGTCGTCGCTGGTCGCGAGGCCGCGGATCAGTTCGATCAGCCCCATCACCGGGACCGGGTTGAAGAAATGGACGCCGATGAAGCGCGCCGCATCGGGCGCAGCCTGCGCCAGCCGCGTGATCGGGATCGAACTGGTGTTGCTCGCGAGGATCGCGGTCGCCGAGAGATGCTGACCGACGCTGGCGAAGATCGCGCGCTTGATCTCTTCGCGTTCGGTCGCCGCCTCGATCACGAGATCGGCTGGCGCGAAGGCCGCATGATCGGCGACGGGCGTGATGCGCCCGAGCAGCGCATCGGCATCGCCCTGCGTCATCTTTTCCTTGACGACGAGCCGGCCGAGCGCCTTGGCGATCCCCGCCTTGCCCGCATCGGCGCGTGCGAGGTCGATGTCGGACAGCAACACATCATGCCCGGCTCCCGCCGACACCTGCGCAATGCCCGCGCCCATCTGTCCCGCACCGATAACACCGACGATCATATGCTGCCCTTTCGCTGAAAACCTGCCCGTGCCCCTACGGCGTCGGCCGTGATCGTCAAGTGAGCGCGTCAGGGAGCCGAGCGGAACTCGGTCGCTTCAGCAAGGATCAGCGCGAAAGCCGGATCGGCATCGTCCCATGTCGCGAGCGGCGTCCACCCACCCGCGCGCAGCAGCAGGCTCGCGTCGCGCGGGCCATATTTGTGGCTGTTCTCGCTGTGGATCGTCTCGCCCTTCGCCATATGATAGGCGCGGCCGTCGATGGTGAAATCCACGTCGCATGCGGCGACGAGGTGCATTTCGATCCGCGCATGTACATCGTCCCAAATCGCACGGTGACCGAAATTTTCGACCGGGATGTCGCCGCCAAGCTCGCGATTGATCCGTTCGAGCAGGTTGAGGTTGAACGCTGCGGTAACCCCCGCCGGATCGTCGTAGGCAAGTTCGAGAACGCCGATAGCCTTGATCCGGTCGACCCCGATCAGCATCAGCGATCCGTCGCCGAGCGTGGCGCGCCAGTTGCGAAGCAGATCGATCGCGGTGCGCGCGACCATGTTGCCGATCGTCGAGCCGGGAAAGAAACCCAGTTTCGGGAGAGGACAGATTTCACGCGGCAGGTCGACGCGCTGGGTGAAGTCGGCCTCAACCGGATAGATGGGGAGCTTGGGAAAGCGCACAGCGAGCGCGTCGGCGCTGTCGCGCAGGAAGTCGCCCGAAATATCGACAGGCACATAGGCCGAGGGTTCGATTGCATCGAGGAGCAGCGGCGTCTTGGTCGAACTGCCCGAACCCAGCTCGACGACGGCGCGCGCCGGCCCTATCGCTGCGGCGATGTCGGGGGCGTGACGGGTGAGCAGATCGGTCTCGCTGCGCGTCGGATAATATTCGGGAAGCGCGGTGATGTCCTCGAACAGCGCCGATCCGGTCGCGTCGTAGAACCAGCGCGCGGGAATCGCTTTCTGCTTTTGCGCAAGACCGGCGTGGACGTCGGCGCGGAAGGCGATGTCGACGCCGGCGTCGTCGGCGTCGACTTGGCGAAGACTACGAACGACACCCATGGTCAAAGATCCTTTGCGAGCCGCACGCCGGTGAATTGCCAACGCTGGTGGGGGTAGAAGAAATTGCGGTAGGAGGCGCGCAAATGACCGCGCGGGGTCGCACAGCTGCCGCCGCGCAGCACGAACTGGCCGCTCATGAACTTGCCATTATATTCGCCGACCGCGCCGGGCGCCGTGCGAAAGCCCGGATAGGGACGATAGGCGCTGCCGGTCCATTCCCACACGCTGCCGAACATCTGTTGCAGGTCGGTGTCATCAGCAGAAGCCACTGGCTGCACCGGCCCTGCGGTATCGAGCTGCTGTCCGCCGCTCGGGTCGAAAGCGGCGGCTGCGGCTTCCCATTCCTGCTCGGTCGGCAGGCGTGCGCCGGCCCAGGTCGCGAAGGCGTCGGCCTCGAAGAGGCTGATGTGCGTGACGGGCGCGGCGGGGTCGATCGCCTGCCAGCCCGAAAGCGTGAACTGGCGATCGCCATCCCAATAAGCGGGTGCGTCAATATTGTCGCCCTGCACCCACGCCCAGCCATCGCTGAGCCAGAGCGACGGCGTGTGATAGCCGCCGTCAGCGATGAATTCCTGCCACTCGCCATTGCTGACGGGGCGGCTGGCGAGCGCGTGGGGGGCAAGCAACGCATCGTGGCGCGGGCCTTCGCAGTCGAAAGCGAAGCCTTCGCCAGAGTGGCCGGCCGCCGCGATCCCCTCGGCGCCCTTCACCCATTTCATGGCGAAAAACTGCGTAACTTCATTCGCGATTGCATTGTCCCACACGGCCGGCCCGAGCGGATTTTGTGCGAAGAGATGCTTGAGGTCGGTGAGCAGCAATTCCTGGTGCTGTTGCTCGTGATGGATGCCGAGCTCGACCAGCGTCAGCGCGGCGGCCGACAGATCGGGAAGCGCGCTTTGCACGGCCGCATCGACATGCGCGCGCCAGATGCAGATTTCGTTGAGCGACGGGCGGGTGAGCAGGCCGCGATGCGGGCGCGCGTGGCGCGGCCCCTCGGTCTCATAATAGCTGTTGAAGAGGAAAGGGTATCGCTCGTCGAAGAGACGATAGCCCGCGACATGATCGCGCAGGACAAAGGTTTCGAAGAACCACGTTGTATGCCCGAGGTGCCATTTGGCGGGCGAAGCGTCGGGCATCGACTGTGCGCTCGCGTCGGCATCGGACAAGGTCGCAACGAGATCGAGCGACAGGCGGCGCGTCGCGACGAAGCGCCGCGTCAGCTCTTCCAGCGGATCGGTACGATTTTGGGCATCGGTGCGGCTGGCCATGGTGAGACAATCCCCGGGGGTGCGATTCGGTTTCGCTGGTCGCCCGATTATGGTTACGCCGCGATGGAAAGTCTAGAACATTAAGGGAACACCGAAGTATAGGGTGCCTTGTGCGGCCGGGTCGGGCCATTCCCCGTCATGACGACGCAGGGTCAGCGCGTCGCGCCGGGTTTCCAGAGGATGTCGCCGCCCGCCGCGGCGTTGAGGTGCCGTGTGAGCACGAACAGATGGTCCGACAGGCGGTTGAGATAATTGAGCGCGATCGGGTTGAGGTCGCGCGTCGCGCCGGCCGCGACCGCCGCGCGTTCGGCGCGGCGCGTCACCGCACGCGCGAGGTGCAGCCGCGCCGCGGCTTCGGTGCCGCCGGGCAGGATGAAGCTCTTGAGTGCACCCAGCGCATCGTTCATGCGGTCGATCTCGTCCTCCAGCCGCGCGATCTGGCTCGGCACGATACGCAGCGCCATGTCGTGCGGACCGAAACCGAACTGGATGTCGGGGGGGGTCGCAAGGTCGGCGCCGAGGTCGAACATCTCGTTCTGGATGCGCGACAGCATTGCAGCTTCGTCGCTCGACGGGTCGAGCGCGGCCGCGGCGATGCCGATCGCGCTATTCGCTTCGTCGACGTCGCCGATCGCCGCCATCAGCACGTCGGACTTCGCAATGCGCGAGCCGTCGACGAGCCCGGTGGTACCGTCGTCGCCGGTGCGCGTGTAGATCTTGTTGAGCTTGACCATCGCTGCGCCCGCTCATTTCCCGGCGGCGAACAGGCCGATCAGCACAAGCAGGATGATCGTGATCGCCTGCCACTTCACGCGCGACATCATCATCCGGTTCTGCATCACCTGATTTTCGTGCGCGGTGCCGTCCATCTGCGCGCGGTGGCCTTGCGAGAAATAGAAGAGCCCGCGCGCGAGCGAGAAGAGGACGAAGCCGGCGGCAATCACGACGCCAAGGATGAGCAGGATTTCCATGCCCCCACTCTAGGGATTTTGCAGCGAATAGCCAGCGGGAAGCCGGTCGGCGGACAAATCGGCAGCGAGCGAGCGTCCGTCGATCCCCGCCGCGCGGAGCGAGGCGAGCGAGGCCGCGGCGTCGCGTTTCGCCAGCCTTTTGCCATCGGGGCCGCAAACGAGCGCATGGTGGCGATAGAGCGGCGTCGGCAGGCCGAGCAGCGCCTGGAGCAGGCAGTGGACGTCGGTCGAGGCGATCAGATCGGCGCCGCGGATGATATGCGTCACGCCCATCGCGGCATCGTCGAGCGTGCTCGCGAGATGATAGCTCGCGGGGGCGTCCTTGCGCGCGAGGACGATGTCGCCGTGCGCGAGCGGCTCGGCTGCACGCGGCCCCTGCCCGATCTCTTCCCATACGAGTTCACCCGCCTCCGCGGCGGCGCGCGCCATGTCGAGGCGCCAGCAATGCGGTTCGGTTGCCATACGCCGCTCGCGCTCGGCATCGGGCAGGCTGCGGCAGGTACCGGGATAAACCGCGCCTGACGGACCATGCGGCGCCGACAGGCTCGCCGCGATGTCGGCGCGGGTGCAGAAGCAAGGATAGACGAGACCGCGCGTGCGCAGCGCTTCGAGCGCGGCGGCATAGTCGCCGAGCCGCGCCGACTGGCGCACCGGATCGCCGTCCCAGCCGATACCGAGCCAGGCGAGGTCGGCGAGCGACGCGCTGACAAACTCTTCACGCGAGCGGTTACCGTCAATGTCGTCGATGCGGATCAGAAACTGCCCGTCCGTCCCGCGCGCGGCATTGTGCGCATGCACCGCGCTATAGGCGTGACCGAGGTGAAGCTCGCCGGTCGGGCTGGGGGCGAAACGGGTCAGCATGTTTTATCCATGAATCCATATGCTGTGCCGAGTCAAAGCCAATCATTCCATATCTTGCGGGCAGAAGCCCCCTTGACGTCAGAATCTGATGCGGCATGTAATGATGGTGTCATGCAGGAACGGCAGTGGCGCGCCATCCCGCGATCAAAAGGGGGCAGCGTTACCAAGCCATGTTCCATCCCGATCTTGCCCGGCATCCCGATAATTGTCCGGCCCTTGTTCTCAACGCCGACTATACGCCGCTGAGCTACTATCCCTTGAGCCTCTGGCCGTGGCAGACCGCGGTGAAGGCGGTGTTCCTCGACCGCGTCACCATCGTTGAAAATTACGAACGCGAAATCCATTCGCCGACGAAGACGATGCCGATCCCGAGCGTGATCGCGCTGCGCCAATATGTGAAGCCGTCGGAGCATCCCGCCTTCACGCGCTTCAACCTGTTCCTGCGCGACCGTTTCGCGTGCCAATATTGCGGGTCGGGCAAGGACCTGACCTTCGATCATGTCGTGCCGCGCCGGCTCGGCGGGCGCACGACATGGGAAAATGTCTCGACCGCCTGCGCGCCGTGCAACCTGAAAAAGGGCGGACGGACGCCGCAACAGGCGCATATGCCGCTCTATCGCCAGCCGTGGCGCCCGACAAGCTGGCAGCTGCAGGACAATGGCCGCGCCTTCCCGCCGAATTACCTGCACACAAGCTGGATCGACTGGCTCTACTGGGATGTTGAACTGGAAGGCTGAACGGCGCATGGGCGGGCACGACAGCATGGGTTCACCTCGATGGCACTAGGCGACCGCCAACCATCGAAAAAAGGAGAAACATCATGGTTCGCATCACCCGTATTCTCGCCGTCGGCGCGATCGCCGCGCCCCTGCTTGCCGCATGCGCGACGATCCCGCCCGCCGAACAACCCGTGTCGGTTACCGGCAGCATCACCTATCGCGAGCGCATCGCGCTGCCGCCGACCGCGCAGGTCGAAATCACCCTCGCCGACGTCAGCCTGATGGATGCACCGTCGAAGACGATCGCGCAGCAGTCGTTCACCGCCGACGGCCGGCAGGTGCCCTTCGCCTTTTCGCTGACCGTCGACCAGCGTCAGCTCGACCCGCGCCACAGCTATGCGGTGTCGGCCCGCATCACCGACGCGTCGGGCAGGCTGATGTTCATCACCGACACACGCAACTCTGTTACGTTCGACGGCCGGCCGACGATCGACATGGGCATGCTGGCCCTCGTCAAGACGCACTGATCTTATAGGAGCATAGCTATGCGCGGCTTGACCCTGCGTGTTCGCAGGTGCAGCAAGCGCGCTTATGGGCCCGCCTATCCAGATCTCGCAAAATCCCGACATCCGCTATTTGGGGCGGATCCTCGGTGACGTCATTCGCGCCTATGGCGGCGACAAACTGTTCCGCCAGACCGAATATATCCGCTCGTCGAGCGTCGACCGGCACCGCGGGATCGCGGGCGCCGAGGCGATCGATCCGGGGCTCGACGCGCTGAGCCTCGACGACACGATCGCGTTCGTGCGCGGCTTCATGCTGTTTTCGAT
>Ga0247823_10001962_pt1 | contig 17004 bp, 11 predicted proteins | sample 13C_PalmiticAcid_2_FD_192426 | JGI IMG/M metagenome (GOLD analysis project Ga0247823, IMG submission 192426) | Soil microbial communities from agricultural site in Penn Yan, New York, United States - 13C_PalmiticAcid_Day30 | ecosystem: Environmental > Terrestrial > Soil > Agricultural land...
GGTCCGGACATCATCACGATTGAACAGCGTGCCGATCATGGTCACCGTCGAATCAGCCGCAACGTTTTTCAGATGAAAGATCTTGATCATCGCCGCCGCCGGGGCCTGCTGGGGAGGCGCCACCGTCACGCGCGCGACAATCCAGGTTTCCTCCTGCGGTCGATCGGCGTCGCTTGTGGTGCCGCTGGCGATGATGGTCCTCTCGCCGTCCCGCAACACCAGCGTTGTCTTCACGTTCAACTGATTGACCTTCGGCGACTCCGGCGGTGCCCCGTCTGCAGCGGGTGGGCGGGGATTCGTGGCCCCCGAGCGTTCCACGGCGAGTTCCACCACTGCCCCATTCGCGACAGGCCGGGCCGTCGCGCGAATCAACGTTCCCACCTGCTGGGCCTGGGTCACGTCGCCGAACGATCCGGCCCCAAAGCCACCACGTCCAGATGGGTCGCGATCCGAGGGCCGCATGGTTCGGCCGACCGTCAATCGAACGGTTTCCCCCTGCTGAAACTGAGCCGGCTCGTTGGCGACAAGATTCAACCGAATCCGCTGCACGCCGGCGAGTTTGCCCTCGGTTTCCAGCCGCTCCAGCCGTGCGAGTTGCTCGTCTTCCTTGAGCGGCTTCCCGGGCGTTCGGTCCGCGGCGACATCGAGAATCGCGATCTCGAGCTGCATCGGCCGCACGTCTTCGACGGGCTTTGCGGGGGAAGCCCCGTTGACTTGAGCCCAGGTCAGAGAGGACGGAAGCAGGCTGAGAACGCCGAGCAAGCAGAGCATGCGTCGCATTGAATCTCTCCCGAAGGACGAGCCGCCTATAAGCAGACACGCTGTCTGCACTGGTTATAACCCGGCCGTGGAAGAATGGTGACGAAAATTTTGTCGCCGCCCGCATTTTTCAGGTGCGACGCTGACGGAGGAATCCAGGTCCCGAGGGAATCCGCTTTCGCTCCCTTCTGAAAGATGAAATGATGGCGGCAGCAGTAGTACCCACTCCTGTATGCTATGACGCATGGTCACTGCGGACTTACCCGTACCGATCGACACCCTTTTGCGCGCGGTGACGTGGCGTCAGACGCTGTTCTCCACCGTCACGATGATGCTGCGCATGGCGGTCGTATCCGGCTTCGCGGTGCTTGTCTGGCTTGTCGCGGATGCCTGGCTTAATCTTCCGTCGTGGGTCCGCGCGATGGGTCCATGGGCGGCCGTAATCGCGGCGATTGTCGCGTGTGTGCGTGATGTGCGCTTCCAACAGCGCGAACGAAAAAAGGATCTCACACGCCGCATTGAGCAAGCTTATCCAGACCTGCAGGAGCGTCTTTCCACGTGCCGGGATCTCGCGGGTAGCCCGCTGCCATCGACGCGCACCGAGCGCTGGTTCCACGCTCAACTGCGGCACGAAACACTCTCGCAACTGGACCAGATCGATCCCGCACGCGTGGTCTCTGACCGGAAGCTGCAACGTGCGTTGGCACTGGCCGCGCTGATGCTCGCCGGCGGATTTCTCCTGCCGGTGTGGTGGGGGGATGGATCGTGGAACCTCGCAGCCCGCTGGCTGTCACCGTGGGACAATCACGGCTGGGGCGCCGCTACTAGGATCATCACGACGCCGCGCGATCATCTGGCGCTGCGGAATCGCGATTTCTTGATCGAAGCGCAAACGGCCCGTTATCGCCCCTGGCACACGCCGCTGACAGAACTCACGCTCTGCTGGCGGGAGCAAGGCGAATCAACCTGGCACGAACGTCCGCTCGACTTACAGGACAACGGCCGGTTTTCCGGCCACATCCCCCATGTATCGCGCGATGTCGTCTGGTTCGTGCGCGGACGCGGAGCAGAGTCCCCGCGAACGACCACCCGCGTGATTGATCCACCACAAGTCACGGCGATGACCGCCTGGATCGATGCCCCCGGTTACACCGGCCAAGCATCGGAACAACTCTCGGTGCTGCAGGATCTCTCGGTCCTCGCCGGCAGCCAGATCCGTTTCGCCGTACAGTGGGATCAGCCACTGCAATCCGCGGAGCTGCACTGGCCCGATGAACCGCAAGTGACCACTCCGCACAGTTTCGTGATCGATCCCAATGGGACAGCCGGGGTCGTAACAGTCCGGGCGAACGAATCGGGCCCCTTCACTTTGCGAATGACCACGCGTACGGGGTTGACTGTTGAGGAACCGGCACGTGCCTTGATCGTCCGTCCCGATCAGCCCCCGGTCGCACAGACTTTCGGCCCGGCGACGCTCGCCATCCGACCGGATGAGCGACACGCGGTGCACGCCCGTGCGAATGATGACTTTGGTTTGAGCCGCGCAGAGTTGCAGATCGATATCGCTGGACAGACGCCTTCCGAGCGACAATTCGCTCCTTGGAAGTCCACGCCGTTGTCACGAGAGCTGTCGACAACCGTCGATCTCCTGCCGTGGAAGCTCGCACCCGGGGCTTCTGTCACATTGCGTGTCCGCGTCTTCGATAATCGAGAACAGCCAGGACCGCAGGAAGGCTGGTCCGCACCGCAAGTTCTGGTCGTGAGTTCGTCTGCGCTGCCGGAAGAGGTCCGCCAGCTCACGGAGAGTGCACGACAGGCCCGTGAGGATCTCGCAAAAATCCTCCGCGATCTGGAAACCGAGCGCGGCACGCTGCGTGATATCCACCAGAAAACCGCCGCAGCGACGGTGCGCGAAAAGCCACCCGGTCAGGAGACCCGCCTGCAGGAACTCACCGCCGCTCATCAGGAATTGCAGGACTCGCTGCGTGAGTGGACGGCAACGCTGCCCGACGACGAGCCCGGTGAGGCCATCCGACAGGAGGCAGAACGGATCCTGAATGGACCGCTTGCCGATGCGGATCAGAAACTGGCGAAGACGCCGCAGATGTCGCCGCGCGATCAGATCCCGACCTTGAGCCAGGCGCTCGACGACTTAGCGGCTGCGCGGTCGGCATTGAAGAAGGTCGATGACGCGCTGATTGCCCGCGCCGCTCTCGGCGATGATCTGCTCGCCTTGCGTCAGTTAGCCAATCAGAGTGAGCGCACGGCGGAAGCGCTCCAAATGGAAGCGGATGCTTCGTCGGTTCAAGAAGCCTCAGATTCGGTGCAGCAGATTCAACAGGAACTCGCACGCATCGTGCAGCGCCGACCCGAATGGCAAGCGGCCATGGATGAGGCGCAGCGTGAGCAACGTGCAGCCACCCAAACACCATCCGCGCTCGCTCCGCAAAATGTTGACGCTCCGAAATCCAAGCCGTCCGCTGCGGGTCCGGTCCCGCTTGCGGCCGGGCAGGAACTGTTGACGGCGAAAGAACAACTGCAGCAATCACAGAACGAGTTGATGCCGAACCGTAGCGACCCTGCTCCGGCAGCGCAGTCGCTGCAAGCCGCCGCCGATGCGTTTCGCGATGCGATTGCTCAGACCGCCGGAAAGCCGATCGCACAGGCGGAATCCGAACCGCCAGACGAAACTGACATGACGGTCGTGGCACAACAGCCCGGACAAACTGGCGTGACCGACAACGCTGGAGAATCACCCTTGTCACTGCCACCGGGAAAAGTGATCGGCGGCAAGTCGCAGCGGAACTGGGGCCGTTTACCGACCGGTCTGCAAACCGAGATTCTGCAAGGAAGCCGCCACAAGGGACATCCCGATTACGCCGCTCAGGTGCAACGTTACTTTGAACGGATCGCGCAACCCGTGTCGACGCCCTCCCCGGAGGCGATGCCGTGATGCGGTTCCTCACCGTGCTGTTGTCGTGCAGCGTGACGATCGTCACGGCCGCCGAACCACGTCCACGGCTGTTGGAACCGACGGCACTCGACCGCGAAGTCGACGCCGCCGTGGCGCGCGGGGTCAGCTTTCTCATGAAGAGTCAGCGTCCCAACGGCGGCTGGTTGATCGATCAGTATCAAGGCGAAACGACGTCCGCCGCGGCTCTCGCCATGATGGCGTGCCTTGCCGCCGGCCATGTCCCCGGTGATGCCCCGTTCGATGCCACGCTGCAGCGCGGGCTGCAATACATTCTCGACCATCAGCGCCCCGACGGCCTGCTGGTCGATCATCACGGTCATGGTCCGCTCTATTGCCATGGCATCAGCACACTCTTTTTGGCAGAAGTCGTGGCAATGACGCACGGGTCACAAGCCGCGGAGTGCCGGCGGGCCCTCGAGCGAGCCGTGGCTCTCATTCTTGATGCGCAAGCGGTCGAGAAATCCTCACGGCATGCGGGAGGCTGGCGCTATCTCGCGCGGAGCAATGACAGTGACCTCAGCGTGAGCGCGTGGCAACTCCTCGCGTTGCGGGCGGCGAAGAACGCCGGCTGCGATATCCCCGCCGACGCAATCGATCGCGCCGTGGAGTACGTCAAGCAGTGCAGCCCCTCCAACGGCCGCGGGTTTGCTTATCAACCGGGACAGGCCGCCTCGTCGTCGATGACCGCGGCGGGGATCACGGCGCTGCAGGTCTGTGGAATGCGCGATGAACCCCTGGCGAAGACCGGCGTCGACTTTCTCCAGCAACGCCTGCCGAAATCGACGGAGCCGTACTATCTCTACGGCATGTATTACACCGCGGTGGCGATGCATCACCACGGTGGCGAGGCGTGGGAACAAACGCAGCCGACGGTCTTTCGCGAGTTGCTGCGGCGTCAGCAAGCCGACGGCGGCTGGCCCGCCGGGAATGCCGCGGAAGCCCCGCTCGGCCGCGTTTACTCCACCAGCCTCGCCTTGCTGGCGCTCACTGTGGAATACGGTTATTTGCCGATTTATCAGCGCTGACCATCGGCATTCGTCAATTCCGGACGAGAAATGACGCGGGCGTGATCCGGCAAGACGCGGAAACGTTATTGTGGAGGTGTGCCGCGCCGAAGGACGGTCGGCCAACCACGGGAGTTTGCCATGAATCTGTTCCGACGCTGGCTGTTGTTCGTGCTCTGTGCCTCTCTGACGACCGCAGGTTCGGTCATCGCTCAAGAAGCGGTCGAACCGCAGCCTGTCGCCACGGAAAGCCCGCTGGATCGAGCCAAAGATAACGCCGAAGACGCCGCCAATGCTGCCACGAAGAAGGTGGAAGAACTCGCGCGCGAGGTCGACCGCTCGCCTCAGGCGAAGGAAATCTCGGCGGGGATTCTGCAACCGATCTATCAGTTCGCGGAACGGCTGTCGTTTCCCTTTTTCCACTGGGTCGCGTTCGCCGTGATGGCCACCGGCGTGGTGAGTTACGCGCTGCAGCTGGTTCTCGGCAAGCTGGTCGTGCTGACGAAGATGGGCTTCAGCCCGGCGGAGATTCTCTCGGATGCACACGGGCTGGTGATCAGCCTCGTGGGACTCGTGCTGACCACGCAAGCAGCCGCCGAAAACAGCACGTTCACGCAGAGTCCGTTCGCGGTGATCTCCGCCGCCGCCGTAGGCGTGATCGTGGGCTTCGTGTTCTACCTGTGGGGTCAGGCCCAGGAAGTGCAGGCAGCGAAAGCGCGTGCATTGATGACCACTCGGCCATGACGCTTCGAGTTCATCCGCTCACTCTTTCCTTCCCGGAAACTGGGAGGGCGACCAGCCCATCACGCGTTTGAAAGTCGTCGAAAACACGAACGGGTTCTGGTAACCGACCTGGTTGGCGATCGTTTCGATCTTTGTATGCGGAGCCAGCAGCAGTTCGGCGGCGCGGCGCATGCGGAGCCAGATCAGTTGCTGACGGGGATTGCGGCCCAACTCCTTGCGGCACAACCTCTGCAATTGTTTTTCGCTCAAGTGCACCCGCTTGGCCATCGCGGTGATCGTCCATGGCTCATCGAGCGTTGCGGCGACATCGCGCCATAACGTCCACAAACGTGGGTCGGTCTGCGCAGGCTCAGCGAACCGGCGGACGTAGTGATGGATCAGATCGACCCAGTGTTGCATGGCAGTGGGGTGACCTTGGGTGCCGGCTTCGTGATGCAGCCCGCGGATAGCGAACTGCAACGGCGCCGCGTCATAGCGGGTGACGATCGGAGTCGCCGTCGCGGCAAGTGGTCGCTGCCCCACCGGTTCGCGGTATCGGACCCAGCAGATGTCCCACGGATGCTGCGGAATCGCATGAAACGCCTGCCGGGTCTGTGGGGGCAACAGCACAGCCTGGCCGGGACGGCAGCGCATCCAACGGCCGTCAACCAGCACACGCCCTTCGCCCCCGACGCAGGCCAGGAAGTAACTTCCCGCCAGTTGCGTGCGCACGATCCGAAACGGCGCGTGCATCGTCGCCACGGCCACATGCTGGATGTGGTAGTGGCTGAGTGCCGGGCAGACGGGGGCTTTTGCGAGCCAGGGACGCGGATCAGCGATATCCGCCCGGACGAGCGTGACCACCGCGTCCGCGGGCCGAATGTCGGTTTCAGATAGGTTTCGGTCGGTTCGCCGCATGGCTTGAAGGGAGCAGAAGATTTATGCTGGTTGATATGTTGTGAGGCGTCGCAACTCGTTCCCAAGCGGAACGCGGAAAGCGTGATCGATCACCGAGATTCCCGCCGTAGAGTGACTGACAATGCTGCGTTGCATGTTGATTGTGGGGTGCGTCACGGTCGCCGGGTCCATCGCGTCGGCTCAGGAACCGATCGACTTTGGCCGCGACATCCAACCTATTCTGGCGAAGCGGTGCTACGCCTGCCACGGTCCCGACACCGCCGAAGGAGGCCTGCGGCTGAATGTCCGCGAATCGGCTCTCGCCAAGCACGATTCCGGCGAAACGGCGATCATCCCGAAAAACCCGCAACGCAGCGAGCTCCTGAAACGGATTACCGCGACCGACGAATCGCTCCGCATGCCGCCGGAAGGCGCTCCGCTGACGCCGGCGCAGATTGAGCTGCTGCAAACGTGGATTGCTCAAGGCGCCGAGTGGCAGGAACACTGGGCGTTTCAGAAGCCGAAGGCCGCCGCACCGCCCAACGTGTCTGATTCCGCGTGGGCCAAACATCCGGTGGACGCCTTCATCCGGGCGAAACTCGACCAAGCCAAACTCACACCCGCGGCACCCGCAGCGAAGGCGGCGCTGCTGCGAAGGATCACGTACGATCTCACCGGCCTGCCGCCGTCACCATCAGATGTCGAAGCGTTTCTCAGTGATGCTTCACCAAAAGCGTATGAGAATGTGGTCGACCGGTTGCTGGCCTCGCCGCGCTTCGGCGAAAAGTGGGCGCGTCACTGGCTCGATGTCGTCCGCTATGCCGATACCAACAGCTTTGAACGTGACGGCCCCAAGCCGAACGCCTGGCGGTATCGCGACTACGTGATCCGCGCGTTCAATTCTGACAAGCCGTATGACCGCTTCGTGATGGAGCAGCTCGCCGGGGATGAACTTCCCGACGGTGGCAACGACGGGTTGATCGCCACCGGGTACTATCGCCTGGGCCTGTGGGATGACGAGCCTGCGGACCGGCTGCTCGCGCAGTACGATGTCTTCGACGACATCATTACGACGACGGGCCAGGGCTTCCTCGGGCTGACGATTAATTGTGCCCGATGTCATGATCACAAGATCGACCCGATCCCGGCCCGCGAATACTACAGCTTCGTCGCCTTCTTTCAGAACCTGACACCGAACGGTTACCCCAGCCCGCAGACCGAACAGCCGATCTTCACCGATGCTGCCGCCCGCGCCACCTATGACGCCGCGGTCGAGGACCATCGTAAAAAGATCGACGACACACAGGCCCAGCTCACAGCGATCGAACGGGAGTTCCGGGAGAAGCTCGCCCGCAACGACACGACGCCGGAAGCGCCGGACCTTGATGACGTCGAGTACAAGTTCTACCGGGACACTTGGAACCAGTTGCCGAACTTTGACGATCTGAAGCCGGAAACGGTCGCCAAAGCCGAGCGGCCCTACTTCGATATCAGTACCGCCACGCGTGAGTTCTCGTTCGGTTTCGTCTTCACCGGCGACCTGAAAGTCCCCGCCGATGCCGAGTACACATTCCTGCTCGACTCCGATGACGGCTCACGACTGAGCATCGACGGTGAGCAAATCCTGTTGCACGACGGCATTCACGGCGTCGGCGATCCCAAGTCGGCGAAGGTGTCGCTCAAGGCCGGCCGTCGGAAGATTCGCGTTGATTACTTCCAGGGCCCCAGCGGTGACAAGGGGCTGTACCTGTCCTGGTCGGGGCCGGGGTTTACCCAACGGCATCTGAGCGCCCCGTCGGAAAAAGGCCGCAACGCACGGCGGCGTGACCTGGTCGCGGCGATGAAGGAAAGCGGCCGCGAACTCCTCGGCAAAGCCCGGTACGAAGAGTACCAGCAGCTCACCAAGCAGCAGGAAGAACTAAGACGCAACCCGCCCGCCACGGACAAGGCACTGTGCGTGACGGAACATGGGCCGAATGCTCCGGAGACGTTCATTTTCCGGCGCGGCAATCCGCAATCCCCCGGTGATAAGGTCGTGCCCGCGTTCTTGAGTTCGCTCGGTGGCGGCCAGGCTACGGTTCCCACGCCGTCCCCCGTCGCAAAGAGTTCCGGCCGACGATTGGCGCTCGCCCAGTGGATCGCCTCACCCGACAATCCGCAAACGGCTCGGGTCATGGTTAACCGCATCTGGCAGCATCTCTTCGGCCGCGGGATCGTGCGCTCGCCCAACAATTTCGGCTTGCTCGGTGACCGGCCGACGCATCCGGAACTGCTCGACTGGCTGGCCATTCGCTTCATGGACGAAGGCTGGCACGTCAAGTCGTTGATCAAGCTGATCGTGTTGTCGAACACCTATCAGATGTCATCGGAAGCCAACACGGCGGCACTCGAAAAAGATCCACTGAACAATCTGTTCTGGCGGCATGACATGCGACGGTTGAACGCCGAAGAACTCCGAGATTCCATCCTCGCCGTCAGCGGAAATCTGTCGCTGAAACAATTCGGCCCCGGCATCTTTCCCGAGATTTCTGAGGAAGTGAAAGCGGGGCAATCGAAGCCCGGCGAGGGATGGGGACGGTCGTCTCCCGACGATGCCGCACGGCGGAGCATTTACGTGTTCGTAAAGCGCAGTCTGCCGTTGCCGATGCTGTCCGACTTCGACTTCCCGGACACAGATACTAGTTGTGCCGCGCGGTTTGCCACGACGCCGCCGACTCAAGCACTGGGGATGCTGAACGGCAAATTCATGAACGATCAGGCCGTCGTCTTCGCTGACCGACTCAAGAAAGATGTTCCTGAAGATCTCACAGCGCAGATCCAGCGGGCATACTTCCTGACCACTGGCCATGTTGCGGACGAAGCTGTCGTTCAGCGCGGACGGCAACTCATCGAAGCCATGCAGCAGAAACATCAGGTGACCGCGGACCGGGCGTTGACGCTCTTCTGTTTGATGACCTTGAACCTCAACGAGTTTCTCTACCTGGACTGATTCCGGCGAGCGGGGACCTGATGTCCCGGCTTCATAAAGACATAGGACCGCGACCATGACCAGCAACTTTTGTGGACGCACCCGCCGTGAGTTTCTCTGGCAGACCGGCGGCGGATTCGCCGGCACCGCACTCACCGCGATGCTGATGCAGGACGGCTTTTTCAACGCGCAGGCGGCAGCGGCCGAGAGCGGAAAGCATCTCAATCCGCTCGCGGTCAAGCCGCCGCACTTTGCTCCCAAGGCAAAGTCGGTGATCTTCCTCTTCATGTACGGCGGGCCGTCGCATATCGACACCTTCGATTACAAGCCCGCGATGAAAGGCCGCGACAACCAGACGGTCACGGTCAAAACCTTCGGCCGCGGCGGTCATAAGAACGAGGGGCGGATTGTCGAACCGCGTTGGAACTTCAAGCAGTACGGCGAATGCGGTCACTGGGTGAGCGATCTCTTCCCACATGTTGCCGCGTGCGTGGACGACATCGCGTTCCTGCACAGCATGACCGCCGATTCGCCGATCCACGGCTCCGCGATGCTGATGATGAACTCAGGCAAAATCCTCTCGGGCTCGCCCTGTCTCGGATCATGGGTGAACTACGGCTTGGGAAGCGTCAACGAGAACCTGCCGGGGTTTGTCGTGATGCTCGACCCGACGGGCGGCCCGATCAGCGGCGCGAAGAACTGGTCGAGCGGTTACATGCCCGCGAGTTACCAGGGCACGATCTTCCGGTCGAAGGGGGCGTCGATCATCGACCTCAATCAACCGGAAGGCACGACCCGCGCGATGCAACGTGAACTGCTCGACGCGCTCCGCGATGTCAATTCCCTGCACGCTGCAACCAGAGCCGACAATACCGATCTGTCATCGCGCATCAACAGCTATGAACTTGCTTACAAGATGCAGCAATACGCTCCCGAAGCGGTCGACCTGTCGCAGGAAACCGACGCCACGCAGAAGCTGTACGGGCTGGATCAACCACGCACGCTCGATTTCGGCAAGCGGTGCCTGCTCGCGCGGCGGCTCGTCGAACGGGGCGTGCGGTTCATCCAGCTTTATTCGGGCGGCAATCACAATGATGCCAACTGGGATGCCCACGGCGACCTCGAAAAGAACCACAACTTCCACGCCGGCAACACCGATCAGCCCATCGCCGCGCTGCTCAAGGATTTGAAGCAGCGCAATCTGCTGGACGAGACGCTGGTGGTCTGGGGCGGCGAGTTCGGACGACAACCGACCGCGGAATACGCATCCGGAACCGGCCGCGATCACAACGCTTATGGCTTCACCATGTGGATGGCCGGCGGCGGCATCAAAGGGGGCGTGAGCGTCGGCACCACCGATGAACTCGGGTCCGTCGCAGTCGACAAGCCGTTCCATGTTAAGTATCTGCACGCGACGATTCTGCACCAGATGGGTCTCGATCCCAACAAGCTCAGCTACTTCCACGGCGGCCTGGACCAGAAGCTGGTCGGCGTGGAACACGTCACGCCGATCCAGGAAGTAATCTCTTAAACTAAGAAGCCCAGCCTTTCTTAAGGCTGGGTCTCATCCTGATTCAGGCCCCAGTCTTGGGAAAGGCTGGGCTTCCTGTGTTGAGATAGAACCGTGTCACAGTTTTCCGACCAACTCACCATCCGCCCGTTTGAAGACGCCGATGAAGCCGCGGTCATCCGGTTGTGGCAGGCGTGCGATCTCACGCGGCCGTGGAATGATCCGCATCGCGACATTGACCGCAAGCGCGGCGTGCACCGCGAACTCTTTCTGGTCGGAACACTGGGCGACGACATCGTTGCCGTTGCGATGGGCGGGTACGACGGCCATCGCGGCTGGGTCTATTACGTCGGTGTCGATCCGGCGTATCGTCGCCGCGGATATGCCACGGCGCTCTTCCATGCGATCGAAGAGCGGCTGATCGCGCTCGGGTGTCCGAAAGTGCTGTTGATGGTGCGCGACACGAATCTGCAAGCGGCGGACTTCTACCGGGCGATCGGCTACGCGCAGGATCCGATCGTGTTGTTCGGCAAGCGGCTGATTGACGACGAGTGACGGCGTCAATCCAGTTCCGCGGCGCCGGAGTTGGCCCGGGCTTCATCGGTCTCCGCGTCGAGATGCTGCATCGCGATTGCCGCGTAAATCACGCCGACGACCAGCGCCGCCAGGCTGGATGTCCAGAACATCGTCTGGAACCCCGCCGTCACGATGATCCGTCCCAAGAGCGGAGAGACCACCAGCGAACCGAAGTCGGTGAAACCGAGAATGATCGCGGTCCCCGACCCTCGCGCGGTGGACGGAAACGCTCCCGATCCCAAAGAAACCACGGCGGGGAACAGCAGTGCGTGACCAAACCCGCACACGATCGACGGCAGAATGAACTCCCAGCCGGTATCGGCGAACGAGAGCAGAAAATGCCCGGTCGCGTGGCCCATCAATCCGCGGACGAGCATCCAGTGCCGACCGATCGTGCGGCTCCATTTTGCGGCGAGAATGCGGAAGGCAAACGCCGATAGTGCGTAGCCGGTGAAGAACATCCCGATGCCATCAATGTGCTGACTGGTGGCGAACCGCGTAAGGAACACCGTCGTCACCGTCACGCCCAGCCCCATCACCATCGAGACCAGCACCACCATTCCGGGCCAATGTCGGAACAGCAACCGGAACGCCGGCGGCGATGATCCCGGCGCCTGCACGGGATGCGTGCTGGTCAGCGCGAGGATGATGAACAGATACATGATCCCGATCACCAGCGCGCCGCCAAACAACACCACAAACTGAGTACGGCCCGGCGGAATCGCGTGGACGATCCAGTCGCCGACATTGGAGCCAACGATGATCCCGATGAACCCGCTGCTGCCGAGATTGCCAATGACTTCCGTCCGGCGGTGCGGCGGCACGACGTTCTGAATGTGCGTCATCGAACAGGCGAACATACCCGTCAGCCCAACGACGAACGCCGTCCGTGCGGCATAAATCGCCCACGAAAGATCACGGCACTGCAAGAACATCGCACAGCCGCCGATGAACAGCAGCGTGCACAGCGGCCACATGCGGCGCGTACCATAATCATCCAGCACATGCGAGACGCTCAGCCGTACGACCACTGAGATGGTGAGCGCAATGGCGACGATATCCCCAACGCGTTCTTCGGTCCCGCCGAGAAAGACCACCAGTTCGGCGAACCGGAACGTCAGCGAATTTGCCAGCACGAGCAAAGTATTCGCGATGTACGCCAGCCAGAACGTGCGGCCGTAAACGCTGTCATCGGGGATGCTGATCGGAGCGGGAGCGCTCATGTCCGGACCTGATGCGGTTGCACATCAGCCTCCGTAAGCGCTGTAGCGGTGCAGACCACGGGCGAGCGTCCAGCGGTTGAGCTGCCACAAGACCAGCACCCACACCACACCAAGACCCAGTTCCTGCAGCATCGCCGCATGAGAATATCGGTTCAGCAGAATTGCCGCGGGGACATAGGCCAAATACTTGAACGGCAGCCACAGAATCCAGTTGGAGTACGGCTGCGGCAACCAGTCGAGCGGCAGCATGTGGCCCGACAGGAAATAGTTCAGCAGCATGTAGACGAAGACCAGCGAACTGACCTCGAGATACCAGAACGCGACAAGCCCCATCAGCGCTTCGATATAAAACCCGATGAAGAACGCCAGCCCCAGAGATACGATCGCACCGCACAGCGTGAGGGCATCGGGCCACGCCGGGAAGTAACCACGGCACAACCAGAACACGAGGGCAAACGGACCCGTCGCCACCACGTAGTACACGACTTTGTGGGCCACGCGATGCCAGAACAGATAGTCGAATAGCTCGACCGGCTGGGTCAAAAACTTCTTGATGGTGCCATCACGGATATCGCGGGCAATCCCGCCGGTGAGACCAGGCATGCTGCTGAACGCGCGCCCGAGCATCACCAGCAGCGAATACGCCACCATGTCGCCGTAGCTGTAACCGTACAACCGCCCGCGCGGGGAATCGCCGAAGGCGCCGTAAATCGCCCCCCACAGAAAAATCTGCGTGACGATCGGCAGAAACCGCACCAGCGTCGCGAGGGCGAAATCGCCGCGATACGCCAGCCGCTCGGCAATGGAAGTCTTCAGGATGAACCACTGGATGCGCAAGGCTTCCGCGTTCATGACGCGACTCCCGCGTGAGCCGTCTGCGGCGTCGTGAAGAACTCGGCGATCACGTCTTCCAGCGGGCGTTCCTGCACGCCGACGTCTTCAATCTGATATCGCGCGAGCATCGCCGACAGCACTTCCGGAATGCGTGTCCGCGGGACTTCAATCTTGACGCGCGGACCGACACGCTCGCTGATGCGGCCAAACTGCTCCAACCCTTCGGCGACTTCTCCATCGGCGAACTGCAGCTGAATGATCTTCTGGCTGCTGAGCCGGTCAATAATCTCCGCGAGCGGTCCGTCGTGCTTGATCTCGCCTTCGTTGATGATGATCGCGCGGCTGCAGAGCGCTTCGACATCTTTCATGTAGTGACTGGTCAGCAGCACGGTAATCTGCCGCTGGTCCTGGTAATGTCGCAGAAACCCCTGCACCTTGCGCTGCGAGACCACATCGAGGCCGATGGTCGGTTCATCGAGCAGCAGGACTTCCGGATCATGCAGCAGCGCGGCGATGAGTTCCATCCGCATCCGCTCGCCGAGCGACAGATCCCGCACGGGTTGCCGGACCAGCTTGCGGACTTCAAGCAGTTCCGTCAGTTCGTCGAGGCGCTTTTCGAACTGTGATTGTTCAAGCCGGTAGATCTCACGATGCAGCGCGAACGATTCCTGCGCGGGGAGATCCCACCAGAGTTGGTTCTTCTGCCCCATCACCAGCGAGAAGCGTTTGCGGTAGGCGTGTTCCCGCTTCCAGGGCACATAGCCGAGAACCGTCGCCGTCCCGCTCGAAGGATAGATCAGACCAGCAAGCAGTTTAAGCGTGGTGGTTTTGCCGGCGCCGTTGGGGCCGAGGAACGCCACCATTTCGCCGCGCTCAATGCGGAAACTGACACCCCGCACGGCTTGAATGGTGGCCGTCTCGCGATGGAACAGGCTGCGCCACGCCCCGCCCCAGCCCGGTTGCTTGCGGACCACTTGGTATGTCTTGGCGAGCGACTCAACAACAATGGCAGTCATGGGGGAATCATAGCCGGAATTCATCGTGATGACAGCCGTGCGAATCGGCGAAATACAAACGCAGAATCCGAAGGAAACCGTGTGACGGGTCTCCTTCGGATTCTGCTGCGAATTCGAGACTAAGCGCCGGATTACCGCGATGCGGCCGTGCGGGATTGTCGCAGCAGCTGCAGGTAGTCGGCGGCGACGTGCACGACTTCCTTGTTGTATTCGGTTTCCTTAAAAATCGGACCTTCGCCGCTGCCGTTCTCTTTTTCTTCTTCTTCCTTGGCGACTTCGTTGGCCGCCTTGTCTTCATCGCGTTCGCGCTGCAGCGTTTCTTCGTTGAGCGAGACCGTCTTGCGGTTCTTGCGGGTCAGATACCGGTCGATGTCCTTCTTGATCTCCGCAAACTTCGGATCCGCGCCCACGCGCTTACTGCTGCGTTCGCGCAGCCCGGCGATCACGCCTGGATCGGCCATGTTGTAGATGACGTGCGCGGCCGGTTCGATGCGATCAAACGCCAGCGCGTTTTCCAGGAACGATTCGCCCAGGTCCATGTGATCGATCAGCGAGGGCAGCACCACATCCGATTCGACACCGCGGTTCTGCGTGCTGTCGCCGTTGACGCGGTAGAACTGATTGATCGTGAGCTTCAGGGCCCCGCGATTCGTGCGGTTCAGCAAGCCGCTGCTCACGGGCATCACGTTCTGCACCGTCCCTTTGCCGTGAGTCGTGGTATCGCCGATGATGATCCCCCGGCGATAATCTTTGATCACCGCGGCGAAGATCTCGGACGCCGACGCGGCGAGGCGGTTGCACAGCACGACCACCGGGCCGTCGTATTGCACCCCGGCTTCAGTGTCGTCATGGCTTTTCACCTTGCCGTTCTGTTCCTTCACCTGCACCACTGGGCCTTTGTCGATGAACAGCCCGGAGACTTCGATCGCTTCGCTCAACGCTCCGCCGCCGTTCATGCGGAGATCGACAACGACGGCGTCGACGCCCCCCTTCTTGCGGAAGTCAGAGAGGACTTTGCTAACATCGCGAGCCGTGCTCTTGAAATCATCAAGACCCTGCTGAGCCCCACCGAAATCGCGATAGAACGACGGAATATCGATCACACCAATCCGGCCAGTTGCGCCGGGGATCCAGGTCGAGGCATCGATAATCTCGCCTTTGACTTCAGACGACGTGAGCTCGATCTTCTGCCGGGTCAGCGTGTACTCGACGGTTTCGTTCGCCCCGTTGATCACCCGCAGCCGTACTTTAGAACCGCCGGCCCCGCGGATGAGACGCACCACGCGGCTGAGTTTCATCTCGACGATATCCACCCAGTCGCCGTCTTCCTGACCCACGGCGATGATCTTGTCGTTGACTTTCAGCCGGGCGTCTTTCTCGGCGGCGCCGCCCTTCACCACCGACGCGACAATCGTGTAACCATCTTCCGACCGCAACGCCGCGCCGATGCCTTCGAGGCTCAGCCGCATCTGGATGTTGAAGTCTTCCAGAGTCTGCGGCGACATGTAGCTCGAATGCGGGTCGAAGCAGTGCGCGAGCGAGGAGAGATACATTTCGAGAATGTCGCTCTCTTCGGTGTCATGGGCCGTTCGCTTGACGGTGTCGTACCGCTTGTGCAGTCGCTTCTTGGCTTCTTCTGGAGCGGTTTTGTCAAGCTTCATCGACAGCAGATCGAACTTGATCCGCTTGCGCCAGCGCTCATTCAGTTCTTTCACGTCCGGCGCCCATTGGATCTGGTCACCGTCGACGGACATCGATTCATCGACCGTAAAGTCGTGCTGGGCGTCGACGTACTTGTGTGCCACGGCAACGCGTTCGTCCAACCGCTTGAGGTACGTATCGAAGACGAGCCGGGAGAACTCGACGTTCCCGGCTTTCACAACCAGGTCATCGAGCTGGTCGCGATAGCGGTTGAAGTCGTCGATGTCGGACTGCAGAAAGTACAGTTTCTGCGGATCGAGGTCTTTGAGCAGCCGCTTGACGAGCATCTGCGAGATGCGGTCGTCGATCTGCTTCTGGCTGATATGGTGCTTGCTGATCATCTCCGCGACGAGTTTCGCCGTGGTCTGCTCGTTGCTGTTGCCACTGTTGAGCTGCTGAGCTCCGACGGTGCATGCCACGAGCAAAACAAGAAGACCCGAGACACAGCACGCAGTGCGCGAAGGCAAACACAGTCTCATGGAGATCATCCGTGTATCAGAGACAGGGCACAGAAGAGAAAGCCGTGCGGAACCCTTGAATCGTATCCAATGTCCTCAGACGTGACAAGATGCGATCTCGGCATGAGTTACGCCGCCGTTTGTGACAAATCCGTCATTCGGCCAGAGATCGCGGCCGGATCGACGTTTCCCCTTTCCTACGCTGGGCTTCCCACCGGTCAGCCGAGCGGCAACACTACACGGACACCGGCAACACCTGGGAGAGAAAACGGATGCGACGAAACGTCGGGCGGGCGCTGATCCTGCTGGCCGCCCTAACACCTGCGGTGAAGGCCGACGAGGCGGCGGAGCTGTTTACGAA
>Ga0247823_10001964_pt1 | contig 16999 bp, 17 predicted proteins | sample 13C_PalmiticAcid_2_FD_192426 | JGI IMG/M metagenome (GOLD analysis project Ga0247823, IMG submission 192426) | Soil microbial communities from agricultural site in Penn Yan, New York, United States - 13C_PalmiticAcid_Day30 | ecosystem: Environmental > Terrestrial > Soil > Agricultural land...
ACGACAAGCTCGGCTTCTTCATGACCATCGTGCTGGGCATCCTGGGCGCCCTGCTGGCGCGCTTCATCGGGGGTGCGCTGGGCTGGTACTCACCCGGCGAACCGGCGGGCTTCATCGCCTCGGTGGTCGGCGCCATCGTGCTGCTCTTCATCTACGCCATGGTGAAGAAGAAAGGCTGAGCCGGCGCGACGGCAGAATGGAAGAAGCCCCGCCATGCGGGGCTTTTTCTTGCGCCCGTCGCTATGTGGTAGCAGATGCCCCAAACCAGCCAGCGCCCCCATCTTTGGGGGCTTTAACGCGTTAGCCCGCTTATTCGTAGCAAATGCCCAAAGGCGATCTTCTTGAGAATCAGGGGCTTGCCCGAGACTGTACGTACGAAATTCCTGGAGCGCTGGAGATTGGCCGAAGGAAAACACAACGGGCACAGATCGATCTCTCCTCTAAAGGGTGGCACCGGACCTCATCAAAAGCTGGGATTTCTTCTCAAAAATGGAGAATCAAAAAAGCTGGTGGATGCACCGTTCTACCGCTATCTCCAAGTAAGTTGTAGGCGAAGTCGCCGAACGTGCTGAAGTGGAAGTCAGCTATCGGCGGTAGCCTCGCGACCTGTCCGAGAGTTGGGTGCGATCAGTTGTCCCCTTCGGACGCTGAAATGGTCTTGGAAGCAGCCCATTGATCTGGAAGGCACTGAGTGCTGCCGTCTGGCGCAAGCGCTGAAGTGCGCGGAGCCATGGGTATCACGGTGTTTTCGGGGATGCTCGGGGTCACGATCATCGGCTTGGTGTTGACCCCAGTGTTCTACGTTGGCTTGCGTACTTGGGCACTGACGCGTGAGGCTCGCAGGCGTGTTGGGGTGACTGAACTTGTGGTCAGTGGCGAAGAGATCGCTCCTGCTTCCCTCGCCCTGATCTGCCGCATACCGAGGGGTAAGCACCCCTGCCGCACCGCGCTCAAGCTCACTTGTTAGGCGGCTGAGGTCGACCTAAGATCGCATCAAATGGGGAGGCGACCCCGTTTCGCTATCGAGCACCCGGGGGGGGCGAGGCTCGATTATAGGAGCTTTGTAGACATGGTGTCGTCGACTGCGTTCTCGTTCTCTGTCGTGACCAATGCTGCCCACCTGGGTGCTGCAGGTCGTTCGGTCGGTGCGCACTTGGCAGCAAAGCTGGAATGCTTTGGATCAGACGAGCGGACCCTGACCGATGAACTCTGCGACATGTTGTGCATCTGGCTTAACTACCCAAAAGCACACGTCATAGGGGGTGGCGCCCCGATCCACCTGGATCTATCGAAGACGACAGCCAAGCAGGAAGCCAAAAATGGGGCGGATCTGCGGCTGGTGGTGAGCTCTGTGCATGGCGCCAAGGATTGCCTTCTCCAAGCCAAGGTGTTCGATACCTCCACCGGCAAGCTTCGCGGGAGCTATGAAAGGCTCAGGAAGCAACTGCTCAAGGCCAGAAATACTTGTGGCAGCCTGGCCTTCCTGCTTGTGTATGTTCCTGCCCAGCATCTGGATGGTGCCTCGCACGGCTATGGCAGTTGGGAGCAGGGGTTCTGCAAGGCCTCTCTGCCAGGGGTCTCTTCAGGCTTTGGTGGCACTGTCATCCCCGTCGACAAGCTGCTGGATGCGAAGGGCAGGTGGATAGACAAAGTAGACAAGGTGCCGCACTCCCACGGCCACTTCGCAAACGGACTTGCCGTTGCGCAGCTTCTACTGGAGCTGATGGTCTGCCTTCGAGGTAGCTGGCGACCACCTGACAACGGATGGGTCTTGGCGCCCGAGGGGGATCGCGAGCATTTCATGACGCTCAGTGCCTTCGTATCGTCTGAAGCATCCTGGGCGACCCTGCAGGAGGAAGCACGTGCCGCCATCAATCCGCCGCGGGACGGCTAGCCGCCTGCCCTTTTCCAATCAGATCGGTCACGAATAAGCATGATGATCCAAGCCCTCCTGACGTCGTCCGTTATCGCAGCACTTGTCGGTGCTTTCGTGGCGCTACGTTCGTCAGAGCGCAGGATTGCCATCGAGAACATCACTCAAGAGCGCGCCAAGTGGCGAGAAAAGATTCGTTGTAGCGCCGCAGAGGTTGCCGCTGCGCTAACTGCCCAGGACGCCGCCGGCTTGGCAAAGGCCAAGCTTGCCTTATCGCTATTGCTGAACCCGACGGACCCAGATGATCGCGCCATCATCAACGTTGTTTCCGGCGACGACCTTGGAGCCACCCGGGCCGAGGAGTTCCACATTCATGTATCGCTGTTGCTTAAGCACGACTGGGAACGCGCTAAGAAGGAATCCACGTCCTTGTTGCCGAGGCGGAAGGTAGCCCGCCTTTCCTATCAGGCGTACTTGGCCACCCTTGGACCTAACCCGGCGCCGGCTGGCAAATCGTCGACTGCCGTCGGGCCCGTACAGGAGCTGGCATGAGCGAACTAAGCTGCCACGTGAAAGCGCCGGCCGAATTCAGCGGCGAAGAGCTAAAGGATTTCACTGCGTTCGTGCTGGCCGGCGGCGAGGTCATGGCCCAGGGCCTGCAGGGCCGGGTTGAGAACGCCTATGCGCTGGGATTCCTGCGCACCGGACCGTGCTTGATAGGCGTAGCCGGCCTGAAGCGCCCAAGTCCCCGGCATCGTGCCGAGGTCTCGCGGGGTTCGGGGGTGCCTATCCCTGAGGCTGAATTCGAGCTTGAGATGGGATGGATTTTTGTACTGCCGAGTGCACGAGGAGGCAAGTCGCTTCCATTGTGCTCACAGCTCTTGGTAGCAGCCGGCGTCCGTGGTGTGTTTGCGACCACTCGAGTAGGCAACCCCGCGATGCACAGGACGTTGGCAAAATTGGGGTTTACACGTGAGGGCCAAAGTTGGCCCTCACGCGAGAGTGATGATGAGCTTCTGCTTTTCGTCAGGGGCATCCGAAGAGCAACCGATGTTCTGTAGTGCATCAGACTGGCATCGATCGGAGGCGCAATGGGCGACTGGGACTTCTTGTACGAAATGAACGATCGCGGCTACAGCCCGGAAGAAATTGCCGATGCTGCTAGCTGTGGTGTCGCACCTTGGGAATGGAAGTACCTCAGCCGGGAGTGGATCGACTCACAGCTGGAGGAAGCCCCCGAGGCTGCCTACGATGTACAGCCTTATGAGCCTTTTCAGAGCAGAGAGGGTTTTCCCTATAGCGTTGTGCAGCAAACAGAGATATTCCACGACCTCGTGGATTGCGCGCAGCGCCATCTAGAGAATACCGGTCGTTACCTGCAGGTCTGGGGTGAGCTGGGCGAGATATATGCTGAGGTGAAGTTTGGCCTGCGACGGCACGGGACACATCGGGCCGGCTCAGATGGCACGATCCAGGGCAAGCTTGTCGAGGTCAAGACGATTTCCCCTGAGAAGTCCAGCAATCGCGTTTTAGTGAAGAGCCAAGGAGATTTCGAACAGCTCTTGATTGTCCGGATCGATCGGGACTTTCAGTTTCAGAGCAAACTGTTCGACAGAGCCGAGCTCAAGGGGGCATCAGGGAAGTTTCTCCGTGGCCGTCTAGAGGACAGCCACGATCACAGTCAGTGACAAAGACATTGAGGACGAGCTTCGGTTGATAGTCGTCGTGGCATTACGGTACGACTTGGAGATAGGGAATCAAGGTAAAGATGTCTTGATCTTCATTCTTGCCGCAGATTCTCGCCGCTTGTGTATCCAGCTGTCTGATCAGAAATAGATCATGACTTGGCTTGATTGCGGGCCTCAACCTAGCGGCTATTGCATCAATGGTCTGCATCGAGGTGAATACATAGAAAGACGTCGTCTGACCCCACCACGTTGGTGAGATTTCGGTGATTCCATCTACCAAGGCATTGTATCTATCCTCGTAGGTTCTTCCCCCGAGTGTGTCCGCCGCAATGCGGTAACTGACCCAGTACGTTTTCATGGCGCCTTCCCCGGATGCCTTGTGAGGGTGCCCCCGTTCCATGCAATGCGCGCGGCCGACGACCCCGGCTCAATTTTTACCAGTCGAGCACTTTGATTCAAGGCCCTGGCAAAAAGGCCGGGCGTGACTACCAGGCCATTAGTAAATGCACTTACTAGATGTGGCGAGTGGCCACGTTATGTTGGTCAATTACGGAAGGACTGGGCTGCGGGGTGCGGTTACGCGCTCACCATTGGCGTAGCATTGATGTGAGCTGACAGGGAGCAGTCTGATGGGGCAAGCCAAGCGCAGGGGAAATTTTGAGCATCGCAGACGCGAGGCCATCAAGCGCGACAAGAAAGCGGCGATCGAAAGCTTCGGTGAAGGAGACAGTCAGCGGCAGGGCGAGCTTAGACGTGCCTTTGAACTTTTTCTCAATGGGTTGGGCCCAGAGCCTTGGGCTCAGAGACGAGCCGGTGTCATTGCGCTGCTGAATGGCGCGGTGGCTGATATGGCCAATAGGCCGTTTGTGCCCCTGCGGGTTAAGGAAGACGAAATTGCTTGGTACCTGCTACTCGCAGAACTCGCGCTGGAGGATCCCTTCAGTCAGGAGATCAGTCAGTCTTCGCGCATCCTGCCCATTTTTACTGCCATTGGCATGCGACTTCCCCATCTTCATCGCGTCAAGGGATTGGGCGGGAAGATAGATGATGCTCTGAATGCTTACAGGTCCGACCCCGACGGAACCTTGTTTGAAATACTGGTGGGCCTGTCCTACGCAGCGGCTGGCTGGGACGTGGAGTTTCTTGAATCCACACCGGTTGAGAAGCGGCCGGATCTACGCGTTTCCAAAGCTGGCCGCGTTCTTTTCGTCGAGTGCAAGCGCTTGCAGCGCAGCTCAGAGTACGGCGAGAAGGAGAGGCAGAAATTCCTCGAGATGTGGGACGGGATCGCAGAGATTCTTATCGAGAACCGTCAGTGGCTGTGGCTGCGCGCCGACTTCAAGGCTGAAGTGAGTTCATTGCCGAAATCGTTCCTGTCAGACCTGATTTCTGCAGGCCTGCCTGTCCCTCCGGGTGAGACGACGATCTACGATGGGCCAGAGGCGAAGATCGATGTTCGTCATATAGACCGCAACAAGGTCGCCAATCACATGGCGAAGTTCAGGGTAAAGCTCAACTCGCCAGCTATGACTACATTGCTCGGTGGCGATTGGGCGCCGCTGGACTCCGCCGTCAGTGTCGCGCACATGGTGCAGCCCGGATTCGTGAAAGACAGCCCTGTACCGTTGCTCGGTGCCTACGCCGATCAGATCGGCTGGGCTTCCGGCATCACCCGCAAGTTCAGCTCGGCCCGGTCCATTGCGGGTAAAGCCCGCGACATACGAAAGCGCGTCGCAGACGCGGTCTCTCAGCTACCGGAGGATGTGGAGTCAGTTGTCCACGTCGCCTACGAAACCATGGACGGCCCGGAAGTCGAACGGCACAGGTTCGAGCGGGTGACTGAAACCCTCAGACGATTCACAACGGACAAGCGCTTGGTAAGCGTCAGGGTGCACATGCTGCAAGCACATCAGGTTCTGGATGGGATGTGGGACTTTGAGGAGACGGTGCTTCCATGGGACAGGATTCCGGCTCACGCCTACGATATTCCCGTCCAGGTCGTCGTCGAACCAGGTGCGACCATGCGGGATGGACGGCATTGGGAGCCAGGCCCGTTCTTGCAATAGACGCGCGGCAAGCTCCTGCCACGCGGAGTTCGAGCTTCATGCAGCCACGCCTGATTGGCTGTAGTTCAAGTCTTTCGTAATCCGCTCGCTACGTCGATGGCGAGCTTCAACCGACACAATGCGCCGGAGTGGCGCGCAAGGGGAATGGAATGAGCACCACGTTCAATGTTGTCGATCCTGAGCTTCGCCGTGAACAAATTGAGCTCCGGGCTGCTGAAGCTAGGAAACAAGGCAAGCTTCGCAAGGAGTACAAGTTCAGGAACGGCGAGGAGCTACCGCTGATTTCCCTGCCGATCGGCACGCCAATTTACCGGCTCGAGAACTATCGAACACGCGATAAGCAGCTGACCCTTGAGGCGCAAGCGGCGGTGCCGCCCGACTTCTTCAACCCGACAAGACGCGAGGACAGCTCGGTCCAGGCCAAGCAGCACCAGCTGCTGCTTGAACAGGCTAAGACCGGAAGTGGCGAGACGATCAAGCCGATTTACGAGGAACTTGACCGTGTTCGGCTTCAGACCGACGAGATCATCATCTCTGCCGATGGTGTGGTGGTGAACGGAAACCGACGCCTTGCGGCCATGCGGGAACTTCATCGAATCGATCCCAATGGATTCTCTGGATTTGGCCACGTCAATTGCATGGTGCTGCCCAAGTCGGCGACTGCAGATGAAATTCGGAGCCTTGAGATCGCGCTGCAGATGCAGCCTGAAACCAAGCTTCCGTACGAGTGGACCGCGCTGGGGCGCGCTGTCAGGGACTTGAGCGATGCCAACGTCCCCGAAGCGGAAATCATGGCAGAGATGAATCGAAGCAAGTCCGAGATACAACGCGCAGTCAAGATGGTGGAGGCCGCTGAGGCGTATCTAAACACGTGGCTCGAGAAGCCACAGAACTTCGATTTGTTGAAAGACACCGAGCAGGCGTTCATCCAGATTGCCACGCGAAACCTGGGTAAGCAGGACAATGTTGCCCAGCGGGAAGTCACACGACAGTTCGATTTCTTCCTTGTTGAGCATCGGGACCTTCTATCCGACAGTGCTTATACGCTGATCAACACAATTGAGACAAATCCCGAAGCGTTTCTCACCGCCGTGGCGGTAGAGTTCGGCGTCACGCTGGAGGCGCCGGCTCCCGCGACAGGGCCGGAGCCGACAATCAGCTTTGATGATGATGTCAGCGGCGGCGTGGACTACGCCCCATTGATCGACTTGCTCATCGCAGCACGTGATGATGACGAGGGCCGCGAGCGCACTGTCCGTACCATTGAGGAAGTTTGTGATGTCGTGGCCGAACAAGGGAAGAATCGGGACAAGGCTGCGCTCAAGTTCGCAGTAAAAGCAGAGAAGAGTCTCACCCTCGTTGACCTGACTACGGCGGCGCCATCTACCTACTACGAAATCAATGCCGCGCTTGAGCGGTGCATTGAAAGGATTGAGAAGTTGCAGCATCAGCTGCAGGAACTCAATGAGTCGAGGGGGTAACGGTGTCCTTACCAACCCTCACGCTTTCGTATGTTGCCGGAGCGAGCCGTGGCCTTTTCACGCGCGCCGACGATGTGCCGATGCTTGCATGGACTCGACTGACCAGCTCAGCCCGCGACCTTGATGACAGCGCGATTGCCCGGCGTAACATTCTAGAGGTCTCCTGGCCGGCGGCCCTGACCTTGATCAGGACGTTGGCGCCTTTGCAACGCTCATTAGGCTTCCTTTTTGCCACAGACGACTCGTCCGACGCACGCGTTAAACAGTTCATGGCGGACTATCGTGCGGTCCGGGATGCTGGAACTCGCTCCCAGATCATTGCGCCTGCAGATATCCAGCCTGCCCTGACTGCCTTGGGGTGGAATGAGAAGGACCACGGGCTAAAGCCCTACCAGGCTGCCAATCTCTCCGCGCTGCTGTCCCTGCGCAATGGAGCGAATTTCTCGGTTCCTGGTGCAGGCAAGACCACAGTAACGTTTGCACTTCACCTGCTGAGCCGAGACCAGGCTGATCGCATTCTTGTGGCAGCCCCTAAGAACGCGTTTCCGGCATGGGAGGAAATCATTGACGAGTGCCTGCTGCCGTCGGCGTCCGGTGAGCTTCGTGCACCGTTTCAGACCCTGACCGGTGGTGAGGCTCGCATCCGCGAAACCTTGCACGCCGGGGGAAAGAGGTTCCTGATCTCCTATGATCAGCTGGTCAGAGTCGATCCCCTCATCGGACACTACCTTGCCACCCAGGCGGTTCATCTGGTCCTGGACGAATCGCACCGCATGAAGGCTGGTTATACCTCGCTACGTGGGGCCAGCTTACTTAGGATGGGCCATCTGGCGATCCGAAGGGACATTCTGACGGGCACACCGATGCCGCAGTCCAGTAGCGACATGCAGTCTCAGCTGGACTTCCTGTGGCCTGGGGCCGGCCTGGGATTCCGCATCAGCCGCGGGGAGGAACCTCGCAAGGTAATGGACGGCTTGTACGTCCGCACGACCAAGTCAGACTTGCAGCTGCCCCAGCGCACTCGCGTCTTTGTCCCCGTGACAATTTCTGAAGCGCATTGTGCGTTCTACGCAGTGCTTAGAGACGATCTGCGAGCACAGGCAAGCAAGCTGCATCGCGGCACGTCGGCTAAGGCCCTCATTGCTGCGCGCCGCTCGGTGGTTCGTCTCTTGCAGGCGGCGGTGAATCCTTCACTCGTCGCCCAGACCCTGGATGAGGTCGCCAGTCCCGAGAAGTCCGGCCTGCTGCGAGCGGTTCTCCAAGAAGGTGCCACTGAGAGGGTTCGAGAGAGCGCTGCGCTAGCGGAGCGCCTTGTAGCCCAAGGAAAGAAGGTGCTGCTCTGGACCATCTTCACCTCCACCGTCCATCAGCTGCGAGATCTACTGTCTCACCTGAATCCCGCGCTTATCTATGGGCAGATCGATATGGGTGATGAAGACGACGATGAGAGCCGACAGGGCCAACTGCGTCGTTTCAAGACCGACCCAAACTGCCACGTGATGATTGCAAACCCGGCCGCCGCTGCTGAGGGCATCAGTCTTCACCTGCAGTGTCATGATGCGATCTATGTCGATCGAAGCTATAACGCCACGCATTTTTTGCAATCAATTGATCGCATCCATCGCCTCGGTTTGCCCGACAAGATAGACACGACGATATATGTCATGCAGAACCGTCTTCCCTCCGGGATAGGCTCAGTCGACGTCTCGGTGAGTCGGCGGCTTGGCCAGAAGATTCGCAACATGGAGAAGCTGCTGGACGATCGTGATCTCCACGAGCTTGCCTTGGACGAGGAGAACGCCCCGCTCTCTATTGCTGATGAGCTCGACGCACGCGACATTGATGACATCGTTGCCGAAATCGAGAATCGTGCTCCCCAGCTTTCGGATGAGGAGGCGGTGTGACACTTGCCGTTGGCCACCTCCCAGGACTCAAACCATCTGCGATCAGCGGGTTGGTTCGGCTACGAGCTCGACTCCGGGAAGACGCCACGTTGTCGGTGGACAAGGCGTGCAAGTTGCTGGCGGCCACCTATGATGGCGCGGGACTGGATCTGGAAGGTGCAGTACAGCTGCACGAGCTCGTTGAGCCCAACATCATTGATCGACAGGTCTTGTACCGCCAGGTCATCCGGTTGACGGCCCGCACCGGCTCACCTACTTGGCTTTCACTCCTATGCTCGGGGCGTGAGGCGGTCCGAGCCTTGGATTCAGATGTGGCCACCTGCTTTGAGCGAGCCGGAGCATTCGACCCGATCCCAGATCCATGCGTCATCGACTGGTGGGATGAACTCGCCAGCCTTGGATATGCGGACGATGATTTGGCAAAGATGTCCTCAGGCCGCGAAGCTGAGCGGCTCTCGCTTCGCCACGAGAAAGCTCTCCTTGCTGACGCTCCGGGCGCTCCCGAGGTGATCTGGAAGTCGCTTGACTCCAACAGCGCAGGTTATGACATCCAGTCCTGGCAGCTTCTGGAAGGCAAGTGGCTTCCCAAGTACATCGAGGTCAAGGGGTCCAAGCGCAGCCCCCCTAGCCTGTTTCTGACGCGTAATGAATGGAACACCGCGGTTCGGCACGGGCAGGCTTTTGCATTCCATGTCTGGGACACGCTGCTTCTGCGCCTTACGGAGGTCTCGGTCGAGCAGATGGCCGTTCACGTCCCGACTGACAGCGGTAACGGGAAGTGGGAGCAGGTTCGGATCCAGTTAAACGAAGCCGCTTCTACCTAGGCGTGCTCACCGCGGGCCCAGCTGGCGCCGGCTTGGCGGTCGGGCTTGCGCATCTGGACCGGAGATCTATAATTCTCGAAGATCCAGCGAGGCACCCCTATGCTGTACCGACGAGCACCTTCGGCCTGGGCCCATATCGACGCTAACGGCGGCCGCGCCGCGCTGCTGAATGGCGATTGCAAGACACTACTGGCAGCTATTCCCGATAACTCGGTTTCGCTTGCCATTACGTCCCCGCCTTACTGCATGGGTAAGGAATATGAGCCTGGCAACAAGATCGAGGACTTCATCGCCGCGCACAAGGTAGTGCTGCCGGATATCCTGCGCGTGGTCCGCCCTGGCGGCAGCATTTGCTGGCAGGTTGGTTATCACGTGGACAACAACAACGTCACGCCGCTGGACTACCTAATCTTCGATGCAATGCGGCAGCTGCCTGAGCCGCCTATCCTTCGGAATCGTATCGCCTGGACGTTCGGGCATGGCTTTCATTGCGAGCGCCGTTTCAGCGGCAGGCATGAGACGGTGTTGTGGTTCACGAAAGGCGACAACTACACCTTCAATCTCGATGCTGTTCGCGTTCCTCAGAAGTATCCAGGCAAGACCGCGAACAAGGGCCCATCCAAGGGGCTGCTCAGTGGGAACCCGCTAGGCAAGAATCCTGACGATGTGTGGGACATTCCCAACGTCAAGGCCAACCACGTGGAAAAGCTTGACCACCCTTGTCAGTTTCCCGTTGCACTCGCGCGGCGACTGATTGCCGCCCTTACAGATCCTGGCGATATTGTGTTGGATCCCTATGCTGGCGTAGCCAGCAGCGGCGTGGCCGCTTTGCTAGATGGACGTCGCTTTATCGGTTCTGAGCTAGACGAGTACTACGCGACCCTTGGAAGCGAGCGTTTGGGGCAGACGGTGCGCGGTGATGTGCGCGTGCGCGAAGATAAGCCGGTTCATGTGCCCAACCCGGACAGCAAAGTGGCCCGGCGCCCGGAGCACTTCCGAAACTTTGACAGCACTGCAAAGCACGCTGGCACTGAATCGACAGGCACTCCGTAAGCCCTGGCGCTCATGTAAAGCTACGTCTGGCCGCGCATTTTCACTATGCTATGCGCGGTCCAATATCTATTTCAGACGTAGTCAGACATCAAGTGCCGCTTTTGCAACCGACGCCCGTGGTGGCGTTGCTTGTGATGGACTCTTTGCCCAGCTCCCGTGAGGGATGTCTAGTGGTACGCCATGCCTCATGATCTAGTCGTCAGGGCTACACGCTGTCATTCGATTTAGGCATTCCCGACTGTGTCCAACTGCTCCAGGTCCGGCAGTGGCGTCGCACAGCGAAGCGCCTGTTTGATGTCGCTGGGGTCTACGGATGAACTCTTTCGGAGGTAAGCGTTGGCGCACGCCAGGCGAAGCAAGGACTTCATAGGCCGCACTGAGCCGGCAACGTCTGCCAGTGTTCGGGCGCTGCGCTCAGGTAGCGCAGCCCCAAACCGCTTTCCCCATGCCGTCTGCTGCCGAAGATCACGATAGATCGTGCCCGCGATGTGCACGCGCTCGACGCGCGAAGGGGTGGGCACATGGAAGATGGATAGCCGAGACAGGATCGGGACCGGAATGGCGGACAGGTCGTTGGCCGTGACCACCCAACTGATCCGACTAGCGTCCAGCTTTACTTGCAGGCACGACTGATCGCAGAACCGTTTCGCCGTCTCGGACTCCAGCAACTGGTAGAGCGCATTGGCGGGAGGAAAGCGGGCTTCTGAGGAAGCCTTATCCAACTCGTCGACCACGAACACCGGGTTGGCATTCTGACCTTGGACAAGCACGTCAAAGACCTTGCCTGGACTTGAGGTGTAGTAGTGCTGCTCCAAGCCGATCAGTGACATAGGACTGGAGGCGCCCTCCATGCTCACCAGATCAAAGCCCGTCCCCATAAGCCTAGCCAACCGCATGGCGAAGTAGGTCTTACCCACGCCTGGGTCGCCAGCCAGAAGCATGGGCGGCAGGTAGAAGCTACCATCGCCGGCGACTTGCAAGGCGAGCAGGCGTCGCACGGTGGCCACAACCTGCCTGAAGTTGGGCATCTCTGCTTCGAGCAGGTCCATGTGCTTGTGAAACGCCCTGGGTACGCGCGCCAGCACGCGCTGTCCGACCGGCTGGGATTTTCTCAACTGACGGAGCATTGCCTCGCAATTCTTTCGACGATCGTTGCTGCGGGCCAAGCTGTCCAGGCTTGCCTCCATCTCCCGTACGTCTTCTTCGCTGTACACCTGGAGCTGGCGAGACGAGCGCCTTCGGCGAGGCGCAGCCGGTGATCGAGCTGCACTTTCAGCAGCTGAAGGTACAGGCGTGCTTGAGACTGCTGCTTGATCAAGGCGCTCTTGGTCAAATCGGTACGCAAGCCTGATCGGTACGAGCAGGTCGCTCTCGCCGTAGGTGTATCCACTGGGAACTTCGTGTCGAGATTTCATGGCGTCGGGCGATATGAGCTCGCAACCATTAGATCACTTTCAAAAAAGTGACGTGCCCCCGTTTATGGGATGAAATTTCACATCCAACACTACGTGACGTGACGTCATTTGATGTTGAATCCAGAAGGATCTCACCCTCACGATCGCCCTATGTGAGTAACTCGTTGACGATCTTTCCGACTAACGTCCGCTTCTTGGTGGGCAGTTGTCGCAACGCCATGAGGATGCGCGCTTCCAGGTCATCTTTGGCAAAGCTGTGGACGGGTACCGACTTCCCTAGCGCTGCTCATGTGTCCGCTTTGGGTCGGAAGCTGCCATACCTCGCACGGAGTCCCTTGCATTTCCAAGTTGGCCCCACCCTGCAGAGGCAGCGTCTTCGTACTTGGCGTGAGGCAAGAATCGGCCATTGGCGGCCTCCGGGTGCAGAAAATTGGTACGGCAACCGGTCGCGCTAGCCAGCTCCTTCAGCGCACTTTGAAAACCGATCGCTTTCCCATTCCTTCTGATTTCGCCGTTGGCCTGGCCAGACCCGGTATGAGGAAGTCGGCCCGGCTATGGCCACGCTTCACTTTTTCCACTAACCAAGTTGGAGCGCTCCCTCGGCCTGACCATGTATTACGTTTGTTATCGGGATCGCGGTACTTCGGCGCGACCTTGGCTGCCTTTCGTCTAGCCGGCTTTCTCGCAGCCCCCAAAAAGTCATCCGACATACTGACTAACTCGCCGATGGTGTAGCCATGCGCAGCAGCCAGAGCTGTCAACTCGCGCCGGACGGCCACCGCAGGGCGGCGGCGACACAGAACCTGTAGACGCCGCTCTGCGGCGGCAATGAGTGATGAAAGCTCACTCAGATTCAGTCCATCAATGACACTCTTCATCTAGGTTAAGACCTCACAGATAGATCCATCTTTCTTACTCCACACCTGCGGACTTGATCAGTCGAGCGTACGAATTTTAGGGGGCTAGCCACTACGTTCTCCCAAGCCATTGGTTCCGGGAAAACACAAGCATTCCGCGCGTCCCGCGAGTGAGCGCAACATAGACGTGCGCCGCCGACAAACCTTCCATGTCCAGAAGAATGGTGTAGTCAGCTTCAAGTCCCTTGAGGAGCAGTGTACTGCCCACAGCGCGACGAGTTGCCGAACGCCCCTCGTGCCGGCGCCGCTCACGGGCGGCGCTCATCGCATCGGACAACGATGGCTGGCGTCCTGCGGCAGTTGCATTCAGGCTATCGATAAGCATCCGTAGGACTTCGCGTCGGAACACTCGGCGCCCCGGCTGGGTCGACCAAGTCCCCAAGGTAGCTGCGGCCTGCCGCCAGTCTGCCTGCGCCAAGAAAGCGAGCGCCGCGAGCTCATCAGGGGTGGCTGGCGTCCTACCTCGCCCCCCTCTCAATGTCTCGCAGCGACGCGAAAGGTCGTTCACTGATATTCCCGTCATGACGGCATGTGCAAGTTCAAGAAGTGGTCGTAGACGCGCCTCGGGCCCGACAGCACAACCGAGTTGATCCAGCCCAGCGAACACTGGCCGAAGATCAAGGTTCTCTACTACCTGGATGCCCTCGCCGGAACGTGCGATCTCGGAGTGCCGATCTGGCTGGGTGGGATTGGCCATGACCAAGACCGACCCTTCATCTCGCTTCCAATAGCTCGTTGCGTTGCGGATCTCCTGCGAGTCTCGCCTGAAATCGCCGGTCAGCCGTCTCCACTCGCAACCTTCTGGGAGCTGCCGAAGATCAATACCAGTCCCGTCTTGAAGCTGTGCGCGAGCCCGTACCAACCAACGCCCGATCGTATCTGCGCCCACGCGCTCCCATCGCCAAGGATGATCCAGTGTCTCAATCAGTGGGAACACGGGAACAACATCCTGCTCCCAAGACACCACAGGTGCATTCCGAAAGCCAAAGACCGCTTGAAGCGAGTCCCCGAACACGAACGTGGGGACTAGATCTGAAAGTCTTCGAACGATGGCATGCTGCGTTGGACCGCAGTCCTGATACTCGTCGACAAGCACCCGTCCATAGGTTGAGCGAAGCGCGTCATCGACGGCCCGACTCTCAAGAAGCGCCAAGCATGACGCGCGCACCCCTGGATAGAAGACATCTCCACGGGAGGTATCGGGCATAGGCCCGGCTCGAAGGGGGAACTCACCAACTCGACGAACACACCACGCATCAATCGATGACAGGGTGTACCGGCTTCGAGGCACACGAGCCGCTTGGAGTCGGCGACGAAGTGCGGCCACTCCAGCGAGCGTATGCGTGAGTATGAGCGTCCGGCCGCCATGGAATTCCGTAGTCAGGCGGACAATAGCCTCCGTCTTCCCACACCCTGCCGCAGCTTCGATGCGGCCGCGCTCCACGCTTTCCAGCAGGGCCGGATCAACCGTTCTGGCCACTGCGTGTCCATTCGTAGATCGCTGTAATCGTCGCTTGCAGGCCTGCCGTTGCGCTTGAAAATCCCGGCCCGACCACCTCCTCACCCACCCGCTCACCGTAGTCGATCCGCTTGAACCAGCCATGCTGCTTGGCCGCCATTGCCAGCGCTTCACGATGGTCAGGGAGATCTTGCGCTCGACACTCCTCGAACGAACGAACGCCCGCAGAAACAGTTCGCACACATGTTTCGAGATGGGCAGCGTCCCAAGTCTCTGTAGCGATATTGAGCATCGACACCACACTCTGCCAGCTCAATCCATGAAAAAGGGCATGCTCAGTTGCATGTCCACCACCCCACGAAATCACCGTTGCGCCGGCTTCTTCAAGTGGCTCCCGTTCCGGGCCGGTCAATGGCCGGTCGTCATCCATCAACAGGACTGTGCGGTATCCCAGCTTGGCATACGCCGTTGCGCGGCTGGCCGCCTGAGGAATACCACCACCGTTCGCGATCGAGATGCCCGCAAGCGCCAGTGGATCTTGGCCCTGCTCGACCCAATAGTTGTCCAGTCCCCGCATAAGACCAATCTCTGTTGCACCCTCAGCGACAACGACGGCAGCCGCGAGAAATGACTCGGCATTACCCCTCACTAAGGCCTGTACATCCAGGCCCGTGTGGATATCCGCCACATTGTTGATTTCGTGCGCCGCAAAGACACGGTCGAAATGTGCGATTGCCATCTCTCGCGCGCGAAGCTCTCGAACGACAACTGGGGAGTGCGTTGTCAGAAAGACCTGAGGGCCCGTGTCTGAGCCGGCACCCAGCAAACGTAAGAATCGCGCAATACGGTGCGGCTCCAGACCTAGTTCAGCCTCGTCAACCAGCGCTATTCCCGCCGGTGCAATCCGACTGTGGAACAGTCCTGCGACTAACAGGCGAGACGATCCTGTCCCCAAGCGGCGAAGAGGCACACCCTCATCGTCATGGAGCGCCAATGACGCATTCCAGCCGGGGATTCCGAATGCATCCAGCAAGACCTGCGCCTCCTGGGCGGGCCGGATGCCAAGTTCTCTAGCCTTGTCACGGACCTGACCTACTACGGCTGCCAGCTCGTCTCCGCCCGCATCGCCTGCCTGCTCACGCAGCCCGCGCGCCGCTCGCGCCACCAATGTGCGGACAGCGAACTGCGGCTCGGCTAGCCGCTGGAGAATTGATTGCCTCGCCCATCGCAGATGGGTCGCGGGTGAATGATCCAGCACGACGGGCGAGATCAACCCGCGGTGTGCCAGAGATAGATCACGTGGATCGCGGTCCTCTGTTCTTTCCGAGAACAGCGTCCATTGTCCTTCCAGGTCCGCTCCCACTGTCAGACGAAGCGTGAGCACATCTTCCAGCTCGACCTCTGGTTCATCCACAATCGAGTTGGTGGCAGCATTCCAACCACGAAGGTAGTCGCCGTAGCGATCCACATCATGCAACTCTTGCGGAAGATCACCGACCGTCAGAGTGATTTCGAAGCCTTCGTCGACATCGAGCTTATGGAAGTCTGTGTCGTAAAACACCTCACGACGGGTCGATGACAGGGTTAGGGCGATAGCATCGAGGACCGTGCTTTTACCCAGATCGCCTGCCCCCAGAATGGCGTTGAGGCCTGGCCGCGGCACCCAATCCAGATACTCTATGCCGCGAAACCGCCGGATCGACACCTTACGAATTCGGCTCATCCTTGTCCCCTATAGCTCTCGCCAGCCCGCTTGGGCCAAGTCGTTAAACAGTGGCAAGAGCCTATTACAACAATTCTGCATAGGCGAACGAACTGTGGAACCGCGATGTTCCACGGACTTGGCGCGTGGTCTCTTGGACCTTCGACCTAGAGATACCGATGCCAGGCATGGCTGTTGTTGGTGCCGGGGCCGCAACGCCATCATCGATCAGTCGCAAATCCCAACCGCCGACCCTCGGGGCCGGCCACATTGACCGAGTACATCATGCCGAGGGCTTGCGCTTATGCATGTCCGATTACGGCCAGAAGCGGATATCGCGCGAGCCTTAGGGGCGGAATCATGGACCCGACGCCTCAGGCTAGCTCTTCATCTGCAGCCATCAAATCCAATGCATGATCAGACGGGATCTTTTCCCGCCGGCCAGAAAACAAGACATCGAGAGCCCACTTCTGGCTTGCTCGCCTGAAGCCGACCCTGCGTCGTGCAGCTTCACTTGTTTGATCAGGCTCGTTGACGAGCCTCAACTTCGGAGTCAAGGCGAAGCCGAAATCGAAGCCGTAGCGATTGTCTAGAACTTTCCTCAGCTGCTTGGTAGA
>Ga0247823_10001966_pt1 | contig 16989 bp, 13 predicted proteins | sample 13C_PalmiticAcid_2_FD_192426 | JGI IMG/M metagenome (GOLD analysis project Ga0247823, IMG submission 192426) | Soil microbial communities from agricultural site in Penn Yan, New York, United States - 13C_PalmiticAcid_Day30 | ecosystem: Environmental > Terrestrial > Soil > Agricultural land...
GAGTGGAAGCTGGCGCTGTTTCAGAACACGCCGGCCCAGTTTCATGGGCGGCCGGAGCTGGCGGACGCGCTGACTTACGACCTGCGGAACGAACTGAAGACGCTGCAGCGGGTGGACGACGAATAGGGGCTATGCCAATCGGCTCATGGAGGCGTGTGATCGACTCGCGCACGTCTGTGAGGGGCGTGGCGCAGGTTGGAATGCCGTGATCGTCTGCTAAGCTTTTCTCCCTCCGCCGGCGGTGGCCGGGCGTCTCCGGAGTCCGAGGCCTTCTCGCTGCGAAAATTGCTCCAATGTTGAATGCTGCTGTTGTCGGATCAGGCTCAAAGAAGCTCGGCCGGACGTTCGCGGGAATTGTTCTGTCGACGGTGCTGTCTGCCGGGGCGTTCGTCGCCCCGGGTTTCGCCGCCGAGTCGTCGACTGCTGCGACGGCCAGTCCGTTCTTCGGGCAGGTTCATCAGAACTTTGCGACGTGGGATCTCGATCACAACGGCGAGTTGTCTGTCGAGGAGGTTGAGAAGGCGGTGAACAACCCGGCCATCCAGGGGGAAGCAGCGGCGGCCGCGGCGTCACTCCGGCGGGCGGTTCGGGCGGACAAGAGTCTCCCCCCGCTGACGGAGGAAAAGATTGCCGCGTCGCTGAAGACGAAGTCGACCAAAGAAAAGCCGCAGCCGAAGTACGAGTCGATGTATGAATCGGCGCTGAAGAAAATCACGAGCTCGCGCAAGGAGTTGTTCGTCGAGGAGACTCCGCGGCTCGAGACGGTCGCCCAGGGGCGAATGGGGAATTGCTTTCTGCTCGCGAGCCTGGGATCGTGCACCCACTGCGATCCGTCGCGGCTGAAATCGATGTTCGAGCTGCAGCCGAACGGTCGGGTGCTGGTGAAGTTCGGAACGGGCGAGACGATGGAACTCGACCTGCCGACGGACGCCGAGCTGGCGATCGGGGCCTCCACCGCGAACACCGGCTTGTGGGCCAACATGTATGAGAAGGCGATCGGCACGGCGATGCTGAATCGCTCGGGCCCGGGACGCTACCCGACGCCGATCAGCCGGATCAGCGGGGGCGGGACGCCGAGCGTCCCGCTGGCCCATCTGACGGGGCACGTCGTGCGGAAGCACAGCTGCCGCGACTACCGGACGCCGGTCGATGAAAAAGGAGCGAGCGCGGCCGACCTCGATCCGCTGCGGAAGGACCTGATTGCGGCGTTCGCCGAGGGTCGGCTCGTCGTCGGTGGCTGCGGGCCGAAGGCGGACCAGCGGCTTGTGAAGGGAATTGTCTACCTCCATTCGTACGGCGTCCTCGAGTACGACGCGAAGACGGACACTGTGCTGTTCTGGAATCCGCTGGGGACGAGCCGCACTCCGGACGGGCCGGAGGGTCTGGAGAACGGCTACACGGTGAAGCATGGCCTGTTCCGCGTTCCGCTGAAGGAGGCGGTGATGTGGTTCGGTTCGTTCAGCATCGAAACCGACGAGCCGTACAAGGCGGAATAGGGCCGATCCGGCGATTCGCGGGCGACCGGGGCGCTGAGCGAAGTGGGGCTGAATCTGTGGGGAGGTTTTCCCTACAATCCCGCGCGCCGCGGCCCTGCGCCGCCCGCTGATCCTGGAAGGACCCACATGTCGACTGAAGCTTCTGAAACGCCCTCCCGCCCAACCGACTTTCTCCGTGAAATCGTGGCCGCCGACGTGGCGGCCGGGAAGAACGGCGGCCGCGTCCAGACGCGATTCCCCCCCGAGCCCAACGGCTACCTGCACATCGGCCACGCGAAGGCGATCTGCATCAGCTTCGGCATCGCCCGGGAGTTCGGCGGCCAGTGCAACCTGCGGATGGATGACACCAATCCGACCAAAGAAGACACCGAGTACGTCGAAGCGATCAAGGACGACATCCGCTGGCTGGGCTTCGAGTGGAACGGCGACGTCCGCTACGCCTCCGACTATTTCGAGCAGCTGTACCTGTGGGGCGAACTGCTGATCGAAAAAGGCCTGGCGTACGTCGATTCGCAGTCGGCCGAGGCGATTGCGTCGCAGCGCGGCACGGCGACCGAGGCGGGCCAGAACAGCCCGTTCCGCGACCGCCCGAAAGAGGAAAGTCTCGACCTGTTCCGCCGCATGCGGGCCGGGGAGTTCGAGGACGGCGCGATGGTCCTGCGGGCGAAGATCGACATGGCGTCGCCGCACCTCATCATGCGCGACCCCCTGCTCTATCGCATCCGGCACGCGGAGCATCACCGCACGGGGGACAAGTGGTGCATCTATCCGATGTACGACTACGCCCACGGGCAAAGCGACTCGATCGAAGAGGTCACGCACTCGTTGTGCTCGCTCGAATTCGAGACTCACAAGCCGCTGTACAACTGGTTCATCGAGAAGCTCGAGATCTTCCCGTCGAAGCAGTACGAGTTCGCCAAGTTGAACCTGACGCACACGATCACCAGCAAGCGGAAGCTGCTGGAACTGGTGCTGGGGAACTTCGTGTCGGGCTGGGACGACCCGCGGATGCCGACGCTGCGCGGGCTGCGGCGGCGGGGCTACACGCCGGAGTCGATCCGCAACCTGTGCGCGACGGTGGGCGTGACCCGGTACAACGGCGTCACCGATATGGTCGTCCTGGAGAATTCCCTCCGCGAGCACCTCAACAAGATCGCCCCGCGGCGCATGGCGGTGCTGCGTCCCTTGAAGGTGACGCTCACAAACTTCCCGGAAGGGGAGACCGTCGAGCTCGAGGCGATCAACAATCCGGAAGATCCCTCGGCCGGGTCGCGGAAGGTGCCGTTCTCGCGGACGCTGTACATCGAGCGGGACGACTTCATGGAGAACCCGCCGAAGCAGTTCTTCCGCCTGGGCCCCTGCCGGGAAGTGCGGCTGCGGTGGGCCTACTTCATTAAATGCCACGACGTCGTGAAGGACGCGGATGGCAACATCGTTGAGCTGCTGTGCACGTACGATCCCGCGACCAAGGGGGGCGATGCTCCTGACGGCCGGAAGGTGAAGGCGACGATGCACTGGGTGTCGGCCGACCATGCGATCAACGCGGAGGTGCGGCTGTACGACCACCTGTCGGCGCTTCCCGACCTGAGTGAGATTCCCGAGGGGCAGGACTGGAAGACCTGCCTCAACCCGAAGTCGCTGGAGGTGATCGACGACGCCAAGCTCGAGCCGTCGCTGGCGGATGCGCAGGTCGGCGAACGCTTCCAGTTCGAACGGCTCGGCTACTTCTGCGTCGACGCCGATTCGACGCTGAGCATGCAGGTCTTCAACCGCTCGGTCACCTTGAAGGACGAGTGGGCGAAGATCCAGAAGCGGAATTAAGCGGGGCTCCCGGGCGGGGATCCAGCCTCCAGACGGCCGCGCTCGGATACTTCGTGAGAGGGCTGAAGTCCTCGAATCGATATTGATCCTGCAGGTTCAGCGATTCGAGGACGTGCTCTCCCGTCTGCGGCGGGTCGAGGGCATTGACGAGGATGGCGATGTCACCGCGTGTGTTCGCCGAGCCGGGCCAGTCGAAATGCCGCATGTCGAACTGTTTCCGCTGCGCGTAATACTTCAGCGGTGCGGAGACGGGACACATGGCGATGATCGGTTCGCGGTCACGGACGGACGCCTTGAGGAACTCGGCCAGCCGCTCGGCATCGGGAACTGCCCCACCCTCCTGCGAGCGAAGAATCGAACGCTCGCGGTGCTGGATGGCGACTGGCGCGACGCCGCAGGTTGCGACAACGATCACGGCGGCGAGCACGCGGGATGGTAGCCGCTGGCGCCTCAGGAACATTCCCAGGCCGGCACAGCTGGCGACGCTGATGAGCGGCGCGAGGAACAAGCCAACCCGCGCCGGGGGCAGAACCCGCTGGACCATGACGACGAACGCGCAGGCGAAGAGCGAGCCCAGGGCGTAGCGTCGTCGTTGTCTCACCGCGTGCGGGCCCTCGGTGATGAACAGGACCAGACCGGCGCAGAGGATTGCAACGCCGATCGCGGGGAAATCGCGAGTCAGCAATTGCCAGAGGTCAGAGGTCGCGACCGGGATGCGGGAGACAAACTGGTCGAATGGGAGCGCGACGACATAGCCGTTCCCGACGAGGGCCCGCGGTCCACTGACCAGCAGGACGGGCGAATACAGAAGGACGGCGAGCAGAACGGTGCCTGCGACGATCCCGAAGAGGCACCGCCATCGCCGGCGAATGCATTGCCACGGTGACTCGTGACTGGACGCCAGCGCCAGCCAGGCCCAGATCATGGCGAGGGGATACAGCATGGTGGGGATGGCCCACAGTCCCAGGGCGCCACAACCGATGAGAGCCCAGGCCGCAATGCGCGACCGGCTTTCCTGCAACGAGACCGCCAGGCACCAGCCAATCAGCGTCAGCAGGCAGACGAGCGTGTACCCGCGGGCGTTCGTGGAGTACTCGATGAGAATCGAGGCAGCGGAAAGTGTGATCCCGCAAAGCACCATCCCGAGGCGGCTGCGGGACGCGATCCAGCAGAGGAACGCCGCCACGGGAGGGATGGCGACTCCGGCGATGAACGCGACCAGACGAATCGCGGCCTCGCCATTTCCAAACAGCCGGGTGGCCAGGTTGACGAGCACGCTGTGGAAGACATGGTTGTTCGGCAGGTCGTATTTCGAGACCGTCACGAACAGCGGCTGCGAACTGTCGTCAAGGAAGGACTGCGCCTCGTCGTAGCGCATCGGCTGCCAGAGATATTCCAGTCGCAGCCCCAGCGACAGCAGGGTGACGGCGACGAGCAGCGGCCACGTGGCGGCGAGTTCGCGGCGAAGCTGCCCGGTCAGCTCCGACTGTTCGTTCCGGACGAGACCGGACCAGTGAGAGCGAATCTGGCTGCCGCGGCGCGCCAGCAACCACGCCAGGCCGATCAGGGCTCCGCCGGTCACCACCGAGGCGATCTGGAGCCGGCGGTGAAGAGAGGGGGTGTACGGGTCGGCCGAACCGTCGCCCGAGTAGCGATCGACCCATCCGCGGACTTTCTCAAACGGAACGAGCGGGGCCGCGAGCAGGAGACCGGCAACCGCGGTCGCCAGCACGATCAGCGCGATCGCGCAGCGGGATCGAACGGCACTGTGAGCGACGGCGACTTCCGGGGGCGATTGTGCGTCGTTCACGGGGAGCCGGAGTAGGCCGATGCATTTGGGAATTGTGCGGTGCTGTGGTCGATCCGAGTCTATCGCCCCGGCGGTCCCGCGTCTCAACGACCGGTCCGCTCGATTGTGGGGTTTTTGCGGCCCCTGACTGCCGAAATCCTCACAAACGAACCGTGCAAAACCACCTGCTGAATGCCATAGTGAGCGAGGGCTTTGAGGCTGGGTTCATCGGTCAACAGACTTCTTCGTGAGGTTGGGGCAATGGGCGATCTGGTGAAGTGGATTGTCGCAGGTGCGATCGGCGGCGCGATCGGCGCTGCGATCTGGGCCGGCATTACCTACAGCACCCACCATGAAATCGGGTGGATCGCGTGGGGAATCGGCGTCCTGGTCGGGATCGCGGTTCGGATGGCCGCGGGGGCGACCGATGGCTTCGGTCCGGGCATCGTTGCAGCGGTCATCGCGGTGCTGTCGATCTGCGGCGGCAAGTACGCAGCCAGCGCCCTCCTGACGCGGGATGCGATGGCCGAAATCAGCACGATGTCGTTTACCGAAGACAACATGATCGAATCGCTCGCCAGCGAGATCGCCGACGAGCGCACGGCCGCCGGCAAGAAGCTCAAATGGCCGCCGGGCAAATCGGAAGAGACCGCCGAAGTGCTGGCGGATTTCCCGGCCGATGTGCAGGCCGAGGCAAAGAAGCAATGGGGAGCCAAGCCTGCCGAGGAGCGTCAGAAGCTGATCACCGAGCGGACGGAGGCGTTCCAGAACATCACCAACATGGTGGCGGGCGAGATCCGCAAGCAGGGCTTCCTCGCGAGCTTCTCGCCGATGGACGCCCTGTTCTTCCTGCTGGCCGTGATGTCGGCCTTCAAGATCGGGGCCGGGGTGACCGACGGCGAGTGAATTTGCCGCGGATCGGCGTTATAGTTTCGAGCATCTTGCCTCGCCTGATTCCAGGCGGCCGAGCCATTTGAAGCCGACATTCCTCGATTCGAAGATTCCCTGGCGCAGGGGATGGCATTGAGTCGTTGAACCAGCGCACGGCGACTTCCGAGGGCGCGGATTGACAGAGACGTTGCTCTTCCCTGGAGACTGCGATGTTGTCGATTCGGAGGAAATTGTTGGGACTCGCGGCTGCCAGCTCACTGGCGATCGCGCCAATCGTCCTGCTGCACGCGGCGGATGAAGTCGCCAAGCCGGCGGAAGCCAAGCCCGGTGTTGTTCCGGCCCTGCCCGTGATCCCGCGGCCCTCGTCGGCCGATTCGGAACCGACGCTCGGAGTCGGGAAGCCGGCTCCTGCGTTTGCCGTGGCCTCGTGGGTCAAAGGCGAGCCGGTCGACGGCCTCGCCAAGGGGCAGGTCTATGTGGTCGAGTTCTGGGCGACCTGGTGCGGGCCGTGCCTCGCCGGCATGCCTCACATCTCGAAACTGCAGGACGAGTATGGCGAAAAGGTGCGGATCATCGGGATCAGCAAAGAGAAAGAAGACGTCGTTCGCGAGTGGCTTCCCAAGGAGCGCGAGCCGGGCGTGACCTGGGACCAGACGGTGACCTACTCGCTGGCGATGGATACGGCCGAATCCCAGATGTATGAAACCTGGTTCCGCGCCGCCGGCCGGACCGGGATTCCGAGCGCGTTCCTGGTGGGGACGGACGGCGTCATTGAATGGATCGGACATCCGGCCCGCATCGATGAACCGCTGGCGAAGGTGATCGACGGCAGCTGGGACCGCCAGGCGGCGATCGCGGCATACGAAGAAGAACTCAAGGTGATGAAGGCGCGTGCCGAAGCCGCAAAAATGCAGGTGGCATTGAATTCGGCCATCCGCGACAAGGATTGGGATCGGGCCCTGGTGCTGGCGGACGAGGTCATCGCGAAGACGCCCGAGAGTCCGTTTCCGAAGTTGACGAAGGCCTCGGTCCTCGCAATGAGCGGGAACAGCGAAGGAGCTTCGGCTCTCGTTGATGAACTCGTGAAGTCGGACTGGGAAAGCGGCTCGCTGCTTCCGACGATCGCCACCGGCATCGTTGCGGGCCGCCTGCCCGGCAGCCTCGATGATGCGGAGCGTCTGGCGAAGCGGGCCGTCGAAGTGATCGGCGACAAGCACTACTCCGGTCGACACGCACTCGCGACGGTGTATGCCGAGAAGGGACAGCTCGATGAGGCCATCGCCTGGGAGCGCAAGGCGCTGGAGTTGAATGAAGCGAACGTCGTCGTTCTGCGGGCGCTGCGGCTCCTGGAAGCCAAGAAGGAAGCTGCGGAGAAAGACGCGGCGGCGCCTGAGAAGTAAGAGCCTTCCGTGGTTGGTCGAATTTGACGAGTGGGGTGGGTGCCACTGGCTTTGCCAGTGCATCTGATGTGGCGACCACAACTTTGACCGCACCGGCAGAGCCAGTGGCACACTGCGAGAATCGAAAACGCCCGGTCGAAGATTTCGACCGGGCGTTTGACGTTGATCAGCCAACGGAATCCGCAGGCCTTACTCCTTCGGCAGGATCACGGTATCGATGACGTGAATCACGCCGTTCGTACAAACGATGTCGGCCTTGGTGACCTTGGCATCGTTCACCTTCACGCCATTGGAAGCATCGATCTTCACTTCCTGCCCCTGGACAGTCTTGGCGCTCTTGAGCTTCACGACGTCCGCAGCACGGACGTCGCCGGCGACCACGTGATACGTCAGAACCGCCTGCAGCTTCTTCTTGTTCTCGGGCTTCAGCAGGTTCTCGACGGTCCCCTTGGGCAGCTTCGCAAAGGCCTCATCCGTCGGCGCGAAGACCGTGAACGGTCCCTTCCCCTTCAGCGTGTCGACCAGGTCGGCCGCTTTCACGGCGGCGACGAGGGTCTTGAACGAGCCGTTGCCGGCCGCAGTGTCGACAATGTCCTTATTCGCATCCGCAGCGAAGGCGGTCGCGACAAGCGCGAGCCCGCAGGCGGTTGCCAGTCCCATCAACAGTTTCATGGCGTGACGATTCCTGGTTGAGTGTGCAACTGGATTTCTGGAAACGAAACAGGTTGCGGGAGGCCTCCTCGCATCAGGTTGACCGGGCTCATCAGTCGGCGTTAACGGCGAAATCTGAAATTGATTGAACTTTGGGCGCTGACATCGTTCCCGGGCGTACCGGCCCACACTTCACAGGCTTGAATCCGCGTGCCTGACGTGCGAGCTTGATCCATCGTTCCCGGCCTGCACTTCGGAGAGATGTCGATGACTGCCAGGTTCCTGCGTACGCTTGCTGTGTTCGCGTTCGGTCCACTGGCGGCCGCGGGCGTCGCGGCGGCGGATCGTGAACTGCACACGTTCGAGCGGATTCCGCTGACGGGCACTTACTTCTCGGAGGGAGCCAACGCGGGCGACCTCAACGGCGACGGGCATGTCGATGCCGTCTATGGTCCACACTGGTATGCGGGACCTGATTTCCAGAAGGCGACCGAGATCTATCCGCCCAAGCCGCAGAACACCGAGAAGTACGCGGACAGCTTCTTCAGCTGGGTGTACGACTTCAACAGTGATGGTGCTCCGGACGTCCTGACGGCCGGCTTCCCCGGAACGCCCGCGTACGTCTACGAGAACCCGAAGGGAGCGGCCGGGCACTGGACGAAGCACAAGGTCTTCGACGCGGTGTGCAACGAATCGCCGCATTTCGTGAACCTCGTCGGTGACGAACAGCCGGAACTGGTCTGCACGACCGGCGGCCGGTTCGGGTTCGCCACGTTCGACAAGTCGGCGGCGCTCAAGCCCTGGACGTTTCATGCGATCTCGGAAGAGAAGGCCCCGGTGCCGTTCGGGCATGGGCTGGGGGTGGGCGATCTCAACGACGACGGACGGCTGGACCTCATCGCGTCCACAGGATGGTTCGAGCAGCCGGATGCCGATGCGCTGACGGCCGTCTGGACGTTCCATCCGCAGAAGTTCTCGAACGCCTACGGCGGCGCCGAGATGCACGCCTACGACGTGGACGGCGACGGCGACAACGACGTGATCACCAGCCTGGCGGCCCACGACTATGGACTCGCCTGGTACGAGCAGGTCGTTGTGGACGGCAAAGCCGACTTCAAGCTGCGAGTGATCGTCGGCAAGACGCCGGAGGAGAACCCGTATGGGCTCGTTTTCACCGAGCCGCATTCCGTGGCGCTCGTCGATACGGACGGCGACGGCCTCAAGGACATCGTCACGGGGAAGACCTACTGGTCTCACCACAAGAAGAGCCCGATGTGGGACGCCGGGGCCGTCGTTTACTGGTTCAAGCTCGAGCGGAATGGAAAGGACGTGAACTGGGTTCCCTATCTCGCCGATCCGGACGCCGGCATCGGCCGCCAGGTCTCCGTGCACGATGTGAACGGCGACAAGCTTCCCGACATCGTCCTGGGGGGCATGAAGGGGGCCCATGTGCTGATCCACCGCAAGGAGGCGGTGAGCGACGAGAAATGGAAAGCGGCCCAGCCGCGGCGCGTGCAGTCTCCCACCTCTGCCCAGGAGTGAATTCATGAGCCAGATGAATTCGAAGATCAATCGCGTGGTGTGGTGCGATGTTCCGGTGGCCGATCTCGATCGGGCCACCGCGTTCTACAGCGCGGTACTGAAGATCAAGATCCACCGCGAGACGTTCGGCGAATTCACGTTCGCCGTCCTCGACCACGCGGACGGCAACGGCGGCTGTCTCGTTCCGAAGCCGGAGGAGATTTCCGCAACCGGACCGCTCGTGTACTTCAACGTGACCGGGCGCATCGCCGAGGCCGCGGCCGAAGTGGCGAAGCATGGCGGCAAGGTGCTGGCGCCGCCGCATTCGATCGGCCCGCATGGCTCACGGGCGGTGGTGCTCGACAGCGAGGGAAACCGGGTCGCGATACACTCAGAGGAGCAAGTCGGGGGCGGGTGAACTGATCGCGGGTGACGGGCGACCCGGTTCGATTGATGGGGAGACCTGGCGGTCGGCCGAGGTGGCACGGTCGGGAGACACGTGCCACAACAGTTCCCGGATCGCCTCTGAATCCTCACGCGTCCTTCATCAGCGAATCGGCGATGACGGGGCCTTCGACGAGCAGTCTGGCGACGGCGGCGGCGAAGACGTCGGTCGCCCTGCGAGCGCCCGATTGCTCGAGGACGAGCATCGCGCCGTCAGTCATCGAGTTGTAAGTCTCCGGCGGCTCGCCACGCTGGATATGGTTGGCCATATGGTCGGCCACCGCGACCAGCGCCGCGAGTTGCACGTGCGGCCCGGCCGCTTCCGGCGCGTGGTGAAACTGGATCGCGCCGACGAGCGATTCCGGGAGCTCATTCGTGGCGGCGAACCAGGCGCCGAACTCGGCATGCGACGTCCCGATCGCTTCCCGCTCGCGTCCTTCGGCGTCATCCCCTTCCACGAAATCGAGCACGTCGATGCGTGAAAAGGCTTCCGGATCGGCGACGGCGAGCAGCGTGCGTCCGAAGTCGTGCATCAACCCGGCCGTGAATTCCTCTCCCTGGAAACGCAGGCCGAGCAGCTGATTCACCTTCATGGCGAACAGCGCTGTGACGAATCCATGCCGCCACAGCAGCTCCCGCTGGGCCTTGAGTTCGGGGGGGACCTTCCTGCTGACGCTGTCGAGGCCGGCGGTCACAATGAAGTCGCGGCAGCGGCGGAGGCCGATCGTGAGCACGGCGTGATGCAGGCTGGCGATCGGTTTCGGAGGCGAGAACAGGGCGCTGTTCGCCATCCGCAGGATCATGGTCGTCAGCTTGAGGTCGCGCTGGATGACCCCCGCCAGCTTTCCGAGATCGCAATCGGGATTGTTGGCGATCTGCAGCGCCTGGACGGCGACGGCCGGCAGCATGTTCAGCGTGCCGACCGCCTTCCTGAGCCGCTCCTTGAGGTCCGCTGGAATGCCGGAAAACTGGCGATCGACCGCGGCGCTCATCGGGAGACGCTCCGTCCGGCGGCGACGGACGCGCCGGTGGCCCGCGTGCGCGTGGATGACATGCTGAGGACTGTCCCGATCATCGATTCGGCCGCGAACTTCATCCCTGCATCATCGACTGTGCGATCCCGGGGATTTCCGAGAGCAGCTTTTCACTGGCGGTCCCGAACGTGGTCGTCGCTTTCGGGACACCGTGGCTTTCAAGGATCAGCGCGGCTCCGTTGGTGAGCGGGTTGTAACCCCGGCCCTGCCCTTCCCGCTGCAGATAGTTCACCGCGTGATCCGCAGTGGCGACCAGCGCCGCCAGCCGCAGCTGGCTGCCGGCGTCGTCGGGGTGATGATGGAACTGGATGGCGTCGACCAGCGACGGCGGAAGTTCGTTATGAGCGGCGAACCAGGCGCCGATCTCGGCATGCGAGGCGCCGAGCATCTTGCGTTCGCGGTCCTCGGTGCCGCCGTTTTCGTCAAAGTCGAGCGGGTCGATCGAGGCGGCGTTCACCGGGTCGATCACCGAGATCAGCGTGCGGCCGAAGTCGTGCATCAGGCCGGCCGTGAACTCTTCCCCCTGGAACTTGAGCTGGAAGAGGTCGTTGAGGCGGGCCGCGAGAATGGCTGTGAGGAACCCGTGCAGCCAGAGAACGGACTGCCGCTCCTGGAGCTCATGGGGGACCTTGGACGCGACGCTTTCGAGGCAGGACGTGATGATGAAGTCGCGGGCCTTCCGCCGCCCGATGAACAGCACCGCCTGGTGGAGGCTGGCGATCGGCCTGGGGGGCGCGAACATGGCGCTGTTCGCAAGGCGGAGGATGAACGTGGTCAGCCGAAGGTCGCGCTGGATGATGACGGCCAGCTTGACCAGGTCGCAGTCCGCCGAGTTGGCGACCTCGAGCGCCTCCTGGGCGACGGCCGGCAACATCTTCAAGCTGCCCAGCCCGCGCCCCAGTCGACTGATGAGCTCTTCAGGGATGACAGGCCCCGGAATGGTGTTGCTCTCAGACATGCAATGACTTTCCGTGAAACAGCGTCGCCCCGGTCGCTCGATGCATTCGCCGGGCCCCTGGAAACTGCGAGCGAGCTGCGGTGCCCATTGCAGGCGAAATCGGGCGATCACACCGCAGAACTCCAGATAACCCGGCGTCATTCATCCGGTCGGCGGCTTCGGGGACGCGACTTCGCAGATGGAAGAGTCGCGCATGTCCCTCACGACCCGCATGATCGTTACAAGCTGCGTAAGCGGATGGCTTAATCCGACCGTCGGATGATGAATCGCGCCGGACGCCTGCGGAAGGGGTGACTCTCCTCCGACCGGGGCGGAAACATGAAATAAGCTTCATCGGACGATGCCAGTACAGTGGTGAAAAGCCGCGCCCATGCCCTCTTCGGTCACTCTTGAACCCTCGCGCCCTGCCTCTCACGGAGGACGCCTGCCGCCGGGCCGGACACCGCAGGTGTGCGCGCCAGTCCAATCACCGTCGTCGTTGCGACTCGAACGACTCCGCTCACGAGCGGCGCTTTCCGAACATCAAGACGCGTGGCGGGAGCTGTGCAACGTTCATGGCGGAGCGATCGAACAATGGGAATGGATTGACGCCTGCCTGGGCGATTCTCCCCAGGCGGAAATCGTGATTCTTGGGGACTCCGACCGGATCGTCGCGGCGGCGCCGTTATGCCGGACGCGGCGGCGCGGGCTCACGTGGCTGGAGGCCATCGGGTCGGAAACGCATTTCGAGCCGATGTCGTTCCCGGCTGCTCACGACGACGCCCTGAACGAACTCTGTGCGGCTGTGGCCCGGCAACGTTCGCCGCTGGTCCTGCACCGATTGATCGCCGATTCGCCGACGGTTGCCGCGCTGCAGCAGGCGTATGCGGGCCGGGCGCTCGTTCGCGTGACGCCGCAAGCGGCCGCGCCGTGGATTGCGCTTGATGACAGCTGGATGTCGCCCGAGTCGCATTTGAACAGCGGGCGGCGATCGGACCTGCGCCGGGCCCGCAAGCGAGCCGATGAACTGGGAGCCGTCGAGTTTCAGATCCTCTGCCCGACATTGGCCGAACTTCCGGGGCTGCTCGATGAAGCGTTCGCTGTCGAGGAACGGAGCTGGAAGGGGGACGAGCGAACGGCCCTGGCCCGCGATGCGGCCCGCGGTGAATTCTTCCGGCGGTACGCCGAGTCGGCCTGCCGGGAGGAATGCCTGCGGCTGTGCTTCATGCGGATCGGCGGCCACGCGGTGGCAATGCAGATCGCCGTCCAGCAATCACGACGGCTGTGGCTGCTCAAGGTCGGCTATGACGACCAGTTCTCGCGCTGCTCCCCCGGGATGCTGCTGACCCGCGAGACAATCGCCTACGCCGCAACGCAGGAACTGTCGACTTACGAGTTCCTGGGCACGTGCGAACCGTGGACGACGGTGTGGACGGAGTTGTGCCGGGAGTGCCTCCAGCTGAAGGCCTATCCGCGAACGGTCCCGGGGGTACTGGCGTTGGCCATTGATGGCGCAGCGGCCGCGTGCTTCAAGACGAAGCGTGCCGTGCGCGGCGGTCTTCAATCGATTCGCGGGACGACGAAGAGCATTGTCGGTTCGATCGTCTCCCGAGCCGCGCGGCGATACATCGCCGGCCCGGCGGTTGCGGACGCCCTGGGGGTGCGCCGCAAGGCCGACGCCGCCGGTCAGCAGACGACGCTCGGGTTCTGGGATGGCGAGGGAGATTCGCCGGCCGACGTCGCAAAGCAGTACCTGGAAGCGCTCGAAAGCATGCGGGGAGCACCGGCGCATGCGTACCTGTCCATCAAGCTGCCGGCCCTGGGTGACAACGCAAACCTGCTCACGGACGTCGCCCGCAAGGCCGAGGAACTCGGATGCCGGCTGCATTTTGATGCGCTGGAACCGAAGCATGTGCCGCGCACCCAGAAGGCGATCGACGACCTGCGGAGCCGGTTTCCGGGGCTCAGGATCGGCTACACGCTCCCCGGCCGCTGGACGCGCAGCCTGGCTGATGCAGACTGGGCCGTGGAACGCGGCCTCCCGGTGCGGGTGGTGAAAGGCCAGTTTCCCGGTGACGCCGGCGACGAGACCGATCCGAAGCGGGGGTTCCTCAACGTGATCTCGCGGCTCGCCGGACGGGCGTCGCATGTCGACATCGCGACGCACGATGAGCCGCTCGCGAAGGAGGCGGCGGCGCTGCTCAAGTCGGCCGGGACCCCGTTTGATCGCGAGCAATTATTCGGCATGGCGCGCCCGCTCGAAGCCGCAGGCGCCTCCGCCCAGCGGATCTACATCCCGTACGGCGCCGCCTATCTGCCATATGCGGTGGCGCGGCTGCGGAAGAACCCGCGGCTGGCGGGGCGACTCCTGCTTGATGCCCTGCGCTCGCTGATTCGCGGCTGATCATCGGCGCGCGACGGGACAGGCGCCGCAGCCACGTCTAGAATCGCCGCGTCCGGCGGGGGACTCCCCCTCGACGCCGTGCATTCTTTGCCGATGATTCCTGCATGAGCATTCCGACTGATCGTCCCCGCACTCTCCGCGAACTTCGCGAATCGGGCTACAAGAGCCGCAGCGTCAAGGACGAGATGCGGCGCAACGTCATTCGCCGACTCCGTGAGAAACAGCCGCTGTTTCCCGGCATCGTCGGGTACGACGAAAGCGTCCTGCCGCAGATCGTCAACGCCGTCCTGTCGCAGCACGACATGCTGTTCCTCGGGCTCCGCGGCCAGGGCAAGACTCGCATGCTGCGGATGCTGACATCGTTTCTCGACGACGCCCTGCCGGTGATCGCCGGGTCCGAGATCAACGACGACCCGTTCGCCCCGGTGTCGCATTACGCCAAGTCGATCGTGGTCTCGAAGGGGGATGACGCGCCGATCGCGTGGATCGGCCGCGACGAACGCTACCACGAAAAACTGGCGACGCCGGATGTCACCATCGCGGACCTGATCGGCGAAGTCGACCTGATCAAGCACGCCGAGGGACGGCAGCTGTCGAATGAAGACGTGATGCACTTCGGCCTGATTCCGCGCAGCCATCGCGGGATCTTCGCCATCAACGAGCTGCCTGACCTCGCCCCGAAGATCCAGGTCGGCCTGTTCAACGTGCTCGAGGAGCGTGACGTCCAGATTCGCGGCTTCACCCTGCGGCTGCCGCTGGATGTCTGCATGGTGTTCAGCGCGAATCCCGAGGACTACACGAATCGCGGGCGGATCGTGACGCCGCTGAAGGACCGCATCGGCTCGGTCATCCGCACGCACTACCCGCTGACGCGGGCCCTGGGCATGCAGATCACCCGCGAGAACGCCTGGATCGAGCGCGACGGCGGCGTGAAAGTGATCGTCCCCGGATTTCTCGAGGAGATCATCGAGGAAGTCAGCCGGCTGGCGCGGACGAGCCCGCACGTCAACCAGGCGTCGGGAGTCAGCGTCCGCATGTCGGTCGCCAACTTCGAGAACCTGGTTTCGAATGCCGAGCGACGGGCCATCCGGGATGGCGAACAGGTGGCAGTCGCGCGGGTCAGCGACCTGTCGCTGATCGTGCCGAGTTCACGCGGCAAGATCGAACTGTCGATGAGTGAAGATTCCGGCGATGAAGACCGGCTGATTGAACGTCTGGCCGATGAGGCGGTGAAGAATGTGTTCGACCAGGTGGCGGGCGTGAAGCAGTTCGCGAACGTCGTCGAGCATTTCGAAAGCGGGAAGAAGCTTAACCTGACCCAGGGAGCGCCGGCAGCGGAAGTCGTCCAGTCGGCGGATGGAATCCGCGGACTGCCGAAGCAGATCGAGACGCTGGCCGAGCAGCTGGCCCCGGAGATCGCCCGCGGAGAAGCGGCCCTCGGGCTGCGGGCGGCGATTGTCGAGTTCGTGCTCGATGGGCTGTACGCCAACAACCGGCTGAACCGGAAGCGGTCGAGTGCACAGAGTGTGTACGGAGTTTGACGCGGCGGCCGACAGAGCCGGAGCTACGGGGTGCGCACTCCGGCGTCGTCGGGTTTGCGGTCTTTCCTCGTGAGATCTCCCTGCTCGGGATTTGCGCGCTGGGGATCGCGATCGTATTCACCGGCGGTCTCGCCCACCGGCAGCCGGACGAGTCGCCGCGTGTCCTGAGGGCGGTCGATGCATCGCCAGAGGTTGCCACGGATCTCGAATGATTCGGGCTTTGTCTTCCCCCCGACGTTGACGGCGGTCGACAGCTCACTCGAGCGAAACATCACGATATTGCTCACGAACCGGCCGTTCCGGCAGTGGATGAACCGGTCGTCGGTATTCTCCTGCAGGATGCGAAACACCCAGCGCCCAGGCCGGTAGATCGTATTGTGCCGCACGAGCGCTCCATCGACGCCGACGAACGCCACGGCCGACTGCCCGCCGAGGAATTCGCAATCTTCGATCGTGATATTCCGGGCTTCCCAGGTGGCGTCCGACGGGCGGAAGTAGGCGAGCCCGGTGCTGCCGCCGGCGTTCTCGAACCGGCAGCGGCGAATCGTGATGTCGCTGCTGCCTCCTTTGGCCTGAACACCATTGGCCAGGTCACCACGGGCCTCCTCAAACCGGCAGCCGGAGATCTCGCCGTCGTGACAACCAACCATGTCGATCGCGGAACCACTGGATCCCCAGCGGCGGACCTGGCAGTTTTCAACCCGGAACCGATCGAGGCCGGACAGTTTGATTCCATCGCGATTGCCGTCCGGGCCGACTCCCTCGACGACGACGTTGCGGACGATGACATCGTGCGCGGAACCCGGGCTGCCGCCGTCGTCGATGTTCAGGCCGTTGCCGCGGCTCTCCCGGATGACCAGGTCGCGGAGCTCGACATGCTGCGGCGACGTGAGCTGGAGACCGGCTATGCCTCCCTCGAAAACGGGCAGATTGGCCGGGTCCGCGGCCCGCAGAATGATCGGCTGTTCCTTCGATCCGGTCAGTTTCGGGAGGGACAGTCCCCCCTGGTAGGCGCCGGGGGCGATCACGATTTCATCGCCGGCCGTGGCCCGTCGAATCG
>Ga0247823_10001968_pt1 | contig 16980 bp, 16 predicted proteins | sample 13C_PalmiticAcid_2_FD_192426 | JGI IMG/M metagenome (GOLD analysis project Ga0247823, IMG submission 192426) | Soil microbial communities from agricultural site in Penn Yan, New York, United States - 13C_PalmiticAcid_Day30 | ecosystem: Environmental > Terrestrial > Soil > Agricultural land...
TCAACAAGAGGCAACACATGAACCGACTCGACGTCACCGAAAAGATCATTTCCACCAAGGTGTCCAAAGGCATCAGCTGGGCCGACGTGGCCAAGAAGGTGGGCCAGTCCAAGGAATGGACCACGGCACTGTGCCTGGGCCAGATGACGGCCTCGCCCGCCCAGGCCAAGGTGGTCGGAAAGATCTTCGGCCTCTCGGTCGAAGAGCAGAAGTGGCTGCAGGTCGTGCCCTACAAGGGCTCGCTGCCCACGCCGGTGCCGACCGACCCGCTCATCTACCGCTGGTACGAGATCGTCAGCGTCTACGGCACCACCATCAAGGAGCTGATCCACGAAGAGTTCGGCGACGGCATCATGAGCGCGATCGACTTCAGCATGGACATCGAGCGCCAGGCCGATCCCAAGGGCGACCGCGTGAACGTGGTGCTGTCCGGCAAGTTCCTGCCCTACAAGCAGTACTGATGGAGCCGCGCCCACCGCTGCCGCCGTTCACGCGCGAGTCCGCCATCGAGAAGGTGCGCCTGGCCGAGGACGCGTGGAACTCGCGCGACCCGGACCGCGTCGTGAAGGTCTACACCGAGGACACGCGCTGGCGCAACCGCGCCGAGTTCCCGGTGGGCCGCGAGGCGGTGCACGCCTTCCTGGTGCGCAAGTGGGCGAAGGAGCTGGACTACCGGCTCATCAAGGAACTGTGGGCCTTCGATGCGAACCGCATCGCGGTGCGCTTCGTCTACGAATGGCGCGACGACTCGGGCCACTGGTTCCGATCGCACGGCAACGAGAACTGGCAGTTCACCGCCGAAGGCTACATGGAACAGCGCCACGCCAGCATCAACGACCGGCCGATCCACGAGAGCGAGCGGCTGTTCCACTGGCCGCTCGGCCGGCGGCCCGACGAACACCCGGGCCTGAGCGCGCTCGGGCTTTGAGCGCGGCCCTCAGGCCTGCGGCAGCTGCTGCTCCAGCCAGTCCTGGAACGCCTTCATGGCCGCGCTCTTGCGCCGTGTCTTCAGGCGCGTGAGCCAGTAGCCGCCGACGTCCACCTCGGCCTCGAACAGGCGCACCAGCCGCCCGCTCTGCAGGTCGCGGGTGAACAGCGACACCGGCAGCAGGGCCACGCCCGCCCCTTGGGCGGCGGCGTCGGCCAGCACCAGGGACGAATCGAACATGGGCCCGGTGAGCAGCGGCGCGCGCCCGCCTGCCGCCTCGAACCACTGCGCCCACTCGTCCGAGCGGTACGAGCGCAGCAGCGTCTCGCGCCCCAGGTCGGCCGCCGAGCGGATGCGGTGCGCCAGGGCCGGCGCGCACACCGGCGCCAGCGGCGCGGCCAGCAGGTGCCGCGTCTGCAGACCGGGCCATTGGCCGTCGCCGAAACGGATCGCGCAGTCCAGTCCCTCGGCCGCGAGGTCGATGCGGTTGTTGTTCGTGAACAGCCGCAGCTCCACGAAGGGGTGGCGCGCCTGGAACTCGCGCAGGCGCGGCAGCAGCCAGCCCACCGCGAAGGTGCCCACCGCACCCACCGAGAGCACCTCGCGCTTGTGTGCGCCCTTGAAGCTCTCCAGCGTGGCCGAGACGCGCGCGAACGCGTCCACCAGCGTCGGCAGCAGGGCCATGCCCTCGTCGGTCAGCGCCAGGCCTCGCGGCACGCGGCGGAACAGCGGCTTGCCCAGGCGCTGTTCCAGGTTCTTCACATGCTGGCTCACTGCGGTCTGCGTGAGGTTGAGTTCCTGCGCGGCGCGCGTGAAGCTCAGGTGGCGCGCCGAGACCTCGAAGGCGCGCAAGGCATTGAGTGGCAGGTCCATCGCGTCGATCCCCAAGTTTTTCCGTGGTGTGCCCTTGATTATTCCCGTTTGATCGCGCAGACCGTCCTGCCTACGATGCGGGCCTGATTCACAAGGAAACCCCATGACCGACCGACGCACCTTCTGCCTGGCCTCCGGCGCCACCCTGCTGGGCCTTACCCACGGAAATACTTGGGCCGATACCGATGCCCTGCAGGAAGCCCTGCGCGACATCGAGGCCAAGGCCCGGGGCCGCCTCGGCGTGCACCTCATCGACACCGCCACCGGGCGCGAGCAGGGCTGGCGCATGGACGAGCGCTTTCTGATGCTCAGCTCGTTCAAGCTGCTGGCCAGCGCGCTGGTGCTGGACCGCGCCGACCGGGGCGAGGAGTCGCTGGAGCGGCGCATCCGCTACCGCCGGCAGGACCTCGTGTCCTGGTCGCCCGTGACCGAGCGCCATGTGGGCGGTGAGGGCCTGAGCCTGGCGCAGCTGTGCGAAGCCACCATCACCACCAGCGACAACACCGCCGCCAACCTCATCCTCGCCAGCTACGGTGGTCCGGGCGCGCTCACCGCCTACGCGCGTCGGCTGGGCGACCGCGTGACGAGGCTGGACCGCACCGAGCCCGAGCTGAACCGCCGCGCTGCCAACGGCGAACCGCTGGACACCACCACGCCGCGCGCCATGGCGCACACGCTGCGCGCGCTGCTGGTGGGCGATGCGCTGTCACCCGCCTCGCGCGCGCGGCTGTTGCAATGGCTGCAGGCCAACACCACCGGCGGCAAGCGCCTTCGGGCCGGGGTGCCGGCGGACTGGCGCATCGGTGAGAAGACCGGCACCGCCGGCGACGACGCCAACGACATCGGCATCGCCTTCCCGCCGCAGCGCGCGCCGGTGATCGTGACGGCTTACCTCGCCGAAAGCGTCACCGACGGCGCGACGCGGGAGGCGGCGTTGGCGAGTGTGGGTCGGTTGCTGGCCAAGCTCTGAGCGTCGGTCAGCCCGGCAGCGGGATCCACTCCCTGTTGTCCTCCGGTGGCAGCGGGATGCGGCCCGCCGCCCAGTCGGCCTTGGCCTGCTCGATGCGTTCCTTGCGCGAGGACACGAAGTTCCAGAAGATGTGGCGCTCGCCCAGCGGCTCGCCGCCGAGGATCATCAGCGTGCTCTTGGTGTGCGCGGTGATCACGGCGTCGGTGTCGTCGCCGAACACCAGCATCTGGCCGGTCACGTAGGTCTGGCCCTCGTACTCGACTTCACCGCGCGCCACGTACACCGCCTGCTCGCTGTAGCCGCCCGGCAGGGCCAGGCGCGCGCCGGGCTGCCATTCGGTGTGCAGGTAGAACAGCGGCGAGTGCGTGCGCACCGGGCTTTTCATGCCGTAGGCCTCGCCCGCGATCAGGCGCATCCAGACACCGCCCTCGTCGCGCACCGGCAGGTCGGCGGCGGGGTAGTGGGTGAAGGCCGGCTCGGTTTCTTCATCGGCCTCGGGCAGCGCCACCCACAGCTGCATCAGCTCCAGCCCGCCACCGGCGAAGGAGTCCGGGTGCTTGAAACGCTCGGAGTGCGAGATGCCGCGCCCCGCGGTCATCCAGTTCACGTCACCGGGGTTGATGAGCTGGTGCACGCCCAGGCTGTCCTGGTGCGAGACCTGGCCGCTGAGCAGGTAGCTCACGGTGGACAGGCCGATGTGCGGGTGTGGCCGAACGTCGGCGGCGCGCGTGTCCTCCGCCGGCAGCATCACCGGCCCGGCGTGGTCGACGAAGATCCATGGACCGACCATGCGGCGCTTCGCGTAGGGCAGCACGCGCCGCACTTTCAGGCCGTGGCCCAGGTCGGCCTCGCGGGCGGTGATCACCATTTCAAGCATCGTGGAACTCCTTGTGTTGGGGTCAGGCCGTGGCGCCGGCGATGCGGCCCATCTTGCCGCTCTGGAAGTCGGCGAAGGCCTGGTGGATCTCGGCCTCGCTGTTCATCACGAACGGACCATACCCCACGATGGGTTCGTCGATCGGCTCGCCGGCCAGCCAGAGCACGGTGGCGTCTTCCAGCACCTCGAACTTCACGTCCTGCCCGTCGCGGGAGTGCACGGCCATCTGCGCCGCCGTCACTTCCTTGCCATCGGCCAGGCGCAGCCGGCCGCGCAGCACGAAGGGCGCGGTGGTGTGGCCCTCGGCCGCCGGCAGCGTCACGGTGTGGCCGGCCTTGAGCCGCAGGTCCCAGACCTGCATGGGCGTGAAGGTGCGGGCCGGGCCTTTCGTGCCCAGCAGTTCGCCCGCGATCACGCGCGCCGTGCCGGCCCCATCGGGCAGGTCGATCTGCGGGATCTGGTCGCGCGTGATGCCCTGGTAACCCGGCGCGGCCATCTTGTCGCGCGCGGGCAGGTTCACCCAGAGCTGCACCATCTCGAACGGGCCGCCCTGTTTCGCGAAGTGCTCGCCGTGGTACTCCTCGTGCACGATGCCCGCTGCGGCCGTCATCCACTGCACCTCGCCGGGGCCGATGGTGCCGCCGCCGCCGCTGGAGTCGCTGTGCGAGACCTCGCCGTCGTAGACGATGGTCACGGTCTCGAAGCCACGGTGCGGGTGCTGGCCCACGCCCCGGCGTTTCGTGGTCGGCTCGAATTTCGTCGGGCCGCCGTAGTCCAGCAGCAGGAAGGGCGAGAAGCGCTCGGCCGCGCCGTTGTACGAAAAGATGCTGCGCACGGGAAAGCCGTCGCCGACCCAGTGGCCGCCGGCGCTGCGTTGGATGAAAGAAACGGTTTTCATGGGGGTGTTCTCCTGTATGAAGGAGCACTGTACCGGGCCGGCGTTCCCGTGATAAGTCGGTAAGATCGCAAATCATTTTTCAACCCAATGAACAATCAGGTTCCCGATCTCAACGACACGCTGGTGTTCGTGCGCGTGGCCCAGGCCGGCGGTTTCAGCGCCGCCGCGCGGCTCATGGGCATGCCCACGTCCACGCTGAGCGTGCGCGTGGCGCGGCTGGAACAGCGCCTGGGCGTCACGCTGCTGCAACGCACCACGCGCCGGCTGCGCCTGACCGAGGCCGGTCAGGCCTACCTGCACCAGGCCGCGCGCGGGCTCGACGAGATCCTGCAGGCCGAGGCGCAGCTCGACGCCGGCAAGCACGAGGCCCGGGGCCTGCTGCGCATCACGCTGCCGATCGACATGGGCGACGAGCAGCTGCTCGGCATCCTCAGCGGCTACCGGGCGCGCCACCCCGGCGTGGCGGTGGAGCTGGTGTTCTCCGATGCGCGGCTCGATCTGGTGGAGCAGGGGCTGGACCTGGCCTTGCGCGCGGGCGAGCTGGCCGACTCCAGCCTGGTGGCGCGCCGGATCGGCGAAGCGCGCTGGGCCCCCTTTGCGCACCCGGACTACCTGGCGCGCGCGCCCGCGCTGCGCACACCCAAGGACCTCACGCAGCACGCGGCCCTGTGTTTCAGCCCGCTCGGGCGGGAGAGCTGGACGCTGATGCGCGGCAAGGCCCGCGTGAACGTGCCGCTGCGCAGCGCCTTCGCCGCCAACGACATGCGCCCGATCCGCCGCCTCGCGCTCGACGCCCAGGGCGTGGCCCTGTTGCCGGACTACGTGTGCCGGCGCGAGGTGGACCACGGCGAGCTGGTGCCGCTGCTGCCGGGCTGGCACGCGCGCACCGACCCCATCCACCTCGTCTACCCGAGCCAGCGCTTCGTGCCGGCCAAGCTGCGCCATTTCATCGACGAGGTGGGGCCGCAGCTTGCGGCCCTGTTCGAGCGCTGAGCACGGCGCTAAGCTTCGGTCCCTTATGCGCATTGAAGACATCCGCCAGCGCCTGCGCGCGCTCGGTGCCAACCCCCGCCACGCGCAGCGCGTGCTGCGCCTGTGGTCCCAGGCCCTGCCGCAGGACGCGGGCCGGCGCCAGGTCGAGCATTTCCTGCCCGCCACGCTGGTGGCGGCCTTGCCCGCGCTGGCCGACGAACTCGCGGGCCTGGCGGTGCTGCGGTCCGAACACCCGGGCGAGGACGGCTCGGCGCGCCTGCTGGTGGCGCTGGCCGACGGCCAGACGGTGGAGAGCGTGCTGCTGCCGCGCGACGGCCTGTGCGTGTCCACCCAGGTGGGCTGTGCGGTGGGTTGCGTGTTCTGCATGACGGGCCAGGGCGGCCTGGTGCGCCAGGTCGGCAGCGCCGAGATCGTGGCGCAGGTGGCGCTGGCGCGCACGCGCCGCGTGGTGAAGAAGGTGGTGTTCATGGGCATGGGCGAGCCGGCGCACAACCTGGACAACGTGCTCGAAGCGATCGACCTGCTGGGCACCGTGGGCAACATCGGCCACAAGAACCTGGTGTTCTCCACCGTGGGCGACCCGCGCGTGTTCGAGGCCCTGCCGCAGGGCCGCGTGAAGCCTGCGCTGGCGCTCTCGCTGCACACCACCAAGGCCGATCTGCGCGAGCAGCTGCTGCCGCGCGCGCCGCGCCTGACGCCCGAGGCCCTGGTGGAGGCGGGCGAGCACTACGCGCGCGCCACCGGCTACCCCATTCAATACCAGTGGACGCTGCTCGAAGGCATCAACGACGGCGACGACGAGATCGAGGGCCTGGTGCGCCTGCTGCACGGCAAGTACGCCATCCTCAACATGATTCCCTACAACACGGTGGACGACCTGCCGTACCGGCGCCCGAGCTGGGAACAGGCGGCCGACATCGCGCGCCGCCTGCACCGGCGCGGCATCCTCACCAAGCTGCGGCAGTCGGCTGGGCAGGACGTGGAGGGCGGTTGCGGGCAGTTGCGCGCCCGCGCAGAGAAGCCCGCGCGGCGCACGATCCCCTTGCGTGTGCAGGGCGCCGCCAGCGCCTGAGGGCGATCAGCCCCGTCCGCCGGGGCGCTCGGTGAACACGACCTGCACGCCGTGCCCGCGGCGGGCGGTGGCGAAGCGGCGCAGCTGCCGGCACCAGGCCATGGCTTGCGCTCCGTCTTCGCCCCGGGGCCAGTAGGGTGGGCGGGTTTCGTCGTCGAACAGCATCGCGTGGCGCAGGCGCGCGAGGTTCTCCAGGGCATCGACGCGGCCGTCGCAGATGACGATCACCCCCACGCCCTCGGTCTGCACCGGTGGTTGGCCGGCTGGCCGCAGGTGGGTGCGCACGAAGTCGAACACCTCGCTGCGGTGCCGGGGCGGGATCAGCATCGCGGCCTGCTGCACCAGGTCGCTGGTGTGGAAGTCGCGAGCGCCGGTGGCGTCCGACGGGGCGCCGTGCAGCGCGCAGAACAGGCGCTCGCGGATGGGGGCGTGGTGCCCCACCAGGATGAAATGGCGCGTGAAGCGCGCGTCGTCGATGCCGGCGTCCCGGGCGCGGTGGCTGTTGAGCAGCTGCCAGACCAGCAGCGCCAGCAGCACCTGGAGCTGGTCCTGCCCGAGGGTCAGGTCCAGGCGGTGGACCGGTCGCTGCTGTTCCAGGGCGGCCCGGTCCAGCGCCTCGTGTGCGGTGACCGTGTCCAGGATCGCCTGGCGCTGTCGACCGTTGAAACACAGGCCGCCGCGCGGGACGATGCCCTGGGGGTCGAACCACCAGCGCAGCAGCGCCTCGGTGGTGGGGGTGAGGTGTTGTTGAGCAACGGCCTGCGCCATGGAGTCCCTCCGGATGGAAGTGGTTTCGGGTGAGTGAATCACTCAATAAGTGAATTAAGAATACAACACAAAGTTCATTTCGGGCGCGACCGAAAATTAGCGTTCGGTGCATGAATCAGAAGATCGAATTCGGCCAACGGCTGCACGACGGCATGAAGGCGGTGGGCCTGGAGCCCAAGCCCAGCGTGCTGCTCAATCTGTTCAACGCCCGCTACTGGGGCGTCTCGGTGTCGTTCCAGGCGGTGTCGCGCTGGTTGAACGGCCAGGCGATGCCCCGGCATGACAAGCTGGTCGTCCTGGCCGAGATCCTGCGCATGGAGCCCGAGCTGCTGCAGTACGGCCGGACCGTCCACCGCCGCGTGCAGGACCAGCGCCAGCGCTGGGAAGAAGCCCTGAGCTACCAGGAGCGCGAGATGTTCGACGCCTACCTGCAGCTGCCGGTGCCGCAGCGCAAGCTGGTGCGCGAGGTCATCGAGGCCCTCGTGCTGGTGCACGGCAAGCCCAAAAGCTGAGCGCGCGGCTCAGTGCAGCGTGAGCGGGTGTGAGGTGGTCTTGACCCGCACCACCGCCGCGCGCGCCTCGTAGGGGGCGGGGGCGGCGCCGCAGAGGCCGGCCGCGATGGCGCGGGCCTGCCGCGCGATCGGTTCGATGTAGCGGCTCGGTTGCCCGTTCACCGCGATGCAGTCGCCCAGGGCGTGGATGCGCGGATCGCTGGTGCGCAGCGTGGCGGCGTCGACCGCGATGCCGTTGTCCCAGGCCAGTCCCGCGCTGTGCGCCAGGCGGGGCGGGGTCTGCAGGCCGGCGGCGGCGATCACCTGGTCGGCCGCGAAGCGCTTGCCGCAGGCGGTGCTGAGCCGGTAGCGGCCGGCCACGCGCTCCAGTTGCGCCACCTGCACACCCCCCACGAAGCGGATGGCCAGGTCTTTCCAGGCCTCGAGCAGGGGGGTGCCCGCGTGTTCGGCGGGCCAGCGCGCCAGCGGCGCGGCCTGCACGTCGAGCAGGGTGATGCGGTGGCCGCCCAGCGCGAGGTCGTTGGCCAGTTCGCTGCCGATCAGGCCCGCACCGACGATGGCCACGTCCTGCGGTGAATCACCCAGCGCGGCACGCAGCCGCTGGTACGCGCCGAGATGGTTGATGCGCCAGCACAGGGCGGCGGGCAGCGCGGGCGGCAACGCGGCCTGGGCGCCGTGGGCCAGCACCAGCCGGTCGTAGCGCAGGTTGCCGCGCGTGGTGCGCAGCGTGCGCGTGTCGGGGCAGATGCGCACGGCCTGGGTGTGGGCCAGCAGGCGCACGTTCAGGCGCGCGGCCGCTGCGGGGCCGCTTTCCTTCGAGAGGGCGCCGGGCGCCAGGCCGCGCGCCAGGGCGATGGACAGCAGGGGCTTGTCGTACCGGTCGCCGGCACAGTCGCTCACCAGGGTGACGGGCAGGTCGGCGTCGAGCGCGCGCAGGGCCTCGGCCACCTGCCAGCCGGCGCGGCCCGCGCCCACGATCACCACGCCCGCCGCGCCGCGCGAGGCCACCGGTGCGCGGTGTGCGACCGCGGCGCGCAAGGCGTCCAGCGAGGGCGGGGTGTAGGGCCGGAAGTCGGCCTTGGTCACGCCGCACAGCGGGCATGCCCAGTCGTCGGGAATGTCGGCGTAGCGCGTGCCGGGCGGCAGGCCGCCGTCGGGGTCGCCGTCGGCCTCGTTGTAGAGGTAGCCACAGGCGTCGCAGATGTAGGACTGGTAGGGGGCGAGCGCGCTCATGAGGGCATCACCTCGGCGGACAGGCGCGCGATTTCCTTGCGCAGGTGCTTGATGGCCGGCGTGACGATGGCCACGAAGTGCGATTCGCGCACGCGGCGCTGCACGTCCGAGCTCATCAGGTAACCGCGCGCGCCCTGGTGCAACAGGGCCGACTGCGCGGCGCGCAGGCTGAGCTCGGCGCCGTGGGCGCGCGCGTCGAGCACGTCGATGAAGAAGGCCGCGCTGTCGTCGAACGGTGTGTCGGCCAGGCGCATGACGCGCGCGCTCAGCCCGTCCAGCTCGGCCTGCAGCGCGTCGGGCCGGTCTTCGAGGAACTGGTTCACGTGGCCGAGCTGGGCCTCCACCGCCCACATGCTGTCGATGGCGCCCTGCGCCACGCCGACCGCCATGCCGCACTGGAGCATGACGAAGGCGGCGCGGATGCGCGCGATGAAAGGTTTGGCCGGCTCGGCCATGCGCTCGTCGGCGCCGATGAACACGTCTTTGAGGCGCAAGGCGTAGGTGCCGGTGCCCTCCATGGCCGAGAAGCTGGGGCACTCGCGCAGCTCCACGCCGGGCGCATCGCAGCGCAGCAGGAACATCAGCTCGCGGCCGAGTGGCTCGCCCTGCGCGTCCACCACCGCCGCGAGCGCGCCGCAGGCGTGGCCGAGCCCGAGGTTGCTGACCCAGGGCAGGGTGCCGTTGACGAGGTGACCACCTTCCACCGGCGTGGCCTTGAGCAGCAGGCTTTCGATCTGCGCGTAGCTCTTCATCGGGTTGGACATGGCGGTGCCGCCCAGCGACAGGCCGCCGGCCAGTGCGCGCAGCGCCTCGCCGTTGAGGGCCGCGTTGCCGCTGGCTTGCATGTACAGGCCGCAGACCAGCTGGCACCACACCATGAAGCCGGTGGCGCCGCAGACGCGCGAGACCTCGGCCATGGCGCGGATCGCCAGGCCGTAGTCCGCACGGCCTGCGGGGGCGTCGAGGTGGGCGCTGAACGCCCCTGCCGCGCCCAGCTGCTGCAGCACCTCGCGCGGGTAGTGGCCTTCGCGGTCGATGGCCTCCACCACCGCGGCCAGCGGGCCCTGCGCCACGGCGCGCACCGCGGCCAGCAGCTCGTCGGCCGGTGTCTCGTGGGTCAGCTCGCGGGGCAGGTCGAGGGGGTTCATGCGTCCGCCAGATCGATGGTGAAGGGGATGGGGTTGCGCAGCGTGTTGGCCACGGGCGAATAGAAGTTGGCGTGCTGCACGATCTCGTCGAGCACCTCGCGCGGGGCGTCGCCCTCCACCAGCACCTTCACACGGATGGCCTGGAAGCCCATCTCGGGCGGCGTCTTCTCCAGCGCGCCACCCGCACCCCAGGCGGCGGGGTTGCCGATGTCGCCTTCGAGGAAGACCTCGAGCTTGCTGAGCTTCACGCCCTTCCAGGTCGCCACCGCGGTGATGCCCACGGCCAGGCAGCCGCCCAGGCCCGAGAGCACGATCTCGCCCGGGGCGGGCGCGGTGTCCTGCCCGAACAGGTGCAGCGGCTCGTCCACCACCACCGGCGCGTGCTGGCCCACGGTGGACAGCGAGCGGTACTGGCCCTCCATCACGGTGTGGACCTTGTTGGTGCCCCGGCTGGCCGGGTTGGCCTTGCCCTTGGCGGCGAAGGCGGCGAGGCCGGCGCTGTCGATCGGGCGCAGGTAGGCCTTCACGGTGCTGACGAGGGCGGTGGGGGCGAGGGTGGCGGTGGCGGACATGGGGTCTCCAGGGTTGAAAAAGCGGGGGTGTTTGAAATCAGGCGGCCAGCGCCAGGCTGGGTTTTCGGGTGGACTTGGCCACCGGCAGGCCGGTCTCGATCGGCAGGCTCTCGTCGCGCGACCACTCGTTCCACGAACCGAAGTACATGCGCACGTCGCTGAATCCGGCCTGCTTGAGGGCCAGGAAGGTGTTGGAGGCGCGCGCGCCCTTGAAGCAGTAGAGGTAGACGGTGTCGTCGGGCGCGATGCCGGCGCTGGCGCACTCGGCCCGCACCTCGTCGGGCGTCTTGAACACCGGGCCCTGGGCGGACGGCTTCATGAAGCGGTACCACTCGACCCATTTCGCGCCGGGCAGGCGGCCCTTGCGCGGCGCGAAGTCCTTGCCGTAGGGCGAGGAGCTGTCGCCGATCCACTCGTCCACGTCGCGCACGTCGAGCAGCACGGTGTCGGTGCCGAGCGCGGCCTGCACGTCGGCCTGGGTGAGCATCACGTCGTTGCCGAGCAGTTCGGGGAAGGTCGCGGGTGTCGGGGTGGCGGCCTCGGTGGAGACCGGCAGGCCGGCGGCTTTCCAGGCGCTGAAGCCGCCGTTGAGCACCTTGATCTTGGGGTAGCCCAGCCAGGTCAGCAGGTAGTAGCCGCGGCAGGACTGGCCGTAGCCGCTGTTCATCGCGTCTTCGTAGAACACGGCGGTCTCTTCGCCCGAGAGGCCGGCGGCGCCCAGCGCGGCGGCGAAGGTGGCCTTGAGGGCTTCCAGGCCTTCAGGGGTGGAGGTGGCTAGGTAGGTGAAGACCTCGCGCAGGTTCACCGCCCCGGGGATGTGGCCGGCGGCGAAGGCCTCGGCGTCGCGGGTGTCGATGACCACCACGGGTTCGGACGACTGCAGGGCCTGCAACTGGGCGGGGGCGATCAGGGTGGCGTCGATGCTCATGGAAACCTCACGAAAAAGGGGGCCGGCGGGATTGCCTGCCAACCCTTTTTGCAACCGCCGTGCCAGCGCCGTGAGCCTGCCTTGATTTCAGATCAAGTCTTTGTTTTCATTGGATTTTTTGTTGAAACGCGAGGCGCATCGAGGGCCTCGGCCCGGGGTTGCCGGCTTCAATGTGTCGACACTTTGTCGACACATTGCGCGACCCTTCAGCGCAGGCCGGCTTTGCGCAGCCGGTAGGCGAACTGGCGCAAGGTGAGCCCCAGGCTCTGCGCCGCGCGCGACTGGTTGCCCTGGTGCCGGGCCAGCGCCTCGCGCAGGGTCTGGGCGCTGTGCGACTGCGCGCTCTGGTAGTCGCGCACCAGGGGCTGGGCTTCGCCGACGGTGGCCGTCGCGCCCATCGTCTGGGGCATGAAGCGCTCCAGCGTGGCGGCCGTCACCAGGGTGTGGTCGGCCAGCAGCACCAGGCGCTCGATCAGGTTGCCCAGCTCGCGGATGTTGCCCGGCCAGTCGTGGGCCTCCAGCCGCGCCAGCGCGTCGGGCGCCAGGTTCACGTTGCGCTGGTGCGCCTGGTTGGCGCGGTTCACGAAGTGCAGGGCCAGCGCGCGCACGTCCTCACCGCGCTCGCGCAGGCTGGGCAGGCGGATCGGGATCACGTTGAGCCGGTAGTAGAGGTCCTGCCGGAAGCGCCCGGCCTGCACCTCCAGCGCGAGGTCGCGGTTGGTGGCGGCCACCAGGCGCACGTTCACCTTCAGCTCGCGCGTGCTGCCCAGGCGGGTCAGCGTGCCTTCCTGCAGGGTGCGCAACAGCTTGGACTGCATGGCCAGCGGCAGCTCGCCGATTTCGTCGAGGAAGATGGTGCCGCCATGGGCCTGCTCGAACCAGCCCGCGCGCGCCGTGTTCGCGCCGGTGAAGGCGCCTTTCTCGTAGCCGAACAGCTCGGACTCGAACAGCGTCTCGGGAATCGCCGAGCAGTTGACCTTGATGAAGGGCTGGTCGTGCCGGCCGCTGGCCAGGTGCACCGCGCGCGCGAACAGCTCCTTGCCGGTGCCCGACTCGCCCAGCAGCAGCACCGTGGCCTGCGATTGCGACACGCGTTCCAGTTCGCCCAGCGCCTGCAGCAGCGCCGGCGAGCGGCCGATCAGGCCGTAGCGGGCGCTCGCGCTGTCCAGCGCGCGGGCCAGGGCCGCGTTGCGCGCCAGCAGCTGGCGCGTCTGCTCGGCCACCAGCTGTTCGAGCCGCAGCAGCTGCCCGGCCAGCGTGGCCAGGATGCGCAGCACGGCCAGGTCGTCGTTGAGGTGGCGCTGGCGGCTGCGGATGCGGTGGCAGGCCAGCACGCCGATGGTGGCGCCGTTGACCTCGATCGGCAGCGCGATGAAGGCCACCGTCTGCGGCGGCAGGCGATCGCGCGGCACGGTGCGGAACAGGAACAGCGGCTCGGCGTCCACGTCCTGCACGATGGCGGGCAAGCCCGTGGCCAGCACGCGCCCGGTGATGCCTTCGCCCCAGCGGAACACGCCGCGCTGCACCTCCTCGGCCGTGAGGCCGTAGGCGTGGCGCACCGAGGCCGTGCGCGCCTCACCGGGGGCGGCCTCGCCCGCCAGCACCATGCGGCCCCGGTTCAGGCCCAGCAGCTCGCTCATCAGGTGCAGCATCTCGCGCAGCACGAAGGCCGGCGCCAGGCTGCGGCCCACCAGCTTCATCACCTCGCGCATGAGCAGCAGCTCCTGGGCATGCCAGTCGGTCGCGGGACTGTCGGGATCGGTGAGCGGGAGGACCATGCGGCGGGACAAGCAAGCATTGCGCCTGGATACCGCCAAGACCCGGCCGGCTTCAGCCGCTCATCGTCGGCGTCTCGACATGTCCCCGCCATCGTCCTCGTCGCGGTGTCGTTTTCTGCCCATCAGGCGATCTGCCTCCTGGCGTGGTGCACCCGTCCCCGCGCGGTCACCGATCACATCCGCCGTGCTCGAGATGTGTGGTTCGTCGCTGTGCCGCTCCAGGAGGCTCACCATCGCTGGCTGCCGCGTGGCTCTCGCCACATCCATCGCGGTGCGGCCCGCCCGATCCTCCAGGTCGATCGTGGCGCCCGCATCCAGCAGAAACTGAACCACATCCAGGCGCTTCGCCTGGATGGCGTGCATCAAGGGCGTGCGCCGCATGGCGTCTCTGGCGTTGATGTCGAGGTCGTTTCCGATGCGAGGGCTCAACAATTGCAACAGGGACATGACATCGTGCCCAGACCCATTGATGGCCCAGTAAAGGACATCCCGACCGTTCCTGTCGGCCGTGCAAACGGCACCGTGGGAGAGCAGAAACCCCACCATCTGCTCATCGCCTTCGTGGACGGCCATCAACAGCGGCGTCGTTTTTTCTTCGTCGGCCACATGGACGTGGGCACCGCGTTGCACCAACAGCCTGGCCATTTCAAGGTCGCCTTTCTGCAGCAGCATCAAGGGGGTATCCAGAAAATCGTTTCGTGCATTCACCCACTCCGCCGCCCGCTTGTTCTGCAGCAGAAGGTTCACCATTTCATGGTTTTGTCGGCTCACCGCCAGGTGCAGCGCGGTATCGTTGTGGCGACTCACCGGGGTTATCAGGTCAAAGCCCTGTTCAGCCAGTGCTTCGAGCACGTCGACATACCCGAACCAGGTGGCCACTTGCAGCGCACTCGAGCGGATCGCCTCCAACGCGTCGGCGGGCAGATCGGGTTCCAAGGCGCGGTCCGCGATCCGCCGTGGATCGACGCCATGCGCCATGAGGAGTTCGATGGCTTTCTCGTTCCGCTCACCCGCCGCGATTGCCAGCACACTGTGGCCCTGCTCCTCCCCCAGCCTGGCGTTGGCGCCGTTGCGCAGAAGAAGCCTCATCATGTCCGTGCCGTGTGGCGCCGCCAGGGCGTGGCGCAGGGGTGTCCATCCCCCTCCCAGCAACCGGTTGGGATTGGCCCCCCGCTTGATCAGCCACTGCACTTTGTTCCGGTGCCCCTTGAGGATCGCATCGCCGAGCGCCGTTTCCCTGCTGCCGGGTGGGCATTCCTGGTCGATGTCGGCCCCCGCCTCCACCAGCACGCGCATGAGTGCGTTCAAGTTGTTCTCGAACGCGTACCGAAAGGCACTTTTGCCCTCATGGCTGCGCTGGTCGATCTGCCCGCTGCGCAGTGCCAGCGCCTTCACACAGCGGTCATTGCCGGCTCGCACCGCATGCATCAGCGCGGTGTGCCCAGCGCCGTCCACGGCGTCGACCTCGGCGCCTCGCTCCAGCAGCAGCTCCACCAGGGAAGGCTGGCTCAGCGCGGCGGCCATCAGCGGTGTCGCGTTGTGCACGTCGCCCATCTCCAGGCGCTGATGGATGTCGGCGCCGCGATCCAGGAGCGTGGTCACGATGGCGGAAGAGGCGCCCACAATGGCCAAATGCAGGACGCTCTGGCCATCGACGCGAAGATTCGGGTCGGCCCCGCGGTTCAGCAAGCGCTCGACCACCGCCAGGTGGCCATGGTGCACGGCGGAGAACAGCGCCGTGCCCATGACGTTTCCGACATCGATGCCGCGTTGCAAAGCCATGTCCAGCAGCCGGTCGATCTCCTGCAAATTGCCTTGCGCCACGGCGGTGAGAAGGAGCGCGCGGGGGTCGAGGTGGGGATGAGGCCGCGCAATGGGAAGATCTGGGTCGATGTGATCCATGGGTTCAGTGGGGAAGGTGGAGGGGGAAGCCGCCTCGTTCAGGCGCTGCGCATGCCCTTGCGCTCACGCACACGTCTGTGCGGTCGCCAGGGCGCACCCACCAGAGTGCCCAGGACACCGCGACAAGTTCGCTCGACGCCCGCTCGGCCCTGGCCGCGCTAAAATCCGGCCTTCTCAAGGAGCGTTGCAGCGCCGGCGGGTTTTTCAGCCCCCACCGTGCGTCAGGCTTGAGTGGGCGCGAACAGGCCCAAACGGCGCTCACCGGTCTGTTGTTTGCAAACTGCCTTGGTGAGCCTCATGTCTTCCGAATCCGCTTCTCCGTCCCCCTCTTCCCTCGTGCCGCCGATGCTGCTCTCCGGCCTGGAGCCGCTGCGCGTCGAGCCGGGCAGCCTGTTCGTCAACGTCGGCGAGCGCACCAACGTCACCGGCTCCAAGGCCTTCGCCCGCATGATCCTGGAAGGCCGCTTCGAGGATGCGCTGGCCGTGGCGCGCCAGCAGGTCGAGAACGGCGCCCAGATCATCGACGTCAACATGGACGAGGCCATGCTCGACAGCAAGGCCGCCATGGTGCGCTTCCTCAACCTGATCGCCGGCGAGCCCGACATCGCGCGCGTGCCGGTGATGGTGGACTCTTCCAAGTGGGAGGTGATCGAGGCAGGCCTGCGCTGCGTGCAGGGCAAGGGCGTGGTCAACTCCATCTCCATGAAGGAAGGTCTGGACGAATTCAAGCGCCAGGCGCGCCTCGTCAAGCGCTACGGCGCGGCCGCCGTGGTGATGGCCTTCGACGAGAAGGGCCAGGCCGACACCTACGAACGCAAGGTCGAGATCTGCGAGCGCGCCTACCGCGTGCTGGTCGATGAAGTGGGTTTCCCGCCCGAAGACATCATCTTCGACCCCAACATCTTCGCGATCGCCACCGGCATCGAGGAACACAACAACTACGCGGTGGACTTCATCAACGCCACGCGCTGGATCAAGCAGAACCTGCCGGGCGCCAAGATCAGTGGCGGCGTGTCCAACGTGTCCTTCAGCTTCCGCGGCAACGACCCGGTGCGCGAGGCCATCCACACCGTGTTCCTGTATCACGCGATCAAGGCGGGCATGGACATGGGCATCGTCAACGCCGGCATGGTGGGCGTGTACGACGAGCTGGAGCCCGAGCTGCGCGAGCGCGTGGAAGACGTGGTGCTCAACCGCCGGCCCGACGCGGGCGAACGCCTGGTGGAAGTGGCCGAAAGTGCCAAGGGCTCGGCCAAGGACGACAGCAAGAAGAACGAATGGCGTGCGCTGCCGATCCGCGAGCGCCTGTCGCACGCGCTGGTGCGCGGCATCAACGACTTCATCACCGAAGACACCGAAGAGATGTGGCGCGAGATCGAGGCCGGCGGTGGCCGCCCGCTGCACGTGATCGAAGGCCCGCTGATGGACGGCATGAACGTGGTCGGCGACCTGTTCGGCCAGGGCAAGATGTTCCTGCCGCAGGTGGTCAAGAGCGCGCGCGTGATGAAGCAGGCCGTGGCGCACCTGC
>Ga0247823_10001969_pt1 | contig 16977 bp, 3 predicted proteins | sample 13C_PalmiticAcid_2_FD_192426 | JGI IMG/M metagenome (GOLD analysis project Ga0247823, IMG submission 192426) | Soil microbial communities from agricultural site in Penn Yan, New York, United States - 13C_PalmiticAcid_Day30 | ecosystem: Environmental > Terrestrial > Soil > Agricultural land...
ACCTGGCAGGGCGCGGCGAACGCGAACGGCAGCGGGCTCGGCAGCTTCACCTTTCAGGTTCGCGACAATGGCGGGACCGCGAACGGCGGGCAGGATACCGACCAATCGCCGAACACGATCAGCTTCAACGTCACCCCGGTCAACGACGCGCCCTCCGGCACCGATGCCGTGCTGACGGCGACCGAGGATGTGCCTTACGTTTTCTCCGCCGCCAATTTCGGGTTCAGCGACGCGATCGACAATAATGTGTTCGCGGGGGTTGTGGTCACGACACTGCCGGCCAACGGCACGATGCTGCTGAACGGCGCGTCGGTGACCGCCGGGACCTTCGTCACCGCGGCGCAGCTCGCGGCGGGGCAGCTGACCTGGCAGGCGGCGGCGAATGCGAACGGCAGCGGGCTCGGCAGCTTCACCTTTCAGGTTCGCGACAATGGCGGGACCGCGAATGGCGGGGTCGATACCGACCAGGGCCCGAACACGATCAGCTTCACCGTCGCGCCGGTCAACGATCCGCCGGTGCTCGACCTCGACGGCGCAACCGCGGGCAATAATTATTCGACCAGCTATGTAGAAGATGGCGCGCCGGTCGCGATCGCGGCGGCGACCGCCAGCGTGACCGATATCGACAGCGCCACGATGCAGTCGGCGGCCTTCGTGATCGCGAACGGTTCGGCCGGCGATGTTCTGTCGGTGGCGGGCGCGCTGCCGGCGGGCATCACCGCGAGCTACAATCCGGCGACCTATACACTGACGCTGACCGGTGTCGCGTCGTCCGCCAACTATGCGACCGCGATCGGGCAGATCCGCTACGCGACCACATCCGACACGCCGGTGACGACCGCGCGGACGATCAACGGCACCGTCACCGACGCCTCGGGCCTCGCGTCGGCGATCGCCATGACGACGGTCAATGTCGCCGCCGCTAACGATCCGATCGTCAATACCAGCCGCAACTATGTCGTCGCCGAAGACGGCGCGTTGACGCTGTCCGGCTTGTCGGTCAGCGACCCCGACGCGGGAAGCGGTGCGATTTCGGTGACCTTGTCAGTTCCCGCCGGAACGGGGACGATCAGCGCGAGCACGGGCGGCAACGTGTCCGTCACCGGGTCTGGGACGAACAGCATCGTGCTGAACGGCACGCTCATCGACATCAACGCCTATCTCTCCAACGCTGCGACCCAGCCGGTCTTCCGGCAGGCCGTTGGCGACTTCAACGGCACGGTTCAGCTGACCATGGTGTCGAACGACAACGGCAACACCGGAACGGGCGGGGCAAGCAGCGACAGCGACACTACGACGATCACCATCACTGCGGTCGCCGACATCGCCACCGACAGCGCGAGCACCAATGAGGACACGGCGGTAACGATTTCGCCGCTCGCCAACGACAGTTTCGAAAATACCGGCGCGCAGATCACCGCGGTCGCGGGGCTCGCCATCGTGCCGGGCGGGTCGGTTGCGGTGCCGAACGGCTCGGTAACGCTGAATGCGTCGAACCAGCTGGTGTTTACGCCCGCCGCCAATTTCAACGGCACCTCGACGTTCAGCTATACCGTGACCTCGGGCGGCGCCACCGAAACCGCGAATGTCACCGTCACGGTCAACGCGGTCAATGACGCGCCGACGCTGACCGTCCCGGCAAATGTCGCGACGAGCGAAGACACGTCGGTGGCCCTGACGGGAATCACATTCGGCGACATCGACGCGGGCAGCGGCGCGGTACGGGTAACGCTTAGCGTTCCTGCCGGCGTCCTCGTCTGGACGTCGGTTGCGGGTATCGGCGTCAGCGGAAGCGGCACGGGAACCGTGACGCTCACGGGCTCGATTTCGGCGATAAATGCGGCGATCGCGGGGGCCGCGCTGACCTATACGCCCGCCGCGAACGCCAATGGCACGTTGACGCTGACGACGACGGTCAACGACCAGGGCAACAGCGGCATCGACCCGGGAACATCGGGCGATGCGGGCAGCGAGGAAGCGTCGGCGACGACGCTGATCTCGATCGCGGCGGTCAACGACGCGCCGGTCGCGGCCGATGACAGCTTCGCGACCACCGAAAACGCCGCGGTGACCTTCAACGTGCTCGGCAACGACAGCGACATCGATTCGCCGGCGCTGACCGTCACGCAGATCAACGGCACCGCGATTGCGGCAGGCGGCAGCGTCGCGGTTACGGGCGGGAGCGTTCGCCTCAACGCCGATGGGACGCTCACCTTAACACCGACGACCGGGTTTAGCGGCGCGCCCTCCTTCACCTATACGATTTCCGATGGTGCGCTGACCTCGACCGCGACCGTCTTTGGCGTCGTCGGTGCGATCAACCATGCGCCGAGCGGCACCGACGCGGTCCTGACGCTGACCGAAGATTCGACGCATGTCTTCACCGCTGCCAATTTCGGTTTCAGCGATACGCTCGACGGCAATGGCTTTACCGGTGTCGTGATCGCGACGCTTCCTGCCAATGGCACGATGTTGCTGAACGGCGCCGCGGTCACGGCGGGCAGCTTCGTCACCGTGGCGCAGCTTGCGGCGGGGCAGCTGACCTTCTCGCCCGCCGCCAACGCGAATGGCAGCGGTCTCGGCAGCTTCACCTTCCAGGTCCGCGACAATGGCGGCACCGCGAATGGCGGGGTCGATACCGACCAGAGCCCGAACAACATCAGTTTCAACGTCGCCGCAGTGAACGACGCGCCGGCGGGCGCCGATGCGGTGTTGGGCGCGGCCGAAGACACGCCTTATATCTTCACGGCCGGCAATTTCGGCTTCAGCGACCCCGAGGACGGGAACGGCTTCGCCGGGGTGGTGATTTCGACCTTGCCCGCGAACGGGACGCTGACGCTGAACGGTGCCACGGTCACTGCGGGCAGCTTCGTAACGGCTGCGCAGATCGCAGCCGGCCAACTCGTTTGGAACCCCGCCGCCAACGCGAACGGCAGTGGTCTGGGCAGCTTCACCTTCCAGGTCCGCGACGATGGCGGCACCGCGAATGGCGGGGTCGATACCGACCAGAGCCCGAACAACATCAGTTTTAACGTCGCCGCGGTGAACGACGCGCCGGTGGCGGTCGACGACAGCTTTACCGCCGCCGAAGACACGCCAGCGACGATCGACGTGCGCGCCAACGACAGCGACATCGACGCGGGCGCGGTGCTGACCGTCACGGCGGTCAACGGCTCGGCGATCACCGCGGGCGGGCCCGGCGTTGCGGTCACGGGCGGAACGGTCACGCTCGACGGTGCCGGGCGCCTCGTCTTCACGCCGACCGTAAATTATAACGGTCCGACCTCGTTCAACTATACGGTGCGCGACGAAAATGGCGCGACCGCGACGGCCAATGTGACCGGCACCATCACGCCCGTCGCCGATCCGGTGGTCAACACCGTCCCTGCCTCGGCGACCGGCGCCGAAGACACTGCGATCCTGTTCAGCGCGGCCAATGGGCAAATCGTCGCGGTCACCGATCCAGACAATGGCGTCCTGACGGTCACGCTGACCGGGACCCGCGGCCTGTTGTCGCTGTCGACCGTCGCGGGCCTGACCTTTACGGGCGGCGACGGCGCCTCCGACGCGACGATGACGTTCAGCGGATCGACCGCCGCGATCAACGCCGCGCTCGACGGCCTGCGCTTCCAGCCCGATGCCGATTACAACGGCCCGGCCGAGATCAGGATGACGACCAGCCGCGCGCCCGACGGGGCGAGCGACATCGACGTCATCGCGCTGACGATCACCCCCGTCGCCGACATCGTTGCCGACACGGTGACGACGCCCGAGGATACGCCGATCAGTTTCAACGTGCTGACGGGATCGAACGGCGCGTCGGCGGACAATTTCGAGGATACGGGCCGCACGGTCACTGCGGTGACCCAGCCTCCGGCGGGGCAGGGCAGCGTGACCTTCGCCGCCAATGGTGCGATCGTCTACACGCCCGCGCCCGATTTCAACGGCACCACCAGCTTCACCTACACCGTCACCGCGGGCGGGGTGACCGAGACCGCGACAGTAACGGTCAATGTAACCGCGGTGAACGACGCGCCGACGCTCGACCTCGACGGCGGCGCGGACGGGACCGGCTATGCAGCGACCTATACCGAAAATGGCCCGGGTGTCGCGATCATCGCGGCCGACGGTGTGGTCGCCGACATCGACAGCGCGTCGCTGACCGGCGCGACGGTGATTATCGCCAACGGATCGACGGGCGATATGCTGTCGATCGCGGGAAGCCTGCCGCCGGGGATCACCGCCAGCTATGACCCGGCTAGTTTTACCCTGACGCTGTCGGGCGCGGCGTCCTCGGCGGCGTACAAGGCGGCGCTCGACGCCGTACGCTACGCCTCGACCTCGGACAATCCGTCGACGGCGCCGCGCGCGATCGACGTCACCGTCAGCGACGGTGCGCTCACTTCGGCGCCTGCGCGGGCAACGATTTCGGTGGTCCCGGTCAACGACGCGCCCGCGGGCGCCGATGCGGTGCTGAGCGCGACCGAAGATACACCCTATGTCTTCACGGCGGGTAATTTCGGTTTCAGCGATGCGGCGGAGGGGAACGGCTTTGCGGGCGTCGTGATCTCGACACTGCCCGTCAACAGTACGTTGACGCTGAACGGCGTGGCCGTTGGTGCGAATGATTTCGTCACCGCGGCGCAGATCGCGGCCGGCCAGCTGGTCTGGACGCCGGCGACCAACGCCAACGGCAGCGGGCTCGGCAGCTTCACTTTCCAGGTCCGCGACGACGGCGGGACGGCGAACGGCGGGGTCGATACAGACCAAAGCCCCAACATGATCAGCTTCACCGTCGCCAACATCAATGACCCCCCCGTTTCGAGTGATGCGGCGGCAACGATTGCCGAGGACAATGTGCTGACCGGGACGCTGCCGGGCTACACCGACGCCGACGGCGATATCTCGACCTACCGCGCCGGTACGACCACCGCAGCCCATGGGACGGTTACGATCAATCCCGACGGCAGCTACAGCTATACGCCGGCGCCCGATTTCAACGGCACCGACATCTTCTCCTTCATCGTCGACGACGGCAATGGCGGGACGGTCGAACAATATGTCACCGTCACCGTGACGCCCGTCAACGACGCGCCGGTCGTGACGAGCCCGATCCCCGACCGGACGCGACCCGACGGCGCCGCCGTCAGTTTCGACACATCGACCTATTTCGCCGATACCGCCGACGGCGATCCGCTCAGCTTTAGCGTATCGGGTCTACCCGCGGGGCTGACGATGGACGCGAACGGCCTGATCAGTGGCACGATCGACCGTGCGGCCAGTCAGGGCGGCGCCGGCGGCGTTTACACCGTCACCGTGACCGCGAGCGACGGCAAGGGCGGCGCGGTCAGCGACAGTTTCACCTTTACTGTCACCAATCCGGCCCCCGTCGCGGTGAACGACGCGGTCACGACGGCCGAAGACACGTCGGTTACGCTCAACCTGCTCGACGGGAGCGCGAGCGGGGGCACCCCGGACAGCGATCCCGACGGCGATCCGCTAACGATTATCGCGGCGAGCGCGGGCAACGGCAGCGTCACGATCGGCGCTGGCGGCGCGATCACCTATACGCCGAATGCCGATTTCAACGGCACCGACACGATCGTCTACACGATTTCCGACGGCAATGGCGGGACCGCGCAGGCAGTAGTCAGCGTCACGGTGATACCGGTCAACGATGCCCCGGCAACGACGCCGATCCCCGACAGGCTGCGCAACGACGGCGACAGCGTTTCGTTCAATGCGGGAAGCTTCTTCAACGACGTCGACGGCGATCCGCTGACCTATACGGCGACGGGATTGCCGCCGGGGCTATCCATCAATCCTGCGACAGGGGTGATCTCGGGGACGATCGTTCCGGGCGCGTCGGGGCCGACCGGGACGACTGTCTATACGATCACCGTGACCGCCGACGACGGCAAGGGTGGCCAGTCGTCGATCACCTATCGCAACACGGTCGTAAACATCGCGCCCAACGCCAACGACGACAGCGCGACCACCGACGAGGATACGCCGGTCGACATTGCAGTTCTGGCGAACGACAGCGATCCCGACGGCGATACCAATTTCATCGTGCGCGTGAACAATCAGGTGCTGACGGTCGGTGGGCCCGCGGTCGATACTGCGAACGGCAACGTCCGGCTCGTCGATGTCGGCGGTGTGACGGTCCTGCGTTTCACTCCCGATGCAGACTATAATGGTACCGAATCTTTCACCTACACGATCGACGATGGCAACAGCGGCATCAACACGGCGGTGGTCACGGTCACCGTCAATCCCATCAACGACACGCCGAATGCATCGCCCGTCATTCCGGATCGTGTCCGTGCCGACGGTCAGACCTTTACTTATGATATGGGCGATTTTTTCAACGACCCCGACGGCGATACGCTGAACTATGTCATCACGGGCCTGCCGCTCGGGTTGAGCTACAACCCGGCGACGGGCGTCATTTCCGGGACGATTGACCGGAATGCAAGCGAGGGCGGGCCGGCGGGTGACGGAGTCTATGCCGTTACCGTCACCGCCTATGACCGCGCGGGCGCGACGGGGCTTTCACAGACACGCAGCTTCGCGCTGAGCACGACCAACCCCGGCCCGTCGGCGAACAATGATACGGCGACCGTCGCGGAGGATGGCAGCGTCACCTTCGATCCGGTTACCGGTGCGGGGACGACGAGCGGCGCGACGGGGGCAGATATCGATCCTGACGGCGATCCTCTGATAATCACCGCCGCGGCGGCTGGAAACGGCGTGGTCGTCATCAACGCCGACGGAACGCTGTCCTACACGCCCAACGCCGACTTCAACGGCACCGACACGATCCATTATACGGTCGACGACGGCAATGGCGGGACTTCGAGTGCGACGGTAACGGTGACCGTCACGGCGGCGAACGATGCACCCACCGTGACGTCGATCCCGGCCATTTTGACCTCCGACGATGCGGTCGTCGATTTCGACGCGGGAAGCTATTTCGACGATATCGATACCGGCACCGATCTGACCTTCTCGTTCACCGGCCCGTTGCCGCCGGGACTGAGCTTTGATCCGGCGACCGGCAAGATCACCGGCACGCTGACCAACGATGCGTCGATGAACACGCCCTATGTCATGACGATCACCGCCGACGACGGCAATGGTGGCACGGTTTCGACGACGCTGACCTGGAATATCCAGAATCTGCCGCCGCACGCCTTTTCCGATACGCTGCGGCTATCCGAAGATGCCGGGCTGACGAGCGGCAGCAATGTGCTCGATAATGATGTCGACCCCGACAATGACGGGAAAATCGTCTCGGCGATCAACGGCGACCCGGCGAGCGTCGGCCAGCCGGTAACAGGGTCGGCGGGCGGCACCTTCGTCGTCAACACCGACGGGACCTATACTTTCGATCCCGGCGCCGCTTTCGACGATTTGCAGGTCGGTGAATCGCGCACGACGGTGATCACCTATCTGCTCGACGACACCGACGGCGGCTTCGATACGGGTTTCATCACCGTGACCGTTGACGGCACGAACGATGCGCCTGTCGCTGCGGCTATTCCCAACTATGCAGCCGCCGACAGCCAGTCGATCACCGCGAATCCGATCGATGTGTCCGGATTCTTCAGCGATGCCGAGGGTGATACGCTGACGTTTTCGGCAACCGGCCTGCCGTCGGGGCTCAGTATGGATGCGGCGGGCCACATCACGGGCACAATCGCCGCCAACGCCTCGGTCAGCGGCCCCTATACAGTCGTGGTGACGGTCAACGACGGCCGGACGACAACGCAGCAAAGCTTCCGGTTCGACGTGGCCAATCCCGCGCCCACGGCGGTGAACGACAACGCTTCGACGGTCGAAGATCAGGCGATCGATATCAATGTTCTCGTCAACGATACCGATCCCGATGGCGACACGCTGAGGATCGATCCCGCCTTCCCGCCACAGGCGGGGAACGGCACCGTAACGGTCAACGCCGACGGCACGCTGCATTATGTGCCCAATCCCGATTACAACGGCATCGATACGATCATCTATCGCGTCAGCGACGGGCAGGGCGGCTTCAGCACCGGGGTGGTCAATGTCGGCGTGGGGAGCGTCAACGACGTGCCGGTGGGCACGGCGATCCCGGATACCGAACGCAACGACGGCGCATCGGTTTCGATCAATGTCTCGGGATATTTCTCCGACGTCGACGGCGACACGCTGAGCTACACCATTACCGGACTGCCTGCCGGCTTGACCATTGATCCCGTGACCGGCGTGATTTCAGGGACGATCGCGCCGGGGGCGTCGGGACCGTCCGGCCGCGCCGACTATAATGTCGAGGTGACCGCGAACGACGGAAACGGCGGGACGACCAGTGTCACTTTCATCCTGACGGCGATCAACATCGCGCCGGTGGCGAATGCGGATGCCGCAGTGACGAACGAAGATGCGCCCGTCGACATCGCGGTTCTCGCCAACGACACCGACGCCGACGGCGATCCGGTCGCGGTGATCCGCGTCAACAATGTCACGCTGGTGCCCGGCGTTCCGGTGACCGTCACCGACGGCACGGTCACGCTCGTCGACGTCGGCGGTGTGATGATGCTCCGCTTCACGCCCCGGCCCGATTTCAATGGCGCGACGACGTTCAGCTACAGCATCGGCGATGGCAACAGCGGGTTCGACGATGCGGTCGTCAGCATCAATGTCGCCGCGGTCAACGATAATCCGGTCGCGACGAGCCAGATCCCCGACCGGTCGCGCCCCGACAGCGCAAGCGTCAGTTTCGATATTGCGTCCTATTTCGGCGACGTCGACGGCGACGACCTCGATTATGTCGTTACGGGTTTGCCGCCGGGGCTGATCTACGATCCTGAAACCGGCGTGATCAGCGGTACGATCGCCTCGAACGCGAGCCAGGGCGGCGTCGGCGGAGTCTATACCGTCAACGTCGTTGCGCGCGATCCGTTCGGCGCCCAGATCGCGCAGAGTTTCGATTTCACCGTCACCAATCCGCCGCCGGTCGCGGCGAACGACAGCGTCACCGTCGCCGAGGACGGGAGCGTGACGTTCAACCCGATCACCGGGGCGGGAACAGGAAGCGGCCTCGCGGGCGCCGATGTCGACCCCGACGGCGATATGCTGAGCGTGATCACCGTCGCGGGCGGCCAGCCGATCGCCCCCGGCTCGCCGGTCAGCCTGCCGTCGGGGCTGTTGTCGATGAATGTCGACGGCAGTCTGACCTTCACGCCGGCCGCCGATTTCAACGGACAGGTCACCATCACCTACACGGTTTCCGACGGCAACGGCGGGACCGCGCAGGCCGTCATCACGATCGACGTGACGCCGGTCAACGATCCGCCGACGGTCGATCTGAATGGTGCGGGCGCGGGGGTCGACAATGCCACCGGTTTTGTCGAAGGCGACGCACCCGTCCTGATCGTCACCGCCGATGGCGCGGCATTCGATGTCGAGGATGCGATCGTCAGCCTCGATATCGCGCTGGCGGGCTTCGTCGATGCGGGGCAGGAGGTCATTCACCTCAACGGCCGGATCGATTTCGTGGCGGGCACGCCATCGTCGGGTACCATCGATTTCGGCGCGACGAGCTTCCGCTACAGCTACGATGGTGCGGGCGCGCTGCATGTCGAAAACGCGTCGGGACCCGGCGTCCCGATGGCGCGCGACGCCGTCACCGCATTGATCCGTGCGCTGCAATATGAAAATCGCAGCGATGATCCGACCGCGGGCGACCGGAGCCTGACCTTCACCGTCACCGATGCGCAGGGTGCCACATCGGCTGCCGCGGTCGCGACCGTTGCGGTGACGCCGGTCAACGACGCGCCGACCTCGACCCCGATTGCCGATCGCGCAGGGAACGACGCCGATCCGGTCACGCTCGATGTGTCGGGCAATTTTGCTGATATCGACGGCACGCTGAGCTTTGCCGCGACGGGCCTGCCGCCGGGGCTGACGATCGATCCCGTGACAGGTGTGATCTCGGGCACGCTCGACCGGTCCGCCAGTGTCGGAGGCCCCTACAATGTTGTCGTTACCGCGACCGACGACGGCGGCGCATCCACACAGCAGGCCTTCGTCTGGACGGTGGCAAATCCGGCGCCGACGGCGGTCGATGACGTCCTGACGGTCGGCCAGGACGACCTCGGCAGCGGCGATGTGACGCCCGGCACCGTCGGACAGGACAGCGACCCCGATGGCGACCCGCTGACCGTCAGCGCGGTCAATGGCGTCGCCGCCAATGTCGGGGCGGCGGTGGCGGGCTCCGCCGGCGGCAGTTTCACGATCGCTGCAGGCGGCAGCTATGGTTTCGATCCGGGCGGTGCGTTCGACGATCTGGGTGCGGGGCAAACGCGTACGACGTCGGCAACCTATACGATCAGCGACGGGCAGGGCGGGACGAGCACCGCGACGGTGACGGTCACCGTGACCGGCGCCAATGACGCTCCCGTCGCGGGTACGCTGCCGGCGCGGACGGCCAGCGATGGCGAGGCGATCCGGATCGATACCGCGACCGCATTCAGCGATGTCGACAATGGCGACGCGCCGCAATTTAGCGCGACGGGCCTGCCGCCGGGCCTGTCGATCGATCCGGTGACCGGAGAGATACTCGGGACGCTGACCAGCGACGCCAGCCGCACGGGCCCCTATTCCATCGTCGTGACGGCGACCGACGCGGGCGGACTGACGGCGTCGGCCAGCTTTGTTCTTTCGGTCGTCAACCTCCCGCCGGTTGCCGTCGACGACAGTGCTTCGACGGCCGAGGACACCGCGCTAGCGGGTTCGGTCGCGACGAACGACCATGACACGGGTCCCGATGGCGATCCGCTGAGCTATAGTGTGGTGGGCGCCCCCGCGCACGGCACGCTGACGCTCTTTCCTGACGGGCGCTATACTTATATCCCCGACGCCGATTTCAACGGGACCGATAGCTTCACCTACCGCGTCGACGACGGCAATGGCGGTACCGCAGACGCGGTCGTCACGCTGACCGTGACGCCTGTGAATGACGCCCCCGTCGCGGCGAACGACAATTTCATGACCGACGAGGACACGCCCGTCACATTTGATGTGCGAACCAACGATCTGGACGTCGACGGCCCGGCGTTGACCGTCACGGAGATCGACGGGAACGCAATTGCTGTGAATCAAAGCGTCGCGGTGATCGGCGGCAGCGTGACGCTCAACCCCGACGGCACGCTGACCTTCACGCCGAATGCCGACTATAATGGTTCGCCGCAGTTCACCTATACCGTGTCGGACGGAAACTTCTCGGACACCGCGACCGTGTCGGGCACCGTGACACCGGTCAACGACGGGCCCCAGGCCAGTGCGCCGCCCATCGTGACGAACGAGGATGTTCCCGCGGTCGGGCAAGTGACATCGACCGATGTCGATGGCGACACGCTCAGCTACGCGCTGACCGAAGCGCCGACGCATGGCACGCTGACGATCAACCCGGACGGCAGCTATAATTATGTCCCCGACCCGGACTTCAACGGAGACGACAGCTTCGTCGTGCTGGTCAGCGATGGCAATGGTCGCTCGGTACTGGTGACGATCCCGGTTCAGGTACTCCCGGTGAACGATGCGCCCGTGGCATCGGCACCCCCTGTTTCAACCAACGAAGATACGCCCGTGGCCGGCCGGATCACGGCATCGGACGTCGACGGCGATCCGCTGACCTATGCCATCGTGACGCCGCCGGCGAATGGCACGGTCACGGTCAATGCCGATGGCAGCTATACCTATACGCCGGGCCCGGATTTCAATGGCAACGACAGTTTCACCGTGTTGGTCAGCGATGGCAATGGCGGTACCGTGCCGGTTACGATCCCAGTGGTTGTCAGACCGGTGAACGACGCCCCGGTGGCGTCGGCGCTACCCCCAACCACCGACAAGGACACGCGGGTTAACGGGCAAGTCGTGGCATCGGACGTCGACGGCGATCCCCTGACTTTCACGGTGACGACGCCGCCGGCCAACGGCAGCGTCACACTAAATGCGCACGGCAGCTATACCTATACGCCCGTGCTCGGGTTCGTGGGTTCGGACAGCTTCACGGTGCTGGTCAGCGACGGCAACGGCGGCACGGTGTCGGTAACAATCCCGGTGACGATCCTGCCGGTAACCGATCTCGACGTGAACGCGTTGCTCGCCTCCCGCGACCCTTTCGGCCGGGATGTCGATCGCATCGACGCGCTGCCGCCGGCCGACCAGGCGGACTTCGACACGCGGCTCGTCATTCTCGATGCAGTTAATGGCATGCGATCGCTAAACGGGACGCCGGGCCTCGACACGAATATTCCGGTCCTGACCGCGGTGAACGGTATCGACCGGCTGAACGGCACCGACGCCTTGTCGGATGCCAGACATCCGATCAATGCCGTCGTTCGCGCGCTCGACCGCTTCTCCGTGCTGCGATCCGACGTCGATCGCCTGTTCGATAATCGCTTCGACCCGTCGGGCGTACAGGGGATCGAGGGCTTCTCGGCGCGCACCGTTGGCGGCGCCGATCGGCAGCTTGTCGTCGAATCGATCGTCCGCGGCAATGTGATCTATCTCGAACTGCGCGACGAGGGGGCGGGCGATACGCCGCCGATCGTCGAATATCAGCTGCGCACCCGCGACGGCAAACCGCTTCCCGACTGGATCCGGTTCGATGCGCGCGGGCTCGCGATCATCGAGCGGCCGGTCGACGCCGAGCAACTGCGGCTGATCGCGATCGGCATACGCGCCGACGGAAGCCGTATCGAAATACCTGTGATCGTGCAGGGTTCGACCGGAGAAATCCAGATCGACGCGCCGGTTGCGAGGCGGGAGACCAGTGCCGCCGCGCCGCTGGGAGCGATCATGGCGAGCGCGGGCGCATCGGGTGCTTCGGAAACGGCACAGCTTTTGGGAGCTTTCGGGAATTAGACGGAACGCGATGCCGCGGTTCGGGTTTGTAACTTCGTTGGGAGTTTGAGGTGGGAGCAACGATGAAGATCAAATTTCTCCTGGGGGGTAGCTCGATAGCGATCCTGCTGGCAGGCTGCACAGTGACGCCAAAACCGCTGACGCCGAGCGAGATCACGTCTACAGCCGACCGGAATATCCAGGCGGTCGATGCCAATCAGGAACCCGTTTCGGGCCCGATCGACCTTTATGAAGCGATGGCGCGGGCGCTCAAATACAACCTCGATTACAAGGTGGAGATGGCGCAGGAAGCGCTTAAAGGGCGCGAACTCGATTCCGCGCGCTTCGACATGCTGCCGCAACTCGTGGCAAGCTCGGGCTACGCCGGCCGCAGCAATTATTCGGGCGCCAGTTCGTTGTCGCTCCTCTCCGGGCGCCAGTCACTCGAACCCTCGACCTCTTCGGAGAAGAATGTCTTTACCGCTGACCTTGGTCTCAGCTGGGACGTGCTGGATTTCGGCCTGTCCTATGTTCGCGCGCAGCAGAAGGCCGACGAGGTCCTGATTTCGATGGAAGCCCGCCGCAAGGTCGCCAATCGCATCATCGAGGATGTGCGGACATCCTACTGGCGCGCCGTGAGCGCCGAACGTCTGCTGACAAAGCTCGCGCAGCTCGAAACATCGGTGACGACCACGCTGGGCAATTCGGAACGGCTCGCCGAACGGCGGCTGACCGCGCCGCTGACCGCGCTGACCTATCAGCGTGAACTCGTCGATATCCAGATCCAGATCCGCCAGCTCCAGCGCGAACTGGTGATCGCCAAGGCGCAACTCGCCGCGCTCATGAACCTCAAGCCGGGGACCGAATTCACGCTGGTCCTGCCCGACCGGTCGGAGAAATTGCCCGAGATCCGGCTTAGCGGCGAAGACATGATGATGACGGCGCTCCGCAACCGGTCCGAACTGCGCGAGGTGAGCTATCGCCAGCGCATCACCGCCAAGGAACTCGACGCGGTGCTCCTGCGCAACCTGCCGAACTTCAAGGCAGTGCTCGGGATCAACTATGACTCGAACGACTTCCTCTACAACAATGACTGGCTGAACGTCGGCGCGCGCGCGAGCTGGAACGTGCTGAATCTGTTCAGGATGCCCGCGCAAAAAAGGGCCGTGAAGGCGCAGCAGGAGTTGCTCGAACAACGCGAACTCGCGCTGACGATGGCGGTGATCACGCAGGTCAACGTGTCGCGCGCGCGCTTCGGTCACCTGTCGACCGAACTCGAATCCGCCGACCGCCAGTATCGGGTGCAGGACAAGATCATGTACCAGATACGGTCCGGCCATAAAGCGGGCGCGATCAGTCAGCAGACGCTGCTGCGCGAGGAAATGAACACGCTCGTCAGCGAGGTGAAATATGATATCGCCTATGCGGCGGCACAAAACGCCTATGCCAATCTCTACGGCTCGATGGGGATCGACGATTTCGGTCCCGACGTCAGCGGCCGCGAAGATGTTGCCACGCTTGCCGCGTCGCTCAAGCGGCTGTGGCAGGACCGGCAAACCGCCCTCAAGCTCGATTGAGGAGCGACGGTATGAACCACGACAGCGAACAGCCGGAGCCGGGCGGGACCGGAAAGCGCTGGCCCTATGTCGCGGGCGGCGTCGCGCTTCTGGTCGCGGCGGTCGCCCTGGCGCAGAGCGGCGCGCTCGACGGGCAGGTGCAATGGTCGGACGATCACCGCGCGGCGCAGGCACCGCCGGCCCGCGTGGCGGTGCCTGCGCTGGTCCCTGCCACCCGGCAGCCTGATCCGGCCGGCGAGGTGCGCGGCATCGTCAAGGCCAAGCAGGAAGCGACGATCGCCTCGCGCATCACCGCACGGATCACAGCAATGCCCTATGGTGAGGGAAAATCCTTTGGCAAGGGGGCGCTCCTCGCGAGCTTCGATTGTTCGCAGACCCGGGCGCAGCTCAACGCCGCGAACGCCGCGGCGGCCGCCTATCGCAAAACCTATGAGACCAATGCCGAGCTCGACCAATATGAAGCGGTCGGCAAGAATGAGGTCGCGGTCTCGCACGCCAATCTCAACAAGGCGGTCGCCGAAGCCGCGGCGGTTTCGGCGCAGCTCGCCGATTGCGCGGTCTACGCGCCCTTTTCGGGAACCGTGGTCGAAGAGATCGCGCATGTGCGCGAAGTCGCCGCAAGCGGCCAGCCGCTGCTGAAAATCCAGAGCGGCGGAAACCTCGAGATCGAACTGATCGTCCCCAGCCGCTGGCTGACCTGGCTCAAGCCGGGAACGCCCTTTCGCTTCAGGATCGACGAGACCGGTCAGGAGGCGAGCGGTGTCGTCACCCGCTTCGGTGCTACGGTCGATGCGGTCAGCAAGACGATCCGCGTCACTGCGGACATCACCAAACAGGCGGGGATGGTTCTGCCCGGCATGAGCGGATCGGCCTCGTTCCCCGAGGCAGCGGCCACCCCGGCCGCCCCGCCCAAGGCGCCGAATGACAAGCCGGCCTGAGCCCCGGGCCGCGCCCCAGATTCATCGTGCGATCCCGCCCGATCAGGGCAGCCTTGCGGCCTTGCTGCAGTTCGAGGCCGAGCTGCGGCGTTGGCCGACCGTTGCCGAGCTCGTCTATCATATCGCGAACGAAACGCGGCGCATCATCTCCTACGACCAGATGTTCGTCCTGCGCCGCGCCCGGATCGGTGACGGGTTTCAGGTTTTGGCGGCGTCGAGCGTCGCCACGGTCGACCGCAACGCGCCGCTGATCCAGGCGATCGAACGGACCATTGCGATACTGGCCGCGGATGGCGCGATCGACCAGCCGCGCGATTTCGACGCGAGCGCGCTCCACGACGACGCGGCGCTCGCCGACTATCCATTCGGGGCCTGGCGCTGGCAGCCGCTGCCCGATGCCGATGGCTCGGCCTTCGCGGGACTGCTGATCGCGCGCGCCGAGCCGATGCGCGAGGGCGAGGCGATCCGGATCGAGCGTATCGGCGAGACGGCGGGGCACGCATGGCGTGCGCTGACCGGAGGCGTTCCGGTGCGGCGTATCCGGAAAATGACCGTGCGCGAACGCAGGGGGCTCGCCGTGCTGCTTGCGGGCATCATGCTCTTTCCCGTGCAGATGACGGCACTGGCGCCGGTCGAGGTGGTTTCGGCGCGGCCGTTCGTGGTCGCCGCGCCTTTCTCGGGCGTGATCGAACGGATCGAGGTCGCGCCTAACGCCGCGGTCAAGGCCGGGCAGCCGGTGCTGACCCTCGACGATACAAAGGTCCGCAACGAACTCGAACAGGCGACCGAGAAACTCGAAGTCGCGCGCGCGCGGGTCGAACGCTCGACCAGCGCGGCCTTCGAACCGGGCGATGAAACCCGCGATATCACGATCACGCGCGCAGAGCTTGAGGTCGCGCAGGCCGACTATGCCTATGCCCGCGACATGCTGTCCCGGTCGCGCATCGTCGCGCCGCGCGCGGGCATCGCGCTTTACAGCGACCGGCGCGACTGGGAGGGGCGGGCGGTCAACGTCGGCGATCCCGTCCTTCAGATCGTCGATCCGCGCGACGTCGAGTTGCGCATCGATCTGCCGACGAAGGAACAGATGGAACTCGCGCCGGGCAACCGTGTCAGGGTATGGCTCGATGCTCAGCCGCTGTGGTCGATCGATGCGTGGCTCGAAAATGTCAGCTACCAGTCGCGCCAGACCGCGAGCGGGGTGCTGGCTTTTACCGTGACGGCAAAACCGCTTGGCAGCAAGCCGCGCATCGGATCGCGGGGGACGGCCAAGGTCTATGGTCGCTGGGCGCCGCTCGGCTATGCCCTGCTCAGGCGTCCGATCGCCAGCCTGCGCCAGTATCTCGGCTTGTGACCGCAGCGGCCGCCCCTGCGTCGGCTTCGGTATCGATCCCGCCGCTGCGGCAGGAACTGCGTATCGAGCCGGGTGCGCCGCTCGTCACTGGTGCGCCGAGCTGGACGCTGTTCGACCCGGTCAAGCACGCCTTTTTCCAGCTCGGCAGGGTCGAGTTCGCGATATTTTCGGCTTGGGCCAACGGGGCGCTCGATGGCATTCGCGACCGGCTGGCCGACGA
>Ga0247823_10001970_pt1 | contig 16974 bp, 15 predicted proteins | sample 13C_PalmiticAcid_2_FD_192426 | JGI IMG/M metagenome (GOLD analysis project Ga0247823, IMG submission 192426) | Soil microbial communities from agricultural site in Penn Yan, New York, United States - 13C_PalmiticAcid_Day30 | ecosystem: Environmental > Terrestrial > Soil > Agricultural land...
CGCAATGCGAAGGTCGGGAGTTCGATCCTCCTCCTCTCCACCACCAACACCTTAAGGCCTTGTCCCACAAGGCCTTTTTCTTTTCTGGCGGATGTGCGCATCGAAGTGGTCCAACTCACTGGTCCAACTCGAGCATCCATGCGATTCGCCAACTACCTCACGAAAAGCCGCCACGGCATCTGGTACTACCGCTGGGTCGTGCCCGCGCGCATCCGCGCCGCACACCCTGCTCTGCCCAAGGAACTCAAGCGCTCCACCAGGACTGCCGATATTCGTAAGGCACGCATTCGCGCGCGACAGTTTCACGAGTCACTCGCCCTGCCCTACATGAACGACGACGAACTGAGTCAGTTGCTCGAAGATTCGAAGCGAACCTTCCGCGTGGTCGTCGATCCGACGACCGGCCGCGTCGAGATCGACGCGGAGCCACACGAAGCCGACGCCGCGCTCGACACCGCGCAACGGTTGCGCGAGATGATGCAGGAGCAGATCCAGACTCGAATGGCCGAGATCAAGGCAGCCAGATCTTCCGAAGACAGAGGCTCCTCGAGATCGCCCGCGCCACTGATGTCCGCGGCGTTCGAAAAGTACGCCAAGGCACAGATCGATGCATCCCTGTGGTCCGACAACACGCGCCGCTACACCCATGAACCATCGATCGCCCTGTTCAGGGAACTCGTTGGCGAGTCCCAGGAGAACGATGCGGGCGCGACGCCACTTGATCTTCCGCTGTCGAAACTCGATCGCCAGAAGATGAGCGATTTCATCGAAAACTTCAGAGCGTTCCCAGCGCGACAAGGAAAGCGCTACGCCAATGCGCGCGATGCCTTGGCAGCAGGCGGTGAGCCCCAGTCCCTCGAAAACTACTTCAAGCGGCTCGAGCACATCCACCAGTTCGTTCGCTACTGCACTGACAAGGGCTGGGTGAACGAGGAGGTCTCTGCGGAACTTCAACACACGCTGAAGCGCAACAACAAGCGATCCCGCCAGGCAGAGGCGAAGAAGCGCATCGTGCAGGGCGGCACGGCCGACGATGGCTACGTTGCCTTCTCGTCGGCAGACCTCGCCAGCATTTTCGGCCCTGGATTCGTTTCGCATGTGACGGCCCGTCGGTCGGCCGCTTGGCGGACCGACGACGTGGCCCGGGCGACCTACCGCTACTGGACGCCGATCATCGCCCTGTACACCGGGATGCGGCTCTCCGAAGTCTGCCAACTGCAGGTTGGCGACCTGGTGGCTCGTGAAGGAATCCCTTGTCTCTCCGTCGCGGCAGGCCGAACCGACGAAGACCTGGGCGCGACCACGCGCATCAAGACCATCTCATCCCTTCGCACCATTCCCATCCATCCCAAGCTGATCGAGCTCGGGCTGCTGGCCTTCGTCGAACAACGGCGGCAAGCCCAGAAGCATTGGCTGTGGGACGGCCTACTGTGGTCAGAGAAAGAAGGCTTCGGCAAATACCCTGGGCGGGACTTCAACAAGCTCACCGAAAGCGTCGGTGTCTACGTGAAGCGACGGAAGGTCTTCCATAGCTTCCGGTCGACGCTCCAACAAGCGCTCTCGCGAGTGCCGCTGGAAGGCACGTTGATCGATCAGCTGATCGGTCACGAGGTGGACTCCGTGCGGATGCAAAGCTACAACCGGACCGACGAAGGGCGAGCGTTCCCGATTCGACACGTGCATGAAGCACTGGGGAAAGTGTCGTTCAACATTCAACCGCCCTCGCTCCGCGACCTTATCAGGTCATGATTGCCGATCACTGTCTCCTCGGGCTCCTGCACGTGCCGGAATAACCCCGGCCGCGGAGTGCTATGCATGGCAATCGTTGGGAGGTCGAAGCCCCGTCCTCGCCGCGATAGATCGACACGAAGAAATGGAGTCCGCTCGCGGGAAGTTCCAGCTGTGGCTGCGACTACTACAGTCCTCGGTGAAACTGCACTCGAACCGGGGCTGCCAGTTCACAAGCCTCGAATGGCGGGACTTCGTTTGCGAGCACAACCTCGGATCAAGCATGAGCCTTGAGCCATGGCCACCACAACCCAGTGACCGAGGGCTTCTTCCGGCTCCTAGCGCGAACGCATTCACCGCCAGATGTGAGGGAGACGTTGACGGGCGCTTCACGTCGGCTAGAACGAATTCGGCGCCCAGCGAAATGCGTGCGCCGCGGGAATCAACACTGCGATGAGCCGACGATTTCACGACGTGGTCGCGTTTCAGGATCATAGGTAGTGAAATGCGCCTCTGCTGGGGCGGAGAATGCAAGGCCTCAGGGAAGGTAAAACATGATCGATGAGCGGGCGGTAGGGACGGCAAAGTTTTGGGAAGCACTTCGCGCACTGCGTGCGGCTTCCGGCTTACGGGAAGCCGAGTTTGACCAGTTCGCTCTCGTCACCATAGGCCTGACCTGCATGTCCCAGTGGCAGCTCCATTGGTCCAGGGAGATGACACAGTCAGCTCAAACTGCATACGAAATGCTGATGTCGCCGGAATCGCAGCAGGACGTCGGTCGATTTCGTGAAGTATGGTTCGGGGCTTGCGACGCGCTGGCTGGCGCTGCCGGAAGCGTCGATCGAGCCGACATTCCCCGCGAGGCCGGATCCTGGGAAACGTTCGATCGCATTGTCAGGCTATTGCACTCAGACAGAGCCTGGGCCTCGGAACCAGGATTTGCATTGGCGTGCTTCGACGAGGTGTTTCATCGAGTCGTCGGGCGCTTGGCTGCGTTGCCGTACCGAAGCGGCGCCTCCGCGGCTGCGCTGGCGGCACACCTCTCCGCACACGTCGAAAGGATCTCCGAGTACTTCACCGCTACGGGAGAGTTCGCGGTTCTACGACGCACATTACTTCGTACAGAATCGAACGTGCGTGTGGCGGTGGTTGACCGTTTGAACTTCTTTGTCGGCTTGCGCTTTGGACTCTATGGCATCGACGCCGAGGATCGTCCGCCGCGAGAGCAAGATCTTGAGGCATTCACGGATCGCAGATTCCTTGTAGTTGATCAACCGCACAGAAGAACATCCGCGCAACGCCCAGAGTCAGCCAGATGGGCCGATCAGGAGACTTCGCTGCAAGCATTGGATCAACTGTTGCAGCGCGGGTCCGGCTTCGGTCTGACATTGGTCGTCGTCCCTGGGGTCGACCGCACATCAGGAGGATGGCGGCAAACACTTCGACGACACCTTATACAAAGCGGACGCTTGATCGCAGTCGTTGACTTGCCTCACGAGCGCGCCGATGGAACACGAAAACAGATCTCGGCATGGCTGCTTGGAGCGGAGCGTCATCGGCAGGAGATCCTGATGATCGACGCAAAGAGCCTTGCCGGCAGAGGGGAGCTTCGCGAGCCTGGTCTTCTTGCTGCATTCGTCGCCTCCGTTGTTTCCCTCGGCGCACCCGAAGATTGGCTCGCCCGCCCGGGATCGCAGAACTTCCGATTTGAATCGGATGAGATAGAGGCGCTGCTTGATGCCTATTTCAAGGAGGGGTATCGGGACGTAGAGGGGATTTGCAGGCGTGTTCGCAGCGGCGAAGTGGAGCAAAGCGCCTTCAAACTCGTCGCGACTCACTACCTGAGTCGCCCGGAGCGAGACCGGGCCCGGAGGAACATCAAGCCGTTGCTGAACAGTGAACCGGTGCTGACCTTATTGCAGCGCGAAGACGTTGCTGGTAAGCGCGTGTACGTGATTGGCAATAACGGTGAGGGCAAAAGCATCCTGCTGGGGGACCTCGCGGAACGATTGGTGCAGGACGGCCGTCGCGTTGTAGGTATCTCGTTTGGCTTGACTGACAGATTTCCCTATGAGCCACCGAAACATGCCGCACAGTCGTTCGTCTATGTCGGCGCTCGAACCTCCGAGCGCGGCATCACACTCCCCCGAACCACCGCAGAAGTCGATCGCATGGTGCGCGAGATTCACGTCAGTTCTGAACGCCTCGAGGTCTTCAGCGCACTTGTGAGGCATCTTGGCTTTGGCGAGCGGAGGTATCTGGTCCCCGTTGACCTCAACAGCTCTTTCGAAGACGACCGGTCACGCTACGCCGAGTTGCAACAGCTGACCGAAAGCGTGGATGAGAACGCGCGCATTCTTCAACGCGCGGGTGCCAACCGATATGTGCTTGGTCTCATGCGACAGGAATCGCAAAGTTCAATCACGACTTTTGCAGAACTGAGCTCGGGTGAGCAGCAATTGCTGACGCTGGCACTCAAGCTGACCGCACACGCGAATTCCGGCGCCGTCATCCTCATCGACGAACCTGAATTGAGCCTTCATGTGAGTTGGCAGCGGGCCATCCCAGGAATGTTGGAGATCGTCGGCTCGCGGATGGGTTGCTCCATCGTCGTTGCCACACATTCCCCCGTCATTGTCGCCAGTGCGACTCATCGCGACGACCAGTGCTTTGTCGCTCGCCGGCATGCATTGACTGAACTCAGTGTGCGCCAGCGTCGTTCGGTAGAGACTGCCTTGTTCGACGGCTTCCGCACGTACACCGCGAACAACCGACAGGTGCACGAACGTTGTGCTGGGATGGTGTCCCAAGCCATCCAACACTTGAACGCCAAAGACGGCGTTTCCGGCGCGCATCTTCCTTCCCTGGAGTCTCTTCATGAAGAGCTCGAACTGATGGACCGAATCATCCAACTCGCCGGACCCGCGCAGTTGGCGCATGCGCGTGAAGACCTAGAACTGGTATCTCGCACTCGGGCAGCCCTTGATGAATTGACTGGTCTCGCGGGAAGAGGCCTCGCATGAGTTGGTTCAAGGGTGACTTGCCCTCCAGGGACGAGATGCGCAGAGAGGTAAAGCTATACCTCGCTGTCGCACACGGGACGAAAAAGTACGTGGCGCGCACACGTGTACTTCTTCAACATCTGTGGGTTCAGGCGCGGTCACGCCCGCACACAGACGTGTGGTCCACGCTCGGCGACATGGTCGACATCACGGACAAAGGGACAGTCACCGGGTCGGCCGTAAAGTCTGCGTTTCGGCGCAGGCTGTTGGAGCTGCAGGGCGGACGGTGTTGCTATTGCCGTCGCTGGCTGCTCAGCACAGCGTATGCCAAGCCAATCGAGCACGTGCTGCCCCGCACCCACTACCCACAGTTTTCCATCGAATTCTGGAACTTGGCCGTCGCCTGCAGCGACTGCAACGGCGCCAAGACCGACGCAGTGTGGGGCACCATCAAGACGTCGCGGCGCAAGTATCCGAGTGCTCGCGAGTTTTCAGCAGCGTTTCACGCCCGCTTTCATCGGTACGACGATCATGTCCGGTACGTTCGGCTGGAGACGAACGCGAGCGTCGTCGTCCTGTTCACGGGGCTGACACCACAGGGTCGTCACCTGTGCAGATCCCTGCTGCATCGTGTAGCGGCCAAGGAGTCCCTCGTCAGCAACAATAGCGCACTGGCGCCTGCGATGGACCAGATTCGAGGCTTCGAGTCGAGGGCGGAAGGCCTGCACTTGGCGCAGTTCGAAGCGTTCCGTTCGTCGCTTGACCAAAGCATTGCCCGACTGATTGAGTAGCCCGGCTGACGAAGACCCCGACCTCCTGGGACATCTCCCCCAGATCCATTTGTTCCTCAGGTGAAGCAGCGGTCTCATGGTTCCGTCCTCCTCCCCCCGGGTGAGCACTACTCCCGGGAAACCGGCTCAGGCTTGAACTGCGGACCGCCGCCGGTACTCAGAATCGCCGGCTTTTGGCAATATTCATGTCTCTACAAGACTTGAGGGGAGCGGGCCGTGATCTCAATCGGGGAAATCTACGACAAGGACATCAATTTTCTTTTAGGGTCGGGCGCCTCCTACGGCCTTCTGCCCACCCTCCAGCTCCAGATGCGAACCGGAGTTGGCGATGCGCGCTACTCACTCGAAGCGTTGGCCACCAAGTTCGAAAAGGAAGACACCCACCGCCGGCGCATTGTGCAGCTCTTCATGCACTACTACGCTGCATGCATACGTCCAGCTGAACGCCTCACCCTTGCCGATGCAGCAGCCAGCCTTGACGGCGCCAGGACCATCAAGAACTACCGCACGTTCCTGACCACAGTGCTGGGGATGGTCAGTCGCCGCAAAGCGTTGGACCGGCGCTGCAATCTCTTCACCACGAACTACGACGGTTGCATTCCGTTGGTTGCAGACGAGCTCCTCACTGAAGGGAGCATCGACTTCGTGCTGAACGATGGCGCCCGCGGCTTCACCAAGCGCATCCTGCAGGCCCGCAACTTTGGGTCGTATCTGTGCCAGGCCGGAGTGTTCGGACGTTACCAAAGTAGCATTCCACAGATCAACCTCATTCACCTGCACGGCTCCGTCTACTGGCAGAAGGCAGGAAGTGCTATTCAGGTCAGATACGACGTCGCCGACCGTGAAGATCTGCTGGAGGAAGACACCGCTAGCTCGCTGCAGGGATTCTCGGCTGCACTGAACAACCCCGAGGCGGTGCTCGCCAATCTTCCTGACACAGGAATCGACGACATCACACTTAGTGCGTTCTGGGACAAGTACGAGCGCATGCCGATTGTCAATCCGACGAAGTGGAAGTTCCACGAGACGGTATATGAAGAGCACTACTATCAGATGCTGCGCTTGCTGAGCTACGAGCTGGAGAAGCGCAACGCAGTTCTCATCACCTTTGGTTTTTCGTTCGCCGACGAGCACATTCTCAATCTCGTACTGCGGTCACTGTCCAACCCGGGACTGCAGGTCTACGTGTGCTGCTTCGACACCGCTGAGCGCGCGACGATGACGGAAAGATTCAAGGGGCATCGCAACGTTAAGTGTCTGGCCCTGGAGGACCAACGCATGGACTTTTCAGCGTTCAACGAAAAGGTTCTCGTTTGGCCGGAGTTCGACCTGATCGCTTCCACTCCCCCGTCGTCAGCGTCATCGAGCACCGCCCCGACTACAGTTGCATCCACCGCGAAAGACGACGAGGAGTTGTGATGAGCATTCGGGTTGGGGAAGTCATTGCGGTTCACGGCACCAAGGTGGTTCTAAAGATCGACGAGCAGTCCAGCAAGGAGACGCTATTCCATCAGGGTGAGAAATACAAGGGGGTCTCTATTCGAGAATACCTGTCCATCCAGCGCGGCTTCCGCGACATCATCTGCATGGTTGAGGGCGAGTACCTGGACGAGAGTCGCGTCGAGTCGAGTGATGGAAGAGCGGCTTTCGTGCGCAAAGTCGAGGCGAGACCCATCGGCTTCTTCGACCGCAATGGGTTCACGCAGGGAATCAAGTTTCTGCCAATGATTCAGGACGCCGCCTTTCTGATGCCTGAGGATCGCATCAAAGGAATCTTCGACCGGAGGTCTGACAGCAACTTCAAGATCGGTCAGATGCTGAAGGAAGAGATTCCTGTCGGACTTCCTTGGAAGCGGCTGTTCAACAGCCACATCGGCATCTTCGGCAATACGGGCAGCGGCAAGTCGAACACGCTGGCGAAGCTTTACACCGTTCTCTTCGACCAGAAGCTGGAACACATCGCCGGAAAGAGCCGTTTCGTCATCCTCGACTTCAATGGAGAATACGGCGGCGAGCAACTTGCGCCGGCGGCGCAAAAGAAGGTCTACCAGCTTTCAACGCATGAAGAGCAGCCGGGAGGCGGCGTCGGCGACAGATTCCCCTTGTCGTCGTCCGAGTTCTGGGAGTTGGAAACCCTCGCACTGTTGTTCCAGGCGACGATGAATACACAGCGGCCGTTTCTCAGCCGCGTTCTAACAGGGCGAGACAAGTTCAAGGGGCATCCTGGCGCGCTCAGCAACTACACAAAGAGCAAGTTCCGGCAGGCGTTCTGCGCCGCGGACATCAAGCCCGCCACCCTCGACCTGATGCGTACCATCTCACGCCGACTCAATCATCCGGCGCTCGAGGAGTTGCTCAAAGACGTGAGTTGGCACACCACCCGCAATCGCTTCTACCTAGGTACTGTGTTCTTCGACACCGGGGGCGCCAACTACGACGCACACATTGGTACAACGGTAGACGCCCTCGACACGGCTACCCTGGACGAGTTCGACCAACTGGTTCTTCGAGTCAATCTGCAGCTGATGTCTGACCTGAATGCGGGTCATGTTCAGTTCGAGCACATACAACCCTTGCTCAAGCGGGTTGAGGCTTCGCTGAAGAACATGCGTCGGGTCATCAGCATCGCGGACGTAGAGGCCGAGGCGGACGACCCGAGCTTGACCGTCATCTCACTGCGCCGATGCAACAACGAGGTCAAGAAGGTGCTCCCGCTGCTGTTCGCGAAGCACTACTACAACGTCCACAAGAAGAAGGTCGCGACTCCACCGGACCGAACGGTCCACCTCATCGTGGACGAGGCTCACAACATCTTGTCTGAGCAGTCGACCCGGGAGAGCGAGAGTTGGAAAGACTACCGGCTCGAACTGTTCGAGGAAATCATCAAGGAAGGTCGCAAGTTTGGAATGTTCATCACGATCGCCAGCCAGCGCCCCGCCGATATCTCGGCCACCATTGTTTCGCAGCTGCACAACTTCTTCATCCATCGCTTGGTGAATGACAGAGACCTCTTCCTCATTGACAACACCATCTCGACGCTGGACGCTCTGTCGCGTAGTTTGATTCCTGGACTTTCACAAGGATGCTGTGTTGTCACGGGAACCGCATTCGAGCTTCCGATGGTGATCCAGGTCGACCGGTTGCCAAGCAACAAGCAGCCAGCAAGCGAAGACGTTGATCTGGAAAAGCTGTGGAGCGCGAACGAGCCTGAAGACACTCTTTGGTAGCAGCCCAGATATTGCGAACGATTGCCGCCAAAGCACGACCCTGTTCGACGAACCGGCCCTCCCCAGGTACAAGACATTGATTGGGCGCATGGCAGCCGGTCTATGAGGAGCGGCCGCCTCGCGGCGTTCTCCAAGCAACTTCCAGATGTCGGCTTCGGAGATGCGAGAGCGACCAGTGAAGGCGCATTCACCAGCTGCCTGTTCGATCGTCCGCACCACGAGACTGAATCGCCCCGGGTTCGGTAGACACCTTCGAGCGTCAAACTGAGGCCCAATAGGAGGTGCCATGAAAACGAACCAATGACCTGCTCGGCTTTTTCGAACCATTCATTTCTGGAGAACGGCTCGGGCGGCTGTTCGCCCCAATGGTGCCAGTCATCCCAGCGCATCTTCGATGCGGCGAGCGACTGCTTGATGCCGGTCAGCGTGAGTTCCACAGCCGGAATTGAAGGACGGCACCCGCTGCATGTCGGTCAGCCAGTTGGCCGGCCGCCTGCGCAGCGCCCAGCCGACGAGCGCTCGTGAAGACCACGAAGGATGCATCACTCCGGAAATCCCACACAGACGACATCGCCGACGCACATCAGTGAGCTCAGTGAGGAGCGGCCATCTGCCGGCGTTCGCCAAGCACCGCCCAAATGTCAGATTCGGAAATGCGAGAGCGACCAGTGAAGGCGCACTCACCCGCTGCCTGTTCGATCGTCCGCACGACAAGCCGCGGGCTCATGCAGGCCAGCGCCATCATGGCACCTCGGTCGACAACAAATTGACGGTCAAGGCGAAGCCGCGCGAGCGTTTGACAGACGATTCGCTTCGCAAGCGCAAGGCTCTCCCCTGCACTTGGCGCCCCCACCTCGAAGACTTGCATGCGACTCAGAATTGGATGCCCGATCCGGGCGATCGAGTTCGCCGTGGCGATGTAGGTCACCAGCGAGGCGTCGAACTCGATGTCGACCGAGATGTCGACCAAACGTCGGGACGTTTCTGCTTCCAATGCCGCATGCAACTGTGCAAGAGGGTCGATGTCGCGAACGGTGGAAGCCGCACAACTCTTGTCGAGTTCGTCCAGGAGCACGACCGGGTTCGCGCATGGCCCGAGGCAGATGAGATTGAAGAGCAGCCCCGGCTCGGAGTTGGACCAATACTTGTCTGACCCGCGCAACTGGCTGCCGGCAGTGGGTTGATCAAAATGAACTGCACCAAACGGCGAACCGAGCAACGTTGCCAGTTGATGGGCAAAGTGGGTCTTCCCAATGCCGGGCGGCCCGAGCAGCAACATGGGACCGATCTTCGGCGCCGTGCCCGTCAGTTCGGCCAAGGCCAACGCGTTCCTCACCGATTGAAGAGGCGCGTGGAAATGAGGCAAAGCGGCTTCTAGATCAACGACCGCTTGGCGCCATGACGCCGGCGAGGCGACGCGCCTGTATGGGCCGAGTTGTCTCAAGCGCGCGAAGAGGCGCTCTTGTCGTTCGACCACGTCTTTGTCTGACGACTTTCCGAAAGACCGATTGACCTTGTCTAGAAGCAAGTCCTCCAAGCGAGGCAGTACGCAATGTCGTTGCGCTCTCTTTCCTTGGCCAACACGATCGTCCGTTGGGTTGGACTTCCGGGATTTGCGTGGTTTCTCCGAGCGTACCCGGGCCCCCACATCGACGCCCGTGGTTTTGTCTTCCGCAGCATGCACCTCGGCCTGCGAGCGCGCGCCTCGCACCTGTCGTGCAACGTCGATCGGCAGCAGGATGCTTTCGCGTGCCTCGGTCAAGAAGACTTCGTAACCGACCGGGACGTCGGGCTCACCCCGCCGGATCCATCTGGATGTCATCTACGCTCCCAGCGTCCAAGATTGAAGCACCGCACGCGATACGACACGTTGTGCACGGCGCTCGCGCTCGGTCAATGTCTCTGGCCGCCCCCACAGCAGCGTTTCGACGTCGCCCGCGATGGATGAGACCGTGCGAAAGTGGGCGATGACCGGATCAAGGAGTCGGCGTGTCGAAGAGTGCGGCGACAGGCCGGTCACGCGCCCAGCATCTCGCTCCGCACACGGGTCCAACACTTTGCCGATGTCGAACAACAGCGCCGACAGTGCTGCCGCGCTCCGTTCCCTCAGGTCACCTCCACTTGACGCAAAGGCGGTTTCGGCTGCGGTCACGCTGTGGTCAAACAGCCCACCGGGGTACACGTGGTGGTCGAGCGCCGAGATCCGAAAGTACATCGCCGACTGCAAGTTCGAGTCCGAGACCACGCTCATCCAAAAAGCCTGCGCATCGACGTCGAGCATTCCCACAAGGTGCCGCAAGCGAGTCATGTGCTCCTTCCGGTGAAAGCGCACGGACGGCGTCCAACACGTGCCCTTGACCTCTTCAGCCCACGCCGCGTTCGCGAGCCGGCACACAGATGGTTCTGTGCCAACGGACCGCTGCACCCTCCCCTGCATCCAAGAGCCCGGAACAACGTCGTGTGGGAGCGTCTCCCGATCTGCAGTTGCCGTCAGGGTACCGATCGACAGCAGCAACTCGCATCGCACGCGCCCTGCCCAGCCAGGCGTCACACGCTGCACGCGGCCGGTTACTTCAACGTCCCGCCCGGGGACGATCAGGTGACCGACATTGCTTCGGTCCGCGCCGCCGTCGTAAGGAAAGCTCTTGATGGTCGGTTTGACACGATATGCGCTCATGGCCTGCAGTCCTTCAGTTCGTTTCGAAACGGGTTGCCGAGGTGCTTCACTTGACGGCCTGCATGCGCAGATAGAGCGCCCTGCGGATCTCCCGAACGTGTTCCGGCGCTCCGCGAGGGCCGAACTTTCGGGCCGCCATGCCATCGACCCAGAACTCGTAAGCGAGGCGGGCTTCGTCCTGCTTGCGGACCAGATGCGGGCGAAGGAGGCTGATCACTTCGTACGCCTCGCGTCCGTCGAAATTCAGCGTGTAGCACTGCCGGCGGTGGTTCGTCTGTGGCGCTGTCTCGTACAGCCTTCCACGCCCTCCGACGACTTCCTGAAACTTCCGCAGTGTGAGCGGGCAGTTCTGACTGATATGGAGCCGAAGTCGAAACATTTCACGCCGTCGGCCGGTTGGAGCCTGGCGTGCGATGTGGATGCACCCCTCACCATCGCAGAAGCCCGCAGCCCACGCCAAACGCATGTCGGCTACGAAAGAACTGGGGTTGTCACCTACAATCATCATACGTCGAGTATACGCGACGCATGACGCTCATGCAAGTCATACGCTTTGATTGTCGATTCGATGCGACAATCGTCGTCTGAGAGACCGCACCATGATCCGATTCCGCATTAGAGAGCTGATCGCTCAAAAGGCCTTTGACCGCAACGCGCGGGTCACGATGGAGGAGATCGCGGAGAAAACCGGTATCCATCGCGCCACGTTGTCAAAGATTGCGTCGAGCCGCGGCACCAACACGACGACGGACAACCTCGATCGCCTGTGTGCCTATTTCGAATGCACCTGGGCAGACTTGGCCGTCTACGTTCCCGACTCGAAGGTCAAGCCGGCGGACGGAGCGTTGGACAGTGAAGCCGAGCCGAAGTGAAGAACACGGCGCGTGCCGCACGTCACTGAAATCGAAGTAGCTTCACGCGCAGTTGCTCGAGAACCGCTCCGCTTCCGATACCTTCAACCGGGTCAGTCAGCAGCACGTGCTCGTCGAACGGCGCCCAACCTTCGTCGGTGTCGTCAACTGCCAGCCAACGAACAGGCATCCGCCGGTGTACGTCCGCGCGGACCTCTTCTCCCCGAAGCGGCACAGGATAGACATCGCGGAATCCTTCGTCTCGCCGAGGGCGGTGCCACCGCGAGTGATAGGTGGCGCCAATGCATCTCCGCTGCAGCGGCGCAGGCAGTTGTTGGAGTGCGAACTGGTATCCCCGGGCCCGGACCCACGAAGTCGAGAGAACGATGTTGACGTCAGGATAAGGAGCCAGCGCCTCGATGAGGTAGGGCGCGTTCTCGAAAAGCGCCCTGCTCGGGTGCCCGTCGAGGCGAATGCCGTGCCGTCGGGTGCAGACCACTGATTCCGGGTGCAGCACGCCGTCGAAGTCGAGGTACAGCACCTTGAGCCCGATCATCTGAACCGCTCCCGGCAGTCCTCGGTTCAGCGCTGGACGTGCTCGCCGGCTGGCGTCGTTCCGTTCAGCAGCCGGTCGATGTGGGCTTGCAACTCGGACGTCAGCCGCTTGGCAGGACGGATGCGCCAGAAGAGAAATGTCCCGGCGTAGAACATCGGCGCGTACAGCAGCGCCCCGAGAAGAGCCCCGCCGACGAACGAATCACCAAACGCGACGTTGAGGGCCCCACCGATCGGGATCCCCAGGGCGACGAGCGTGGCGAAGTAGCCCCAGCCACCGCCCATACCTGCCCATTTCCAACCGACTTGGCGCCAGTCGGGGTAGTAAACATCGAAAGCCCCGCTGCGTTTGCCGCTCGTGCGGTTCATCACACCGAGGTGGATCCCCGTCGCCCGTCCCTGAGGCGCGCCCCACACCACCGTCATCTCGTGCCCCGCTCGCGATCCGACGTTGAAGCGTCCGATGTGAGCTTCGTGCTCCGCCCCGTTCGCGGCCTTCAGCCAGACCTTTTCCTGGTTCGACGTTTCGACGTTCACACGCCCGTTCGATTCGAATACCTCGGTGCTGAATGACGATTGCTTGGACACGACCACGCCGGTGAACGAATTCAACGTGAACGTCTGGCCGTTGGTCAGGGTGAAGTGAGGCATGTCGATGAGTCAAACTTAACGTGGTTTGAATTCTCCCCACCTCCGACGCTTCTGTCCATGCAGAAGCGCACAGTTCGGGCGGGACGACCAACGGGTTCTACGACTTTCGACGCCTCGATCGCGCGAGCTCTGGGCGAATGCGTGCGAGCTCTCCGCACCGAAGCGGGCATTTCTCAGGAGGCTCTTGCCTACTCGGCCGGGATCGAGCGTTCGTACATGGGCAAGATCGAACGCGGTCAGCACCTCCCCAGCCTGGTGATCGTCATGAAGATCGCGCGCGCCCTTGGGTGCCGAAGCGCTGAACTGATGGCCGCTGTCGACACGCAGGTGCTGGATGCGGAGATTAAGGCGAAGCCGGGGACAAACGGCAAGGACACGTAGCCGTCTGCAGTCGTACCGCTATCGCGGCTTTCGCCCCGGTTGTCGAGCAGATGTCAAGGCAATATCCTCCTTCACGTCCGCCGCCGCTCCAAGCTTGCCAACCTCAACCCGGCCTCCCGGCCTTGGCATAGCCCGACTCATGACCTCTTCCTGTTGAGAGGGGCTGAGCGTTTCAAGCAGCGCGCGGGCCTCTCGATATACAGCCACCGCATTGGCGGTGATTTCTTCGAGATGCTCAACCTTGCTCAAGCGGCCAGGCAGGCGCCGGCGGCCGCGACCGTGAATGGCGAGGCCCAGTCGCGCCAACTCGATCAACCGCATGTCTCGAGTGCGATTGTGTTGCAGAGCCTGCTCGCGGGCTTCGATTGCCTTCGCATGAGCGGCCTTGGCCCCTGTGCTCGCGGCCCAACTCAGTGGCCCCGGAACCGGCGGCACCGGGACGCGCTTTGGCAACGCGTCATCGGCTCCAGCGGCTTCTATCGCGGCGTAGAACTGGCGCACGCTCGTATGCTTGGCCCGACTGCCCTTCTCCCCGCGTCGTAGGCCATGCTTGGATCCGACTTGCTGCGCAAACTCGTCCTGCAGCCTGGAAAGGCCGGCCGGGCCACCGATGACACGATTCGCGGCCAGTGACCCGCCAACGATTGGCGTCAGCAGAACTTGCAAATGCGGTGTGGTCTCGTCTCGGTGAACTGCAGCGAAGACGATGTTCTTGCGGTCACCGCCGAACACGCTGACCGCCCAGGTGAGCGCATCGTTGAAGTACTGTTCCTGTTGGCGGGGCGTCATCGCCTTCATGGCTTCGTTCGATGCGCCAATGAACAGTTCGACGCAGCGAACTGCATCCTTGCGCCTCACGAGCGGCTCCGTTCGAGAGCGGATCACCTCCATGACTTCCGATGCTCGCCGTGGGCCCACGATGGTGTTGTCTCGCAGTCTGGCGGGGTCAGCGTTGGGCGTCGGCATCTCGCGGAGAGCATGTCGTGCCATCGCCGAGGCCTGGCGAAGTGTTCGCTTCTGAAGTCGGAAGATCGCGTAGTTCATGAGTTCATGAATATCGCGCTCGCACTCTTTCGGCAAGAGCAGGGCGACGTCGGTATAACCCACTACGCTTCCGTCGGCGAACACGAGATTCCGTACGCTGTGTCATCGGCCCAAACGGCAGCACAGCCAAGACAAAAACAGGGCTCGGAACGGTGCTGCATTGGATACGTCATCCGACGACAACCCTGCGCGTCTTCTTCGTTCGATCGCTGTAGCTTTCGGAGCTTTCATCGTCCACCGCAACTCCCTCTGCTTGTTGACTCCCCACGTTACAGATACGGGAAACTGTCAAGCGGCGGGCGTTACCGACGCACTCGCTTCAGAGCATCGCTCGAGGGGATCCACGAGCGGGGTTCCAGTTGCCTGCATTTGCCTACAAGGTTCCACAGGGCAAGGTCACATCGCCGCCACTACATGGTCTGCGCGCGGCCTCGACACCAGCTTGGTCGAGTTTGTACACAGCTTGTCGCAAACCTGAACCAGATAGATGCCAGTTGCCGATGTCGGCTTCTTCCGTCGATGTTTGCGACAAACTGGCTCGACGTTGGCACAAGCTGGTGCAAACCTGGGTCACCACTTGATGTCCGGTTGGGCACCAAGTTGCGCATGTGGGTTACAGAGTGGCCATCCTTTCCCACACCAGGGAAGCCGGCGACGACGCCCTTGGCCGTCAAGGTCGTTTCGCTGCGTGGTAGCCGTAAGCACCGTCTCTGTACCCGTCCACCTGGGATTTCCCCCAAGCCCACCCCGATTGCAGGTCGGAAGCCGCAAGGATACGATTCGCAAATCTTCAGCATGCTGAATATTTATGGTCGTGGCGACGATCCTGATCCAGGAGGTTCGTCCGCGAGTGATGTCTCCGCCAAAGCAGTCCTTCGATGCACAACGAGATCGAATCCGGCAACGAGCTCGACGTCAGCCGTTGGAACCAAGTGGTGCGCAGCGAAATGGAAGACCTCTGTCCGGCGGTCTCCGAGCAGGTACGACGCTCAAGCGGTGGGCGGCCTTGGCGCGGGTTGCGCGTGTGGCATCAGATCGGGCCGGCGGGGGATCTCTACATCCCGCCTCCCCGCTCCCACACCATATTGATTCGGCGAGCCAATCCGGCCCGACTGCTGCAGAGACAGGGCGAAAGGTTGCAACAAGGAACGTGGTCGCCAGGCCACGCCATTGTCGTCCCGCGCGGCGTGCCCTCGTTCTGGCGAAGCGACTCTCCAAGGGACAACATCCACATCAATCTCGATCCGACATGGGTTGACCAAGTCGATGGCGCGGAGAGCGTGAAGCTGGCGAGCTCGTTCGGTCGGCCTGACCCCGTCTTGTCGCATCTCGCCGAAGTCCTTCTGGCTTCACTGGATGCCAGCGTATCGATGAATCCAGGTTTCGCGGACGCCATGGCGCAATGCATCGCCGTGCACCTGGTCGAGCACTACGCCGAGACGACCTCGACATCCGTACCTCGGAACTCGTTGACCCGAAGGCAGCTGGACGAAACCGAGCAGCGCATCCGCAAGGACCTGCAGTCCCCCTGGCCCATCTCGCGCATGGCCGATGCCGCCGGGCTGAGCCCCTTCTACTTCGCACGGGCATTCAAGACGGCAGTGGGCACGACCCCTCACGCATACGTCACGTCGCTGCGCATGGAGCGAGCGCTCGAGCTCGTTCGATTGACCCCTGCCTCGTTCATCGACATCGGGCTCGAGGTCGGCTACAGCTCGGCCGGCCACTTTGCCCAGGCCTTCAAGCGGCACTGGGGGATGACACCCGGGGCCACTCGACGCTGCGAACACTTTCGTCGCCGCGTCTAGGAACCGGTGACGCACGAGGGGGGAAACCCGAATCAGAGCAAGCGGCCGACAGCGACGCATGTTTCCGATAGAGCGCCTTCACGTGTTTGGAGAGACTCCGCGGTGGCCCGCGGCGCTCCTGCTGCGGACGTGTTCCCTCGAGCAGCAACTTCCGGAGAAAGTGATCCCATGATGTCCCCCGCTAAGCGCGCCACCTTGATCTCGTTGGGGGTGCTGCTCCTGACCCAGGCCGGCACGACAATCGCACAACCCCCTTACC
>Ga0247823_10001971_pt1 | contig 16974 bp, 9 predicted proteins | sample 13C_PalmiticAcid_2_FD_192426 | JGI IMG/M metagenome (GOLD analysis project Ga0247823, IMG submission 192426) | Soil microbial communities from agricultural site in Penn Yan, New York, United States - 13C_PalmiticAcid_Day30 | ecosystem: Environmental > Terrestrial > Soil > Agricultural land...
GTGGCACAAGATGACCGAGCATCCCGCCTATGACGCGTTCTGGCAGGAGCAGGCACTGGATCGGAAGATGGCCAGCACACCACTGAAGGTCCCGACCATGTGGCTGCAGGGCCTGTGGGACCAGGAAGACATGTGGGGCGCGAACCACAGCTACCAGGCGATGGAAGGACGCGATACCGGCAACAACCTGAATTACCTGGTGATGGGACCGTGGCGGCACAGCCAGGTCAACTACGAGGCACGCAACCTGGGCGCGCTGAAGTTCGACGGCGATACCGCGTTGCAGTTCCGCCGCGACGTGCTCAAGCCGTTCTTCGATCAGTACCTGGTCGAAGGCGCGCCGAAGGCGGATACGCCGCCGGTGCTGGTCTACAACACCGGCGAGGACCGCTGGGACCGCCTGCCGAACTGGCCGCGCAGCTGCGCCCAGGGGTGTGGCTCCCCCGCCCGGCCGTTGTACCTGCGCGCGGGCGGCCAGCTCTCGTTCCAGCCGCCGGCGGCCGGCGAGAGCGGATTCGAGGAATACGTTTCCGATCCCGCCAAGCCGGTGCCGTTCGCGCCGCGCCCGGTGCGTTTCGGCGATCGCGACATGTGGACGACGTGGCTGGTCAAGGACCAGCGTTTCGTCGATGGCCGGCCGGACGTGCTGACCTTCATCACCGAACCGCTGACCGAACCGCTGCGCATCGCCGGCACGCCGTGGGTGAACCTGCAGGCATCCACCAGTGGCAGCGACAGCGACTGGGTGGTCAAGCTGATCGACGTGTATCCCGAGCAGGTCGCCTCGGCGACCGAGATGGGCGGCTACCAGCTGCCGGTCTCGCTGGCGATCTTCCGCGGACGCTATCGCGAGAGCTTCGAACAGGCCAAGGCGATTCCCTCCGACCAGACCCTGCCCTATCGCTTCGCGCTGCCGGAGGCCAACCACGTGTTCCTGCCCGGACATCGGGTGATGGTGCAGGTGCAGTCGACCCTGTTCCCGCTGTACGACCGGAATCCGCAGACCTTCGTCCCGAACATCTACTTCGCCAAGCCGGAGGACTACCGCAAGGCGACGCAGCGCATCTGGCACACGCCGGAAGCGGCGAGCTCGATCGAGTTGCCGGTCTATTGAGTGCGGGCGAACGCGCGGCGGTGCGCTCGCGCCGCCGCGGCGTCCATCATCGACGCGCGCCGGGTCTACCGACCGGGCGACGCGCAGGCAAAAGGATGGGAGGAGGCTCAGGACGCGCCTGAGACCTAGCGTTCGAGCGTCGCCAGATCTTCCAGGATCGGACAGTCCGGCCGATCGTCGCCGTGGCAACGCCGGGCCAGATCCAGCAGGGTCTGCTGCATGGCCTGAATTTCCCGGATCTTCCTGCCCAGTTCGTCCGCGTGTGCGCGTGCCAGTTCCTTGACCTCCGAACTGGCGCGCTCGCGGTTGTCCCACAGTCCCAGCAGCACCTCGATCTGCTTGATCGGAAAACCAAGCACGCGGGCGCGCTTGATGAAGCGCAGGCGGTGGAGGTCGTTGTCCGAGTAGATGCGATAGCCGGCGAAGGTGCGTTCGGCCGGCGACAGCAGGCCGATGCTTTCATAGTGCCGGATCATCTTGGCGCTCACGCCGCTGATGGCGGCCGCCTCGCCGATGTTGTGCAGGCCCTGCCGGCGGGCGTCGGCCAGTTCGGGGCGTGGTGCCTGGGTTCGTCTGGACATTGCGGAAATCTCCTAGGCGTCCAAGGTGGGTCGCCAACGGCGCAAAAGCAAGGTATTGGCGAGCACGCTCACCGAGGACAGCGCCATGGCCGCGCCGGCCAGCACCGGATTGAGCAGGCCCAGGGCCGCCAGCGGAATACCGACGACGTTGTAGGCGAATGCCCAGAACAGGTTCTGGTGGATCTTGCGGGTGGTGCGGCGGGAAACATCCATGGCCGCGGCGACCAGCCGCGGATCCGGACGCATCAGGGTCACGCCCGCGGCGTGCATCGCCACGTCGGTGCCCGAGCCCATCGCCAGTCCCACCGATGCCGCCGCGAGCGCGGGCGCATCGTTGATGCCGTCGCCGACCATGGCCACGGTGCCGGCCTGCTGCAATTGCTGGATCACCTCGGCCTTGCCGTCGGGCAGCACGTTCGCGCGCACTTCGTCGATGCCCAGGGTCGCCGCCACCGCCCCGGCGGCGCCGGCGTTGTCACCGGAGATCATCACCGTGCGCAGCCCCATCGCATGCAGCCGCGTGATCGCGTCGGCCGCGCTGTCCCGGGGCTCGTCGCGGAATGCCAACAGGCCACGCAACCGGATCGTTCCGTCCCGCGCTTCCGCCAGCCAGGACACCGTATGCCCTGAATTGCCCAGTGAATCGGCCTGCACGGCCTGCGTGGAAACATCGACCTCCAGTTCACGCATCAGTTGCGCACTGCCCAGCCACAGCCGGCGTCCCTGCACCTCACCGGAAAGACCACGCCCCGGCAGCGCCTGCACATCGACCGCCAGCTGCGGCGCCGGGCCGGAGGCCGCGGCGGCCAGTACCGCCTTGGCGAGCGGGTGTTCGCTGCCGGCCTGCAGCGCGGCGGCCAGCGCGAGCAGATCCGAAGCGCTGCCCTCGGTGGGCAGTACTTCGGCCAGCAGCGGCCGCCCCTGCGTCAGCGTACCGGTCTTGTCGAACGCGACGATGGTGACCTTGCGGGCCGTCTCCAGCGCCTCGGCGTCCTTGAACAGGATGCCCGCGCGCGCCGCCACGCCGGTGCCGGCCATGATCGCGGTGGGCGTGGCCAGGCCCAGCGCACAGGGACAGGCGATGACCAGGACGGCAACCGCGTTGAGGATGGCCTGGTTCCAGTCGCCGGTGAATACACCCCAGGCCACCAGGGTCAGCAGGGCGATGCCGATCACCACCGGAACGAACACCGCGCTCACCCGATCCACGATCCGCTGGATGGGCGCCTTGCGGGCCTGCGCGTCCTCGACCAGGCGGATGATGCGGGCCAGCGCGCTTTCCGCGCCCACCGCCACGGTGGTGATCGCGATGTTGCCTTCCCCGTTCACCGCGCCGCCGGTCACGCGATCGCCCGGATTCTTGGCCACCGGCAGCGACTCGCCGGTGATCATCGACTCATCGGCATGGGTGCGGCCTTCGAGCAGTTCTCCGTCCACCGGAATCTGTTCGCCCGGACGCACGAGCACCACGTCGCCCACGCGAACCTGATCGATGGGCAGTTCCACGTCGCCGTGGGCCTGGCGCACCCGCGCGGTGGCCGGACGCAATGCCTGCAACGCGCGGATGGCTTCGGTGGTCTGGCGCTTGGCGCGTGCTTCCAGCCACTTGCCCATCAGGATCAGGGTGATGATGACGGCAGATGCCTCGAAGTACAGCGGTTGCGCGCCATGCGACGAGGTGCCCGCCAGCAGGTGGTACACGCTCAGGCCGTAGCCGGCGCTGGTTCCCAGCGCGACCAGCAGATCCATGTTGCCGGTGCGCGCCTTGAGCGCTTTCCAGCCGGCCTTGTAGAAGCGCGCGCCCAGCCAGAACTGCACCGGCGTCGCCAATGCGAACTGCACCCAGCCCGGCAGCATCCAGTGTTCGCCCCACAACAGGCCCAGCATCGGCAGCACCAGCGGAAGCGACAGCAGCGCGGCGAACCACAGGTGCCGGGCTTCGCGGGAAGCCGCGACCTGCGCGGCATCCGTGCCGGACCGTGCCGCGGCATGCGGCGTGGCGGCGTAGCCGGCCGCCGCCACTGCCGCCACCAGATCGGCTTCGGCCGCCTGGGAAGTGACCCGCACGCGTGCCTGTTCGGTGGCGAGATTGACGCTGGCTTCGACCACGCCCGGTACGGCGACCAGGGCGCGTTCGATGCGCGAGACACAGGACGCGCAGGTCATGCCCTGCAGCGCCAGTTCGATCTCGCGGGTGGCCATTTCATAGCCGGCGTCGCGCACGGCCGCGTCCAGCGCCTGCAACGGCAGCGGTCGCGCGGCGTGGACTTCGACGGTTTCGGTGGCAAGATTCACCGCCACGTCGGCCACGCCCGGGACGCCGCGCAGGCTGCGTTCGACGCGGCCGACACAGGACGCGCAGGTCATGCCGGATACGCCGAAACGGAACCGGTCCTGGATGGCGGCGGCGGCGTGGGACAAAGAGGAGTTCATGACGGCATCCATCGGTGGGGTTGCCGGCACGATGCGGCTTCCCACGATGGGAAGGTCAAACCACCACCATTTCCCGCCCCGGGATTGACCTTCCCACAGGGGCAAGCCCGAACGTGTGCGTGCCGGCGATGGGCCGGTCATCCTCTCCGAGGCATCATGAAACTCATTGTCGAAGGCATGACCTGTGGCCACTGCGTACGCACGGTCACTTACGCGCTGCAGGCGCTGGACGCCAACGCGTCCGTTTCCGTGGATCTTCCGGGCAAGACCGTCCTGGTCCGGGGCGACATCCGCGCGGCGGAAGCGACCCAGGCATTGGCCGCGCAAGGTTATGACGTCATCGCGACGGACGAAGCGGTCGCCGCGGCGCCGACCGAATCCGGCAGCCAGTGCTGCGGCAGTTGCAAGGCCGCCTGACCGGTTCGCCCGGGTTTGGTTCGTACAGGCCCGTGATCGCGGCGACGCGGCGCGAGGGAAGCGGGTCAACACGGTGACCCGCTTCCCTCCTGCGGCTACCAGCTGAGGCGCATGCCCAGATTGCCTTCCACCGTTTCGCGATCCAGACCTTCGTCGCCGGTATCGCTGGTGTAGTCGGCGGTGAAGTACAGGCTGAAGCGATCGCTGAACTTGGCCACTACCCCGCCGCCGAATTCCACCGCATTGGCCATCTGTCGGGTAACGACGGCATCGGTATCCATCCGCATCACGTCGCGGCCTTCGAAGCTGTGCCAGTAGTTGAGCTTCAGGTAGGGCTGCCACAGGCCGTGCGCGGTCGGGAAATCCGCGGCCAGGCGCAAGCCCACCCGTCCGGTCAGCGCACTGTCCATGTCGAACGCCACTCGGGCGAAGCGGTCGCGCTGATCGTCCAGATCCGTGCGTTGCCAGATGATTTGGGCCTGGGGTTCCAGCGACCAGCGCGAGCCTTCGCGCCAGCGCACAGGCGCGCCGATCTCCAGCGAAGCGGTCAGGCCGTCACCGTCCAGTTCGATGCCCTGGCCCCGGGTCGAACGTGCATCGCCGTCATAGCGGCTGGCCATCAGCACCGCGTCCAGATAGCCGCCGCGTTCGCCGATGCGCGTCCAGTACAGGCCCAGGTGGTCCTCGTCGAGCTTGTTCTTGCCCACGGTGAGGTTGTTCCAGCCGATGGCGAAACCGCGCACGTCGCCGTCGGCGCGGGTCCGACCGAGGAACAGGCCCAGATGGTCGCGGCGCCCGGCCTCGGTGTTCTCCCAGGCATGGATGTCCACGCCCGCCTGCACGCCGGTGATGGAACCGTCGAAAGTGGGCGAGACGGTTCCGCGCCAGCTCTGCTCGGTGTTCTGTCCGATCACCCTGCCCCAGGCGGCGCGGAAGGTGCCGTCGTTGCCCAGCAACGCCTGTTCGCCCTGGCGCTCGTGGAAGGTCCCCAGGCTGGCCAGCGAGACCTGGCGCAACAGTGGCGGCACCACCGCGTAGGTAGGCGTTTCCACGCGATACAGCGGGATCACTTCGCCTTCGGCCTCGGTGGCCCCGGGCGTTGGCGGCGTGCGGTCTCCGCCGGGCAGCGGCGCCGGATTCCGCGGCACCGGGGGTTCCGGTGGCGGAGGTGAAGGCGGCTGGACCGGCGGTGGTTCCGGCGGCGGCGCCGGGGGCTCCGGCGTGGGTGCTTCCGGATCGGGATCGGGGATGTCCGGATCCCCCGGCAGTTGCGGCGGCGGCGGTGGTGGTGGCGACGGCAGCTCGGGCGGTGGTGGCGCCGGCGGCTCCGGTGGCAGGGGTGGCGGCACCGCAGGCGGAGGGTCGGTCGGATCCGGTGCGGGCGCCGGGGTGGAATCGGTGCCACCGAGCAAGGTGGAGCGCAGATACCAGTTCTCGCCGCTGCCGGCGCTGGCGCCGCCCTTGAACAGGTAATACTCGAAGGCGCCGGCCGCGACCGGCCCGGTAAGCGCGAAGGCGTTGCCGGTGGACGTGGCGCCATTGCTAGCCTGCACCAGCATGATGCCGTCCAATGTAGTCCGCGCGCCGGACCCGCCGAAGTTGATGACGCTCAGGCCGGTGCTGCCGCTGGCATGCCCGCCGGCCAGGATCAGCCGGTCGGAGGCGGAACTGTCGTCACCCAGCACCGTCTGCAGGTAGACCACGCCGTTGTCGCCGACATAGTTGCCGACGATGGTGAAGGTATCGCTGGCGTCACCGGTATTGCCGTTGGTCAGGTCGATGCGGCCTGCGTTGACGACATTGGCCAGTTGCGCCGCGTCGAACGCGCGCACCGCGGCATGGGTGCCATCGCCGGCATAGACCGTGCTGGTCGCATCGATGTTGAAAGTGCCGGTATCGCTGCCGGCGTCGCCGAGCACCAGGTCGCTGTCGAAACCCAGTTCCGTGTCGTTGAGCGCATCCACCCGTTCCCAGTTCTGGAAGCGCGAAATGCCGCCGGTGGTCACGTTCGACCAATTGAGCGCATCGTTGCCGGCGCCGCCATCCAGCAGCGGCGTGGCGCCCAGGTGCGCCTGGTTCAGGCTGGTCAGGTTGGCGACATCATCGCCGTCGCCCAGATCGATGGCGCCATGAATCACGCCACCGCCATTCCATTCGAACACGTCGTTGCCCAGGCTCACGCGGACTTCGCCACGCACGGTGCCGCCGGTAACGATGATGCGGTCGTCGCCGCCGCTGACGCTGATGTTGCCGCCAATGTAGCCGTCGGACAGGCGGATGGTGTCGCGGCCGAACCCGGTCACCAGGTTGCCGTCGATGGTGCCGCCGGACATGTCGAAGGTATTGTCGTCGAGCTTCATGTTGACCCGGCCGATGCGTCCGCCGGTCATCTCGGCGTAGTCGCCATCCTCGAACGCGCCGATGATGCGTCCGCCGGTTATTCGGAAGGTGTCCAGGCCATCGCCCTGGAAGAGCGCGCCGATCTCGCCTCCTGTCATCACGAAGTCGTCGATGCCGCCGCCCTGCTGGACCGTGCCGGCGACGCTGCCTCCGTTGACCTCCATGCGATCCTGGCCGGCTCCCTGGTCGACCGGGCCGATCTGGCCGTCGTTCAAGATCAGGGTATCGTTGCCTTCGCCCTGGCTGGTGGTTCCGTTGATGGTGCCGCCCAGCATTTCGACCAGGTCGTCACCGCCAGCGAGAACCAGATTGCCGTTTATCGTGCCGTGGTTGATGAAATGCACCGCGCTGCTGCCGGACCCGCCAATCACGGTGCCCGTCGCCTCGATGACGCCGGTCCCGGTATTGGTGATCGTGTTCAACCCGGTCATGTTCTGTGACCAGATGGCTATCGCACTGGTCGCTCGGATGGTGCCGCTGTTCCGGATGACGTTGCCCGTACCCAGGAAGTTGACCGCCTCGGCACTGCCCTGCGTGCCCAGCGCCAGCACCTGACCGCCCGCATCGATGGTCAGGGTGCCGCCAGTGCGCATCTCGACAGTGTTGGCGCCGGCATTGAACAAGCCCGGGGCGCTGACCGCCGTGGAACTGACCACGGCATCCGTGCCCACGTGGATGCTGGCATTGTCGCGCAACGAAATCGCGTTGGCGTCGCCCACCGCGATCCGGGCACCGGCCTGCACGTCGACGGTACGGTTGTCGGCCGTGGGCACATTGCCCTCGCCCACGGTGGCAACCCATGGATTGGGCGCGGCGGTGGTGCAGACCGTGGTGGTGCCGGTGGTGACGCATTCGGCGGCGGCCAGCGCCGGCGCGAGCAGCGCCAAGCCCCCGAGCAACCTGCTGGCATGCAGCAGCCGGGCAATGTCCATCGACAACCGCTTGCGTTCGATCTGGGCCATACAGGGTGCTCCGTTCCGTGAGTCGCTCCCCCGCATGCGCGCTCGGCAAGTTCGGGGGAATTTGTATGCGCGGGATCGCATCGGCCACCGCAGCGTGAGCCCGCGAGAGATTGTGCGAGCCCGGCTGGCGAATGTAGCGCAGGCCCATCGGCGCCCGGAACACGGTAGCCTGTGACGAGATACGCAAATCGAAGCATCTATTCGCGGGTGGTGCGGTTCTTCCCCGTAACGCCATCGACGCGATGGCAATGCATGATCGACGCGCGAACCTCGCCATGCACATGCGCATCTGCGTCGTTCGCGGCGCGGTTCGGAACCGGAGCATCGCGATGGTGCCGGATGCATGCGTGAAGACGGCCTTCACGCCGGATGCGTCGCCGTCCCTTCCCCACCACTCGACAGGTACAGCCACATGCAGGTGAACATCGATCAGGTCTGCCAGGGCATCTACGAACACATTCCCGGCGAGGACGTGGTCGGCTGCATACGGCGTGGTGACGCCGTGCTGGCCTGGGCCATCGATGGCGCGACCACGCTGACGGAACATCCCTTCACCACCTTCCCCGACCTGACCGATGCGGGCTGGTTCGCGCGCGGCATGGGGCGATGGCTGGCCGAGCGCGGTGCGCTGGAAGCGTTCAGTCCTTCATTGCTGGAAGAAGGACTGCGAGTCCTGCGCGACGAGTACCTCCGCGCCGGTGGCGAGGCGCAGCCGATCCACGCCTGGCCGGTCGCCGCCGCGGTCGTGGCCGAAATCAGCCCGTCCGGCCCTGCCCTGCGGATGCGGGTCCATCGCTACGAGGACTGCTTCCTGGAAATCCATTCCGCGCACGCATCGCCGCGGTCGATGGTGCCGGCGGTCATGCCCGCGCAGAGCCACGACGAGTGGAAACCCCATTCCGGCTTCGGCTTGCCGGCCCTGGAGCGCATGTGGGAGCGTAGGCGCCAGCAGCAGGCCAATACCGGAGGCACGGCATTGACCCTGAATCCGATCAGCGCGCACAACGCGGTGATCGAGGAGCAGGTACTGACCGCGCCCGTGCACGTCGTGCTGGGCAGCGACGGGCTGTCGCGGGTGTGGGATACCTACAATCTGATGAGTCGGGAACAGGCGCTGGCGCTGGTCGCCGAACAAGGATTGCCGACGCTGCTGGCCACCCTGCGCGAACACGAAGCCAGCACCCGCACCGGCGACGCGTCGCTCAAGCGCCGCGACGACGCCAGCGGTCTGCACTTGTTCCTGGGCTAGCGCCTCCTGGCGCGCGGCGACGCCGGCGAAGTGCCCTCGCTCGATTGGGTGCCGCCACGCGGGCAGACGACGCCGAACTCCGTGTCCACCGCAACATGACTGTCATGCGCGACGCCTAGCATCGCTCCTCATTTGCCGGAAGGACGGATGGCGGGGAACCGGGTGTCTGAGCGAACTGAAGCGGCGGGGAGCACGGAGGGCACCCTGGACGATGTCGAACGGACGCGCTGGTTCATGCACCACATCCTGCCGCACGAGGCGGCGCTGAGGAACTGGCTGTCCCGCCGCAGCACCTACGATGTCGAGGACATCGTGCAGGAAAGCTACGCGGTGCTGGCCGAGCGCGAGCGGGTGGACGACATCCTCAATCCCCGCGCCTATCTGTTCCAGGTGGCGCACTCGCTGGTGGTGCGCAACATCCGGCGGGCCCGGATCGTGCCGATCCACGCGGTCGAGGATCTGGGCATGCTGGATTTTGCCGACGAGGCCGCCACCCCGGAGCAGAGCGCCATCGCGCACGACGACCTGCGCCAGCTGGCGCGGGTGATCGCGAGCATGCCGGGGCAGACGCGCGAGGCGTTCGTGATGCGCCGCATCCGCGAAATCCCCCAGCGGGAGATTGCCTCCCGGATGGGACTTTCGGAGAACACGGTCGAGAAACACATCGCCCGGGGACTCCGCTGGCTGGAAGACTGGTTCGCCAGTGGCGGAAACCCACCCGCCAAAACCTCTAGTCAATTGGAGCGGGAAAGAAGGCGTGCCAGTGGAAGAGCGCGAAACCAGCCAGAACATTGACAAGACCGCCTCGGAATGGGTGGCGCGGATGGACCGTGCCCCCCTGTCGGCGGTGGAAAGCCACGAACTGAAGGACTGGCTCGCCGGCGATCCGCGCCGTCGGGGCGCCTTCATCCGTGCGCGCGCCGTATGGATGCGCAGCGAAGCCGCGCGCGCGCTCGGGCCGCACTACGACCCGGACGACTTCCAGCCCGCCGCCGTCGCGGCGTCCCGCCCCGCCCCGCCTTCGCGCCGCTGGATGCGCTGGGGCGGTGCCATGGCTGCCTCCCTGCTGCTGGTCGTGACGCTGGCCGCAACCCTGCAGATGCCCACCGCCTACGCCACCGCCAAGGGCGAGATGCGCCGCGTGCCGCTGGGCGATGGCGCCACCGTCACCCTCAATACCGATACCCGCATCCGGATTTATCAGGACGATGGCCGGCGCACCATCCGCGTCCTGCGCGGCGAGGTGCTGATCGAGGGCACCACGGCGACATCGCCAACCCGGGTCGAAGTCGATGGCCGAAAACTGGATGCCACGCAGGCGACCTTCGTCGTGCGCAAGCTCGATGGCGACGCCACCCAGATCCTGGTCCAGGACGGCCGGGTAGACGTGGCCGGCGGCACGCCCGCCGAGCACGCTTCGCTGGCCGCGAACACTCGCTATGCATTCCGGCAGGGCACGCCGCAGGCCTGGCGGCTGAGTTCCCTGCGCACCGGCCAGATGGATCGCGAGCTGGCCTGGCGCGAAGGGAAGATTGCCCTGCAAGGCGAAACCCTCGGCGAAGCGGTCGCGATCTACGCGCGCTACAGCGACACGCCCATCGTCATCGCGGATCCGGCGCTGGCCCGCATGCAGGTCACCGGCCTGTTCGCGACCAACAATCCGCTGGGATTCAGCCGCGCCATCGCCGAAGTGTTCGATGCGGACGTTCGCCAGGAACGCGGACGCATCGTGGTGGCCCGCGCGCATTAAATTTTTTTGACAGGTAGCGGAAAGCGCATCCGTCGAGTCTCTCAGTTCTCAGTACCGCCACCCACGCAGATTTCCTGAGAACACACGGATCATGAATCGCTACGAGAAAGTCCTGTTGACCAGCGCCATCCTCGCCGCATTGGCCTGCACATCCCCGGCCATGGCGCAGCAGCGCAAGTTCGAAGTGCCCGCGCAGCCCGCGGTGACGGCCATCCCGGAGCTGGCACGGCAGGCGCAACTGCAGATCATCGCGCCGGCCGGTTCGCTGGAAGGCATCCAGGCGCCGGCCATCGTGGGCGAGATGGATGCGCGCGAAGCCCTTCGCCTGTTGCTGGAAGGGACCGGACTGGAAGTGAAATCCGACGAGGGCAACATCATCCTGTTGCAGAAGGCCGACGACGCCGCGCCCGAACGTCCGCGTTCCGGGCCGCAGATCGGCACCGGCAGCCTGCGCGGCCGCGTGCTCAATACTGCCACCGGCGAATACGTGCGCAACGCCGAGATCCGGGTCGAAGGCACCACCCTTGTCACCTACTCCGAGGATGGCGGCAATTTCCGCCTGAGCGGACTGCCGGCGGGCGACGTGACCATCACGGTCCGCTATACCGGCCTGCAGGAATCGAAAGCGGTGGCCAGCGTTGCCGCCGGCCAGGTCTCCACGCTGGATTTCGAACTGAAGGTGCCTTCCTACGCCGGTGCCGGCGCCAGTGGTGGCGGCGAGGCGGTCGAGATGGACATGATCATGGTCACCGCCAAGCGCGAGGGCCAGGCCAGCGCGATCATGGAGCGGCGCGCGGCGATGAACGCGAAGAACGTGGTCGCCGCCGACAACTATGGCGCCCTGACCATGGGTGACGTCGGCGAGTTCATGAAGTCCATGCCCGGCATCTCGCTCGACTACACGGAGGTGGATGCCACCGCCGTGCGCATCGGCGGCCTGGATCCGAAATACTCGACCTTCACCATCGACGGCGCCCGCATGGCGACCGCCACCTCCAACAACAACACCGGCCGGCAGAACTCGTTCGAACAGATGTCCATCACCGGCATCGAGTCCATCGAACTGAACAACACCCTGACCGCCAGCATGGACGCCGACTCCCCGGGCGGCCAGATCAACCTGCGCAGCAAGTACGCGTTCAACCGCACCGGCCGCCAGATCGTGGCCCAGCTGGGCGGCGTCGGCACCTCCGACTCCACGCTTTCGCGCAAGTACTTTCCCGACGATCGCAAGCACTCGACCCTCTATCCCTCGGCCCAGTTCGGTTTCGGCGACGTATTCCTGGAAGGTCGCCTGGGCGTGGAGTTCAATACCAGCTACAACGCCAACTACGTCCAGCAGGATCGCATCCAGACCGACTGGTCCTACCTGGCGGACGGCCGGGTCATGCCCTACCGGGTGATGTGGCGACCGGGTCCGAAGATGACCAGCCGCACCGCGGCCAACCTGAGCACCGACTACCAGCTCACCGACGAACTGGTCCTGTCCCTGCGCAGCACCTACTCGTTCTATGACGTCGAGTACTTCAACCAGTACACGTTCCTGTATTTCGGCACGCCCACGGCCTCCTATGCCACGCCGGATTCCACGCCCACCCATATCGTGGTCAATCCCAACGGCAACAACACCCGCCTGCGTACCGAGTACTCCCACCGCTATGCCGGCACGCCCACCTACACGATCGCGCCGAAGCTGGAGTTCAAGAACGATACCTTCGAAGCCACCCTGCGCAGCAGTTACTCGCGCTCAGAATTCAATTTCCGCGACAACGACGAGGGTTTCTTCCAGCGCACCGACAGCTGGCTGACCGGCATCGGTTTCACCATGGACCGGCCGACCGAGGGCTCCAACGCGTGGACGCTGGCCCAGACCGCCGGCCGTCCCTGGGGGGATCCGACCAGCTACAACCGCGATGCCGACATCGGCAACAACGTGCGCACGGCCCAGTCCGACGCGGTGAACGATCAGTACGGCGCCTACCTGGATCTGAAGAAGCACCTGACCATTCGCGACCTGCCGATCACCCTGATGGGCGGCTTCGGCAGCCGCAGCAACGACTGGCGCACCAACGAGGGGTCCTACCAGCAGTACCAGTACGTTGGCCCCAACGGCGATCTGAGCCAGCGCGATCCCGCCGCCGTGATCCCGTGGACCCAGCACTACCAGTTCGGCATCCTCGGCTTCGACGCCGGCAACATGAACCAGCAGAACTGGCGCGCCGACAACAACTACGCGGTGTACGACATCTACCGGGAACATCCCGAGTATTTCGTCGCCGACACGGTGGGCAACCTGAAGCGCCGGCTGGACAACAACAAGCGTATCCAGGAACAGGTCGACGCCGCCTACATCGAGGCGCAGACCCGGATTGGCAAGGCCCGTTTCGATCTGGGCCTGCGCTACGAGAAGACCCGTACCGCCGCGCGCGTGGCGAATGTTCGCCCGGCCAGCGAAGTGACCGAGGCCGGGTTGTCGGTCAATACCGTCGAAGGGCTGCTGTACCAGTACAACAACGGCGCCTACTCCATGCGCCGCGGCCAGTACGAGGACTGGTTCCTCAGCGGCGGCATCAAGTACGACTTCACCGACAGGCTGGTCGGCCAGCTGGCCTTCAGCGAATCCATCCTGCGCCCGGACTACGGCAACCTGGGCGGCGTGGTGTCGGTCAACGAGGACACGATGGTCGTCAACGTGCCCAATCCGCTGCTCAAGCCCGAACACTCCACCAAGTACTTCGCCAGCCTGCAGTACTACCTGGAACCGTCCGGCATTGTTGGCCTGTCCTACTACAAACTGGACATGAAGGACATGCAGGTCACCGGCATCACCGTCAATCCGGAGGATGTCGGCTTCGATCCGGACGAGTATTCCGGCTACACCTTCCGCAGCGCGCAGAACCTGCCCGGCACCAGCACCAACGAAGGCCTTACCCTGGAGTACAGCCAGCAGCTCACCTTCCTGCCCGGCGCGTTTCGCGGGCTGAGCCTGTACGGCTCCTACACCAAGGTCAATCCGGACGGCGAGCGCCAGAACATGCCGGAACAGGCGGCCAACTGGGGTATCCGCTACAACTACGGCCGCTTCGATCTCCAGATCAACGGCAACCGCCAGGGCACGTACCGGGTCAGCGCGCTGAGCAACACGCCGACCACCGCCAACAACGGCATCCTCTACCACACCCCGCGCGAGCTCTGGAACATCAGCGCCAGCTACAAGCTCACCGAGAACATCGAGTTGCAGTTGGCCGGACGCAACATCTTCAACGAGCCCGACATCATCTATTCCAACGTGCCCGGCCGGGTCCAGCAGTACACCGTCTACGGCTCGATGTGGAATTTCGGCATCAAGGCCAGGTTCTGAGGCCGCGCGAGGCCGGCGACCCTCCCCTTCCCGCGACGTGCACGGATCCGGCCCGGCGTCGCGGGCCCTCTCCGCACCGGTGGCTCGGCGCGGATTCCGCCTCGACAGACATGTTCATGCACCCTCCCCGTTCCTTGCCTACCTGCATGCGCCGTGATGGCCATCGACTCCCGCACCGGATCCGATGGTTCGCCGGCCTCTGCCTGATATCCATCGTGTCCGGCGTGTCCATCCCGGCGTGGGCCGGCACCGCGAATCCCGTGCCCGCGCCGCGGCTGCCGTCAACGCAGAACGGCGGCACGTGGGCTTCCGGACATGTCCAGGGCATCGCGGTGGACCTCGAACGTGGCCATGTCTATTACTCGTTCACCGATCTGCTGGCGAAGTACGACTTCAGCGGCAGGCTGATTGGCACGCTGGTGGGCTGGAGCGGCCATCTGGGCGATCTCGACTTCAATCCGGACGACGGCAAGCTCTACGGTTCGCTCGAGTACAAGGCTGACCAGGCGTTCTATATCGCCGTCATCGATGTGGACCGCATCGACCGCGTCGGCGTCTCAGCCGACGGCACGGATATCCTGCGTACCGTCTACCTGCCGGAGGTGGCCGCGGACTACACCGCCGACCTGGACGGCAATGGCCGCTTCGACGGCAATGTCGCGGCCACGCCCGATCACCGCTACGGCTGTTCCGGCATCGACGGCGTCGGCTTTGGTCCGGCCTTCGGCCGTGTGGACGGATCGCGCCTGCTCACGGTCGCCTACGGCATCTACGGCAACACCGCCCGCGAAGACAACGATCACCAGGTGCTGCTGCAATACGATATCCAGGGATGGGACGCGCTTGCCCGCCCACTGGATGAAGCCGCGCCGCACCACAGCGGTCCGCGTGCACCGCACGGCAAGTACTTCGTCCGTACGGGCAACACCACCTATGGCGTGCAAACCCTGGCCTACGACGGCGCATCGCAACGCTGGTTCATGGGCGTGTATCCCGGCAAGAAGCCTTCCTTCCCCAACTACGGATTGTTCGCGATCGACGCGCGCGCCGCGCCACGCCTGGACGATCTGGTGGGTGTTCCCGCTCGCGACGGGGATGGCTGGGAACGGGGCCGTCTGCTTGCACTGGCCGATGAGGGATTGAAGGACGAGGCCAGCGGCGTGCGCGGCTGGCATCAGAAAGCCGACGTCGGCTTCCAGCCGGTCGGCCGGGGCCTGTTCTATCTGGCGATCAATTCAGGCGCCAAGGGCGCGCAGACCGCTGAAATCAACCTGACACGGTGGACGGGGAACGTGGACGCGCCCTTCACCCGGGTCGATACGGAGAAACAACCTTGAGCGTGAACATCGAACGTCGTCGCCTGATCGTCGGCGGCACCCTGGGCCTGGGCATGCTGGCGCTGCCGGGCGGCCGCGGCCTGGCGATGGAACTGCTGGGCGCGCGGGGATTCACCCACAGCGTCGCCAGCGGCGAACCCGGACCGGACAGCATGCTGCTGTGGACCCGCTACGTGCCGGCCGGCGGCGCGGACGAAGCGCGGTTGGTCGCGGAAGTGGCGCTGGATCGCGAATTCACCCGGGTGGTGTCGGGCGGCCAGTCCAGCACCGGCGCCCATCGCGACTGGACTGTCAAGCAGACCGTGGACGGACTGCGGCCCGGCACGACGTACTGGTATCGCTTCATCGCGCCGGACGGCACCCAATCGCCGGTCGGCCGCACCCGCACCCTGCCGGAAGGCGAGGTCGAACGGTTCGGACTGGGCCTGTTCTCCTGCTCCAACCTGCCGATGGGCTGGTTCAACGCCTATGCGCACGCGGCGGCGAGCGACGATCTCGACCTGTGGCTGCACGTGGGCGATTACATCTACGAGTACGGTATCGGTTCCTACAAGGAAAAGGACCGCATCGCCGGGCGCGACGTCCTGCCCGCGCACGACCACGAGATGATCAGCCTGGCCGACTACCGGCTGCGCTTCGCCTGCTACCGGGCGGATCCGGATTTGCGGCAACTGCACCGCATGGCGCCAATGCTGGCGCTGTGGGACGACCATGAAATCACCAACGACAGTTGGGAAGGCGGCGCGCAGAATCACCAGCCGGCCGCCGAGGGCGACTGGAACACCCGGCGCATGGCGGCGATGCAGGCCTATCGCGAGTGGATGCCGATATCGGAAGAACCGTGGAAGGCCTATCCGATCGGCTCCCTCGCGACCCTGTACCGCACCGAATCACGGGTGCTGGCGCGCACGCGGCCACCGGCGGCGGAACTGGCCGAGGCGCACCAGTCAGCGGATCCGGACGCGGCGCTGCGGCGTTTTCGTGACGGTGCCTGGCAGGATCCGGCGGCGACCATGCTCGGTTCGGATCAGGAACACTGGCTGTCGCGCGAATTCGCCAGCAACGCCGCCAGCTCCACCTGGCAGATGGTGGGCATGGGCACGATCCTCGGCCGCACCCTGATGCCGGAGCAGATGCCGGGCTGGCTCCGGCCCGAGGCCGGCGAGCGCGTGGCCGACAAGTTCCGCCGCGACGTGCGCGCGTCGCACCAGGGCGTGCCGATGTGGATGGACCGCTGGGATGGCTATCCGGCTGCGCGCTCGCGCCTGCTGCGCGCGGCCCAGCAGGCGGACGCGGATCTGGTGATGCTGTCCGGCGACAGCCACAACGCCTGGGCGTACTCGCTGGTCGAGGACGGCCAGGCGTTGTGG
>Ga0247823_10001972_pt1 | contig 16971 bp, 8 predicted proteins | sample 13C_PalmiticAcid_2_FD_192426 | JGI IMG/M metagenome (GOLD analysis project Ga0247823, IMG submission 192426) | Soil microbial communities from agricultural site in Penn Yan, New York, United States - 13C_PalmiticAcid_Day30 | ecosystem: Environmental > Terrestrial > Soil > Agricultural land...
GCCGAACACCGTCCACGTCCGGGACGTCCCCGCCCCGCGATTGACCGACCAGCCCCACCCGCACGTCTGCCACGTCCCCGAGGGGCGCGGAGTGCTGGTGCGGACGCTCCAGATCGGGGTGGACGCCACCGACCGCGAGATCAACGAGGCGCTCTACGGCAACCCGCCGCCGGGCGGCGACCACCTGGTCATCGGGCACGAGAGCTTCGGGCAGGTCCTGGAGGTCGGCAACCGGGTGACCGAAGTGCGGCCCGGAGACTACGTCTCCTGTACCGTTCGCCGGCCGGGCGGGTCGATCCACGACAAGATCGGCCGCAACGACATCACCGGTGAAGAAGTGTATTACGAGCGCGGCATCAACCTCTGCCACGGGTTCCTCACCGAGTCGTTCGTGGACGATGCGGAGTACATCGTCAAGGTGCCACAGGGGCTCAAGCACCTGGGCGTGCTGGCCGAGCCGGCCAGCGTGTGCGCCAAGGCGATCGAACAGGCGTTCCTGGCCCAGCAGCGGCTCCAGGTGTGGCACCCCCGGCGGGCGTTCGTGCTCGGGGCCGGGCAGATCGGCCTGCTGGCCACGATGATGCTGCGGCTGCGCGGGCTGGAGGTGTACACCCTGGCGACGAAGCCGGCCCCGAACCTCAAGGCCGACATCGCCGGCGGGTACGGGGCCACCTACGTCAGCACCCGGCAGACGCCGCTGGCCGAGCTGGCCCGAGAGGTCGGCCGGCCGGACCTGATCGTCGAGGCGACCGGCAACGCCGAGGCGTGCTTCCGCGCGATGGAGGTGCTGGCCATCAACGGCGTGCTGGTGTGGACGAGCATCACCGGCGGCAAGCACGACGTCACCGTCGATGCAGCGAAGATCAACCTGGAGTGGGTGCTGGGCAACAAGCTGCTGGTGGCCAGCGTCAACGGCAACCGCCGGCACTTCGAGCTGGGCCTCCAGGCCCTGGCCCACGGCGAGTTGACCTATCCCGGCATCACGCAGCGCATCCTGACCCACCCGGTCTCCGGGCTGGACGGCTACCGGGAGATGATGCGGTTGCTGGAAGAGAAGGACGCGCTGAAGGTGTTCGTGGACGTCGCCGGCTGAGCGGGTGGGTGGCACCCGACGCCGTTTTCTCCCCCGAACGTCGAGTTGGGGGGACCGCGGAACCGATACCAACCATAGCGCCCTGGGGATTTGGCCCGTCCCCGGGTGACTGTATCGGCCGCGGAGGTGTGGGGATGCCCAGGACAGGGCGTCGGGTGTGGCTCGCTATCACGGCGCTGGTCGTCGCGGCCGGTGTCGTCGGCGCTCAGGAGCCGGCACCCCTTCCGGTCGCCCCCGCCGGCGTGGCGGACACCCGGCCGCTGCCGATCACCCTGCCGACCGCGCTGCAACTCGCCGGGGTCAACCCGCTCGACATCGCTGTCGCCACGGAACGACTGCGGATCGCGTCGGCGCAGTACGACCGCGCCCGGGTGCTGTGGCTGCCCAACCTCAGCGCCGGGGTGGACTACTTCCGCCACGACGGGCAGATTCAGGACATCGTCGGTACCGTGTTCACCACGAGCCGCTCGTCGGTCCTGGTCGGGGGCGGGCCGGGCCTGTCGGTCGCGGCGGCCGACGCCCTGTACGCCCCGCTGGCCGCGCGGCAGGTGATCCGCGCCCGGCAGGCCGACGTGCAGGCCGCCCGCAACGACAGCACCCTGGCGGTGGCCGAGGCGTACTTCGCCGTCCAGCAGGCCCGCGGCGAGGTGGCCGGGTCCGCGGATTCCGTTCGCCGGGCAGAGGAATTGGTCCGGCGGGCCGAACAGCTCGCGCCCGGGTTGGTCCCGACGGTCGAGGTCAGCCGGGCGCGGGCCGAGCTGGCCCGCCGCAAGCAGGCCGTAGAAGCCGCCTACGAGCGCTGGCAGGTGTCCAGCGCCGACCTGACACGGCTCCTGCGGCTCGACCCGGCCGCCGTGGTCGAGCCGGCCGAGGACCCGGCGCTACGGGTCGAACTCGTGAACCTCGCCTGCCCGGTGGACGACCTGATCCCGGTCGCCCTGACCAACCGCCCGGAGCTGGCGTCGCAACAGGCGCTGGTGCAGGCGACCCTGGCCCGGCTGCGGCAGGAGAAGGTCCGCCCGCTGGTCCCGAGCGTCGCCCTCCGCGGGGTTGGGTCGAACACGCCGGGGCTCTCCAGCGGGTATTTCGGCGGCGGGGTGAACGACTCCGTCGGGAACTTCGGCGGCCGCAACAGCATGGACCTTCAGCTCGTCTGGCAGCTCGACAACCTGGGGTTCGGTAACCGCGCGGCGGTCCGCGAACGAGAGGCGGAGAACCGGCTGGCGCTGGTTGAGTTGCTGCGGGTTCAGGACCGGGTCGCGGCCGAGGTCGCCCAGGCGCTGGCCCGGGCGAAGCGGGCGGCGAACCGGGTGAAAGAGGCCGAGGGCGGGGTGCGAAGCGCAGCCGAGACGGCCGAGAAGAACCTCCAGGGGCTCGGCCAGACGAAGCGGGTCGGGGAACAACTGGTGCTGGTGTTCCGGCCGCAGGAGGCGGTGGCCGCAGTCACCGCCCTCGATCAGGCATACCGCGACTACTACGCCGCCGTGGCCGACGCCAACCGCGTCCACTTCGCGCTGTACCGGGCGCTGGGCCAGCCCGCACAGGCGCTGCTCGCCCCCCAGCCGGCGCCCGCGCCGCCGGCCGCACCGGCTCCGGCCCGTACGGCTTCGCCCCAGCCCGCCCCGAGCCCGGCCGGCATCCCGGTCCACCAGCCGGGGACCCTGCCGGCCTGGGTCCGATCGTCGAACACGCCGGCCCCGAAGCGGCCGTGACAGGTTTTCGCCACCGGTCCGCTTCGACCCATTCGCTGCGGCGGATACCATACCCCAATCCGCGGTCACGACCTTCTCGTACCTCCGGGCGTCGCCGATGAACCCGATCTCCGCCGCCTTGCGCCGGCCGATCACCGTCATGGTGCTGACCGTCGGGCTGCTCTTCGCCGGGCTGCTCGCGGTCAGCCGGATGAAGGTGGACATCTTCCCGTCGCTGGACCTGCCGGTCATCTACGTCTGCCAGCCGTACGGCGGCATGGACCCGCAGCAGATGGAGGGGTTGATCGCCAACTATTACGAGTACCACTTCCTCTACATCAACAACATCCACCATGTCGAGTCGAAGAACACCCAGGGCGTCTCCCTGATGAAGCTGTACTTCCACCCCGGCACCGACATGGCCCAGGCCATGGCCGAGACGGTGGGGTACGTCAACCGCAGCCGGGCGTTCATGCCGCCGGGAACGGTCAACCCGTTCATCATGCGCTTCGACACTGGCAGCGTGCCGGTTGGCTACCTGGTCCTCTCCAGCGAAACGAAGACCATCGGCCAGATCCAGGACCAGGCGCTGTTCAAGGTCCGGCCGATGTTCGCGGCCATCGAGGGGGTGAGCGCTCCGCCGCCGTTCGGCGGCAGCCAGCGGACGGTGGTCGTTCGGGCCGACCCGGACCGGCTGCGGGCCTACGGCCTGTCGGCGGACCAGGTCGTCCAGGCCCTCACGGCCGGGAACACGATCGCGCCGTCGGGCCAGATCCGCATCCGGGAGCGGATGCCGCTGGTGCCGACCAACGCGATGGTGGTCCAGCCCGCCGAACTCGGGAACATCGAGGTGAAGTCCGGCGTGTTCCTCCGCGACGTGGTTCGCCGCGACCCGGTCACCGACAAACCCTTGATCGAGGACGCCAGTGACATCCCGACCGGGTACGCCCTGGTCAACGGCAAGCGGGCGGTTTACATCCTGGTCACGAAGCGCGCCAGTGCCAGCACCCTGGACGTGGTCAACAAGGTCCGGGCGAACCTGCCGGCGATGCAGGCCGAGTTGCCCGACGATATCCGGGTGAGCTTCGAGTTCGACCAGTCGCCCTACGTCACCAACTCGATGAAGGGGGTGGCGTCTGAGGGGCTGCTGGCCGCGGGGCTGGTCGGGCTGATGGTGCTGGTGTTCCTGCGCGACTGGCGGAGCGTGGTGGTGGTCGTGCTGACCATCCCGCTGGCGCTGGTGGCGGCGCTGGTCGCGCTGTGGCTGTCCGGCCAGACGGTCAACCTGATGACGCTCGGCGGGCTGGCCCTGTCGGTCGGCATCCTGGTGGACGAGGCGACGGTGGCGGTCGAGAACATCCACGTCCAGATGCACGCGACCGACTCGGTCGCCCTGGCGGTCTGGCGCGGGGTGAGCGAAACCGCCGTGCCGCGGCTGTTGGCAATGCTATGCGTACTGGCAGTGTTCATCCCCTCGTTCCTCTTGCAGGGGGCGGCTAAGGCGCTCTTCGTGCCGCTGGCGCTGGCGGTCGGGTTCGCCATGATCGCCAGCTACGTCCTGTCGAGCACGTTCGTGCCGGTCCTCTCCGTCTGGCTGCTCCGACGGTCCGGGCGAACGGCCGGCGTCAGCCGGCCGGTGGCTCTGCGGCCCCGGGGCACCTCCGACGGCACCGGCCCCGGGAAGTACCGGCCGGCTGACGCCGGCCGTTCGCCGTACAGTTGGGCGGTGCGTTTCCGGTATCTCGTCGTGCCCGCTTATCTGATCGCGGCCGTGGCGGCGGTGGCCTTGCTCGGCCCGCGGGTCGGGACCGAGATCTTCCCGCAGGTGGACACCGGCCAGTTCCAGTTCCGCTTGCGCGCCCCGACCGGAACCCGGATCGAGCAGACGGAAGCGATCACCCAGGAGGCGCTGCGGTTCATCGGCGAGGAGGCCGGGCCGGAGAACGTGGCCATCACCCTGGGCTACCTGGGCGTGGTCCACTCGGCGTACCCGGTCAACGGCGTCTACCTGTGGATGGGCGGGCCGCACGAGTCGGTGATGCGGGTCGCGCTAAAGCCGGGCGCGGTTTCGGTGGAAGACCTCAAGGTGCGACTGCGGGAGAAGCTGCCGGCTCACCTGGAGGCGTGGACGGCCCGCAAGTGGAAGCAGGAGGGCGTCCCCGCCGACGCGGCCGAACGGCGGGTGAAGGAGATCCGGCTCTCGTTCGAGCCGGCCGACATCGTCAACGAGGTGATGAGCTTCGGCTCGCCCACCCCGATCGAGGTGCAGGTGGCCGGGTCGAACATGGCGAACAACCGGGCCTACGCCGAGAAGCTGCGCCAGGAGTTGGCGAAGGTCCCGGCCGTCCGCGACCTCCAGTACGGGCAGGCGCTGGACTACCCCACGGTCGAGGTCCGGGTGGACCGGGAGAAGCTGGCCTACGCCGGGGCGACCGTCGCCGACGTGGCGAAGGCGGTGACGCCGTTTACCTCGTCCAGCCGGTTCACCGTCCCGAACTACTGGCGCGACCCGGCCAGCGGGATCGGCTACCAGGTGCAGGTCGAGGTGCCGACAGCGCTGGTCAACTCGGTCCGCGACCTGGAGACGGTCCCGATCCCGGCCCCGGAGGGCGGGCGCGTGCTGGTCCGGGACGTGGGCGAGGTGAAGGAGGGGACGATGCCGGGGGAGGTCCACCGGTACAACATGAAGCGGCTGGTGAGTATGACGGCCAACGTCCAGGGGGAGGACCTGGGCGCGGTGGCCCGGCAGGTGGACCGGGCGATCAAGGCCGCCGGCGAGCCCCCGAAGGGGGTGACGGTGGACGTCCGCGGTCAGATCACTCCGATGCGGGAGCTGTTCGGGACGCTGGCGTTCGAGCCGCCGTGGGCGGTGTCGCCGGCCCGCTGGTTTGAGGGTCTGGCCGGCGGGCTGATCGTGGCGGGGGCGGTGATATTCCTCATGCTGACCGCGTACTACCAGTCGGTGCGGCTGGCCCTGGTGGCGGTGGCCCCGGTCCCGGCGGTGCTGGCGGGGGTGGTGGCCGCCCTGCTGCTGACCGGCAGCACCCTGAACCTCCAGTCGTTCATGGGGGCGATCATGGCCGTCGGGGTGGCGACTGCGAACGCCATCCTGTTCGTCACCTTCGCCGACCGGGCGCGGACGGGCGGGCTGACCGCACGCGAGGCCGCGGAAGAAGGGCTCCGCAGCCGCGTCCGGCCGATCCTGATGACCAGCGCCGCGATGATCGCCGGGATGATGCCGATGGCCCTCGGCCTGGGCGAGGGCGGCGACCAGGTGGCGCCGCTGGGTCGGGCGGTGATCGGCGGGCTGGCGGCCGGCACCCTGACCACCCTGCTCGTGCTGCCGGCCGTCTTCGCACTGGTGATGGGCCGCGGCGAGGCCCGGTCGGCGTCCCTGGACCCGTTCGACCCGGACAGCCGGCACTTCGTCCCCGAAGTCCCGCTCACCCCCCAGGGGGAGACGCATGCGTCGTGACCACTTGCTAATCCTGGCGGCCCTCGCAGGCATCTCCGCCGGGTGCAACCGCACGGCGGCACCGCCGGCCGGGGGCGGGGCGAACACGACGACTGCCCCGGCGGTGACCGTGGTGAAGCCCGAACGCCGCGCCGTCAAGCGCGTCGTCGAGCAACCCGGGGCGGTCCAGCCTTACGAGGAGACGTCGCTGCACGCCAGGCTCCCCGGGTTCGTGAAAGCCGTCGGGGCCGACCCCACCCGGCCGGGCGCGAACCAGCAGATCGACATCGGCAACCGGGTGACGGCCGGGCAGCTACTCGCCGAGATCGCCATGCCCGAGGTCGAGCAGGAGGCGAAACAAAAAGCAGCGCTGGTCAAGCAGGCCGAGGCCGAGGTCACGCAGTCGCGCAAGGCGCTGGCCGCGTCGGACGCCGGGGTGGCGTCTGCCCAGGCCCAGGTGGCCGAGGCCAGGGCCGGTATGGGCCGCGCGCAGGCGCTCTACGACCGCTGGCAATCGGAAGTGACCCGGATCAGCGGGCTGGTTCAGGGCGGGGTGATCGACTCGCAGACCCGCGACGAGACGCAGAACCAGTTCCGCGCCGCCGAGGCCACCCGCACCGAGGTCGCGGCCAAGGTGACAACAGCCGAGGCGGGTGTCCGAAAAGCCCAGGCGGACAAGGACAAGGCGGTCGCCGACGTGACCGCCGCCGAGGCCCGGCTGGAGGTCGCGAAGGCGGACGTCGGCCGGCTGGCGGCGCTGCTCGGCTATGCGCGGATCACGGCCCCGTTCGACGGGGTCGTGACGCACCGGGCGGTAAACACCGGCGACTTCCTGTCCGCCGACACGCAGGGCGTCTTCCGCGTGGCGAGAGTGGACCCGGTGCGGGTGGTCGTCCGGGTGCCCGAGGCGGACGCCGGGCTGATCCGCGATGGCCTGCCGGTGCGGATCATCGTGCAGGCGCTGGACGGGCCGGAGCTGACCGGCACCGTGGCGCGCACGTCCTGGTCGCTGGAGCCGGGGTCGCGGACCCTGCGGGCCGAGATCGACCTGCCGAACAAGGACGGCCGGGTGCGGCCCGGGATGTACGTCTACGCGAGGGTGACGGCCGAGTTGCCGGAGGCGTGGGCGGTCCCGGCGGCGGCGGTCGGCAAGGCGGACGACGAGTCGGTGGTCTACCTCGCCGAGAACGGCAAGGCGGTCCGCGTCGCGGTCCAGGTCGTCCGCGGGGACGGGCAGTTCACCCAGGTCCGGGCGTACAGGAAGCCCGGGGCCGCGGACTGGACCGCGTTCACCGGCGCCGAGGCGGTGGCCATGCCCGCCGCGGTCCTGACGGACGGGCAGACGATCCCGGCCGCGCCATAGCATACCGGCTGGGAACCCGAACCCGGCCCGCCGGTGACGAGACGTGCGCCTGCTCAGCTACAACATCCACAAGGGGATCGGCGGCCGCGACCGGCGGTACGACCTGGACCGGGTCGTGCGGGTGATCGAGGACGAGAACCCGGACCTGATCTGCCTCCAGGAGGTGACGTCGCACGCCCGCCGGTGCCACTACCACAACCAGCCGCGGCTGCTCGCCCGCCACTTCTCGGTGGCCGCGTCCTGCTTCCAGATGAACGTCCACTACCGGGTCGGCGGGTACGGCAACCTGATCCTCTCCCGGTGGCCGTTCAGTGGCCGGCACCACATCTCGCTACGGCACGGCCGGCGGAAGCCGCGCGGGGCGCAGCTCGTTGTGGTGCAGACCCCGGAGGGGCCGCTGCACCTGGCCCACGGGCACCTGGGCCTGGCCGCGGACGAGCGGCTCTGGCAGGTCGTCCACCTGCTTCGCCACCACCTCTTCCGCGAGGCGGAGGGGCTGCCGACGCTCGTCGTCGGCGACTTCAACGACTGGCGGAACGCGTTGGCGGAGCTAGCCTTCAAGGAGCACGGGTTCGAGATGCTCACGTCGCCGCCGTCGCGGTTCCGCACGTTCCCGGCGTTCCTGCCGGTGCTTGCGCTGGACAAGGCGTTCCACCGCGGGGTGATCGTCCACCAGGTCAAGGTAACGCGGACGCCGCTGACCAAGCGGGCGTCGGACCACTTGCCGCTGGTGGTGGACTTCCACCTGACCGACGACGGGCTGGGGAAGTAGGGCGGGCCGAGTTTGCGAGGCCCGACAGCCCTGCCCGCCCCAACGGGGCGACCGGTAATAGCCAGGGGTGAAACCCCTGGGAAGTGAGGTGAAAGACCTTGTAACCCCGAAGGGGTGACCCGCTCGTCGTTGGGTCACCCCTTCGGGGTTACAAGGTGGGTGGGGTCATGGAACCAGGGGTTTCACCCCTGGCTATTACCGGTCGCCCCGTTGGGGCGGAAGACGGAGGCCATGCCAAGACTCGGCCCGACCAGCACACACCCCGTTACCGCGACCGCCGCCGCCCCCGCGGCCAAGGCCCATTGCGACAGCGTCAGCGGCGCCAGCTCGAAGAAGAACTGTGTCGGCGGTAGGTACATAATCGCCGCGTAGACCGGCACGGCCAGGACCACCCAGACCACCAGTCGCCGTTCCCACTCGCCGGCGATCAGTACGTTGCCCAGCCCGGCTAGGACCAGCGTCGTGAGGAGGAGCGTCTGCTGGGTCTGAAACTCGTCGCCGGACCCCCAGGCGGACACGAGCCAGACTGCCAGCCCTGCGAGTCCCGTTACCAGCCCGGCGGTCACGGCGTACCAGCCAACCTCGCGCAGGAACGCCGGTCGCGGGCCGGGCTGCGGTTGCGTCTTGCTCGTCATGATGAGCAGCGCCGGGCCGCCGATGGTCAGCGCGTTGAGCAGCGTCACCTGCTGCGGCAGGTACGGGAAGCCGAGGCCCAGCACGCCCAGCGCCACGACGACCAGCAGCACCGTGTAAACGTTCTTGAGCAGGAACAGCTTGGCCGCCCGGCGGAGGTTGTTGACGATCACCCGGCCCTCGTCGAGCAGCGCCGGCAGCAGGCCGAAATCGTTCGTCTCCAGCACCACAGCGGCGACCGTCCGGGCGGCCGGGGAACCAGCGCCCATCGCCACGCCCAGGTCGGCGCGCTTGATCGGCAGCACATCGTTGACGCCGTCGCCGAGCATCGCCACCCGGTGCCCTCGGGCTTGCAGCGCGGAGACGATGTCGAGCTTCTGCTGCGGAGCGACCCGGCCGAAGACGCTCGACCGGGCGATCACCGCAGCCGGGTCGGCAGCGGACGCCAGCTCATCGCCGGTGACGATGGGTTCGTGTGCCAGGGGGAGGTTCAGGTGGCCGACCGTAGCCCGGACCGTCTCGGGGTGGTCGCCGGAGATGACCTTGAACGCGATCCCTTGTCCCGCCAGCGCTTCGAGCACGCCCCCCGCCTCCGGCCGTAGTTCATCGCTGAGGGCCACCAACGCCAGCGGCCGCAGCGACTGCCCGGCCAGCGATCCGCCAAACGGCGGGCCGGGTTCGCCTTCCGCGAACAGCATCAGCCGCAGCCCGGTCGGCAATAGCTCCCGCCAGCGTTTGTCCACCCGCTCCGCGTCGGCGGGGGTCAGGAACGGCTTGAGCGCCTCGACCGCCCCGAGCGCCAGCACCGACTGGCGGTCACCCTCTCTGGGAGGGCGAGGACACGCACCGCGCTGTAGCGGTTCTGGGCCTTGAACGGCACCTGATCGACCAGTTCGAGTGCCTTTTGCTGCGGACCGAGAGCGTCGCGCAGCGCCTGGACGCTCTTGTTACGCGCGTCGATCGTCGCGTGTGCGAACAGCCGCAACTTGTCCCGTACGCCCTCCCCGTCGCCGAGCGGCTCCACCCGGTCGAGGCTGAGCCGGCCGGTGGTCAGTGTGCCGGTCTTGTCCAGGCACAGCACGTCCACGGACGCCATCGCCTCGACGGCGTTGAGCCGCTGCACGACCGCGCCACGGCGGGCCATCCGCACCGCCCCGAGGACGAACGCCAGCGTCGCCATCAGCACCAGCCCCTGCGGCACCATCGAGGTGATCGTCGCGGCGATCATCTGCACCAGATCCGTCACCGGGAAGCCGCGGAGGAAGTACAGGGCGACGTACCCGAGGCAGAGGGTGACCGCCGCGGCGGTCAGGACGCGGATGAGCGTATCCAGTGTCCGCTGGATTGGGCTGGGGGCGTAGCGATACAGCCGGGCCTGCGCCGAGGTCTGGTTGGCGAAGGACTCGCCGCCGACCTTGTCGGCGTGATACGCCCCGCCGCCGGCGACGCAGAAGCTGCCGGAGAGGAGCCGGTCCCCCGGCCGTCGCGGGACAGGGTCGGACTCGCCGGTCAGCAGCGCCTCGTCGATTTCGAGGAAGTTCGCGGTCAGCACCGCCCCGTCGGCGACTACTGTTTCCCCGTCGGAGAGCAACACTACGTCGCCGAGGACCACGTCGCCGGCGGGGATCGTCACGTCCTGGCCGTCGCGGCGGACTCGGGCCTTCGTCTCGGAGAGGATGGCGAGCCTGTCGAGGTGCCGCTTGGCGCGGATTTCCTGTACCAGCCCGATGAGTGTGTTGGCGACCGCCATGCCGCTGACGGCCCACGCGCCGCGGTAGTCCTCCAGCAGGAAGAGGGCGACCGCGGCCGGCACGACCAGCGCGTTGAAGAGTGTGAGGGTGTTGCGGACGAGAATGTCGCGGTACTCGGCCCAGCCAGACGCCGGCGGGCGGTTGACCTGCCCCCGGGCGACCCGGTCGGCCACCTCGGCGGCGGTCAGCCCGCCCGGCAGATCGGACCCGTCGGATGGCACCGTGCGACTCCTCATGCCTTGACGAACCTCCGAGCGGGGGGCGTAAGCCCCCTGAGTGTCACCACCTCAGGGGGCTTACGCCCCCCGCTCGGAAGATGGCTCAACTACAGGTATGGCGAGAACAGCCGCGCGACCCCGTCGCGGAGCTTGAACAGGATGTTCCGGCCGTCCAGGTCCGCCAGCGTCACCGGCACGGCCTTCTCCAGCTTCCGTCGCACCAGGTCGTCCAGGGCGGCCGCCAACTCCGGGTCGTAGCACTCCACGTCCAGCTCGAAGTTCAGGCGCAGACTCCGCGAATCCCAGTTGGCCGACCCGATCAGCGACCAGACGCTGTCCACCAGCATCAGCTTGGTGTGGTCGAACGGCGGCGGGACCAGCCAGACCCGGCAGCCGTGGCCGAGGACGTGCCACAACTCGGCCGTGGACGCCCACTGCACCAGCCGCAGGTTGTTCCGCTGGGGCAGGAGGATGTCCACCTTGACGCCCCGCAGCGCGGCCACGTTCAGTGCCGAGATCAGCCCGGCGTCCGGCAGGAAGTACGGCGTCATGATCCGAACCGACTCGTCGGCGCAGCTCAGCGCGCCGCAGAAGGTCGTCCGCAGCTTCTCGAAGTCGTCGTCCGGCCCGCTCGGCACGACCCGTGCGTGGACCGGCCCGGCGTCGGCGAGCTTGCGGAACCAGCGCTCGCCCTGAAGCGGCTCGCCGGTGGTGAACTCCCAGTCGTCGGCGAACACTTCCTGGAGCCGGGCGACCACCGGCCCCTCGACCCGGAAGTGCAGGTCGTGGATTGGGTGCCGTGGGTTCAGGGTCGCGTCGTGCCCCTGGCGGATGTTCATCCCGCCGGTGAAGCCGACGCGGCCGTCCACCACCAGCACCTTGCGGTGCAGGCGCAGGTTGGCGTAGGGGAAGTACCAGGGCAGGAGCTGCGGCAGGAACCGAGCGACCGGCACCCGACGGCGGCGAAGCCGGCGGACGACCGACGGCCAGGTGTAGTGCGAACCAACCGCGTCGATCAGCACCCGGACCTCGACCCCCCGGGCGACGGCTTCGGCCAGTTCATCGACGAACGTGCGTCCGGCCTGGTCGTTGTCGAAGATGTAGGTGCCCAGCGCCACCGACTGCTCCGCGCCGCGAATCGCCGCCAGCATCTCCGGGTACGCCTCCTCCCCGCTGTACAGTGGCACGATCCGGTTGCCGGGCAAGAGCGGCCGACCGGTGACGCGGCCGACCAGCCGGACCAGGGTGCCGAGGTGTTCGGCCCCGGGGCATGGCGGTTCGGTCTCGTCGTCCGTCGGATCGAGCGTGGGGAAGTCGGCGGCCCGAGGTTGGTCGAGCGGCCGACGCAGCCGGCGGGCCTTGCGGTGGATGCGGTTGACCCCGAACAGGAAGTACAACAACGGGCCGACCAGCGGCGTCAGCCAGATGACGCCGGCCCAGCCGATCGCCGCCCGGGAGTCGCGCTTGTGCAGCACGACGTGGATCGTGGCCGCCACGTCGGCGAACAGGGCGAAGGCGCTGATCGCCCACTGCCAGTAGCTGGCGATGTACTGCACGGCGTCCGCTCACACGGGGCGGCCCACCGCGGGCGGCCCGGGAACACCAGGATACACGATCTTTCCCTGGGACCGCGGCCGTCCCGGCCGCTCTTGTTTCCACGGTCAGGGCATTTGACGACCAGACAATGTCCCCCACCGGGTGAAGGTGTGGCGGCCGGGACGGCCGCGGTCCCAGGGTGACCCGCGCTTTGACCCGCACGGCCCCGTGTGCGACAATCACCCCCTCTCCCGAGGAGGCGGATGACGATGCGGCGGTTCCTCTCTCTGGCACTGTTCGTCCTGGCGGTCGGTCCCTTTCCCGCGGCCCGGTCGGCCGAACCGTGGAGCGACCCGAAACTCCCGGTGAAGGACGGCCTGGAGTTGTGGCTCGACGCCGCCCGGACGGCCGAGAAGTTCCGGGTCCCCGGCCCGCTCAACGTGTGGATGGACGGGTCCGGCAAGGGCCGCCACCTGCGACAGACGGACAAGGCCGCCCAGCCGCAACTCCTCCTGCACGGCCACGCCCAGGTCGTCCGCTTCGACGGCCAGGACGACCACCTGCGGGCTGTCAAACAGCCCGGAGAGCTGAAATCGTTCACTGCCTTCGTGGTCCTCGTGCCGCGGTACAACACCGGCGGGTTCCAGGGGTTCCTGGCGGTCAACAAGGCCGGCGGCCGCGACTACGAGACGGGTCTGACGATCGACCAGGGACCAATGGGGTCGGCCAAGTTCAACCAACTCAACGTCGAGGGGCGCGGGTTCGGCGGGTGGGCGAACCTGCTCAAGACCGGCGGGGAGAAGTTCCACCAGTTGTACGCGGTCGAAATCCGGGGCGACGAGTCGGCGGTGCGGGCGGTCGTGAACGGCACACCCGCCGGCGAGCGGCCGCGCAAGCCGGAGCCGCTGAGCCTGGAGGAGATCACCGTCGGGGCGCGGTACTACACCAACGGCCCCGGCCCGCAGGAGGTCCGCGGCCACGCCCGCACCGACATCGCCGAGGTGATCGTCTACGGCCGCGCCCTCGACGCCGGGGAGGCGAAGCAGGTCCGCGACTACCTCACCGCCAAGCACGCGCAGCTTCAGCAAAGCCCGCCGCCCGACGGCGAGGGGGCCGCACTGGTCCCTATGGAGAACCCGCCGCCGGCGCAGGTCTTCCTGCCGGGCTTCACTGTCCGGCAACTGCCGGTGGACCTGCTGAACATCAACAACGTGCTGTACCGGCCCGACGGCACGCTGGTCGCGCTGGCCTACAACGGCGACGTCTGGCACCTCCGCGACACCGACGGCGACGGGCTGGAGGACAAGGCCGAGCTGTTCTGGGAGAGCAATGGCCGACTGCGAGCGGCCATCGGCATGGACCTGACCCCGCCCGGCTACAAGCACGGCGACGGGGTGTTCGTGGCGTCCAAGGGGAAGTGTTCGCTGATCGCGGACACCGACCGCGACGGGAAGGCGGACAAGGAGACAGTGATCGCCGAGGGGTGGACGGAACTTCCGCACGGGGTGGACGCGCTCGGCGTGGCGTTCAACAAGAAGGACGGCAGCGTCTACTTCGGCATCGGCACCACGAACTTCACCAACCCTTACCTCGTCGGCAAGGACGGCCAGGCGACCTACTCCCTCAAGGGCGAACACGGCACGGTGATGCGGGTCGCGCCGGATTTCAAGTCACGAGAGGTGTTCGCCACCGGCATCCGCTTCCCGGTGGGGCTGCGGTTCAACAAGGCCGGCGAACTGTTCGCCACCGACCAGGAGGGCGCGACCTGGCTGGCCAACGGCAACCCACTCGACGAGTTGCTGCTGATCCAGAAGGGCCGGCACTACGGCTTCCCGCCGCGGCACCCGAAGCACCTGCCGGGCGTGACCGACGAGCCGAGCGTCTTCGACTACGCCCCGCAGCACCAGTCCACCTGCGGGCTGAACTTCAACGAGCCGGTAGCCGAGGGCGGCCCGACGTTTGGACCGGCGGCGTGGGCCGGCGACGTGATCGTGAGCGGGTACTCGCGTGGCAAGCTGTACCGGACGAAGCTAGTGCCGTCGCCGAACGGGCCGGTCGCCCGGACACAACTCTTCGCGTGCCTGAACATGCTGACGGTCGATGCGTGTGTGGCGCCGGACGGGTCACTGCTGGTCGCCTGCCACAGCGGCGGACCGGACTGGGGCACCGGGCCGACCGGCAAGGGGAAGCTGTACAAGATCAGCTACACCGACCGCGACCACCCGCAGCCGGTGTTCGCGTGGCCGGCCGGGCCGCGCGAGGTCCGCGTCGAGTTCGACCGGCCGGTGAGCCCGGAACTGCTGCGCGATGCGTTGAAGCAGACGAAGATCACCGCCGGGCAGGCGGTCCGGGCCGGCGACCGGTTCGAGTCGCTGTGGCCGGGGTACGCGGTCGTGCAGGCGCAGAAGACGGCGATGCGGCTCGACGTGCCGGTACGGTCGGCGCAGCTCACCCCCGACCGGCGGACGCTGGTGCTGGCGACGGACCCGCTACCGGCGGCGGTCCACTACGCGGTGACGCTCCCCGGCATGGGCCGGCCGAAGATGGCGAAGGGTCTGGAGCAGCACCCGCAAATTGACCTCGGTTTCGACCTGTCCGGCTGCGAGGCGACGTGGAAGCCCGCCGACGGTAGCGCGGGGTGGACGGGCTGGCTGCCGCATTTGAACCTGGATGTGTCACGGAAGTTTACGGCCGGCAGTGCCCATCACGACGCCCTGTGGGAGGCGATGAAGAAGCCCGGCGAACTGACGCTGAAGGCGCAGCTCGACCTGACGAACATGCTACGGCCGGAGGTCCAGCCGGGGTCGAAGATCGACTACGAGTTGCCGCCGGAGGAGGTGCGGATGATGTTCACCTCCTTCTCGAAGGTCCGCGTCAAGACAACGGACAAGCACTCCCTCAAGTCTGACACCGTGGATTACACGGTAGTCAACCTCACCGTCTCACCGAAACCGGGCAAGCCGACACCTATAGAGATTCACCTCCCGGGCGACGGCCGGTCGGTGCTCCACCTGGCGGTGCATTACACGACGGCCGAGGACGATCGCACTCGCTCGCTGCCGCTCCGCCGCAGCCTCGTACCGTGGGCCGACACCACGCCGACCGCTCTGACGAAGCCGCCGGAACTGGTGAAGGCCCCCGAACTGGAGGGCGGAAGCTGGGCGCGCGGCCGGAAGGTCTACTTCGACGCCGAGGTCGGCTGCGCCAAGTGCCACACCGTCCACGCGCAGGGCAGCACCATTGGCCCGGACCTGTCGAACCTGGCGCAGCGCGACTACGCCTCCGTGATGCGGGACATCACTCAACCAAGCTTCGCCATCAACCCGGACCACCTGACGTATACCCTCAACCTGCACGACGGCCGCACGCTCACCGGCGTCGTCCGCACCGAGGGGGGCAAGCTCCACGTCGGCGACCAGAAGGGGGCCGTCACCGTCATCGACCGGGCCGACGTGGACCAGATGAAGCCGTCGCCGCTCTCGACGATGCCCGACGACCTGCTCAAGCCGCTCGGCCCGGACCGGACGCGCGACCTGCTGACGTTCCTGCTGACCGCCTCCCCGGCGATGCCGCGCGACTACGCCGGCAAGGAGCCGCGGCCGAAGCCGCGCACCGCCGCGGAGGTCAACGCGGTGCTGGCCGGCGCCCCGGAGCCGCCGGAGAAGACGCGGCCGATCCGCGTCGTCCTGGTCGCCGGGCCGAAGGACCACGGCGCCGGCGAACACGACTACCCCGCCTGGCAGAAGGCGTGGAAGGAGCTGCTGGCGACGGGCGACAAGGTGGAGGTCATCACCGCCTGGGAGTGGCCGGCGAAGGAGGAGTTCGGCAAGGCCGACGTGATGGTCTTCTACCAGCACGGCAACTGGGACGCGAAGCGGGCCACGGACATCGACGCCTATCTGGAGCGCGGCGGCGGACTGGTCTACGTCCACTGGGCGGTGGACGGCCAGAAGGACGCGCCGGGGTTCGCGAAGCGGATCGGCCTGGCGGCAGGCTTCCCCGGCCTGAAGTTCCGCCACGGCCCGCTCGACCTGAAGTTCAACAAGCACCCGATCGCCCGCAACATCGACAAGCTGCACCTCGTGGACGAGAGCTACTGGATGCTGCAAGGCAAGCTGCCGGCGGACCGGGTGATCGCCACGGGCGTTGAAGAGAAGGAGCCGCGGCCGCTGTTCTGGACGACGGAGCCGGGCCGCGGGCGGGTGTTCGTGTCGATCCCGGGGCACTTCTCGTGGACGTTCGACGACCCGCTGTTCCGGGTGGTGCTACTCCGCGGCATCGCCTGGACCACGAAGGAGCCGGTGGACCGGTTCAACGACCTCGTCTGGCCCGGCGCCGACGTGGCGAAGTAGGGATGCGGCCGAGCCGGTATCCCCTGGTGCGGGATCAAGCCAGTGGATTGGCGAACGGCCGGCGTGAGCCGGCTGGTGGGACCGGCTCCACCAGCCGGTGGGACCGGC
>Ga0247823_10001973_pt1 | contig 16970 bp, 17 predicted proteins | sample 13C_PalmiticAcid_2_FD_192426 | JGI IMG/M metagenome (GOLD analysis project Ga0247823, IMG submission 192426) | Soil microbial communities from agricultural site in Penn Yan, New York, United States - 13C_PalmiticAcid_Day30 | ecosystem: Environmental > Terrestrial > Soil > Agricultural land...
GGTGAAGCGCGAAGAAGGGCTGCGCGAAGATGTGCGTGCGTCCGATGGCATTCCACGCGGCGGGATGGTCACTGTCGCGGCGAGCGGCACTATATTGCGTCATCTCGACCGCGATCAGGGCGGTCGCGGCCCGACGGTCCAACATGCTCATGCGACTCTCCCTTCGCTCGATTCGCTGCCCTTATGCACCCTGTAGCTACTACAGGGTCAAGCCTGCCGATCGATCCAAACCGCCGGACGCATTTTCGGATCGGCGACATGCTACCGACTTGTCGCGACCGCGATGCGGAAGCGCCGGCGGGTGCCGGTCACACGGGGTGGAAGGGCTCCAGCATGCCGAACCATGCGACGAGCGCGAGGATCGCGAGACCTGCCAACGCTTCGAGGACCAGGCTGCGGCGCATCGCGCGCGCGGCGCGCGCAGGATCGGTATCGGGCTCATCGAATGCGCGCCTGAGCGCCGGGGTGAGACGCCAGCGGTTGGCGGCGGCGAGCGCCAGCATCGCGGCGAACAGGACGAGCTTTATCGCGAGAAGCTGACCATAGGGCGACGCGATCGACCGCCCGATATTTGCGGCCCCGACGATCATCTGGCCGTTCACCAGTCCGGTCGTCGCGATCAGGAGCACGCACAATGTCCCCACCGGCGCAAACCGGTCGAGGCTTCGGGCCGTCATCGCGAGACGGGCTTTTGCGACCGGTTCGCCCGGACGGAGCATCAGGAGGAAGCCGGCAATCGCGCCCAGCCAGATCGCGGCGGCAATCAAATGGAGCGCGTCGCTTGCCCGGTGAATCCGTCCGGCGGTGCCTTCGCTCGCTCCGGCATGGCCCGACCAGACGAGCGTCGCCAGCGCGACGGCCCCGGCGGCGGCGATCATTGTCGGCGCGACCGGGTTGCGGGCGATACGGAAAGCGACGACCGCAGCGACAAGCAGGGCTGCCATGCGCACGAGCCAGGCGACACCGACATCGGTCTCGCTCACGAGCGTGATGACCATTGCCGGGTCGATGGCGAAGATTCCGACCCCCTGCATGCTGGCGGTCAGGACCGCCATGCCCATGAGCGAAAGGAACAGGGCCGCGGCGCAGAGCCACGGCAGCGGCCGGGAGATGATCGATCCCAGTTCGGGATCCTGCCGCTCGCCAAGCTCCAGCGCATGGAGCGGGAAAGCGGCCAGTCCCGCGATGAGCATCAGGACCGCGAACAGCGCGAACCGGATACTCATCAGCAGGAGATCGGCCACGGCCTTATTTCACCGTGAAGCTGAATTCGCTTCCCATGCGGTGCGTATCGGCGCCCGCTGCCGACCATTTGACCTTGTAGGTGCCGGGGACGAGCGCGCGCTTGGCGGTAAGCGTCAGCGACTTGCCGTCCTTGCCCATCGCCGAGGCCGCAGGAATCTTCATCGGCGCATGATTGGCCATGCCGGGCATGCCGGTCATCACCAGTTCGGCCTTCACCGTCGAGGCGACGAGCTTCTCGTTGAAGCGAAGGGTGACCGAGGTCACCTTTGAGACGGTGGCATTCGCGGCCGGCGTCGAACCGACGAGCTTGGCATGCGCACTGGCCGCGGCCGGCATCAGAAGGAGGGCGACGGCGGCCGCCGCGGCGGGGAAAAATGACTTCATTATAAAAACCTCCAAATTCGGGTCTGTCCTGCTAATACGCAAAGCGGCGGCACGGCCCTTGGAAAATCGGCAACCTCTTGTTGGATTACTTCTGAGGGATGATGCGATCGTGCGCGTATTATCTGTTGTGGACTGCGGGAAGACCGATGGACGAACTCCGGATTTTGAATGAAGCGCGGGTGCCGATCGAGCTCGATACGCTTGACGACCGCATCCTTATTGCGCTCGCCGGACGGCAGCGCGAGGCGTCGGCGGTGCGGCGCATGATGGCGGTTGCGGCTTTTGTGTCGCTTGGCGGCGGTTTCGTCGCCGGTAGCGCGATCGTTCCGCCAGCCATCGCGGCGAGCCCGCTGACGCCGCTCATTCCGGCCACCCCGCTTGCCCCCTCGACCTTGCTGGATTCGCGCTGATGACCTCGTCGCGCCGGATGCTGTTCTTCGGTCTGATCGCCTTTGTCGCCGCGCTCGCGGGCGTATTGGCCGGACGCCTCGTCGTCGAGACGCCGCGTGCCAGCGAAACCGAACTTCACGCGCTTCTTCATCGCGAGTTGAAGCTTTCACCCGCGCAGCAGGTAAAGCTCGACAAGATCGAGGCGAAATTCGCGACCCGGCGCGATGCGCTCGAACTCGACATGCGCGCCGCCAATATTCGGCTCGCGCAGGCGATCGAAGCCGAGCATGGCTATGGACCGCGCGTTACCGAGGCGATCGACGAGACCCACCGGGTGATGGGCGAGCTGCAGAAGGAAACGCTCCAGCACCTGTTTGCGATGCGCGTCGTTCTCGATCGCGAGCAGGCCGCGATGTTCGACAAGAGCGTGGTCCAGGCGCTGACCGCCGATGCGCGGTGAGTCTCGACCTTGCGCAATGTAGCGACCGCGAGCTCGCCGCGCTTGCAAGTGCAGGTCAACAACAGGTCTATCGGGAATTGTTGCGACGGTACAAGGCACCGGTGTTTCGCCTGATCCGTGCCAATATCGGCGATCCGGACGAGGCAATGGATTTGACGCAGGAAACCTTTGTCGCCGGCTTTGGGGCGCTTGGCCGCTATGATGCGGACCGGCCTTTCCGGATATGGATTGCCCGGATCGCGCTCAACAAGTGCCGCGACTGGGCGCGGCGCCGCTCGGTCCGGTCCTTCTTCGCGCGGGCCTTGCCGCTCGAAAGCGCGCATGATGTCGCGAGCGACGGTCCGGCGCCCGATGCCGAAGCGGCCGATCGGGCCGAACTCGCCCGTGTCCGCGCCGCTATGTCCCGCCTCGCACCCAATTTGCGCGAGGTTCTGGTCCTTCGCGGCGTCGAGGAGCTGAGCCAGGCGGAAACCGCCGAACTGCTCCAGACAAGCGAGAAGACGGTCGAAACGCGGCTCTACCGTGCCCGTGCGAAATTGAAGGCACTGCTCGGCGAGACGGCCGCGCGCGGGACAGGCTGAAGGCGGAAACATGGCTCACCCCGCAATTTCATTTGAAAGGGTGAGGGACGGGTGCGTGTGCCGCGTATGACTATTGAACCAAGGCAATATCCGGGAATTTTATGCAGATAGACAGGCGTCGTTTCGTGACGGGAGCATTGGGTGGCGGGACCGTGGCCGCGTTTGCGCCCTGGTTTCCGGCTTGGGCGCGGTCGGTGTCGCCCGGCATCGTCGCGCCGCTGCCGATGGTATCGGGCAATGACATCACCCTGCGCATCGCGCGCCAGACGATGCGGATCGACGGCAAGCTCAGCCGCGCGATCGGGATCAACGGCACGGTGCCCGCGCCGCTCGTGCGCCTGAAGGAAGGCCAGACCGCCCGGCTCAGCGTCGTCAACGACCTCGACGAAGACAGCTCGATCCACTGGCACGGGCTGATCCTGCCCTTCCATATGGACGGCGTACCCGGCGTCAGCTTCCCCGGCATCAAGCCCCGCTCGAGCTTCGTCTATGAGTTTCCGGTCGTCCAGTCGGGGACATATTGGTATCACAGCCATTCGGGATTGCAGGAGCAGCTCGGTCATTATGGCCCGATCGTCATCGATCCCGCCGGCGCAGATCCGGTCGGCTATGACCGCGAGCATGTCGTGGTCTTGTCCGACCACAGCCAATTGTCTCCCGAAGCGATCTTCCGCAAGCTGAAGGTCAATCCCGGCCATTTCAACATGCAGCGCCAGACCCTGTCGGGGCTGCTTGCCGGCAAGGACCAGTCGCTGAAGGAGCGCGTCGAATGGGGCGCGATGCGGATGGACCCGACCGATATCGCCGACGTCAACGGGTCGACCTATAGCTTCCTCGTCAACGGCCACGGTCCGCGCGATAATTGGACCGCGCTCTTCAATCCCGGCGAGCGCGTGCGGCTGCGGATCATCAACGCATCGGCGATGACGATCTTCAATGTGCGCATCCCCGGTCTCAGGATGACCGTCGTGCAGGCCGACGGCCTCAACGTCGTTCCGACCGATATCGACGAGTTCCAGATCGCCGTCGCCGAGACCTATGATGTGATCGTGACCCCGGCCGAGGACCGCGCCTATACCTTTGTCGCCGAGGCCAACGACCGCTCGGGCATGGGCCGCGCGACGCTCGCGCCGCGCGCCGGCATGGCCGCCGAGGTGCCGCCGCTTCGCGAACGGCCGCTCGCGACCATGAAGGACATGGGCATGGGCGCGATGGCGAGCGGCGATGCGTCGTGCACGCCCGAACATGCGGCGATGGGCCATTGCACGCCGCCGCCCGCCGAGGGCGGGGCCGTCGATCACGCGGCGATGGGGCATGGTGCCGGGGGCATGAACCATAGCATGCGCGACTTCAGTGTCGCGCCGCAGGTCAAGCGCGATCCAAGCGTCCAGTCGATCTCGCCGATGCCGGTCGACCGCATGGGCGAACCGGGGCAGGGGCTCGAGGACGTCGGGCACAAAGTGCTCACTTACCACGACCTTGTCGCGCTCGAACGCAATCCCGATGTGCGCGCCGCCTCGCGCTCGCTCGACATCCACCTCACCGGCAACATGGAACGCTTCATGTGGTCGTTCGACGGGGTGAAGATGTCGGACCATCACGAACCGATCCCCTTCATCGAGGGCGAGCGGGTCCGGATCAACCTCATCAACGATTCGATGATGAGTCACCCGATCCATCTTCACGGCCATTTCTTCGAACTGGTCACGGGGAAGGGCGACCGCTCGCCGCGCAAGCATACGGTGCTGGTCCAACCGGGCGGCACCGCGAGCTTCGATTTCACCGCCGACGCGCTCGGCGACTGGGCGTTCCACTGCCATATGCTCTACCACATGCATGCCGGGATGATGCGGGTGGTGAGCGTTCGCCCGAAAGGAGACGCGGCATGACCCGGATCGCGCTCCTGCTCGCGGGCATCGCGCCGCTCGCCTTCGCCGTCCCCGCTGCGGCCCAGTCGATGGATCATTCAATGCACAGAGCGGCGCCCGCGCCGACGCCGGCGCCCAAGCCTGCGCCCGCCCCCGCGCCTTCGCCAGCACCTGTCGTCCGGCCCGCGCCCACCGGCGACGCGCCGGCCGAATCCCCGGGCTGCGCGCCCGAACATGCGGCGATGGGCCATTGCACGCCCAAGCCCGAGACCATGGACAAGAGCGGACCCGCGATGGACGCGATGGACCATGGCGCGATGTCGCCGTCCGATCCCGACTGCCCGCCCGAGCATGCGAGCATGGGCCATTGCACCCCGAAGGCCGCGGGCACGATGGAAGCGAAGAGCGGCGCCAGCGGCACCGACTCGCCCCCGGGCGACGCCACCGCGCCCGCGCCCCCATCCGACTGGTATGCCGACCGCATCTATTCCAGGGCCGAAATGGAACATTCGCGCCACGAGATGATGAAGGAGAATGGCGGACAGACCATCGCCTTCATCAGCTTCAATCTCGCCGAATATCAGGCGCGCAAGGGCCGCGACGGCTTCCGGTGGGATGGCGAGGCCTGGTACGGCGGCGACATCAACCGGCTGACGATCAAGAGCGAAGGCGAGGGCGTCTTCGGCGAGGGCGTCGAGGGTGCCGAAATGCAGGCGCTCTACAGCCGCGCGATCGGACCCTATTTTAATGCGCAGGCTGGCATCCGGCAGGATCTGGGGCCGGGCCCCGACCGTACCTATGCGACGATCGGTTTCGAGGGGCTCGCGCCTTACTGGTTTGAAGTCGAGGGCGCGCTTTTCCTCTCGAACAAGGGCGACCTGCTCGGCCGCCTCGAGGGTTATTACGACCAGCGCATCACGCAGAAGCTCGTCCTCCAGCCGATGGCCGAACTCAATTTCTCGGCTCAGGATGTGCCCGAAACCGGAACGGGCTCCGGCCTGTCCGACGTCGAACTGGGGCTTCGCCTGCGGTACGAAATCGTCAGGGAGTTCGCGCCCTATGTCGGCGTCGAATGGGCGCGCAAGGTCGGCGACACCGCGCGCTTTGCCCGCGCGGCAGGCGAGGATGCGAGCGGGGTCAGCTTCGTAATGGGGATACGCGCCTGGTTTTGAGCTGCGGCGGGCGGCGGCATTCCGCGCGGTTCGCCGGGAATAGAAATGCCCGATGGGAGCAAGAACGTCTTCGACGTGACGGCCTTCGGCGGCGAGGGTCAGTCCCGGGTTTTTGCGGCCTAGCAGGCGCCCGGCACGCATCTCCGCCTGCATTCAAAAAAATGCCATGGGGCGTGAGGGGTAGATGCTTCGGATGCGTATTATATGGACCGACTGCGCACTACTGATACGCAACTAAGATATTGATCTTAAACGCAATTTTATGTTGACCTGTATATACATTTGATGCTCTCTGAGGTGGGTAACGCAACCAGAAGGGGGTTTCGCGATGAAGATCAGGACAGTTTTGCTCGCAGGCGCAGCGGTTTGTGCGGGCATTTCCGCCCCAGCATTCGCGCAAGCCGAGTCGGCACCCGAGACGGGCGCTGAAGGCGCGACCAGCGGCAGCGACATCGTCGTGACCGGGTCGCGCATCCGCCGCCAGGATCTCGCCGGTGTCGGTCCGGCGACCGTGGTATCCGCCGAGCAGATCGAAAATACCGGTGTCGTCAATATCGAGACGGTGCTGCAGCGCTTGCCCGCCAACGCTGGCTTCGCGGGCAACCAGACCTCGGCTTATTGGGCGAACAACGGCTATGGCACGGCGCAGGTGAACCTCCGCGGCCTCGGCATCAAGCGCACGCTCGTGCTGCTCAACGGTCGCCGTCTCGTCGCGGGCGGCACCGGGGCGAACTCGTCGCCCGACCTCAACATGATTCCCGTCGCGGCACTCGCACGCACTGATGTGCTCAAGGACGGCGCATCGGCAATCTATGGCGCCGACGCGATGGCGGGCGTCGTCAACCTTGTGACCCGCACCGATTATGAAGGTCTTGGCCTCAGCGTGCGTCAGGGGCTTACCGAAAAGGGCGACGGTTCGGACTTCACCGCCGACCTCCTCTGGGGCGTCCGCAATGATCGCGGCGGCTTCATGGCGGCCGTCACCTATCAGAAGACGAGTGCGGTCAACATGGCGTCGCGCGCGCCTTGCTCGCTGGCCGAAACCACGCCGGGAACGCTCGGATGCGTCAACAGCGCCTCGACGATCGGCGGGCGCGCGGTGCTGCCGAACGGGCAGCAGATCAACTTCAATCAGGTGCTGGGCGGTAACGGCAATTTCTTCGAGCCGTACAGTGCGGCCAAGCATAATTTCAACTCGAACCCGTTCCTGAATGCGGTGAGCCCGGTCGAGCGCGTCAGCACGGCGTTTTTCGCCGACTATGATCTGACCGACAATATCGAGGCGTTCGGCGAATTCCTCTATACCTTCCGCAAATCGAACCAGATCGCGACGCCCGGTACGCTGCGAAATCTTTCGATCGCGGCGAGCAATCCAACCAATCCGACGGGGCAGAATATCGTCCTCATTCAACGCCGCCTCGCCGAGCCCGGCCCGCGCGAATTCTTCCAGGAAACCGACACCTGGCAGGGTACCTTCGGCCTTCGCGGCAAGCTCTCGAACAATTGGGGATGGGAAATCGCGGGCGCGTTCGGCCGCAACACCGCGGTCGATGGTTCGACCAACATCGCCAACCTCGAGCGAGTGGCCAATACGCTCGACACGACCAAGTGCAGCCTTGCCGCCGGTGCGACGATCCCGTGCGCCGACTATCTCGGCTTTGGCGACCTGACGCCGGAGGTCCTCGACTATATTCTCTTCACGTCGCGCGATCGCGGCGGCAATGAGCTCGCGACGGTCACCGCCGATATCAACGGCGACCTGTTCAAGCTCCCCGCGGGGCCCGTCTCCTTTGCGGCAGGCGTCGTCTATCGCAAGGAAAAGGGCTGGCGCGATCCTGATCCGCTGACGGTGTTGGGTATCGCCAACACCAACCAGCAAAGCCCGATTTCGGGGACGAGCGTCGCCAAAGAAGCCTATCTCGAACTCTCGGTGCCGATCCTTGCCGATAAGCCCTTCTTCGAAGCGCTGACGCTCGATGGCGCGGTGCGCTACTCCGACTATGACCTGTTCGGCAGCGACTGGAACTATAAGGCGAGCCTCGACTGGATGATCAGCGACAGCTTCCGGCTGCGCGGCACCTACGGCACCGGCTTTCGCATCCCGAACGTTCCCGAGCTGTTCGGCGGCGTGTCCGAAGGCAATCTGACGACCACCGACCCCTGCTCGCGCTATTCGACGAGCGGCAATGCCGGGCTGATCGCCAATTGTCAGGCGTCGGGCGTGCCGGCAAATTATGTCCAGCTCGGTACGACGATCCTGACCACGGTCGGCGGCAACGAGGATCTGAAACCCGAGAGTTCGACGACCTGGACGGTCGGCACGGTCATCACGCCCAAGGGGTTAATTCCCGGCCTGTCGCTCACCGCCGACTGGTTCGACATCAAGATCAAGGACGCGATCCGCGCGATTCCGGGCTCGACCAAGCTCGCAATCTGCTATGCGAGCACGAACCTGTCGCATCCCTTCTGCGACGATTTCACGCGAAGCCCGCTCACCGGCGAGGTCACCTTCCTTTCCGCCCAGCCGATCAATACCGGCCGCGAGGAGATGAACGGGCTCGACCTCGGTCTCGTCTACGCGGGCGGCATCGGCAGCGTGAATGTCTCGCTGGACGTCAACCTGACCTACCTCAACAAATATGTCGTCCTGCCCTTCCCGGGCGGCGCCCCGATCGATTTCGACGGCTTCATTGGTGGCGGCAACGGCGGTTATCCGAAGTGGCGCGGCTATGGCGTGCTGACCGCTGAAAAGGACGGTGTCAGCGCGACCTGGTCGACCCAGTGGGTCGGCAAGGCGACCGACTTCAATGCGGCCCCCGGCGAGATCGGCTACAGCACGCCCAATGTCTTCTACCACAATCTCCAGGTCGCGTTCGAAATCGACGAGAAGACCCGCTTCCAGCTCGGCGTCGACAATCTGTTCGATCGCAAGGCGCCCTATATCCAGAGCTTCACCGATGCGAACACCGACACGATGACCTATGACCTGCTCGGACGGCGTTTCTACGTCGGCTTCCGGACGGCTTTCTGAGGGTAATCGATATGGCGATCCGTTGGCCGCTGCTCGTCCGGCGAACGCATAAATGGCTGGCCCTGGTGGTCGGCATCCAGGCTCTGCTCTGGACGCTGACCGGCTTCTACATGGTGGTTGTGCACATCGACACCATTCATGGCGACCATCTCGTGCGCGCGCCGGCGATTCGATCATACGACCTGGCGGATATGGCGCCGCCGTCGCGGATCGTTGCGGCCGCGCCCGGTGCATCCGAGCTTCGCTTGCAGCGGTTCTTCGATCGCCCCGTCTGGCGAGCAGAAACGCCCGAGGGGGCGCGGCTGTTCGATGCCCGCTCGGGTGCGCCGCTGCCTGCGTTGACCGAGTCCCAGGTTCGCGAACAGGCGCGGCGCATCTACACCGGTGACGGCAAGATCGTGTCGGTACGCCTGCTGACCAAGGCGCCGCAAGAAATGCAGTCACGGGCGCCGCCCTATTGGCAGGTCGAGTTCGAGGGCTGGAACCGCCCGACGCTCTATCTCTCGCCGCAGACGGGCGAGCTGATTTCGCGGCGCCACGCACTCTGGCGCGTCTTCGACTTCGCCTGGATGCTTCACATCATGGATTATGACGAGCGGACCGACGTCAACAATCCGCTGCTTCGCGTCGCAACCTGGAGTGCCTTCGCGATGGCGCTTTCCGGGGCCTGGCTGCTGATCTGGTCTTTCAAGCGCCGCAAAGGGAAGAAGGCATGAGGAAGATTCGCCTGACGCCGCTATTTTTCCGGCGCATCCACAAATGGGTCGGCCTGATCCTCGGGCTGCAATTCCTGCTCTGGGCCCTGAGCGGCTCGGTGATGGCGCTGCTCGACAAGGACAAGGTCGGCGGGCACGGCGGCGGCATGTCGCACGCTCACCCGCTGCCGGCCGGCGATTATTTCGACGTTGCGGCGCTGCCGCGCCACGAACCCGTCACCGGCATCGTCCTGCGCGACCTTGGTGCGCGCCCGATCTATGAACTTCGCACGACCAAGGGCACGCGCCTGGTCGATGCGACGAGCGGCGAGACGGTCCATGTCGACGAGCAGATGGCGCGCGACATCGCATCGATGATGAACGAGGCGCCGATCCGCAAGGTGAGCGTGCTCGCGAAGCCCAATCTGGAATCGCGTGATCATGAAGGCGCGATGTGGCGGGTCGACTTTGCCGATGCCGAGAATAGCAGCGCTTATGTCTCGCTCGACACCGCGCGCTTTCTTGTCATGCGCGGCGATAGCTGGCGGACGTGGGACTTCTTCTGGATGCTCCACAATATGGACTATGTGAACCGGAAGAGCTTCAACCACCCGCTCATTATCTTCGTCGCCTTCGGCGCGTTATGGCTCTCGGGCACCGGCTTCTACCTGCTGTTCAAGAGTTTCAGCCGCGCCGACTTCCGCTGGCTGCGCCGACGCCGCAAACCCGTCGTCACCCGCAGCGCGGCCTGACCTGCCGGCGGTCAGTCGTCGATCGAGAAGGCGGCCGACAGCTCGAAGCGCGATCCGGGATGCGTCAGCCAGGCGTGGCTGACGAGGCGCGAATGACTCCATGTCCGGCGCGTCATCCGCAGCACGGGTTCGCCATCCGACAGCCCCAGCATGCTGTGGGTGTGCGCGTCGGGCATCTCGGCGCGAACCCGATGTTCGACCCGTTCGAGCGGCGCCGTCCTTGTCAGATACTCGTTGGGCGTCATCTGCGTGAAGTCGATCTTGCCATAGTCGGGGGCGGCGGACGCGAGCACGAAACGCTCTTCGAGCTGGATCGGGAATTCGGCTTCATGGTGCACGATGATCGAGTGGAACAGCCTGGTCCCGATCGGAACCTCGAGCAGCGCCGCCATGTCGGCATTGGCGCGTATTTCGTCATTCTGCACGACGCGCGCCCGGTAGACATGCCCTCGCTCCCGGATTTCTTCGGCGATATTGCGGATTTCGATCATCTGGCCGATCGGCTTGGGCTCGGCGATGAACGATCCGCTGCCCGCGCGGCGTACGAGAACGCCCGCGGCTTGTAGCTCGCGTAGTGCCCGATTGGCGGTCATGCGCGACACGTCGAACTGTTGGACCAGCTCGGCTTCCGACGGCACCCGGTCGCCCGGCTTCAGATGCCCGTCGCGAACGGCATCGCAAATGCTCTGCTTGATGGCGGCGTAACGAGGCGGAGACCGGTCATTTTCGTTGTCAGGGCCGCTGGGCCGGGCGGCCGCGGATCCATTCGAAAGCTTTGATCCGCGTCCGGGCGTGCGAGTGATAAAATCCATAACCCGTCTATACAGGTTGCGGTCGACAGAAGCCAAGCATGCTGTTTGCAGGGCGCTCAGACGCCCGGCAGGCCGGCTAACCGGGCCGGCGTAACGACGGGTTCGTTCCGATCCTTGCGTTCCGAATAGCGGTCGACGAGCTGGGCGGCGTGGCCGCGCGTCAGCACGGTGAAGCGCACCAGTTCTTCGGCGACATCGACAATCCGGTCATAATAGCTCGAGGGCAGCATACGACCCGCCTCGTCGAACTCCTGATAGGCCTTGGCGACGCTCGACTGGTTGGGGATGGTGATCATCCGCATCCAGCGGCCGAGGATGCGGAGCGTGTTCACACTGTTGAACGATTGTGATCCCGCCGAGACCTGCATGACCGCGAGGGCACGGCCCTGCGTCGGGCGGAGGCCCTTAAAGGCGAGCGGGAGATGATCGACCTGCGCCTTCATGATCCCGGTGATCTGGCCGTGACGTTCGGGGCTGCACCAGACCTGGCCTTCGGACCAGAGCGAATGCTGCCGGAGTTCCTCGACCGCCGGATGATCGTCGTCGGCGATCAGGTCGGGAAGCGGCAGGTCCGTGGGATCGAAGATGCGCGTTTCGCAGCCGAAAAGCTGGAGAAGGCGCGCAGTCTCTTCGATGACGAGCCGCGAATAGGAGCGTTCGCGCAAGCTCCCGTAGAGCAGCAGGATGCGCGGCGCGGGATCGAGCGGGCCGAGGCCCAGCGCCGGTTGCGACCGTATATATTCTGCGCTCAGCGCCGGAAGATGGGTGGGGTGGGTGAGTGTGCGCAGGCGCGAGAAGGTCGGGGCAGTCATGGAGTTCAGTCTTTCGCGGGGGTGGACGCCGGAAACCAGCGGCGTCCGGACCAGAAGGCGACGCTCACCAGCAGGATGAGCACGGGAACCTCGACGAGCGGGCCGATGACGGCGGCGAAGGCGACCGGCGACGCAAGGCCGAAGGCGGCGATGGCGACCGCGATCGCGAGCTCGAAATTATTACCCGCCGCTGTGAAGGCGACCGCGGTGGTGCGCGGATAATCGGCCTCGATAAGATTGCCCATCCAGAAGCTGATGACGAACTGGACGACGAAATAGATGGCGAGCGGAATGGCGATGCGCACAACGTCGCCGGAAATGGCGACGATCTCGCCGCCCTTGAGGCTGAACATCGCGACGATCGTGAAGAGCAGCGCGACAAGCGTGATCGGCGCGATGCGGGGCAGGAAGCGCGTCTCGTACCAGTCATTGCCTTTGGCGCCGGCCAGCCATTTGCGGGTGAGATATCCCGCCGCAAATGGAATGCCGAGGTAGATGAGGACCGCTTCGGCGACGGTCCGGAAGCTGACGTCGATCACGCTGCCTTCGAGCCCGAAAAGCGGCGGCAAGATGGTCAGGAAGAACCAGGCATAGACGCTGAAAAACAGAATCTGGAAGATCGAGTTGAAGGCGACGAGCGCGGCGACATATTGATTGTCGCCTTTCGCGAGCTGGTTCCAGACGATGACCATCGCGATGCAGCGCGCGAGGCCGATCAGGATCAGTCCGGTCATATATTCGGGCTTGTCCGACAGGAAGATCACCGCGAGCGCGAACATCAGGACGGGACCGATGATCCAGTTCTGGATGAGCGAGATGGCGAGAACCCTCTTGTCCTCGAAAACGCGCGGAAGCTCTTCATAGCGGACGCGCGCCAGCGGCGGATACATCATCAGGATGAGGCCGATTGCAATCGGGATATTGGTCGACCCGACCGACAGCGAGTCGATCGCTGCAGGCAGGCCGTCGAAGGTCGACCCGAGCCAGACGCCGAGCGCCATCGCAAGGCAGATCCAGAGCGTCAGGTAGCGATCGAGGAACGACAGCCGTTCCCGCTTGATAGCGTTGGACATGGATGTTCTTCCTCAGGGCTGGATGCGATTTCCGTCTGCGTCGACGACGCGCTCGCCATCCTCCTTTGCAAAGGCGCCGACCTGACGGGCCGGAAGGATATCGAGCACCGCTTCGGATGGCCGACAGAGCCTTACCCCGAGCGACGACACGACAAGCGGCCGGTTAATCAGGATCGGGTGCGCCATCATCGCCTCGACCAGCGCCGCATCGTCGAGGGACGGATCGGCAAGACCCAGCTCGGCATAAGGCGTTCCCTTTTCGCGGAGGAGCTCGCGCGGCGCGATACCCGCCCGCTCGATCAGTTGTTCCAGCAGAGCGCGCGATGGGGGCGTTTTCAGATATTCCACGACATGCGGCTCGATCCCGGCGTTGCGGATCAGCGCGAGCGTGTTGCGCGACGTCCCGCATTTCGGGTTATGGTAGATGATGATATCGGTCATGACGCCGGTTCCTTCAGCAGCACGCCAGTTCTGCAAGCAGAGGCTCGCAAAGCTCGGCGCGTCCCTGGCAGCAATCCTTGGCGAGGAAGAGCATCAGGCCGCGAAGGACGTCGATATCCGCGCGCTGGATAATCTGGCGCCCGCGCTTCTCGGATGTCACGATGCCGGCCCTGGCGAGTACCGCGAGATGAGTCGAGAAGGTGCTTTGGGTGAGTTCCGATGCCTCGACGAGCTGACCCGTCGACAGGCCTTCCGGTTCATGTTTGACGAGCAGGCGGAACGCATCGAGGCGGGTTGGATGCGCCAGCGCGGCGAGAATGGCCAAAGCGGAATCAGTTTGCATGCATCGGGATTATCCGATGGAAGCGCGTCGGTCAATTCTTATCGGGAATATCCGATAAGTTGGCACGGTTGCAACGCCCTTCTCAGCGGACGAGGCATCGCTTAGCGCACGTTGGCATGACCGCTTCGAGCTCGGGGTTGGACATTTGGCCTAAATCGCTGACGATCCAACCCGTGCCGTTCAAATAGCGGACGGCCATGGAACGACATTCAATTCGAGTCTTGGCGGCGGGATGCGGGCGGCTCCCATTTTTGCTGATGTCCCCATACGGACTAGCCCGATACTCTCCTCACCAAATGACATGAGGAGGATGCGATGGATCTGGGTCTCAAGGGCAAGAAAGTCATCATGAACGGCGGTGCGCACGGGCTGGGGCTCGCGTCGCTCAAGATTTTCGCTGCCGAAGGAGCCGATGTCGCCTTCCTTTCGCGCGACGCCGACAAGGTGAAGGCAGCAGTCGCGGCGATCGACGCCGAGGGGCCGGGCAAGGTGTTTGGCGAGCAGTTCGACATGACCGGCAATCCCGACGGTTATCGTGAGTGGCTGGCGAAGGCGCGCGATGCGCTCGGCGGCTGCGACATCTTCATACACACCGCGAGTTCTTCGGGGCAGGGCGCGACCGGCGACTGGCAGCGCGGGCTCGACATGGATGTCATGGGTGCGGTGCACGGGGTTGAGGTGCTGACCGAGGCGCTCGCCGCGTCGGGGTCGGGATCGATCATCTTCATGTCATCGACCGCCGCGGTCGAGACCTTCATCGTGCCGCAAGCGTTCAATGCGCTGAAGGCGGCGCTTATCACCTATGGCTCGCAATTGAGCCAGGCGCTCGCGGCGCAGAATATCCGCGTCAACATCGTGTCGCCCGGCGCAATCTATTATCCAGGCGGCAATTGGGAGGTGATCAAGTCGGCGGTGCCGGCGCTTTACGAAGGCACGCTCGCTCAGATGCCGATGGGGCGTTTCGGCGAGCCCGAGGAGGTTGCGAAGGGCATCGTCTTCATGGCGTCGCCCGCCTGTCCCTATATGACCGGCGCGCATCTCGTCATCGACGGCGGTTTCACCAAGCGCGTCCAGTTCTAGGCGCCGCGCGATGAAGCTTTATCAATCGCTTGGCCCCAATCCGCGCGTGGTGTTGATGTACCTCGCCGAAACGGGGCTGACGCTCGACCGGCAGTTCGTCGACATCATGGCGGCCGAGAACCGCCGACCCGATTTCTACGCGAAAAGCCCGCTCGGCCATACGCCTTTGCTCGAACTCGACGATGGCAGCCATATCGTCGAAAGCATCGCGATCTGCGAATATCTGGCCGAAACGCATGCCGCGAACGAGCTTCTCGGCGCGACGCCGGAACAGCGGGCGCGGACCCGGATGTTCGTGCGCATCGTCGACCAGCTTGTCGTCGTGCCGATGACCGCGGGCTTTCGCGGCGCCGAAGGCTTGCCGATGTTCAGGGACCGGGTGCTGTGCCTGCCTGATGCCGCCGCCGACCTGAAGCGGCTTGCGGCGAGCGGGCTCGAAGCGGTGAACAACATCGTCGGCGCCGGACCATGGATCGCGGGCGAGCGCTTCAGCCTCGCCGACATCCTGCTCTATAGCTTCGTCGAGTTCGGCGCGATGGTCGGCCAGGCGCCCGATCCCGCGCTGACCCATCTCGCCGCCTGGCGCGACCGCGTTGCCGCCCGTCCCAGCGCCGTCGCCAGCGCCAACCCCCAATACGGCATCGGAGAGCCTGCATGACCGACATGACGATCGATCGCGACAAGTTGCGCGACATCTACACCCGCACGATGCGCGTCGCGCGTGCCGACGAAAAATTCCGCTCGCTGCTGATGACCGGCAAGCTCGCGGTGATTTATTACACGGTGCGCGGACAGGAGTTGGTGTCCGCGGCGGCGATGGCGGCGCTCAATCAGGACGATTATCTCGTCACCACCTATCGCGGCCAGCACGATCAGATCGCCAAGGGTGTGCCGCTGAACCCGCTGTTCGCCGAAATTGCGGGCAAGGTCGGCGGCACCTGCCGCGGCAAGGGCGGGTCGATGCATATCACCCATCCCGAAACCGGCGTGATGGTGACGACGGGCGTCGTCGGGTCGGGGCTGCCCATCGCCAACGGCCTCGCGCTGGCGTCGCAGAACCGCGGCGACGGCAAGGTAACGATGGTTTGCTTTGGTGATGGCGCGACCAATATCGGCGCGTTTCACGAGGCGATGAACATGGCGCAGTTGTGGAAGCTGCCCGTGATCTTCCTCTGCCAGAACAACCGCTACGGCGAACACACCGCCTTTGCCGACCATACTAAGGTCGATTCGATCGTCACCCGCGCCCGGGCCTACGGAATGGACGGCGTAAAGGTCGACGGCAACGACGCGATCGCGATGTACAATACGACGAGGGCCGCGGTCGACCGCGCCCGCGCAGGCGAGGGGCCGACGCTGATCGAGGCGATGTGCTACCGGATGATGGGCCATTTCTTCGGCGCCGACTTCTCTTACATGCCGCCCGAGCATCTTGCCGAGATGGCGGCGGAGGATCCCCTGCCCCGGCTGCGCCAGCTGATGCTCGATCATCAGTTCACCGAGGCCGAGCTCGACGCGATCGTTGCCGACCTCGACGCCCAGATGGACGCGGCGGCTGAGTTCGCGGCGAACAGCCCGCTGCCGGGACCCGAGGAAATCCGCAAGGATGTCTTCGAAGAGGAGATTGCGGCATGAGCATGCAGATCACGATGACGCAGGCGATCAACCGCGCGATCGACGAAGCGATGGCCGAGGATGAAGGCGTGATCCTGCTCGGCGAGGATGTCGCCGCGAAGCAGGGCGGCGGAGTGTTCAAAATCTCGTCGGGTCTGACCGAAAAATATGGCGAGAAGCGCATCCGCGCCACGCCGATTTCGGAGCAGGCGATCGT
>Ga0247823_10001974_pt1 | contig 16970 bp, 4 predicted proteins | sample 13C_PalmiticAcid_2_FD_192426 | JGI IMG/M metagenome (GOLD analysis project Ga0247823, IMG submission 192426) | Soil microbial communities from agricultural site in Penn Yan, New York, United States - 13C_PalmiticAcid_Day30 | ecosystem: Environmental > Terrestrial > Soil > Agricultural land...
CTTTTGCCCCATGCCCACCACAAACCAAACCAACCCCAACAAAACAAAACAAACCCACTAACCCACCCGTTCCCCCCAACAGCCGAAGTCCTAGGCCGCGTCTACGACGTCCTCACCCGCCGCCGCGGCCGCGTCCAGTCCGAGGCCATGAACGAGGGCACGCCCTTCTTCACCATCCAGGCGCTGCTCCCCGTGGCCGAATCCTTCGGCTTCGCCGACGACATGCGCAAGCGCACCTCGGGCGCGGCCCAGCCGCAGCTCATCTTTGCCGGCTTCGAGATCCTCGACGAGGACCCCTTCTGGGTGCCCTTCACCGAGGACGACCTCGAGGACCTGGGCGAGTTCGGCGACAAGGAGAACGTGGCGAAGCGGTACATGGACAAGGTGCGGCGGCGCAAGGGGCTGTTGGTGGAAGGGCGGAACGTGGCGACGGACGCGCAGAAGCAAAAGACGTTGAAGCGGTAGATGGGAGGAGGGAGAAAAGCGGAGCGTGTATGTGTGTAGGAGGACAAGAGTTTATATTGCGACGTGTGAATGGACCTCGAGATCAAGTTAGGAACGCAAGCATCACGCACGAAGTAGCTCTTGAGAAATTTTGTAAAATGCGTCCCGTTTCCTTTTGCTATCCCTCGTCTAAACTGAGTAGAGACTACCGCTCAAGCCTGCCCGGCGCCAACCAAGCTCCCACCCTGGCCCAGTCCGTGAAGCATGTCATCGTCTAAACGCATAAAGAATGCCACCGTCGTCCAGGCATAGAAAGTAGAGAGCCGGCCAGCAGGCAGGTTGCACAAGATGACCAAGAAAACTCAAAGAAATAGGCAGAATCCCGTTAATGCGTGGAGGGAGTCAGCCTTTCATATCCTCTCCCCAATATCTGTCCGGATGGTTGCCCTCCAGAGTCGAGATATCACCCAAATCAAGCACAAACACCCACCATGACGGCCGAGAGAAAACCCGCATCCATTCATCTGGCCGCCGCCCATGTAGGCGGGAGACGTCACTCATGTAAAGAACCGGAAAACCCCGCGCCGCATCCCCGTGCATAAACGTCATGGCCCAGAAATCGCAGAGAATGCATACTTTTTGGTATAGCTGGAAATGTCATGCTGGTGGAGATCGCTACGCCGTGTTGGCCACTGCCATTTCAACTGCGAGGATATGTTGGACGAGCGGCGGGTGGAGCATGAGCGATGTCCCTCAATCTGCAGAAATGCCGATGGAGAACAAGAAAGCAGATCCGTCAATTCACCTGTTTTCGTGGTGAAGAACCGGAGAGGTTGGCGCGAAGCTGGTAGAGCTGATGCCAGGCTATCCAAGCCATCGGACGCAAGGTGTAGCGCTTCCAGCGAGGAGAAAGAGTGGAATGGTATCATCGATGTAGCCGGGCCAAAGGAGCTCGGCGGAGCCCCTACAGACCCGAGGATCTCCCGGTGGCTGGAGAGGGGAGTCGTAGTGGTGCTGGACATTTCAAGGGGCAATCGGGCGGTTGCTTCCTCCGCGACGGCCCTTGGTGGGGGGCGCAACTGTGGTCCAGCCATCTTCATCAACCTTGGGCGTCGCCGGGGCCTCCTCGGTGCTGGGAGACGGCGGCTGCTGCGAGGCAGGGCCGCTGCCGTTGGCGCGCGGGGGGCGCGCAGCATCCCGGGGACCACGAGCCGGGCCGCCACGGCGGGGGCCGCTGGGAACGTGACCGCCGCGGGGAGCACGCTGCTCGCTCGATGCCGATCTCCAATTGCCGCTCTCCACGGCCCTCGATGTCTTGGGGGGTTCCCGTGGCTCACGGGTCCGAACGGGAACCTTCTGCTCGGCGGAGGCCTCGCTCGCAGCGCCCTCCTGGGGAGCCGCCTTTGCATCATCAGTGGCTGCCTCCTTCTCTTTATTGGCCTCAGCCTCCTCCTTGGCTTTGGCCGCCTCCTCCGCAGCGGCTTTATCAGCAGCAGCCTTCTCGGCAGCTTCTTTGGCAGCCGCCTCCTTGGCGAGCTTTTCCTCCTTCGCCTTCTCCTCGGCCTCTTCCTTGTCCTTCAGGCGCTTCTCTTCAATCTCACGCTCCCGTGCGGCAGTGTCGATCGGGCGCGCCGCGCCAAACGGGCTGGCTTTAGAGCTCGTGGGGGTAGAAGAAGCAGCCGCATCAGTCGCCTCAGAAACGGTCCGCTTGGCGAGGTTCAGCTTGGGGCGTCCGGCCGGAAGAGCTGCAGCAGGAGCCGGGGAAGAGGGAGCCTCGCTGCCTTCACGAGACTCGCCAGGCGACTTCACAGGCGCATCAGCACGCATGTTGTTACGCCAGTTGAAGTCCTTCTCGGCGGCAGTGGGGGCACGCTCCGGACGCTCCGGGCGTTCGGCAAACTCGCGGCGAGGCGGGCGGGATCCCTCCTGACGGCCTTCACCTGGGCCCCAGGCGGCAGGCGAGGCTTTCCGGTTATCACGGAACGACTCTGACCGGGTTTCCATGTTTCGGGAGCGAGAACCCTCGCGGGACTCGGGGCGCTCAGGCTGGGCGAGAGGCGACAGGGGGCCGCGCCTCTCCCAGTTGCCGAAGTCTCGAACTCTGCCGTCATCGTTGGGCTGGAACTCGCGCCTGCGCTCGCCACCAAAGTCGCCGCCACGACGCTCACCACCGCGGCCGGGGAGGTCGGCCAGCGGGCCCCTCTTCGCACCCCAGTCAAGGTCGCGGAGTCCCTCAGACCTCTCGAAGCCGCCCCTCGCTGAGAAATAAATTGGTCAGTTACCTGGGATGCACATCCTTACAATCAGAGAACCACGACTTACGGGGATCGGCAACCTTGATGCGGATGGTACGGCCCTGGAAGGTCTGTCCATCACGGGTAAGAGCGGTTTTGAGACCCTCCAGGTCGCCAAACTCGGCATATGCGAAGCCCTTGGGCCGTTGCTGCTCGCGGTCCTCGATGATGCGCACATTCACGACATTGCAGTCGAAAAAGAACTCGGTGACGGTCTCGACGGTCGCATCGTAAGACAGATTGCCGAGATGGGCGGTGTAAGGGGGCTTGTCGGGGAGGGTCTGGGGAAGGTTGTCGCGGAGCGAGTGGTAGCCTTGGAAAACGAAGTTAATAATGAGTCGTGCAATAAACATGCATGGAGAGACATACCTCTATCAGTGTTGCCGCCGTACGAGTTGCCGCCGTACGAGCTTGCGCCCATGCGACGGTCAGACGAGGGGAGCTGCTGGGTGCCTAGCCGCGGTCAGTGGGTTGGTTCTAGATGGAGTCGGATCCTCGCAAGGCGTACCAGAGGCTAATGACAGAAATCAGCACACAAATCAATCAAGCTTTCATTGCAGCGTGACTTACCATAAGTGTCCTCGACTTCATCAGCCCATGAGCCGCCGCCGCCGAATGCTGCAAATCGGGTCAGACTGGGAACAGAAGCGGCGGGCTGCGACACCGGGAATTGGTGGCAGCGAGCCTTGGCATGGAGGGGAACAAACAAGAATCATTCATAAACTCGCCCAGAGAAAGTTTCTGGACTTCCTTCTTCTTGGGAGCTGCACGGTCTGCGTTAGCAACGGATGGCACGAGGTGCGAATGCCCCGCGGGGGTGGGAGGGGTCGGGGCACGGTCGGCGATGCTCACCCATGATTGCGGTTTTTCTGAACTAGGCGCGCTACGATGTACCACCGGGGCGCGCGGAAGAAAGTCGTCGGCTGGAGTGGTGGATCTCGACCGGTAAATCAAGATCAATCGGGTGTTCGATGCGAGAACAGGTCGTTCTGTGCCTCCGGATGCTGGACAAGCGGGGACAGATGGGGGAGGCGCGAATATGGGGGATTCGCGGGTAGGTGGTTTGTTCTAACGAGGATTCGAAATGCGGGCAGAAGCGAAAAAATTATTAAGGTGAGGTCGATTGAGGAATCAGGGTTGACTTTTTTTTCCGTCGGCAAGGGCGTGGGTGCGTGCCGGGGGCGGTTCAAGCCGCGCTAGGGCCGAATGGGCTTAGTGCATGCCTGGGGAGCGGGCCTCTGCATTCTCAGATTCTGCCCTGTGCTTGCAGCTCCAGCTGCCTTGACTTGCAGTTCGGGGCCCAGAACACCAATTCGATGCTGCTAAATGCGCCTTGACAGTCACATTGACACCCCCAGACTCTCAACACTTCGTTTCTCGAGACACCACGCCCCTATTCATCTGGCTGGTATACGCATACACAGAGAGCCAGTTCATCCCAGAAAACCAGTCCGAACTGTAATTTGTCCCATTCCTGCACAAGATGAAGCGGGTGGTTGTGCAGAACCCCGAGGATGACGCGCAAGGCCACACTTCGGCCTCTGCACCGCCCGTGGAACAGACGCCGCCGGTTGAGAGGCCACGGCCACGTCGACAGGGGCAGTCCCTTCCACCAGAGCTGATTGACATCCTCGTCCCATCGCTCAAAGTCGGTGCAGCTGCAGGTATGCCTCTCGGATCAAGATTTGTTTCAAGGGCCATCCATCGTCAATTTCCTGACACTCGCCAGGTGCATTTGGTCTGTTCACTGGTGCAGCGGCCGGTATCGTTCGGTCCGCTCCTACCTTATTCTTCTCCGTCATTACGGGAGGGCAGTGGTTTACCCTGGCTTCGAGTTACTATGGTAAGGCGTAAGCTGTCTATCAACCTGCCGTCCAGGTCTAACCGATTTTAGCGGCCCGTCTGGTTGGCTTAGGACATTTCGGGGCAGGGAATCCTACTTCTGGGGACAAAGTAAAGGCGAGCACCGTAGCCGGCGGTGTTGCTGGCAGCCTCGGAGGCTTATTGAGTATGTGCTAGCAAAACTGGTTGGCGAGTGAGTCACTGACAATACCCTAGGGGGGCCGAGAAACGTGATCCCAGGAGCAATAATGTTCTCGCTGTTTGGCGCAGGAGGCCAGGTCATCGTCAACTGGCGAGAATCAAAGGCCGCAAATGCCCCTCCCGTCCCGGAGAAGGAAAAGAACAAAGGGTTTTGGGCCAAATACAGCCCCCTTACCAAGCTGACTGACCAAGATTATGAGAAGATTCTCGAGGAGAGACTACTCCGCACGGAAGCTGAGATTGCCGTTGTGGACGACCACATCAAGGAGCTTCGCGAATCCGAACGTCAAGCAAAATTGGAGGAGGCCCCGGAAGGTCAGGGTGCCAAGCCTGCGTCCTCTGGTAAAGCGTCGTGAGAAGCAAGAGGCCTGGGTCTCTTGGTGGGCATACTGGGTGGAACCTGTAATACAACATATGTAAAATATACGCCAAACATGGTAATTCAGGACACAGGTTGCGGTTGGAGCGGGACGCCACAAAAAGGTAATTGTCTCCAGTTTGGCATTCTTCAACTCCACTGCAATTGTGGTCTAACTTATAAGCATTTATAGATCGAGACATTCATACCGGATCCAGAGCATCAAACGCCCCTGGACCGGCCAGCCCACTCTGACGACTGTGCAGTGACCCGTGGCAGTCCTGTGCCACCTCCGCACACATTATCTCGAGCTTCCGCACGATATTAATCTCCAGATCCAATCCTGCTGAGGGTCAGGTCCAAGTCACATGGCAAACCATGGGGTTTCGAGTCTCACCATGTTGAGACATGGTCTCATGTTTAAACAGAGCGACAGGTCGTCTGGCCTTTCCATCAGGCCATCACCTGAACCAACCACGAGAGGGCAATTATTGAGCAGCAACTCCGGCCATGAATCCCGAGACTTCACAAGGGACCGGAGAAGGCTCTCTCCTTGCCGTCCCAACCGACCTTTGGCCAGCCAGCGGGCAGTGTTGAATATTTTGGAAAGACATATCGGCCATCGCACTCCCTCCCGCCGCAGCTCAGATCGCACATGCCGTACAGCTTGCAATAGCACTCGGCTGGGGATGGGCAAAACACGGCTTCCTTGCCAAAGATGACTAGACACCGTTAGTCATGAGCAACCCAAGACAAACTCGCGGCAGAGGGCAGAGTACTTACTGTGCCACATGTACTCGAGCACCCTCCCGCTCAAGTCATCGGAAAGCGGCGTCTCCAGCAACCAGTCCCGCCAGCGGACGTAATCCTCCCTCGACCGACTGCGGATCGCCTCGCGCGAGACGGCAAACTGCGAGCAACAGCTTACACCAATCTGTTGAGGAACCTCTACGCCAGGCAAGAGTTCTTCGAAAGCCTGCTTGTAGACCTGCTTGGCAGTGAGCGCACGGCCAGAGCTGGAGGTGCCATTGGCGCGCTCCTCCTCGCTGGCTGCGTCGATGTGCGGGCTGATCTCGACGGGACACCCCAGCACCAGGACGCAGCGGAGGTTGACGTAGCCCGAGGACTGGACGTAGTCCAGGTTGAGGTTTTGGAGGGTGGGGAGGGCGTCGTAGTCCGGGTCGTCGTTGTGCCAGGCGAAGCGGGAGGCGTGGACGAAGACGGTCGTCTTGGCGAGGGTGTTGTAATTGTTGATGATGTGGCTCAGGTAGACCATGGCCTCACGGCCTTTGTTTTGGGGGACTGTGAGCTCGGCCGAGGGGTCGTCGACGACATAGACGCTGCGGAACCAGCCGGCAAGGTATTGATGCACCCAGGAGGTGTCTTCGGATTTGAGGCTCGCCACAACGATCTCGGCCGGCGGCGGTGTGGTAAAAGGGCTATTAATCCAGCTCCATTCGTGATAGAATCGAAGGACGAGAAGCCAGCTCGACCCCAGCAGGATGACGATGGGGATCACAGATCCCTTGACCCCGGAGCTCACCAACATGGCATCGTCAACAGTAAAGTCGAGGTGCAGTAAAGATTGACACTGTGCGGACTGTTCAAAATGAACGAATGGAAGGCACAGGACCTTCTGCACGACTTGCCTGCATGCATTATATAGACATAGGGCTGGAGTTTTAGACGCCGCGGTTGGCAGTTGCAAGCGCTTCCTGACCCCCCCAACTCGGGTTCCGAACGCCAAGAGGCTTTGCCGCCCGCATCACGCACGTAATCTGTGCTGGGTCGCCTGAGGTGGTCGCCATGTTTACCGACGCCTCATGTTTCGTCTTTGACAAAAGAGCGCAGATGGCAGAATGGTTGGCTGAAATCAGCGGAGGAATCGGCAGTTGGTGACGGGCCAGGCCGTGATGCATGGTGGAAGGTTGCCAAATCTGGCCATCACTCAGCAGGCGGTTTACCGATCCGGCAGGGATGCAGCATCGGTTTCAATCTCCATTGACATCCTACAAGGCATTTTGCACTTCCCTTTGCTGTTGCCTACCTCTGAATGATTTTCGACTTAAATAAAGAGTCTGTTAGCTCTCTCCGTTTCTCTCTTCGTCACCACCCACATCAGCCAGCACTTTTCGTCTTGGTAGGTAGACTCCAAGCGGATTATAGCCAAGTGTGTTTTTTAGCAACATTTACACCGGAGTTTATGGTTGCACACTATTAAATCGGCCCAGTGGTCTTATCCGGGTGATCCAGATCTTGTTCCAAGAAACAATCCTCGAGGACTTTGTTAGTGTAGGACCGCTTCTGGCCGTCAGTACCGACCATCCGGAGATTCTGATCTGAAGCTTAGTTTGAACAAAAACTTCCAATTCTGTTCAACGAGTATGGAAATGGATAGATGAAGGAGTTGTGGGTTGATTAGATTGACCTTTTGGCTTCCAAACTCTTTAAATGGAATGTGACGGATTTGGCATCCTTCGATGATGCGTCGTGGGGTTTGATGCCCTGTTGGAGGTCTCACACTAACAACCAGACCAGGGGTGAGCTTCTGTGGTTGGTGGGGGTTCATCAAAGGAACTCCATTGCCCTGGAATTAAGACCCAGGTGTCCGTCAATTTCCTTGGCGCGACTTGCCAACAGCTTCGCTCCCTCCCATTGCCCTTTATCCCACCAAGAAGCACAATTTCTCGAGTGTGGCCAGAACAATACCTTTAACCTTTACTCGAAACCTCGATTTTCCGACCCTCGGTCCTGTGTACGATCTCTCTTGCGCCGCAACGCCACAGCGTTGGATCGACTGACCAAAAACTATCCAACGGCGCAGCGTTGCAGCGGTACCTGACCCCCCGGACGGAACGAACGGCTTCGATCGAGAATGGTATTTCTCAGCATGACGCGCGAGTGAAGGCGAAAGACCGGGCCCGCGTTTGGCCTCCTCCTTGCCCGGCCGACTTGCTTTGCTCTGCAGCTCATGGGCGTCCCGGCCCGCCGCCGGTACCTCTCGCCCTCGCCCATGCTCGGTCGAAATGGCCCTCCTTAACCCGACCTTCATCTTCGGCATCCTCGTCCTCCTCTACCTATCCTCCTTCGTACTATTTGCCGTCATCCGTATCATTACCGGCATCTCGATCCAGCGCATTGGTTACTTCTCCCTCCGACGGCTCGCCTACACACCAAGAGATGGCGTTCGCATCGAGATCAGGGGCCTGGGCCTCAACGTCCACCGTCCGACCTTCGCCCAGCCCACCTGGTTGAGTATTGTGGTGGACGAATTTGCCGTCACGGTGGACATTGGAGAGCTGGAGAGGGCCAAGACAAAGGGGACTACCTCTGAAGATGGGGATTCCGATTCCGACGTGGCCGAGCCCGAATCCAAACCGACCACCCCAACGAGGCCGAGAACACCGAGGATCGTCCAGCGCGATATCGATCCAGACGAGCGGAGCAAGACGTGGAAGCGGTTGACGAGGGTCAAGGACCGCATCAAGCGGCTGCACCGGCGGTTGAATTGGCTTCGCATGGTTGACGTTGTGGCTACCAACTCGGCAGTCAACATTGCGGGTGTCGGAAACCTGCAGATGGGTAGCTTCACCATCGCCGTGGATACTCGACGGAAGATGGTTGACCGTGCTCGTTTCTCCATGCTGGGACGCGCAGAGAGGGGCCGCCAGAACCAGCAAGCTGAATGGATAATGACCCTCCGGAGCGTGCTGTTGACGGCTGAAGGAGGGGAGTCGCTTGAGGTGCTGGATACCGCCATCCTGAACATTCACGGGTATTTGTACGATGCGCTCGACGGTCTCCGCGACACTGCCATAGCCCTCAAGCTCGGCCGGCTCCATATCCCGTACGACGACGTGCGTCACAGCCTCGCTCAATACAAGAAGATTAGGTCACAGACCTTCGCCCAGGACGATCCCGTCGACGTGATTGTCGACCGCGTGATCCAGGAACTGGACGTTCCGGGAAGCACAAACCACGAACTGATGCAGACAGTGTCTGACTCGAAGGAGCTCGTCAGCTCGGTTCTCCAGGGCATCAAGGAGGTCCAATTCGCCGTCAGCTTCATTGGGCTCACCAAGAAGATCGAGTCTGTTCGCCCTGCAGGCTCCCCCATCATTCTCACGGCGTCCATGAAAGAAGTGGGCATCGACCTCCATCGACTAGATCCGAAGTCGGCCGCACACAGGATGTACTTCCCGTCCAAGGACATCGCCCACGAGGCCCTGGCTGCTGCACTGTCCATCTCCGTCGTCCTCGATGACGGGCACGGCGAACCTGAGCGCATCATGTACATCCCCATGGCCACCACCACCGCTAGGACCACCCTCCCCTCCAAGACAGTTGAGCTGGCCGATGAGGGTACGGCCGAGCAGCGGAACGCAAACATCCTTTTTGCCAACTCGGTCGTGACCTCTCCGTCCCTCGACCTTGATCCTCGGCATCTCCCACTCCTCCTGGCGATGCTGCAGCGGAAACCAAAACCGGCAAAGGCTCGTCCACACCAGCGACACATGCTTATCTCACGCCTTCTTCCCAAGGCCACCTACAAATTTTCCATGCATGAGCCCGTCGTGAGGATAGCACTTCCGCCTGTCCAGAAATCAGCAGACCCCGACGAGTTTGATTTGATCATATCATCCATCTCATCTGTCTCCCTAGACATGGAGTCATTCCATTCGACGGTGGAGGAGCTCCATTACTCCTTGGCCGCCACCATGCGAGTTCAGACACACTCTCTGTACTACCAGACTTCCTCGGGAAGCAGGTTTGATCTTCTCGAAACAGAGACTTTTGACCTCAAGGTGCAGTTGAATGCTTCGCCAAACGTCCATGTGGTTGCCACGGGCAATCTCGAGACGTTCACCCTGAAAATGGTCAGGGAGGAGATCCGTGAGGGCCTGCGCCAGATCGTGCGTCAGTTGCGGCTCAATGTCGAGCCAGACAAGCGCGCCGTCTCCAAGACGCCGAAGCACTCCAACTTCCTGCGCGCTTTACCGACTTGGCTGTTGCATTTTCAGCTGCAATGTTCAGATTGCAGTATCGAGATTGCAGGCGTCGACAAGGACATATCCGAAGACCCGAGGGGCGTTGCCATTCAGCTGGACTCATGGTCCGCCGACTATCGCGCACAGAGACTGGATGGGTTACAGAGGCGGCCCTCGCGCCGCAGAGCGAGCAGTCGTGGCATGATGTCGCCCGAGACCGACCTGTTGAGGACTGTCCCGTCGTCCCCAAGGAAGAAGTACCACAACGAGGGCGACGGCCGCCGCGTATCTCTACAAGCCCGAGGCTTCGAGGCCTTCATGGTTGAATCGGCAGAGAAGTGGGAGTTCGAGCCCTTCTTGAACATTCCCAAGCTCGAGGTCGCCCTGTCCACCATGAGCGACCATCAAGGGCCGGTTTTCCATGTGCATTCGCACATCAAGACCCTCCTCGTCCATTACTCGCTTTACCGCCATTATGCCATTGGGGTCGCCGTTTCGACTCTCCGGAAAGCGTTCATGAGGACCAGCAAAGATACCACAGAACCAAGGACTCCTCCTATGTCGCCGCAGAGACGGGTGGTTGGCCATCTCTCGCCCCCTCCAAACGGCATGTCTTCGGACTTTACCCTGAACGATGTTGAGTCCTGGAGGGCCACACCTGAACTGGTTGCAGTCGATTTCAGGGTGACACTGATCCAAATCAAGGCCGACCTGCCCTCTGACCCTCCGTTGATGCTCCACGTTTACAACATGGAGGCCGGCCGCCATCGATGGTCGCCGCCATTTCTGCAAGCCAAGCTCATCAGGTTGTATGCTGAAGCCCCGAGGATGCGCAGGGTTTGGGCTCGGGTTGTGGGCGTCAAGAATATCCGGGTCGACTACCGCGAATCCCGACATAAACTCACCGGAGGTGGCATTCGCGAAGACCGCATGTTCGACATCGTGACCGAGAACATCCGGGTGGCCGTACCGCACGAGATGGTGGTGTACAAGATCACAGACAACTTTGTCAATACCTTCAAATCCGTCTTGCAGCTTCATCACAGGTTCAAGACGGGTACCAACGAGTACATACTCGACAAGGGACCAGAACCTCCCAAGCACGTCCCGAAAATCTCGCTTCGGGCGAAAAACCTTCTTTTCGAGCTGGAAGATGGCGCGTTTGAATGGAAGCTCGGAGTCATTTACCGCGCTGGTCTGGTCGAGATGATGCAACGCCAGGCCCGTGAAGAGGCCTTCCGCGTGAAGGTCAAGAAGATTCACGAGGGAGAATCGAGAAAAGGGGCGTCCAAGTCAAGGGCTCGATCAGCCGCTCCCCAAGCCGAAACCCACACACCCGGTGGCTCTCACACCAGAAATCGCAGCAGTGGTGGCCACCGACGGTCCGCCAGTGAAGGACGTATGCGTGGTCGGGCGCCGAGATATGATCCGGAAGCTGGCTCTCAAGCCATCAGCGGAAAAGCCCGCGTCTCAATCGCGGACGCGAGGCACAAGTTGAACGTGTTCAACGCCAAGAGCTGGAAACAGCGCATTGATCAGCAGTATGACCTCTCCAGGAATGCGGCGAAAGACATGCGCTCTCATTTCTGGGGCGCGAACGAGGTCCCCGACGACCTGGAGGACAGCGAGAAGATCTTGGAAGTGCCGCAACGCCCCGCGCTCATGGCGGCGCTCATCAACGACCTGCACATTGTCGTTGACAAGCCATCCTTCCCGATCAAGGAGCTTCCCGAGTTCTTGCACAAGGTTGGCAAGGGTATGCCCAGGGAAACGAAATATGCCCTCCTCGTCCCCATGAGCCTCCAGGTCAGCATGGGAGAGGCGAGGATATCACTCAGGGATTACCCTCTGCCTTTCTTGCATGTGCCGACAACCAAATCTGGCCAATCCGTCCGCCTCCCGGCCCTGGTCATGACCACAGACTTTGTGATTGCGGAGGAATACCGGGGTCCCGAGTCAACTCGGAAGATTAGGGTTCCAATCGTGCCGCCTCGCAGTCTGGACCCGATCTCCTCCAAAGTGGGAAGCTTTGCGGTTGATGTCCGGAGGACCATCGGACCGGTCAAGACTTTCTCAGACATGAGCATCGACATTCACACGGCGAACCCAACCCGTATCACCTGGGGCCCGTCCTACCAGCCCGCGATCCAAGACATGATGATGGCGATCGAGTCCATGACAAAACCGCAGCTCGACCCCTCTGATAAGGTCGGGTTCTGGGACAAGATCCGGCTCAACTTCCACTCTCGGATCAGGGTGGCATGGCGTGGCGATGGCGATGTCCATTTGGCGCTGAAGGGCAGCAGAGACCCCTACCAGATTACAGGCAACGGCGCAGGGTTCCTCATGTGCTTCCGGAACGATGTGCGATGGAGCATCAACAGCGTTGACGACCCGAAGCGCTTCATGACGGTTGACAGCGGCGAATTCGTCTTGGCAGTCCCGGATTACAGCCACAAGGTCCGCGAGACACGCCGTCAACAAGGTGAAGACGACAGCATCATGAGTGACGCCAGCCAAACAACCAGCGCGGCGTTCAAGAAGGTCGTCATGAAGCTCTCCGGCAAAGTGCAGTGGCTTGCTGGCCTGGTGTTTGAGCGGGCGATCGAGGATGGCAACAGGAGCTTCGAGTTCAAACCGCACTACGAGGTTGTTCTCAAATCTCCGTCCAACGCAAAACCTCAAGGCGGCCTGCCATACGATGCTTTCCGAGGGTTCCGCAGCCAACACATTCATCTCTCAGTGGCGGTTCGCGCCCCGGTTGACCGCGAATGGCCAGGGTCAATGGCTGAGCCCTCGCGCAGCTACAACGCCGTCCACCTCACCCCTCGCTTTTTTACCCACTTCTTCGCCTGGTGGTCTCTCTTCTCTGGGCCACTTTCCCTTCCCATTCGGCAGGGTTCACTCTGGCCCGGCCGGGAAAAGAACAGCAAGAAGTTTGGAAGACATCTCGCCACCATCAAGTACAACCTGCTACTGGCACCACTGTTCATCAGTCACATCTACAAGCACAAAGACGCTGAGGATTCCTCCGAAAATGCGGTCTCGGCGACCGGTATCAAAGTCCGCTTGGACAGCTTCATCTTGGATCTGCACCAGAGGCGAGAGGAGTTCAACACCAGGGACCGCGGCCGCGGGACGCAGTCGAGGACGACCGGGATGAAGATCCACGCAGGGCAGCTGGATCTGGTTTCGGCCGATCTCCGGGCTGTTTCGGCTAGTATCCGGGGCACGACAGCGGATGCCATGATGAGGAATTCCCTGTCAACCTTCATCACTGATCAAGAGGGTGATGGCACTGACCTTTCCCGCTTCACAATCCCCGACAACGATTTGACGTGGATCGACATGGATGACTTTGTCGAGCTGGACTGGATCTTGCCGACCGAACCCAACCCCGACACCAAGATCCTGCCACTCGCGTTCGCCCCTCGTGTCACTTACTTCCGCCAGACGGACATCAACGGCACAATTGATGGTGATCCGGACCGGACAAGCCCATTTGGCATGGAGCCAACGCACTTCTGCATCATGAGCCAAGACGATGATCCCAGGAGAGTGCAGTCCCAGCTCATTCGTCGACGATTGGAGCAGCTGGATGAGCAGATGGAGACACACAAACGAACTCTCGGTCAAATCGAGCTTCGTCTTGTCCGAGGCGATCCAGCCGATACGGATCTCGGGGCCGAGTTTGAGATCCTGAATCGGCACTCAGGGGTCCTTGCTGGGAAGAAGACATTCCTGCAGGGCATGTTGGGCGAGATGACACCGCAGTCTTCCTCAAGCAGTCAAGATCAAGACTCTACCGGCTCCGGTGGATCCTCCGAGCCCGCTCCAAGCTTGCAAGGGACCATGTCGACGCCTGCAGCCGCCGAGTTTGCGAGCGACTTCAAGAACCGCTTCGTCGTCCACAACATGCAGCTGAAATGGAACAATACGCTACGAAACATCATCCTCCGCTACATCCACCAGGTCGGTCAGCGCAGGGGTTTTGTCTACTACTTGTCTCGTCCCGCTGTCAAGTTCATCTTGGATCTCGTCGAAGAACAAGCCAAGTCCAAGACGGGCAAAAGCGGCGGTGTTCCAACCCCTGGGGGTCCTGGCAGCATATCTGACGCGAATGGGTCAACTGGCGACATTGCAAAGGATATTGAGGATCGGATCCGCAGGATCTTGCAGGATAGTAAAAAGTTCACGAGCTCCGATAACCTCGATGGCACACACCCCTGCATGGCCGATCTGTCAAGCGGCATTGCGGATGAATTCACGACGCAGAACAGCTACCATGTCCGCCTCATCGCGCCGCAGATACAGCTCCAGAGCGACAAGAACAAGAAGCACGTCGTTCTCACGGCGTCCAAGGGCATGGAGCTGAAGGTGGTGGATGTCCTCGATAAAAGCAGGATGTCGGACAACGTCAGCGGTCTGGTGCAGCGGCGGTTTCTTGTCAACATGGACAGCACACAGTTCTTCGTCACGCATCAGAAGTGGTTTTCGACACAGCTGGTGTCCTTGTACTCCGGCAATACCTACGGCACTCCATCCGGGTCGTCGTGGCCACCGTGGGTCCCGATGGAGGTCATGTTCGACTTCCAGTCTGACCCCTTTGGCTTCAAGCGCGTCGTCCAGAAGACGTCGGCCATGCTCCGATACGACAAGTTCAACACGCTCCGCCTCAAGTACAACGACGAGATCAACACCACCGAGGGCCTGAACTCCGCCTTGCAAGACAGTTCCGAGAGCAGGACGGACAACCTCTGGGTTGAATTCCCCCAGGCGCATGCGCTGTGCAACTCTTCGCAGTACTACGCTATCTACGTCATCGTGTTGGACCTGCTCATGTACAGCGAGCCCCTGGAGAAGACACGGAACGAGAGGCTCGAGAAGATCATCCTTGCCTCCGACTTCAGCGACCTGAGGGGAGTGCCAGAGATGGTCGTCAAGTTGCAAGAGCGCGTCCGGCAGCTCGAGGAGATCAAGATGCACTTCCAGATTCATTCCGGCCAGCTGGACAAGAAGGGGTGGAAGGACCGGCTCTTGCTCGAGCGTGACCTGGCGGCGTGTGAGGACGAGCTGTTCTTCATGATGAAGGCGATCACGTCGGCGCAGAGAAAGATCGACAACACCACGAGCAGCGCTCTTCTGAAGTGGAGCATCATGGCCAAGGAGATCGTCTGGCAGCTCATTCGCGACAACAATGAGCCACTGGTCGAGCTGCAGCTCAAGGATGTCGAGTACGATCGGGTCGACAACTCGGACGGCTCACATATCAATCTCATCCAGGTGGGCAAGATCCTCGGGCTCAACTTGCTCCCGGATGCCATCTATCCGGCGATGGTTGCGCCATACGTCGAGGGAGACCGCGGCGGCTTTGACACGGGCTCTCAACCCATGATCCGGGTATACTGGAACATGCTCGAGGCCATTGCCGGCATCCCCGTGATGGACCACTTCGAGGTAACGCTGTTCCCGCTCAAGATCCAGCTGGAGCGCGAAATTGGGAAAAGGCTGTTCGAGTACATCTTCCCAGGCACGGACGGGGGCAAAGTCTCGGGCGGCAAAAACGACTCGCCCTTCATCATCAAGCAGTCCCTCGCGGGCGAAGATGAAGACGAGGCAGACAACGAGTCCCTGGCTGAGTCGGTCCGTTTGGGGACAGCCGACAAGGACCAAGATGAGGTGCCATTCGCGACGCGTGCAGGGTCCCTTGAGCTTCGTCTGCGCCCGACTCTGACATCTGATCCAAACGAGGCGTCCAGCAACCACAAGGCACTCAGCGTCCATTCAGGCGAGGGCACCTCATTCCGGCTCTTCCGAACAGGGACTGGATTCAAGCCCATTGGCAAGAAGCGGTCGTACGACTCGCTGCGCGCCACTACTCCTAAACCTGGCATCGGCCGGACGGGGACCGGCTTCTCATCCAAGGATGGCGTCTCGATCAGCGGCGACTCCAAAAAGGGATCGCGCTTCATGCTGCGACACAAGGCAAGCGACGGGGACAAGGCCAAACAGTCGGATGACCTCTCCAAGATGATCGACCGGGCGTCAAACTACATGACCTTCGCCTACATCAAGATGCCCTCGGTCGTGCTGTGCCTCAGCTACAAAGGCAAGGGCGACCGCAACTTCGAAGACGTGCACGACTTTGTGTTCCGCCTCCCCACCATCGAGTACCGCAACAAGACGTGGTCCAACCTCGACCTCGCGCTCGCGCTCAAGAGCCGGGTCATCAAGGCGTTGATCAGCCACACGGGCGCCATCATCGGCAACAAGTTCTCCCGCCACCGGCCCAACACGGCGCAGCAGTCCAAGCTGCGCGAGCTGGCGACCAGCTCGGTCCTCTTGGCCACGCCGACGGCGTCCGAGTCGCGCGACAACAGCGGCGACGACTCGTCGTCGCTCTACGGCCACTCGCCGGTCGACTTCTCGCGGTCCCCGCCGCAGTCGGTCCGGCGCTCGCAGACGTCGATCCCCATCCCGTCGCCGGCCAGCCGGAGCTCGAGCGCGGCGTCGTCGATGCGCTCGCACATCTCGGTCGGGAACCACGTCATGGTGCAGACCCAGGCGTCGGGCGCGGTGCCGAGCTTCCTGATGGCGCCGCCGACGCCGTCGTCCACGATGCCGCCAGAGAATAAGGGCAGTGGTGGGTTTGGGGGCTTACTGAGGCCGACGTCGAGCGGGTGGTCGAAGCCGTTTGGTGGCGGCGGGAACCAGCAGGGGCATGGTGCGGGGAGCAGGCCGAGGAGCAGCGGCGGGTTGACGACCAGTTCCGGGTCGGGGTCGTCGCCCAGGAGGACGGGGACGGTCAGGAGTCACACGACCATGGAGGAGAGTGGCCCGGAG
>Ga0247823_10001975_pt1 | contig 16967 bp, 20 predicted proteins | sample 13C_PalmiticAcid_2_FD_192426 | JGI IMG/M metagenome (GOLD analysis project Ga0247823, IMG submission 192426) | Soil microbial communities from agricultural site in Penn Yan, New York, United States - 13C_PalmiticAcid_Day30 | ecosystem: Environmental > Terrestrial > Soil > Agricultural land...
CGGCGGACGGTGTCAGCAACGATGCGCGGCTGCGCGCGGCTCGGCTGCAGCGCTACCGCGGTAGTAGCGGGATTGAAGGCCGAGCCGAATATGATGGTGCGCGGCAACCCGCCGGGCATGATCGACGACAGGAGTGCAGTAGCGAGCGCAAGCCAGATCGACGCGATGAACAGCGGCCGCAACGGCGCGGTCAGTCGTGTCGAGGATGCGATCGATCTCATCTACCCCCAATTTATGACGATCGCGCCCGGTATCAAGTCGCCCGTATGCGGACTTAGCGCGGGATCGACACGACGACGCGACGATTCTTCGCGCGGCCGGCCGGGTCGTCCGCGCCGTCCGCGGTCTGATTGGGCGCGATCGGCTCCGTCTCGCCCTTGCCCACCACCTTGAACTCGCGCTGTCGCACGCCGACCTGCGCGCCCATCCAGTCGACGACCGATCGCGCGCGCTGTTCCGACAATTTGAGATTATAGGCGTCATCGCCCTTGGCGTCGGTATGCCCGCTCACTTCGACCGTGCCCGCCGGCGATTGACGGATGAGCTCGGCGAGCTTGGCGAGGTTCGCCGCCGCCTGTGGGGTGAGTTCCGCGCGGTCGAACTCGAACAGCGTGTCGGCAGGAAGATCGACGATGGTTCGCGTTTCGGTGGTGCGGACGTTGAGGCCGCTGATATCGGCGCTCAGTGAACTGACCGCACCTGTGAGGCCTTTTCCGGGGGTGGCTGCTGGCGATGGTTCATCGGCGGTCGGCGTCGCCGCCGGTTCGACGACATTGGCGGGTGCCGGGCCGTCGCCCGAGCAGCCCGCCAGCAACAGCAATCCGATCAGCGCGCGCTTCACCGCGTCACCGGCACGCCATCGAAGGGGACTGCGCCGGGAATGTTGATCGATACAGTCTTGCTCTCCGGCGGCGGCGCGGGGAACTTGAACCAGACGATCACCGGCGCGCGGGTGGAGGCGAAGATCAGTTGCTTGCCGCTGGTGCCGAGCGGGGCGGCAAGCCATTTCCCGGCATTGTCCTTGAGCACGCCAAGCTGACGCGCACTGGCATCGTCGATCACGCTGACCTCATCGACCGCGATGATCTGGCTAGAGGTGCCACCGGTATAGGTCAGCTGGACCGTGAGGACATCACCGGTCACCGCGACCTTGTTGAGCGCGACCTGCACGCCGTTCGATCCCGGTTGTGTCTGGATGACGGACTGAGCCGGCGGCGGCGCGGGCGTTGGCGACGGGGCGACCTCCGCACGCGTCACCCCCGGCGCGCCGGTTTCGACGGGCGTGTCGGTCGTCGGGGTGGCCTGATTGGCCTCCGGCGCGACATTGCAGGCGGCGAGCGGAATCAGCGTGGCGATGGACAGATAGGTGAGCGACATGCGCATTGGGGTCTCCCGGGACTATGCCGGGGAAGTACGTTTCGCGCCGATGCCGGTTCCGAAACGAAGCGGGGCGCGGAAAGCATCGCCTTCCGCGCCCCGCGCTGTTCGTTTGCGAACGGCTTATTCGGCCGCTGCGACGTCCTTCGACGGACGCGGGTCGCGACGCTCGGCGATACGCGCCGACTTGCCGGTGCGGCCACGCAGATAATAGAGCTTCGCACGACGCACGACGCCACGACGGACGACTTCGATGCTGTCGATGTTCGGCGAATAGAGCGGGAAGACGCGCTCGACGCCCTCACCGAACGAAATCTTGCGAACGGTGAAGTTGCTGCCCATGCCCTTGTTGGCGCGGGCGATGCAGACGCCTTCATAGTTCTGAACGCGGGTGCGCTCGCCTTCGACGACCTTCACGCCGACCTTCAGCGTGTCGCCGGGGCGGAAATCGGGGATCTTCTTGTCGGCCAGGAACTTCGCGACGTTCTCGGCCTCGATCTGCTGGATGAGGTTCATCTCATTCGTCCTTCTTTTGCCGCGCGCCAGAGGGAGACTGGACCCGAGCGCCCTCATGGCGCTCCCAAAGATCCGGCCTCCTTAGCCGTGTATCGATCTCCGCCTGTTGCTTTCGCCAGGCCGCGATCTTCGCATGATCCCCCGATCGCAGCACTTGCGGGATCGTGCGCCCTTCCCATTCGACGGGCCGGGTGTACTGCGGATATTCGAGCAAGCCGCTTTCGAAGCTTTCCTCGACCCCGCTGGAAGGCGCGCCCATTACGCCGGGAAGCAGGCGAATGCAAGCGTCGAGCAATACCAGCGCGCCCATCTCCCCGCCCGAGAGGATATAGTCGCCGATCGAGACCGGCTCGATGCCGCGCGCCTCGAACAGACGCTCGTCGAACCCCTCGAACCGGCCGCACAGGATCGATACGCCCGGGCCCGCCGCCAGCGCGCGCACACGCTCTTGCGTCAGCGGCGCCCCGCGCGGGGTCATCGCCAGCATCGGGCGGTCATAGCCGACGCTGTCGCAAGCCGCGGCGAGGATATCCGCCTTGAGCACCATCCCCGCCCCGCCGCCCGCCGGCGTGTCGTCGACCGTACGATGCCTGTCGGTGGCGAAATCGCGGATCTGCACGGTATCGAGCGACCATTTCCCCTCGCCCAGCGCGCGCCCGGCGATCGAGGTGCCGAGCGGCCCCGGGAACATCTCCGGATAGAGGGTCAGGACGGTTGCGGCGAAGCTCATTGCGTCAAATGGTCCAGTCTTCGATGCGAAGCCCGGGTACGTCCCGGAAGTCGCGAACATTATGCGTCACCAGCGTCGCGCCCAGCGCGAGCGCGTGGGCGGCGATCAGCCGGTCGAACTTGCCCCGCGCTTTCCGTGCCGCAGGGAAACGCTGCGCGGCAGCCATATCGAACGGCAGCACGCTTTCGGCAAAAGCGTCCGCCGAGGCAAGCCCGCCCAACGCCAGTTCGGCCAGGGAGATGGCGGAGATCGCCACCCCCTCCTCCCGCGCGGCCCGTAGCGCGACGCGGCAGCCAGGATCGCGCAGGATGCGGATGCAGATATCCGTATCCAGCAGGAAACGGGTCATTTCCGTGCCTTTACTTCCCCGGCTGCGGCGCGAAGCGCAGCGCCTGGATCGTCGGCGGGTTGGTCGGTGCGAGCAGGATCTGCCCGTCGAGCTTGCCCTTGGCACAATTCCAGCGGAAGCCGGTCGAGAGGTTGCCGGTCGGCGCCAGCGGCTCGGCGGTCGCGCAGTCGCCGACCAGTTCCCTGATCCGCGCGAACTCCTTCGCCCAGTTCTCCGCCGAACGATCCATCAGGAAGTTCATGGCGAGCCTGCCCTCGAGCGGCTTGAGCTCGCCCGCCCGATAGGCGGCGCGCGCGGCGTCCTGCATCGTGCCGAGCAGCGGGTTGAGCGGCGTCTCACGCGGCGCGATCGCATCGTTGCGGGCGAGCGCCCAGAGCGACTGCCACACCGGCACCGAGGGCCCCTGATAGGTGCGGTTGGCAAACCCGAACGCCGCGGTCCCGGTTTCCGGCGCGAGCACCACGAAGCTGCCATAGCCGGGATAGCCGCCGCCATGCGCCAGCGTCAGGCCGAGATTGCAATCCGGCGTGACGCGGAAGCCCATGCCATAGGCGGTGGCATGGACGCAGTGATCGTCCTCCGCACCGCCGGGCCGCGGCGTGATGCGCACGAAGTTCAGCCCCTGTGCCATCTCCCGCACCGTCGCGCGCCTGACCGGCCCGGTCTCGGCACCGTCGCGCGCCGGCCAGGCCGACAGCAGGAAGCCGACCCATTTGGCATAGTCGTTGGCGGTGGTGACCAACCCGCCCATCGCGCCGAACGCGCCGTCGCGCATGCGCGGCTCCTCCACCCAGCGCTCATTCTCCCAGCGATAGCCGACCGCCAGCTTGTTCTTCGACACCTCGCCCACCTCATAGGTCGAGGCGGTCATGCCGAGCGGGCGCAGGATCGTGTCGCGGATATAGGCCTGATAGGGCTTGCCCGAGACGTTGGAGACGATGCGGCCGAGCAGCGCATAGCCATAGTTGGAATATTCGTGCTGGCTCTGCCCGACACGGCTCCACGGCACCCCGGCCGAGATCATCGCGCTGAACTCAGCCTCGGTCAGCACCTGCTGGCGATCGCCCCATGGGTCGTCGGTGACCATGCCGCCGACATGCTGGAGCAGATCGCGGATGCGGATGCGCGGGGCATCGCTGGTGGGGTATTTCCAGCCGCGCATCTCGGGCACGTGCTTTTCGGCCAGATCGTCGAGCGAGAGCTTGCCATCGTCGCGCAGCTTGAGGATGGCGAGCGCAGTGAACGCCTTGCTCATCGACGCGATGCGGAAACGTGTGTCCATCATCACCGGCGCGCCGCCGATGGTCTGAACGCCCTGCACAGCCGACAGGACGATCTTGCCATCCTTCACCACCGCATAGACCAGCCCCGGCACCGGGGTACGTTCCTGGAATTTGCTGAAGGCATTGCCGACCTCGACGACCGCGGCCGGCGGGAGCTGCGATGCGGTCTGCGCGGCGGCGGGCAGCGCGACGGATGCGGCAAGGATGGCGAGCGGGCGGATCAGGCGGTTCATCATCCGCCAAGGCAACCAGAGAAATCCCGATTCTGGAAGCGAAAATCAGCCGTTGCGGCCGCTGCGCAACGCCTCGGCCCAATCCTCCCGTCCCTCGCGCTCAGCCTTGGCCGCAGCGGACAGGTGATCATAGGGGATCGCGCACAGCTCGACCGTGGCGCCGCTCACAAGCGCGTAGCGGGCGAGCGGATCGCCATTCTCGACCGCGTAAAAGGCCGGATGATCGTCGGTATAGGCCTGAAGCCCGACACTGCCGGGATTGGCGACGATGCGGCCATCGGGAAGCGTCACGACGCGGGCGACATGGGTATGGCCGCAGAAGATCAGCGGCGCAGTGGCACCGTCGAGACGTTCAACGATCTCGGCGTCAAAGGCGTTGCGGAGGCCAATGCCTTCGACGCAATGGATCAGATGCTCGACATCGCTGCGCGGGCTGCCGTGGACGCAGAGGATAGCCCCCATTTCCGTCACCCCGGCCTCCGTGCCGGGATCCACATCGCCGCGAGCAATGCCATCGAGGCTCAAGCGCATCGCCTGCCGACCGGTGGATCCCGGCACGGAGGCCGGGATGACAGTAAGAGCTTCGGGTTGATCGGCCAGCCAGGCGAGGTGCGCGTCGCTCAGCCCCCCCCGCGCGAAACGATCCGAGGCGTTCATCCGCTCCGGCGCATGGGTCAGCAACTGGCGTTCGTGATTGCCCGCGATTGTCGGCCAGCCCTCACGCATCAGCAGATCGGCAGTCTCGGCGGGCCAGAGCGGGCCGGACAGGCTGTCGCCGAGGTTGACGAAGCCGGTCGCTCCGGCAGCGCGGGCGTCGGCGATGACCGCTTCGAGCGCGGGAAGATTGCCGTGGATGTCGGAGAGGATCGCCAGCATGGTGCCGGCTATTCGGCCCAGCCGTCGGCGACGGTGAGCGTGGCGGCATCCCAGCGCGGCACTGCCACGGGCTGCATTGGCACCATGAAGCGCTTGGCGCCCTGATTTTCGACCGGAGTACGCTCGATCTCGACCACGTCGCCCGCGCCGAAATTCTCGACCGCGACGACGGTGCCGATCGCATCTCCGGATTCGGAGACTGCGGCAAGGCCGATCAGGTCTGCGTGGTAATATTCGCCTTCCCCGAGCGGCGGCAGCGCAGTGCGCGGCACCGCCAGTTCGGTGCCGCGGAACTTCTCGGCCGCGGTCCGGTCGGGAATTTCGGCGAAGCGGGCAATGGCGCCATTATTGCCATGCCGTACCGATTTGAGCGTCAGCGCACCGCCGTTGAAACTGCGATGCACCGACAGATCCTCGGCGAAGACCTTGAGACGGACCTCCCCCGTCACGCCGTGCGCGCCGATGATGACGGCGAGCGTGACGGGAGAGTCGTTAGCCAAGGATCAACCCTCGGCCTTTTCCTCGGTCGCGTCAGCGGCCGGAGCTTCGTCGGCGGTCGCTTCGGCGGCCGGGGCTTCCTCGGCAACCGCTTCGGCAACCTGCTCGGCTTCCGCAGTCGGCTCTTCGGTCGCGGCTTCGACTTCGGCGGCGACGACTTCGACCGCCTCGGCCTGAGCTTCCTCAACGGCTGCTTCGGCGGCAGGAGCCTCTTCGACGACTTCCGGCTCAGGCGCAGGTGCGGCGGCTGCCTCGGCAGCGGCTTCCTCGGCGGCCTTCAGCTTCTCGGCACGCTCTTCAGCGCGCTCGACGGCCTTCTCGCCCGGCTTGCCCTTGTTCGGGTTGTTCTTGGCTGCACGCTCCTTGACACCGGTGACGTCGAGGAAGCGGGCGACGCGGTCGGTCGGCTGCGCGCCGACGCTCAGCCAATGCTTGGCGCGGTCGGTGTCGAGCTTGAAGCGGTCCGCATTGTCCTTGGCGAGAAGCGGGTTGTAGGTGCCGATCTTCTCGATGAACTTGCCGTCACGCGGCGAACGCGCATCGGCAACGACGATGCGGTAATAAGGGCGCTTCTTCGAACCGCCACGCGACAGACGCATGCTGAGTGCCATTGGTAGTCTTCCTTCTTAAAAGTCTGAAACTAAATTACTTCTTCTTGTTCAAAAGCTTTGCCAGCTCGGGCGGGATCTCGCCGTCGCCGGGCAGGCCGGGAATGCCGCCCCCGGGGCCGCCGAGCTTGCCCATCATCTCGCCCATCTGCGGGCCGCCCAGCGCATTGCCGAGGCCGCCCATACCGCCCTTGCCGAGCATCCCGAGCATGCCCTTGAGGCCGCCCATCTTCTTGATGCGCTTCATCGCGGTGGACATTTCGAGGTGCATCTTGAGCAGCTTGTTCACGTCCTGGACGGTCGTGCCCGAACCCTTGGCGATGCGGATCTTGCGCTTGGCGTTGATCAGCTCGGGCTTGGTGCGCTCCTTGGGCGTCATCGACGTGATCATCGCGTCCATGCGGAGCAGAATGCGTTCGTCGACCGCGCCATTGGCCATCGCCTGCTGCGCCTTCTTCATGCCCGGGATCATCCCGGCCAGCGCACCGAGGCCGCCCATGCGGCGCATCTGCGCGAGCTGGCCGCGCAGGTCGTTCATGTCGAACTGGCCCTTGGCCAGCCGCGCCGCCATCTTCTCGGCGTCTTCCGCCTCGATCGCCTGAGCAGCCTTCTCGACCAGCGAGACGACATCGCCCATGCCGAGGATACGGCCGGCGACGCGCTGCGGGTGGAACGGCTCGATCGCGTCGAGCTTTTCGCCGACGCCCGCGAACTTGATCGGCTTGCCGGTGACGGCGCGCATCGACAACGCGGCGCCGCCGCGCGCATCGCCGTCCATGCGGGTGAGCACGACGCCGGTGAGCGGCACCTGATCGCCAAAGCTCTGCGCGACATTGACCGCGTCCTGACCGGTCAGCGAGTCGACGACGAGCAGGATTTCCTGCGGCTTCGAGATGTCGGCGACCGCCTTCATCTCGTCCATCAGCTGCTGATCGACGTGCAGGCGGCCCGCGGTGTCGAGCATCAGCACGTCGAAGCCCTGGAGCTTCGCGGCCTGAAGCGCGCGGCGGGCGATATCGACCGGCTGCTGGCCGGCGACGATCGGGAGCGTCGGGCCCTCGATCTGCGTGCCGAGCACTGCGAGCTGCTCCTGCGCGGCCGGGCGATTGACGTCGAGCGACGCCATCATCACCTTTTTGCCCTGCTTCTTCAGCAGCTTTGCAATCTTGGCGGTGGTGGTGGTCTTACCCGAGCCCTGCAGACCGACCATCATCACGACGGCGGGCGGGGTGACGTCCAGTTCCAGCTCGGCCGTATCCGGCCCGAGCATCGCGATCAGCGCGTCGTTGACGATCTTGACGACCTGCTGACCCGGCGTGACCGAGCGCAACACCTTCTCGCCGACCGCCTGTTCGGTGACGGTTTCGACAAACTGACGCGCGACGGGGAGTGCGACGTCGGCCTCGAGCAGCGCGATACGCACTTCGCGCATCGCGGTCCGCACATCGGCTTCGGTCAGTGCGCCACGGCCCTTAAGACGGTCGAATACGCCGCCAAGCCGCTCGCTCAGACTATCGAACACTCGCTTCTCCAATTCTTCCCAAGGCCAAAACGCATAAAACGCCGGCGGACGAAACCTCGTCAGCCAGCGTGCCCTTGGGCAACATGCGTCGCGTTCCTGGGAACGGTCGAGGGCGCGCTTAGCCGGAAACCAAGATAGGTGCAACCTCCCCCGGCTTTAACTCCATCTATACCCTCGGTGTGGAAAATCCGGCGATTGCCAGGGGTGGGAGATTTGCCGGCATGGCGCTGGATCTCGACAAGAACGACGAAACCAAGAACGGAGCACCGGGAACGGACCTGATCACGGGGGCGATCAGCGTTGCCGCGATCCTGATGTTCGTCGGCACCGGCAGCTCCGTGCTGTCCAAGACCCTGAAACATTATTTCGAGGGCGGCGCGCCCGCGGACCGCACGCTGGTGATCGCGTTGCTGCTCAACGTCGCGCTGATCCTGTTCGGCTGGCGCCGCCACACGGCGCTGCGCCACGAAGTCCGCATCCGTGCTGCCGCCGAAGAACGCGCGCACATGCTGGCCAGTCGCGATCCGCTGACCGGGTTCCTCAATCGCCGCAGCCTGAACGAGGAAGGTGCGGCGATGTTCGTGCGCGCGCACCACCGGCGCAAGGCGATGGCGCTGATGATCGTCGACCTCGACCATTTCAAGACGATCAACGACATGCACGGCCATGCCGTCGGCGATGCGCTGCTGCGCGCCGTCGCGGGCGAGATCGCCACGGCGATGCCGCCGGTCGCGCTGACCGCGCGGCTGGGCGGCGACGAATTTGCCTGCGGCTTCCTATTCGATCCGGGCCACCCCGATACGGTCGAGCGCATCGCCGAGAAGCTGGTCGCGCGCCTGTCCCAGCCGATCGAGGCCGACGGGTTCCGGCTTCATATCAGCTGCTCGGTCGGTGTCGCGCGGTCGGACTTCGACTGCCAGAGCATCGACGCGCTGCTGCGTTCGGCAGATATCGCCATGTATGTGGCCAAGAAATCGGGCCGCAACCGCTATGCCTGGTTCGACCAGTCGATGGAGCGCGAGCTGCAGACGCGCAACGAGCTCGAATCCGGGCTGCGCGCCGCGATCCCGCGCGGCGAGATCGTTCCCTATTTCGAGCAGCAGATCGACCTTGCCAGCGGCAAGCTCTATGGCTTCGAGGTGCTGGCGCGGTGGGAGCATCCGACGCGCGGCCTGATCAGCCCCGAGCTGTTCATCCCGATCGCCGAGGAAACCGGGCTGATCGCGGAGATGTCGCTGTCGATCATGCAGCAGGCCTTCACCGCCGCGCGCGACTGGGATCCTTCGCTCAACCTGTCGGTCAACATTTCGCCCTGGCAGCTGCGCGACGCCTGGCTGGCGCAGAAGATCATCAAGGTGCTGACCGAGACCGGCTTCCCCGCCCATCGGCTGGAACTGGAGATCACCGAGAGCGCGCTGTTCGAGAACCTCGCGCTTGCCCAGTCGATCGTCGGCTCGCTCAAGAACCAGGGCGCGAGCCTTGCGCTCGACGATTTCGGGACGGGCTATTCGTCGCTGGCGCATCTGCGCGCCCTGCCCTTCGACCGGATCAAGATCGACAAGAGCTTCGTCATCTCGCTGAACGAGAGCGCGGATTCGGCGGCGATCGTCAACGCGATCGTCTCGCTCGGCGAGAGCCTCAACCTGCCGATCACCGCTGAGGGGGTCGAGGACGCGGCGATCGAAGCGCGGCTGAAGGCGCTGGGCTGCGCCAAGGCGCAGGGCTGGCATTATGGCAAGCCGCTGTCGGTCGCAGGCGCGCGGCGGATGCTGGCGGAGAAACGGATGCTGGTGCAGGTGACCGAATCGCGGTCGCCCGCCACCGTGATCCCGATCGCGCCCGACGGCGAATTGCGCGCAGGCTGACCCCCTTCTCCTCCGCGCCGCATCGATCTAGGATCGGGCGCAGGGCTGGAGAGACGCAGCGATGATCGTCGATCGGCGCGTGATGATGCTGACGCTGGCAGGCGGCGCAGGCGCCCTGCTTGCCATTCGCGGACCGACGGCGCAGCCACGCCCGCCGCAACCAGCGGCGCGCCGCGACCTCTATAATTGCGAAGGCTGCGAGGCCGTGGGCGAACGCGCGTCCGCGAGGCTATCCGCGAGCGTCGTGCTTGCCGGGCCTGACGAGCCGGGCGAGCGGATGATCCTGACCGGACGGGTGCTGGCCGCCGATGGCGCAACACCGGCCGCCGGTGTCGTCATCTACGCCCACCACACCAACAATGCCGGCCTCTATGCCGACGGGTCGGACGAGAGCGTCTGGAGCCGGCGGCACGGCCGGCTGCGCGGCTGGGCCCGCACGGACGCTACACCTTCCGGACGATCAAGCCGGCCATCTATCCCGATCGGACGATGCCGGCGCATGTCCATCTGTTCGTCGGCGAACCCGGACGGCGCCCCTACTATATCGACGATGTCGTGTTCGACGGCGCGTTCGGGGTCACCGCCGCCTATCGCAAGGCGTGCGAGCTACGCGGCGGGAACGGGATCGTGCGGCTTGAGCGAAGCGGAGACGGCACGCTGCTGGCGCGTCGCGACATCCGGCTGGAAATCCACCCGGCCTGATTACCACCCCGCGTCGGGGCGCTTCAGATATTCCCGTTCTTCGGCGGTAGAGGTTCGCCCGAGCGCGGCATTGCGGCTGGGGAAGCGACCGAACTGTTCGATCACCACCGCATGCTCCATCGCGAAACGCAGATTCTCGGGCTGGCCGAGCGCAGTGAACTTGCGCAGGCAGAGACGCTGCGCCTCCGTATTCTCGGCATGCATCAGCGGCATATAGAGGAAGGCCGCGCGCTCGGGCGGCATGCCGTCGTCCCAATGCTTGCCGATCGCCTCGAGCGTCAGCGACAGCGCCAGTTTGTCCGCGGCATAAGCCTTTGCCGTGCCGCGGTGCATGTTGCGGCTGAACTGGTCGAGCACGATCACCGCAGCGAGCAGGCAATCTGGCGTGTCGCGCCAGCCCGCCGCGCCGCTCGCCATCAGGAAATCGTGCAACGCCGAAAAGCGGCTGCGGATCGTCGCGTCGAGCGCGTCGTCCTTGGCGAAATGCTGCTCCGGGCCTATCTCGCCGAACCAGAAGTCGAGCACGTCGCGCGCGTCCGCATGGACTTCGCCGTCCGCCAGCCCTAGATCGCCGCTCATGTCGTCCTCCATTGCCGGACCAGAGGTAATCAGCCTGGGTTGCAGGCTCAACCTCGCTGAAAGCGAAACGATCCGGACGCTCCTTGGGTCCGAGGATGTCGTCGTCGTCAACAGTTGCGCCGTGACCAACGAAGCGGTGCGGCAGACCCGAAAGGCGATCCGGCAGGCGCGGCGCGCGCGCCCGGACGCGCAGCTCGTGGTGACCGGCTGCGCGGCGCAGATCGATCCGGAGAGCTTCGGTAACATGCCCGAGGTGGACCGCGTGATCGGCAATGCCGAGAAGCTGAAGGCAGAAGCTTGGGAAGCTTACGACGCCAAGGTGCAGGTGCAGGACATCATGGCGGTGCGTCAGACCGCGCCGCATCTGGCCACGAGCTTCTCCGCGCACGCCCGCGCGTTCGTCGAGGTACAAAACGGGTGCGACCATCGCTGCACCTTCTGCGCGATCCCCTATGGCCGCGGGAACAGCCGCTCGGTCCCCGCGGGCGCGGTAGTCGAGCGGGTGCAAAATCTGGTCGCGGCCGGACATCGCGAGATCGTGCTGACCGGAGTGGACCTGACCAGCTACGGCCCCGACCTGCCGGGCGCGCCGACACTGGGCATGCTGGTCGAGCGGGTGCTGGCGCATAGCGACGTCGCGCGGCTGCGGCTCTCATCGCTCGACGGGATCGAGATCGACGCGCGGCTGTTCGCGCTGCTGACGCAAGAAAAGCGCGTGATGCCGCATGTCCACCTGTCGCTACAGGCTGGCGACGACATGGTGCTCAAGCGCATGAAGCGGCGCCATTCACGGGCACAATCGGTGGAACTGGTGGCGCGGCTCAAGACGGCGCGGCCCGAGATCGCGATCGGCGCGGACCTGATCGCCGGATTCCCGACCGAGGACGAGGCGATGTTCGCCAACTCGCTGGCGCTGATCGACGATTGCGACATCGTGCACGCGCATATCTTCCCCTACTCCCCGCGCGACGGCACGCCCGCCGCGCGGATGCCGCAGGTTGCGCCGGGTGCGGTCAAGGCCCGCGCGGCGACGTTGCGAGAGCGCGCGGCAACCCGGCGTGCAGCGTGGCTGGACTCACTCGCCGGAACGCGCCAGTCGATTCTGGTGGAAAGACCGGGCGACCGCGGGCATGCGGGCAACTTCGCGGAAGTACTGCTTCCGCCAACCCAAGTCGGGACAATCGCAAACGTGAAGATCGAGACGGTACAGGACGGCAAGCTGATCGGGGTGGCTGCATGAGCGGGCCTTCCTGGCGCGAACGGCTGCTCGGCGGGTTCAAGAAGACGTCGGACAAGCTGGTCGGCAATCTTGCCGGTCTGGGCGCTGCGCGGCTCGACGACAACACGCTGGACGAGATCGAGGAAGCGCTGATCGCCAGCGACCTTGGCCCCGGCACCGCGGCGCGCATCCGCGACCGGCTGGCCGACGGCCAGTTCGAACGCGGCATGGAGGATCTGGGCATTCGCCTGGTCGTCGCCGAAGAGATCGAGAAGGCGCTGGCGCCGGTCGCGCAGCCGCTGACCACCGACAAGGCCCGGCCGCAGGTGATCCTGGTGATCGGCGTCAACGGATCGGGCAAGACCACGACCATCGCCAAGCTCGCCGCGATCCTCAAGGATCAGGGGCTGAAGGTGATGCTGGCGGCGGGCGACACGTTCCGCGCCGCCGCCATCGGACAGCTCAAGACCTGGGCCGAGCGGGTCGGCGTACCGATCATCGCGGGCGCCGAGGGCGGCGATGCGGCAGGTATCGCGTTCGAGGCGCTGAAACAGGCGACCGATCAGCGCGCCGATGTACTGATCGTCGACACCGCGGGCCGGTTGCAGAACAAGCGCGAGCTGATGGACGAGCTGGCCAAGATCCGCCGCGTGCTCGGCCGCATCGATCCGGGCGCGCCGCATGACGTGGTGCTGGTGCTCGACGCCACCACCGGCCAGAATGCGTTGAGCCAGATCGAGGTGTTCAAGGAGGTGGCGGGCGTCACCGGCATCGTCATGACCAAGCTGGACGGCACCGCGCGCGGAGGCGTGCTGGTCGCGGCGGCGGAGAAATACGGCCTGCCCATCCACGCCATCGGCGTCGGCGAGAAGGTGGACGACCTGCGCGGCTTCGATCCCAATGAGGTCGCCCGGATCATCGCCGGGGTCGAGGCGTTCAACAGATAACCCGATGACAGGCCGTTCCGGTCCCGCAATATAAGGCCAACATGACCTCCACCGACTCCACCTCCGCCAAACCGGCCTCGACACCGGGCCTGCGCATGCTGATCGATTTCGGTCCGCTGGCCGTATTCTTCCTGGCCAACTTCTTCGGTCCGGAGCCGAAGCTTCTGCGAATGCTCGTGGCGACCGCGGCGTTCATGGTGGCGATCTTCATCGCGATGGGTCTGTCGCTGTGGAAGACCAAGCACATCTCGCCGATGCTGTGGATCTCCGGCGCGCTGGTGCTGGTGTTCGGCGGGCTGACGCTGTTCTTCCGCGACGAGACCTTCATCAAGGTCAAGCCAACCATCGTCTATGCCATGTTCGCGGCGGTGCTCGCTTATGGCCTGATCGCCAGGAAGCCGCTGCTGCAGATGCTGCTCGAAAGCGCCTATCCCGGCCTCACCGCCAAGGGCTGGCGACTGCTGACGATCAACTGGACGGTGTTCTTCGTCGCGATGGCAGTGCTGAACGAGGCCGTGTGGCGGACGCAGAGCTGGGACTTCTGGGTCGGCTTCAAGCTGTGGGGCGTGGTGCCGCTGACGCTGATCTTCGCGATGGGCAACATCCCCATGCTGCTGCGTCACGGCCTGACCACCGACCGCGAGATCGTCGACAAGGCGCTGCCGCCCGAAGGCTGAGCACCCTCACCGCATGAAAAAGGGGCCGCGATTCGGGTGAACCGCGGCCCCTTTTCGTTCGAGCTGTCCGCCGGTCAGCCCTGATCGGCGCGGCTTACGCCCTCGCCGTCGAGGTTCGCCGCGACGAAATCCCAGTCGATGATCTTGGTGATCGCGTCGAGATAGCCCGGGCGCGCGTTGCGATAGTCGATGTAGTAGGCGTGCTCCCACACATCGATCGTCAGCAGCGGCTTATAGTCGTAGACGACGGGCGTGTCGGCGTCGTGGAGCGAGGTCACCTTGATCTCGTCACCGTCGAGCACCAGCCAGCCCCAGCCGTTGGAGAAGTGGTTGGTCGCCTCGGCCACCAGCTTCTTCACCAGCTCTTCCTTCGAACCGAAGGTCTTCTCGATCAGCTCTGCGAGCTTGCCGGTCGGCTCCTTGGGCTCAGGCGTCAGGCCGAACCAGTAGAAGCTGTGGTTCCAGATCTGCGCCGAGTTGTTGAACAGCGCCTTGTCGCCGGTTTCCTTGGCGTGCTTGATCACCTCGGAGAGCTTCTTCCCCTCCAGACCCTTGTCCGCGACAAAGCCGTTGGTCTTGTCGACATAGGCCTTGTGATGCTTGCCATAGTGAAAATCGAGCGTCTCGGCCGAGATGGTCGGCGCAAGCGCGTCCTTGGCGTAGGGGAGCGTGGGCAGTTCAAAAGCCATGGGAAGACCCTCCTTGTTCTGGTGTCGCGCCCGCCTAACGCATCAGCCGGGGCTTCGCCGCACAAATTTTTCTCGATACGCCATCGAAATGGGCGATCAGTGGGGAAGCCAGGCCCAGATGGGATTGGCGGGGTCGGACAGCAGCTTGACGGTCAGCGCGATCGACATGAGGACGAGCAGCGGACGCACCCCCTTCCCCCCGAACCGCATCGCCAGCCGCGCGCCGATCTGATTGCCGACGATATTGGCCGCGGCCATGCCGAATCCGAGCATCCACAGCACCTTGCCGCCCGCGATCATCGCGAGCAGGCCGGCGACATTGGTGGCGAAATTGAGGAACTTGGCATTCGCGATCGCGCGAACCAGACCCAGCCCGGCGAGCGCGACCATCATGGTCGTCAGGAACGATCCGGCGCCGGGACCGAAGAAACCGTCATAGAAGCCGAGCACCACCGATACCGCGGTAACACCTGCGGTGCCGAGACGGGCGTGCCGGTCGGCCTCCCCCATCGGCGGCGCGAGGAGGAAGTAGATCGCCATCAGGATCAGCAGGATCGGCACGAAGGCGGTGAGAAATCCGGGATCGACCCGCTGCACGGTGAAGGCACCGGCAGCCGAACCGAGAAATGCTCCCGCTGCAGGCATTGCGAAGCGGCGCAGGTCGAGATGGCCGCCGCGCCAGTAGGCGATGCAGGCCGAGGCGGTGCCGAACGCGCTCTGCAGCTTGTTGGTGGCGATCGCCGCAACCGGCGGGACTCCCACCGCCATCAGCGCGGGAATGGTGAGCAACCCGCCCCCGCCGGCCATCGCATCGATCGTGCCTGCGACAAATGCGACAGCGAGGAGGAAGGCGACGATCTCTGCGGTGAATTCCATGCCGCGCGCGATAGGCCGCACACGCGCCCGATGGCAACCTATCCGCCCGCGTTGAGCAACTCGTGGCGCTTCAGCGCGTGACGGAGCTGGTCGTAGCTCAGGCCCAGTGCCTCGGCGGTAGAACGCTGGTTGAAACGATTCTCGGACAGTGCGCGACTGAGCAGCTCGCGCTCAAAGCGATTGACGCGGCTCTTGAAGTCGCCGGCGAGATCGTCGTCGCGCCGCGGCAGCGGCCCGGGCTCTTCCGTGACGAGTTGCACCGGAGCGGCGTTGCCGGGAATGCCGTGCGGCATCGGCGCCGGACGATAAGGCGAGGCGAAGGGGTCAATCTGAATCGCGTCCACCGGCCCGTGCCGGTCCCAGCGATAAACCGCACGCTCGACCACATTGCGCAGCTCGCGAACATTGCCGGGCCAGCTATAGTCGGTGAGCGCGTCGAGCGCGGTGGGCCCGAAGCCATCCCAGTCCCGGCCGATCTCGGACGACATCCGCCGGCCGTAAAATTCGGCGAGGACAAGGACGTCGCCGGCGCGTGCGCGAAGCGGCGGCAGCGTCACCACCTCGAAGCTCAGACGGTCGAGCAGATCGGCGCGGAATGTACCCCGCTCCACCCGCTCGGGCAGATGTTCGTTGGTCGCGGCGACGATGCGGACGTCGACCGTCATCGGCCGCGACGCGCCGATCCGGGTAATCTCGCCATATTCGACCGCACGGAGCAGGCGGTCCTGCGCCGCCATGGACAGCGTGCCGAGTTCGTCGAGGAACAGGGTGCCGCCATCGGCCTCCTCGAACCGGCCGGGCCGCGCCTTGGTGGCGCCGGTGAAGGCGCCAGCCTCATGCCCGAACAATTCCGCCTCGATCAGCGTTTCGGGGAGCGCGGCGCAGTTCATCACGACCAGCGGCTGATCCCAGCGCGGCGACAGGCGGTGGAGACGTTCGGCGACCAGCTCTTTGCCGGTCCCGCGCTCGCCGATCACCAGCACCGGCCGGTCGAGCGCGGCGGCGCGCGAGGCAAGCTCGAGCGCGTCGAGAAAAGCGCCGGATTGGCCGATGACCTGAGTGACACGCTCCATATCCGAACCTTTGGGGTATTTTCCCAACACTTGGCAAGAGATCAATTGCTACCAACCGCCAAAATCGCTCGAAAGTGGCGGATTTCCACGGGTTTTTGAACTTGGCACGCCCCCTGCAATATTCCCGTCATGCCGCAATCGAGCGGCGACGAGATACCAAGGGACGGAACGACAATGTATAAGGGCACCAACAGCTTTCGCACCACGGTCGCGGCGCTGGTCTGCACCCTGGTCGTGAGCACCACCTGCCTCGCCAGCGTAGTCGGCCCCGCCGCCACCGCGACGGCAGACGTTTCCACTCAGGCCACGGCCTGAGCGGTCCCGCCGGGCGGGCTAGGGGTACCCGCC
>Ga0247823_10001976_pt1 | contig 16967 bp, 22 predicted proteins | sample 13C_PalmiticAcid_2_FD_192426 | JGI IMG/M metagenome (GOLD analysis project Ga0247823, IMG submission 192426) | Soil microbial communities from agricultural site in Penn Yan, New York, United States - 13C_PalmiticAcid_Day30 | ecosystem: Environmental > Terrestrial > Soil > Agricultural land...
CCCCCCTTCTAATCGAATGTCCATCGACAGATCGTCAAAGGATTCATCATGAAGACTCGAGTCCATCTCCCGATCGCCGCATTCCTCCTGCTCGGCGTGATGACAGCCGCGGCTCAACTGCCTCGCACCATCAGCTTCCAGGGAGCGCTCACCGGCGCCGACGGGAAACCTCTCACGGGACCGCACACGCTCGCGATCTCTCTCTATGACACGGAAACGCTCGGAGCGCCGCTCTTCACCGAGTCACACGGCGTGGAGCTCACCAACGGCATCTTCAACCTCCTCATCGGCTCGCACGACCCGCTCCCGGGCGACATCGTGTTCGACAAGGCATACTGGCTCGGCGTCATGGTCGATGGCCAGCCGGAGCTCGCGCCGCGTATGCCGCTCACTGCGGTGCCCTACGCGATCAATGCCGCGCATGCCGATCGTGCCGAGGGAGCAGTCTGGTCGACCCTCAGCGACACCGCATCGAATCTGCGCGGCGGAGCCGTCAACTCGATCAACGGAAGGAAGGGCGCGGTCACCATCGTCGGCGCTGGCTCGGCACGCGTGACGGCGGCCAACGGCACGATCACGATCAGCGGAACAGGCGGCAGTGTCGGCGAGCTGCAGAACACCGATACCGCGCTCGTGATTGCGGACGCGCAGGGTCCGACGGTAACGCTCAACATTCGTGACGGGGGCATCCGCCGGGATCACCTGCGTGACCTTTCGGTCAACGTCATGAAGGTCAGCACCGGGACGCCTCCGGCCGAGCGCGGCAAGGCATTGATGTCCACGGGCATCGAGATCCCGATCTGGGGATATCCCACCGCTGCCGATCTTATCCTGCCGTTCTACCGGTCGATGACGATGAACGACATACCGTTCGCTCTGCAGAACATGGGCGCCGGCACGACCGCACTCTTTTCGTCGCACGATGCGACGACGACCAACCCCGCGCTCGACGTCTTCACGTGGGGACGTGGCTCGGCGGCGCGGTTTCTCGCGAGGAACACCAACGGCGCATCGTCGGCGATCACCGCGCACAACGCGAGCCTTTCGTCGAGCGCCTTCGGCGTCGTGGCCTCCTCCGCCGGCGGCACCGCGGTGGTCGCGGCAAGCCCCTACGTCGCCGTTCGGGGAATCAGCTCCTCGGGCATCGGCCTGATCGGCAACGTCGGAGGCGGCGAGTCGTTCGGCGTGGTGGGATATCGTGCCAGCGACGAGCGCTACGAATTCGGAGCGCTCGGAACGCCATACGCCGCAGTGTACGGCGAGAGCGCTCCCGGCTCCGAGGAGCAGAAGGCGTCGCTCGCCGGCCTGTTCATCGGCGACGTGGTCGTCGAGGGGAACCTGCGCATCAACGGGACCATCTCGACTCCGGGCTCGATCGTGCGTATCGACCATCCGCTCGATCCGTCGAATCGCTACCTCGATCATGCGCTCGTCGAGTCCTCCGAGATGCTCAACGTCTACAGCGGCACCGTCGTGCTCGACGCCAGCGGCCAGGCCGTCGTCCGGCTTCCCGAGTGGTTCGAGACCGCGACGACCGACCATCGCTACCAACTGACGTGCGTCGGCGGCTTCGCACCGGTCTATGTCGGCCGCGAGGTGCGCGCCAACGAATTCACGATCGCGGGTGGCAGCCCGGGTCTGAGGGTCTCGTGGCAGATCACCGGCGTGCGCAACGACCGACAGTCACGCGAGCAGCGATTCGAGATCGTGGTCGACAAGGCCGCGGTCGCCGGCGCTCGACCCTCCGAGCGTTCGACCGATCAGCGGCGGTGGGCTGCGCCGGAGATCCGCAATGCCGACGACACGAAGTAGGTCGCCGTCGGCCCGCCGGTCCTCGTGCCCGAATCGCAAGCGCCCGGCCTCGGATCGAGGCCGGGCGCGGTATTGTGGGTTCTCAGGAGCGTCTGCTTTCGCCGCCCCCGGTATCGAGCTTCCGTGCCCTGTACTTCTGGCGCATGCAGTTCCCGCACGGCCGATAGCCTGCGGCAATCGCGGTCGCCTCGTCGGCGAAGAAGACGCGGATCCTTGCGTAGCCCTTCGGAAGTGCTGCGCGCGCCGTGCCGCAGTCGAGCCGTCCGTAGATCTTCAGTCGTGAGTTGCCGCCGAGCTCGCCCGGAGTCTCGCTGAGATACGTCGTTCCGTCGGCGGCGGTGAGGCGATAGGTTCTGGACATGTCGCTGGTGTCGTGTTCAGGTGTGTCTGTCCGGGTTCTGTCGGGGTGACAGAGCCCCGTCGAGAGAATACATTTGCTCCGAACCAAATCCATCGGAGTACTCCAATGAACAAGCTCGCCTTCCTCGCGCCCCTGCTGCTGATCCTCGTCTCGTGCAACCAGGTCATCGGTCCCGGCGATCCCCCCGTCGCGACCGACACCGTGACCATGTGGCTCGCGGCCGACAAGGACGCGATGGTCTCCTGCGGGCGCACGGGCTCGTGCGAGGAGGGCGATCTCAACTTCGGCCAGCACGGCACGATCGCCGCAGCGCACTGGGAGCTCGCGCGCAAGCAGGTCTATCTGCACTTCACGATCCCCAATCTGCCGCCGGGCACCGAGATCATCGATGCCTATATCGAGGTGTTCCATCCCGGAAAGAACGAGGACGGCAAGCGCGACGACATCGACATGCCGTTGATGCGCGCGCAGGCTCCGTGGAGTCCGATGACGCTGACGTGGCGCAACCAGCCGAACGTCGATCCGCTGGCACAGGAGTCGTACATCCGGCTGCGGAGCCAGGCGTGGTCGGGGTCGCCCGACGTCGCATCACTCGTGCGGCCGTGGTTCGAGCGGCCGGCCGACAACTACGGGATGATGCTGTACTGGCGCAACTCGCTCGGGCTCGGCGTCGAGAAGGGCTTCTACTCGAACAACGACATCCGCCGGACGCAGACCGACATGGGACTGTCGCCGCGCCTGCTGGTGCGCATCAAGCTGCCGGCCGGCACGTCGACGCGCGACATCACGATGCCGTTCCTTCCGTCGGACACCGATCTCGACCAGCCCCGTCCGATCACGATGGTGCTCATGCGCCAGGGCGGCACGTGGCCCGTCGACTGGAACGTCGCGCCGAAACAGTAGCGTCGATCACGCGGCGCTCAGTCGCTGATACCCGCGATCGCCAGGTAGGTGAACAGCGCGAGCGTCGCGACCAGCAGTGCGTTGGCGACCATGCCGTTGCGGTAGGTTCCCACCCACGCGCCGCGGTTGTTCAGGATGAGCAGCGTCAGCGCGGTGACGGGCATGAAGGCGGCGCCGAGCGTGGCGTAGACGAGCTGCACCTCCTTGACGCTGACCCACAGCAGCACGAGCGGAATCGTCGCGATCGCCAGGAGGAACCACCGGTACTGCGGGCTCCGGCGCAATGCCGCGACGTGCTCGTGACGATGATCCGGAGCGTGGCCCTTCGCGGCGCGCACGCGGAGGATGTCGGCGAACAGATACGGCGCACCCTGCCAGACGCCGAGCAGGCTGGTCGCGACCGCGGCCCAGAAGCCGGCGAGGAACGTCCACTTCGCGAACGGTCCGAGCGCGGAGGCGAGCTGATCGGCGAGCTGCAGCGCGACCGCGGCGCCCTTGCCGGTGCCGGTGATGCGCGAGCCGATGATGACCATCGCGCTGCCGAAGAGCGCGGCGAGCGTGTAGCTGACGACGAGATCGAGCCGGGAGGTGCGCAGGCCCTCGGCCCCGCGCCAGCCCGCCTCGCGGATCCAGTAGCCGTACGAGAGCATCGTGACGGTGCCGCCGATGCCGCCGAGCACGCCGAGGATCCAGATCCACTGCTCGCGTCCGCGGGGAAGCTCGCTCGGGATGATCGTCGCGAGCGAATCGCCCGGCATGGCGATGACGATGAGCGCCGCGCTGGCGAAGACCGAGACGACCATGATCGCCGTCAACGCAGTCATCGCGCGCTCGAAGCGCTTGAAGCCTCCCTTCCAGACGAGCAGCGCTCCGACGATCGAGTGGGCGCTGCCCCAGAGGATGCGCGACGTCGTCGCGTCGCCGCCGATGCGCAGGAAGCCGTCGGCGGCGATGCCGCAGGCGCTCGCGAGGGCTCCGCAGACCGCGAACGACCAGATCAGAAAGTAGCCGAGGAAGAGCCACGTGAACCACGGACCGAAGCGCTGCGACCAGCCTTCGATGAGCGTCGATCCGGTGGCGAGCTGCCAGCGCGCGATGCCTTCGTTGATCGACCACTTCAGGAGCGCGCCGAGCACGCACGCCCAGACGACGACCAGACCGACCTCGCTGCCGGCGAGGCTGGCGGTGATCAGATCTCCCGCACCGATGCCGGTGGCGGCGACGAGGATTCCGGGACCGAAGCGTGCGAGCAGCGAGCGACGCGATGAGGACATGCGGAGGGGCCTGTAGTCGTGAGAGGGATCGGAAGATAGCGCTCTCAGCGGACGACGAGCCAGAGGCGCCGTCACCAGACGTCGACATCCTCGAGCGCCAAGTTGCTCCCCGGCGATTCCGACGACGACTTCGCACGTATCTTGATGCCTGTCGCTTCGGGCTCCGACCTCTCATTCCCCTTCTCGGATGACATTCTCATATCGCACGGCGCGTGCACTTCGTCGCTCCCTCGCACTGATTGCAGTCGCATCCGGTCTCGTGGCGACTTCCGGCATCGCGCACGCCCAATCGGCGGCATCGGAGGGCGCGCCGTCGCAGGGCTCGACCGGTTGGTACGTCGAGCCATATGTCGGCCTCAACGTCACGACACTCGAGGGCAACCCCGCATTCCGCGATCGACTACCGGGTGAAGGGCGGAATGACATCTACACAACCGGCACGGGGGTGGGTCCCCGACTGGGCGCTGGCATTGGTCGACAGCTCTCCGGGGCATTCGCGTTGGAGCTCGACCTGGGCTACGACAGCCGTCACGCCTCGAACTCCGGAACGACGATCGACACGTGCGGCACGAGCCTCATCGACGTCGAGCGCAGTTACGCGGTCGGCATCGACTATTTCTCGCTCGGTGTTCGAGGCCGGCTCGCTCTCGGTCCGGTCTTCGTCATTGCCGGACCGAACGTGGCGTTCTCGATCGCCCAATCGGTTGACGAGACGGTCAGCCTCGACACGAACTGCCGCTACTACTACGGATCGACGTCGACCTCGGTCGTGCACGGGGAGCTCTTCGACGCGCGCGGCGCGGTCCGCGTCTCGGTGACGCTCGGACTCGGGGCGATGATCGAGGTGGCGCCCGGGATCGCGATCGCGCCGCGTGTCGGCTACGACATCGGCCTGGCGGGAGGCTATGCCGGCCGCGGCGCCTATGAGTTCCGCAAGCCGGGCACGGCGTCTCAGCGGTACTTCGACGGAGAGTTCAACGAGGATCTGCGGCTCGAGGCGATGCATGCGTCGATCGGGCTGTGGATCGCGCTGTCGAAGGGATTGCGGCAGGAGACGGGACTCTGAGGCTCGACGGACACCGACCCGCAGCCGAACCGATTTTAACGAACGGGGGCTTGTCGGCGGCACGTCGGCCCTGCTATATTTGTCATCCCTGCCCCTGGGCAACGGGAAGCACGGAGAGGTGCTAGAGTGGTTGAATAGGACAGTCTCGAAAACTGTTGAACTCGCAAGGGTTCCGTGAGTTCGAATCTCACCCTCTCCGCATCACAGGAACAGGATCGCAGCATCTGCGATCCTGTTCGTCGTTTTGGGGGGCGGCCGCCTCGAACCGTCGGCCGCGCCCACCGACCCGCATCGACGTATCTTTCGCCACCCCTCCCGCCAGTCCTGCAATCCGGAAGCGTTCAGTCACTCCCTCGAGCAGCACGAAGCTCTCCCCGATCCCCACCAGCGCACTCCTTTCACACGGTCGACGTCGACGCGTCCGGCGGGCCATACGACCGGAGGATCAGTGAGCTCGTCAGTCACGTGCTGAGATGTTGCGGCGGAGAGTCGGCGCCAGCCCGGTGCTCGCTCGTGAACGTGGATCCCATCACTAACCGCACGTACACCCCCAGACCTCAGCCGTCCGACAACCGGAAATCACCAGCACGACGAGGGCCGTCACCGTGAGCACGAAGACGCTCACGATGATGCGCATGTCGGAGTGGTCGAGAGCTTGGCGATGATGGCGGTTGTTCTGGATAACTCCCATGAAAGTCTACCGGATTCACTCGGCCATGAACACCCGCCTCGCAGTGTCCGGAGTCATCGACGGCGACAGGTCGAGGTATCGGTGCCCGACGTGCGCCATGCCGACGACTAACGTATCGTCGTTCTTCATGAACACGATGTTATCCCCGGCGCGTCTCACCAGCACCCTCAATGCCGAGTCGCCGCGATATTCGAAGACAGCCCTGCCGCCGTCCGTGAATGTTCCCCTGACGAGGGCCGCACCGGGCTTACCGAGATAGTACGAGCCCACCACATTCTGCTTCGAAGGCCGAAGAGACAGTGTGAGGATCAGGTCGCCATCCTGTTCGGGAAAGAGCGACATGATCGCGGCGTCGCGTAACGAGATCTCGATACCATCCCCTTGGACGCCTAGGTACTCGAACGGCACCTCGTCATACGTGATCGCTCGCATGTGGGCCTCGCTCGCTACGACGAGAGAGTCAATCGGCGCGAGCGTGAACGATCTGAACGTCGTGTCGCCAGCAGACCACGTGCTGTCCGGTTCACGCTCCGGGTCGTCGGAGTCGTACGGCGACAAGGACCCGAGGGTCACCGTAACCGGCACTCCCGAGGCGTTGACAATCATCATCACGGCCAACCGACTGCATGAGATCGTGCCGAGGCCGAGCAGAAGCACAAGGAGGCTCGGTAGGTGTCGCGAGAAGCTCATGAATCGTTGAACGGTTCAGCCCGTTGACGTTACTCGACGGAAGGCGATTCAAACAACCGGCTGTTTCCACCTCCGCACAACTCGATTTTCTTCACCAGGTCGATCCCTGTGAGGCCACCACGAGCGACCAGACGATCACGACCGACATCGCTACCATCAAGCACCGCTGGCTCGCGCAGTAGGTACCCCTTCGTCCCGGGGTGCCACCGACACGGAGGTCACCGAGTTCGAGGCCCGGCACCGCGTCCGTTCGACCGAGCCGATGGCGTGATGATGGGCCACATGAAAGGCCATGAGCGGTCACCGGCTGTTTCCCTGCCGGTACCATGACAGTGGTTCGTCCTCGATGATCTGCTGGTGCTCGTTAGAGAGATGTACGGCCACGAGCTTCAACGCCGCTGTGTCCATCATATAGACGCGCTCGTTGACGGTCAGGTAGCTGCCGAGCCCCACCGCGTCGGTCGAGCCGTCCGGCCGGAAGAGCAAGCAAGCGATACGGGCGTCGTTGTAGGCACTGGCGGGTGCCGGTAGTGCTGAGTCGAGCAGCACCGCGAGACGCGCACGGTCAGTCACGTCGTCGATAACGACGTGCCTAGCGTTCCAGCTTATTGGCAGCACGGTACGCCTCGATGACCGCTGGAAGGTCATCCCACGGCCATGCCATCTCGCCGCTTGAAGAGACGTAGGCTCGGCCAGTGAGTCGATCGGGAAGCACACTCTCAGACATGCGGTCTCGGCTCAACGGTTTTGGTTGACGACTTGCTCGATGGTCTCTACAACCTCGGACACCGGGATCGTGAAGACGCCTCCCTTGTCCGCATCATACGCCGCCTTCCACTCGCGGTAGCCATCGTCGAACCCATTTAGGGCGAACGTCGTGTCCACGCGCTCGGTGACGCTTGTGTCGAGCACCGCTCCCGTCACTGGTGCGTGGGGAAGCACCTCTTGATAGCCGCTGGCGGCGTACGGGTTCTTGACTCTCACCCCCGTGATGTAGATGCCGTACGTCGGCTCGCTCACGGTCTCGGTGATCTTACCGATGACGAGCAACGAACCTTCCTCACCGGGGCGAGTCCGGTACTTCCAGACCTGTCCCTCGGCATACTTGGCATTCGTGGGCATGGTCTCCGTCTCCTTGGTCGGCGAACATGATATGATCGCGAGGGATGCGAGGACAGCGAGACGTATCAACAACCGGGTGTTTGACATCATGCGATTCATCGCGGACTGCTCATACTTCTTGACGCACAGCACTACTCGATTACCTCGGCTTCCCACCCGTCGTATTCCCCACCATACTTCGCGGCGATACGCTCGAAGAGGTCCGAGTGCTCAAAGATGATCCTGCCTTCGAGACTCATACGTTTCGTCGCGAGGCACATCCATTCCCAGTCACCTGAACTTTCCCGGTACTCGACGTTGAACCCACCGATGGAGTCGATGTGTCGGGCGGCATCTGCTGCGCTTTCTCGTGTCGGCAGATTGAGAATGAACTGAACAGTTGTCACCTTAGAGAGGTCAGCCCCATCATTGAGCATGTTGTCGAGAACCTGCTGGTCGGCTTCGTCGGGGTCGGTGCTGGTGCTGACGATCTCATACTCATCTCCCTCGACCCCGATCAAGTGCGGGTTGCGCTTCGTAAGGAACGAGAACGCAAGCACGACGACGATGGCAACGACGGCGACCACCACAGCGACCTTCATGGGCTCATTCCTCTCGATTACCGAGGATTCTACAAAACCGGGTGTCTTAAACCATCACGGTTTATCAACCCCCATAATCTTCCTGACCTCTGCCGCCGAGATCGTGCCCTTCGTCATCTTCCCCTCGACGATCAGAGCGATCGACTGATGATGACGATCAACGATCCGGCGTGCCTGACGGTTCAGATCGGCAGCGTGGCGCTTCCCGGCCTCTGGATTCATCGCAAAGACCATCTTGAAGTACCAGTCGTTGTTCAGGGCGTTCGGAGCGGTCAACTTCCCGACAGGCGACCGTTCCTCGGAGAGCACACCAGCTCGGTTCGTCACCAGCATCGAGCGCATCGTCCTGATGCTGTCACGATGCTCCCTCAATGCCTTGGCTGATATTCCCCCGGTTCTGTAGAGTGTGAGTTAAGTGTCAGCGGGATGGTTCTCCGCGTGCTGACGTTCGAACTGCGCCGGGCTGAGATAGCCGAGCGACGAGTGCCGGCGCTTCTGGTTGTAGAAGACCGCGATGTACTTGAAGATTCTCCCCCGCGCTTCCGATCGCGTTTGATACTTCGTTCGCCAGACGAGCTCGACCTTCAGCATGCAGTGCCAGCTCTCGACGACCGCGTTGTCGTAGCAGTTGCCCTTGCGGCTCAACGATACCGCCAGGTTCCAGTCACGCAACAGCTGCCGGTACTGCGTCGCGGCATACTGCACGCCACGGTCGCTATGGTGCTCCAGCGAGGAGTCGGGCTTGCGCCATAGCAGCGCCATGCGCAGTGCGGTGAGCGTCAGCTCCTGCTCGATCCGCTCGCTCATCGCCCAGCCGACGATCCTGCGGCTGAACAGATCGATCACCGTCGCCAGGTACAGCCAGCCCTCCATCGTCGCGATGTAGGTGATGTCGACCACCCGCTTGCGATTTGGCGCCTCGGCGGTGAAGTCGCACGCCAGCAGGTTCTCGGCGATCGCATACCCATGCTTCGAGCTCGTCGTCACCCAGCGTCGCCGCTGTGGCATTGCTCCGACGATGGCGTTGTCGCGCATCAGGCGCTCGACGCGCTTGCGGCCGACGTGCTCGCCCGCATCCTTGAGATCCTCGAAGACCCGCGGCGAGCCGTAAACGCCGTCGCTCTGCTGGTGCGCGTGCCGGATCTTCTCGAGTAGATCGCGGTCGCGCTGCCGCCGTGCCGATTCTCCCCGTGTACGCCAGCGGTAGTACCCACCGGGACTCAGCTCCTGAGCGCTGCAGAGCTCGCTGACGCGATACTCGTTGCGATGCTCATCGATGAAACGGTGCATCGCCTCTACGGTTGAAAAACGATGCCGAGCACTCTTTCTAAAATCTCCCGCTCACGGCGAAGTCGGTCGACCTCGCGCTCGAGCTCATCGATGCGCTGCTGTTCAGCGGTGCGGTGGCCGTTGCCCCGAAAGGCCTCCTTCGCGTCGACCTTGTACTCGGCGCACCAGCGATTGAGGGTATTGCGGGGAATCCCCAACTCAGCGGCGACCTGGCCCATCGGCTTGCCGGACTCGTGACTCAGACGAACCGCGTCAAGCTTGAGCTCCTTCGAGTGGCGTCTGCGTTCGGATGCCATAACTGCTCCTCCTTCGGTAAGATAGACCCTTATCAAGGTCTCTACCCAGCCGGGGGAACATCAGTCAGTGCGCGCACAACCACCATTATCATGTACCGCTGAGACCCCCACAGATGCCGCGGGAGCGACGAAGCGCTCTCACCATCCACTCCGGTTACTCGAGTTTGGGTTTGTACCAGTCGATCTCATCGAGGAACTGGTACATCACTCCCGAGAAGACCCAGACCTTCAGCGGCTGCTCTTCTCCGATCGGCCGGCACTCGATCTCTATGGGCTGGGGCTGACCGGTCGGCCAGATGGAAATCGCGACAAGGGAGGCATCGAAGGTCCGGCTGTGGAATCCGTTGAGCTTCCGGATATCAAGACGCTCGATCAGATGCGCGAGCCGCCCGTAGTCTGCTACGTTCACCCAGCCGCGCCATATCCCCATGCGCGGAATGTTCCCTGTTTCGATGTAGATAACTGGACAACGGCGCTGACGGAAGTCAAGTCAAACTCCAACAAGGCGCCTAACAGCTCAGCCTCCGTCCGAATGTGTGTAATCGCGCCATCCCCGTGGTGTGATCGCGGTACCGATTCGTCCGTGGCTCGGCCATCCGCGCGATTCCGGTGTTCGCCGATCGAGACGCTGAATCCGACATGCGTCGCGAGCATCAGGAGTATACGATCACCGCGCCCACGATGAGCCTCTGTCCATATTGATTGTGCGTTCCTTCAAGCCTCGCCCAGGAAACCGCCACTACCGACGGCACAGCAGCATCGAGCCACTTCTTGGAATCGTCTGCGGTCAGGATCACGCGCGTCGCGCCTACCTCGCTGTCGCCCTCGTCGACCGCGACAAGGTGTACACGGCAAGCATCATCTACTTCCTTTACTACCCCCGTCAGGATAATCAGAGATGGCCCTGGACCGAACCAATACTCGTGCATCTCATGCAGAAACATGGGGGTAACAGGATATCCAGACGCCGAGCCGAGTACGGAGTCTATGCCGCAGCGGGGACAGACGGCCGTATCGCCTTCGTCATCCGGCACCCAATCAACAACCTCGCTTGGACCGAACTCCGAAAGACAATAGAAGCAACCACAAGAGTGACTGGCTGCAACGTCTCGTCTGTTCGCAGTGCACTTATCATGTGCGGTGAGAAAGTCCGGTAGGCTCACTTTTCCAAAAGTCAGTGGGTAGATGCGGTAGCGTGTGCGGCTTGTGCTTGTCGCAGCGGATCGGCGTCGGCTACGCGGCCAGGAACAGCGATTGGCAAACGCCGCCCGAGGGTCCATCTCGTGTCAGCCTTCGCAGTTGACTTCCTCGCCCGCCCGCACAGCTCTGTCACCGGCGCACCTGATAACGCAGGTGCAGCACCCTGCTTCCCTGAATCACCACGGGATCCTCCAACAGGTGCTGCGCATCGACCGATCCGAAGTAGCGCTTGCCGGACCCGAACACGACGGGGACGACGTCCATGCGCACCTCGTCGATCAACCCCGCTGCCAGCGCCTGTCCGCCAACGTCGCCGGCGGCGACCTCGACGATGCGGTCGCCGGCGAGCTCCTGCGCCCTGGCCACGGCTGCCTCGACGCCGTCGACGAAGTGGAACGGCGCGTCGGGATGCCAGCCCTCGGGTCTCCCTCGGTGCGTCACGACGACGACGTGATCGACCCCGGCCGGAGGCATCCCATCCCAGCCGTCGGTCATGTCGAAGACGCGGCGCCCGGCGATCGTCGCGCCGATCTGGTCCCAGTACGCCCGGGTGTAGTCGTAGGACGCCTGCGACACCTTCAGCGCGCCGCTCTCATCCAGCGGCACGTCACCGCTGAGCAACCAGTCGAAGAGCGGTCCGGGCTGGTCGCTCTCGTCCGCGATGAATCCGTCGACCGACACCGAGGCGTACAAGACTACTTTTCCCACGGAGCGCTCCTTTGCTTTGGTTGGTCAGCCGAAAGTACCGCGAGGAGAACTGGTCGTCAACATCGGGAGCGCTCGCGAGATGACGGCGACAACGACCGCGAGTCAACGGGGCGCTCGGATGCCCTTCCGGATCGAGCTCACGGAGTCGACGATCCTGATGTAATCGCGGGCAGATTCCTGCCACTGGGCGCCTGTCGGATGCGGAATTGCTTCGAGGTCGTCGCTCGAGAGGCTGGCCTTGTGCGATAGCCTCGTTGTATCGCAGAGGATGATGGCGACCATCCTCCTGCTCCGCTCGGCCGGCGTCTCGTGGTAGAACGGTCTCTCATAGAACACGTCGGTCCACTCGACTGCCACCGCGCTTCGGTCTCGGATGACGAAATGCCCGAAGGACTTGCCGGTTTCTCCGAAGAGCGTCACGTCGATCCAGCGAACACCGAGAGAATCCGAGTAGCCCACCAGCCGTCCCCCCTCAGTGGACTGGTCCCACACGTCCGCCGAATCGCGATCGAATTCTCGAAGTCGAGCCTGAACCCATCCGGCGTACTCGCGGATTTCATTGATCACGGAATCGGCATCACCCTGACATCCCGGAACGCTCGATGGCCGGGTCTCAGGTGCAACCGCATGTTGATCGAGCTCCCGTGCGCTAGCCGGACGCGCCTGGCCATTCTCGTCGGCCACCTCCTCGCAGCCAGCGATGAGGAGGCAGACAAGCAGAGCACACAGTACCTGAAAAATCCGCTTGATCATTCTTCAGAAGAAGATGCCTTTCTGAGGCTCGAGGTGGCCCGGCTGGAAGTCCATCAGTCGCGGAAGTGAGCGCATCGGACGGATGTGCCTCTCGGTTGTCACCTCGGGCGTGTCACCCTCGCCGATCTCGCGACGGACGTGGAGCACGCCCGTGTTCAGGTTGTAGTCATACTCGGTGTAATGCGTTGCGCTTCCCTCCCCGTGCCTTGCGCCGATCAAGTAGAATTGCCCCCGCTGGTGCCGGAAGCGATACGTCCACCACCGACCTCCATTGCCGACGTTCGACCAATGAACGTCGAGGCAGCCGTTGTCGACTTCCACCCCTTCGAACGGATCGTCGAGCGGAGCCATCGGGCCTCGATACCAGTCAGCCGCCGCACCGATTGGGATCACCGTCGTGCATCGCACACCCTCGATGTCCCGGCCTCCACGCGTCAGAAGTACGAGAAGTGTGCGTTGCGCCGTCAACGGCGGCACTGGCTCGGACTGGAGCACAAGAACGCGATCGGTCCGGCCATCACGGTTAAGGTCGCCAACCGCCGAATCCGCAACGAACCAACCTGCGGTTATGGAGTCGCTGTAGTGCCGCGTGAGTTCCATATCCAACAAGGCGACCGAGGCCCGGTCGCGCCTGACGGCCTGCGTCTTCTTATCGATCGTGATCTCCTCAGTGCCTGATGCGACGTGAGGCTCGGCGGTATCCACGACTGCTGCAACAGGCCCTGTATCGCGTGCGTGCTCGACACGACCCGTCTCCCCCGAGGGGGGAGCCGAACATCCGGTGACGAGCAGAAGCAGAAGACAGTAGCGGTACATAGTCGCATTGCCATGTGGACTTACCTCGGCCGTCTCATTCGCCGCCCCACCCCCTGTCGATGGACCTGACCACCTCCGCACCATCGACCTGCACTTCAATCCAGCCGTGTGATCCGAGAGTGACATAACCGCCGATCAAGCTCTCCTGTCGCTCTCCATCGGCCGTCCACTCGAGCTTGACGCCGGAGTCTGCATTCGGGAATGTGAATTCGGTCTCGGTCTCCCCCGGCTCGATGTCTCCGAGGTCGTAGACCTTGCCTGACATCTCGACCTCAACGTTCCTGATCGTCCGGCGACCGACGTTCTCCACGGTGACGATGATGTTGAACCTGAGCACGTATAGTACGACCGCAAGCACCACGATCGCGCCGAGCGGCAGGAGCCAGCGCCGGCCTCGAACCTGTTGACCGGGACGTGGCAGCCGTCGAGTATCAAATGTGCCCTTCACCTATCGCCGCACAAGTTCATAGAGAACGACGCCGCCGTACTTGTCCCACCACGCAGCTTTATCGGGATGTTCACGCCGGGCGGTCTCGGGCATCTCCGGCTCCCAGCACCGGGCAACGAACAGCCCTGCTTCGGCGAAGGCATTCAGCATGTCAGAGATCAGCGGCGTCTGGTGCCGCAGGATGACGGTAGGATCCCAACCCGAAGGATACTCATACGATCCGCCCGATGAGTAGGCCGCACCGAACGGGATCGCAAACCGTTCCGACTTCTCGACAGCGAATCTGATCGGTGACGGTGACTGCAGGACGATGCGCCCGTCGGGCACGAGCAGGTCCGACATCGCTTTCAGAGACGCTGCCCGGTCGATCGCGAATCCGAGCACCTGAAGACACAGGATGATGTCGAATCGCTCGGCAGCCAGGTCCGGTACGTCCTTCAAGGCGTTGATGTCACCGCGCACCAGGCGCAGGTTCTCGAGTGGGGGCTCGGCCTTCCACATTTCGGCGAAGGCATCGCTCACATCGACGCCAAGAACTCGACGTGCGCCGCGAGAGGCGAAGTACCGCGCCTTCGCTCCGCTCCCGCACCCGACATCGAGAACGGTCTTGCCCGAAACTCTCCCGATGAATTCGATCTGAGCCGGAAACTCGACCAGTGTGTCGAGAGAGTTCGGCCGTACTCTCGAGCTCTCATAGCTCTCCGCGAGCCTGTTCCACGCGTCTCGTGCATCGACACTCGGATCGTTCATCGTGCTCATTGATCGTCCGTCGCGTCAATGAATCTCGAAGCCCAGGTTCGACGGCTCGTCCGGGAGATTGATCCGCTCGAGGACCGCGGGCCCCGCGGAATCGAGGAGCTGTGGCGGCACTCCCAGATCGGTCGATGGCACATCGGGACCGACGACCTCCAGCCGAAAGTCATCGGCTCGAACGACGCCGGGGCCTGACAGCATGACGCCGTAGTTGAGCCACTCAGAGCTATCCGCCACGTCGAGGACGATGTCGTATTTCTTCCACGGTGTCGATCCCGTGACGGGCCGGTCCGACATGTTGTCGAACGCGAGCGGCGAGACCGCCGCGCCGTCGACACGCATCCAGAATGCAGCCATCTGCACGCCCTGCGTCTTCATCCACCCCGACAGCCGGACTCGCTGGCCACGGTATCGCCTCGCCGAGATCGACTGCATCATGTTGCCGAAGCCCATTGCGGTATCGATCGTCTGCTCGAGGTACGCGCAACGCGCACCTTCGTGGACATCGTCCGTCACGACCGACAGGAGATAATCCGAAGGATGCGAGCCCGCCTCGAACCATCCGTTGGGGATGATCTCGTCGACGCCTCGATCCCGAGGTCCTGGCGGACGCTGCGAAGCATCGTCGTCGCCGCAGGACACCATGGCGACGGCCGCGACCGCGATCAGCATCAACCGTGCACAAGTCATGGAGAGCCTCGTTTTCACCGTCGGTGAGTATCTGGCATCTCAGCCGGCAAGCGCTCGCTCGATCGCGAGCACGTTCTGAAGATTTACTCCGTAGTCGACGATCGTCGGCGTGAACGACGGACGGCTCGAGATCTCGATGCTCGAAGTTCCGGATGGCGCCGGCTCGACGCGAACATTGAGAATCTCGCCCCACGATTTCATCGTCGCCCCGACCTTCGCCTCGATCACACCGGTCGCGGCGTCCGCGGAAGTGATCCTCGCGCGAGGCATAGCACCGATCGCCTTGCGGCAGCGCTCGAACACTTCGGCGGGCGGCATGTCGACGTGAAGTATCTTCGTCTGTCGCGGACTGAGCGCTTCATCGGTCGGAGCTCCGACCAGCGCTTCGACTGCGCGGATGTGCCGGCGGCCAAAGACTCGAGCCATGAAGACGCCATACAGCACGGCGCTTGCGGCGCTCGTGCCGATGGCCCAGCCGTTCGAGAGGTCCTCCGTGATCACCGTAGCCAGCCAGTTGAACGGGAGCATGACGATGGCGAGCGGAATCGCCATGTGCGCGAAGAGCTTCAGATAGAGCCGGGCGGTCGCTGTCATCGCAGTTGGGGTTATTGAAACACTGCCGGCACAATTTGTCGACGACGACGCTTCAAACGAAACGGACCATAGATTTTTTCCGATGACAGGACTCCCCCACACACGTCGCTTCGCGCAGCACACGATTGCCGCCCTCGCGCTGCTGTGCCTCCTGCCGCTGCACGCGGCGTTCGCGTGGTCCGCGACCGGTCACATGATCGCCGCGACGATCGCGTATCGCTCGCTTTCGCCGGAGCTTCGGACGTCGTACGTCACGCTCCTGGCAGCGCATCCGGAGTACGGCGATTGGATGCGGAGCTATGAGGGGAACGTCGACGAAGGCGCGTACCTGTTCATGCGGGCCTCGGTCTGGCCCGACGAGTTGAAGAAGAACCGCGGGAATCCCGAGACGCACGCCGAGTGGCACTACCTGAACATGCCCCTCATCGCTCCCTCCTTCCCGCCCAGAGACGCTCCGAAGCCCGGTCCGAAAGGCGACATCATAGTCGCCATCGAGCTCAACCGGCGCGTGCTCGCGTCGGGCTCGGCGTCGCCGACGCAGCGTGCGGTCGCGCTCGCGTGGCTTCTCCACCTCGTCGGCGATCTTCATCAGCCGCTGCACACGACGGCGGAGACAAGGGCGGCAACGATTTCTTCATCCGCCCATCGGAAAGAGCGAAGAAGCCGATCTCCCTTCACTCCTTCTGGGACGGGCTGCTCGGCACCTCGAAGAACCTGCGCTCGGCATACAACGAAGCGCTCGAGCTCGAGCGCGAGCACACCCGTTCGACGCTGCCGGAATTGCAGGCCGCCGCGAGCGTTCGTGACTGGATGCTGGAGAGCCGCGCGATCGCGATCGACAGCGTGTATCTCGACGGCCGCCTCGCCGGTGTCGACGACAAAAGCCTCGACGCGCCGATCGTGCCCGAGACCTACCGCA
>Ga0247823_10001977_pt1 | contig 16965 bp, 16 predicted proteins | sample 13C_PalmiticAcid_2_FD_192426 | JGI IMG/M metagenome (GOLD analysis project Ga0247823, IMG submission 192426) | Soil microbial communities from agricultural site in Penn Yan, New York, United States - 13C_PalmiticAcid_Day30 | ecosystem: Environmental > Terrestrial > Soil > Agricultural land...
ATTTTGCGTACCTAGGGCCGGTCAGCTCATTCTCAAGTACTCTTGGAATCGACGAACCTTTGTCAGGTGCCACTTGGTGCGTGTTGTACGTGTTGTCCACCATGTAGGCAAAAGGATCCTGGAAGAAGGGACAGAGGTTAGCCCAGCGTTTCAGCTTCTAACTCCACGCGAACACGACACGGACGCACCCGGGGTCCAAAGTCAATGTTGACCTGAATTTCAGGTCTAGAAAGGTTCTCGTTGCGTTGATGATGGAAGACTGCGGCAGCGGCGCTCCCCAACCAGCCTGTCGCCAGGCCCAGGGGAACAAGCCAGGCAACCATCTTGGGACAAGCTGACAACGGAACCTTTGGCGTATCTACTCACTTGATGCTAGTGCCTGCCCCTCACCGAGAGTGGGCACAGGGAAGCACATAAAGACACGAGAACTGTCGGAAATGGGCCGCCCCATGCTCGAATGTCGCTCATTTTCCTTCGGGACCAGCCGTGGTCAAATCGCCATGGTCCGGCGATGTGACAGGCACACCAATCATGTTGCGTTCACTGTCCCAGCGGTTTGGATACAATTGCCAGAGATTGTCGGAATGCAAATATCGAACCTCGCGGTCCGCTGTTCCGGTGTTGAAGGACCTTTGCGGGCGGTTGGTGGTTAATCCATAATACCCGATGCAGTTGGTGCTCTGTTGATGGCCGTCAAGATACCGCCCTGAGCAACCCGCACCCGCTCAATTCGTGCCTCAGTAGTCGCATACCCGGGCGAAGATGTTTCCGAACGGCCATGCCCAATTTTCAGGAAATTGCATGACGCCTCGCATGGAACAATGACCGGGTGGATGGCAGCGTGATCAGAAACCCGGGCCGGTGGTGGTTGACCGTGTCCGTCAAGACACTTGGAGCCTTGAATCCAAGTAGCCTGTAGGTATAAATGTCAAGCAGAAGAAATTTGGGAGGCACCTAGGCTCGACTTGCTGTGCCTGTTGCTTTGCGGAGATTCCATCTTTCCCGTCACTGTGAGGGACAATCTCGCCATTGTCAACTTACCTAATCATCGCCCAGGTTTTTGTCTGCAACAAATTCCCATGATGCTTCCCAAGTTGATCACTCTCAGCATCGTTGCTCTGCCCTGCACAGTCCATGCTGCTGTGTTGGGAAGCGACCTCACGACGGCACCTCTCCAAGCCCGGGATTGCAACGGTGAAACGGCGGCCCTTTTTTGCTACACGGAAGCCAACGGCACGCCCCAAAACGTCGACGTTGCCGATGTCAACTTCATTGCCAAGTACCTCCGGTCCTACGGCCGGCAGATCAAACCGGGCCGCTTCTTCACCATGAACGCCAACGACACGCAGGGCTGCGGCGAGTGGTCTGTCTACTCGCGTCGCAACACACTCGTCACCATCAAGCACATTGACGACACCATCGACTCGTCTGTGCTGTTTGAGGACATTGCCACGGCCATTGACGGCGGCGAGAGGGCAACCCCTGAGGAGCAGCAGAAGGCCCTGCTCGGCTGCGGCGTTGATGGCGGCGCGTCTGGGGTGCAGGCAAACCTGACGAATCCCGCGTACTCTGCAGAATCGTATGTGGCGGCTGGTTACAAGAGCAGTGGACTCCTGGTGAAGGTTGTAACCAACGCACAGTGAGTTGTTTGACGGAGTGAGAAGGCGCAGGTTGTGGGCAAGGCGCCATATTGAGGGTTGATGTGGCAGAGTTTGATGCTCAAAGAGAGGATAGTAGTATTTAGTTGTCAGATTTGTGGAGGGACTTGGATCGAGTGCATTCAGTCATGGTTGTAAGATTGGAGTGTTCCGCGGCCATGTTGACCATACGGAGGAGACAGAGATCTACCAACGTACGATGCAATCCAGCACTCTCCTGTGTTTTCGTACTGTGCCGTCTGCCAACTGCTCAAGTGCCAATACGCGCGTATTACCAAACAGGCTCCCGTTGCATGCGAGAGAAGGCCAATGATTGGTGGAATGAAGGCGGGGTTTAAGTGCTTGTCGAAAAGGCCACACTGTCACCATTCTCCCGGGCCGTCTTTTCCACAAGTTATCAAACCTTCCAGCTTTCCATCATATGGACTTGCCTCCACAGCAAAAACGATGACCACGCCCACATTGCCTGACAACAACATGGATTCAGACGAGGGAGCATCTGCAAGCGGCAAGCAGGGTCAAGCCCAGCAGCCCAAGATTGACCCAACCACGGATCACATCATCCTCCTGCAAAGTCTCGTGGCCGAAATTCAGGCACTGAATGCCAATCTCAGGGCGTTCAACGGCTCTTGTATCACAACACAATTCCCCAATCAAGCTGATTCTCTTGGATGTTTGCAACGAGAACAGTTGGCCAAGCAAGGTTCCGTCACCAACGGCGACACCATGGAGCAGTTTTACAACCACGACCCCTTTGCCGAGCCGTCGTACCAAAGGGATTTGGAGGTTTTAGAAAGCATCCCAACCCCGGAGTTCTTACTGTCCATTCGTCATGATCTCGAACAAGCCATTGCATCTTGTGGTTGTGACTGGAAGATCGAGCTACATCCTACCAGGCCATGGACTGCGCGAATTGTTCAGCCCTGCGAGACATCACGGGCTCACTGGACGTTCCGCGACGCAACTCTGGTGGTCCCTCAAGCTCCAGGTGCGACTGAAACCCTGAACATTACGCTACACTCGGATCAAGCCATCTCACCGGAGAAGGCAGAGATCTGCGCTCAGTTCATCCGAGCAAACTGGCCTCGTGCGGTTACCCGGAGCCATTGGAGTGATGTGAGAAAACTGCTCGACATCGAGGAAGCCTGTCCATTTTGGCACATCGCAGGAGTAGATCTGCCATTTGTCGGCGTCTACTATCTGCATGTCCCGCGCACAACGTCCAATCCGGTTTTTCATGAACCGGAGGCGCATTTTCGTCCTGGGCTTGAAGACTGGTGGCCTTTACGTTTTTCCATGAGCAAGGCGAACCAAGAGCACATCCCGGCTCGTGGAGAAATGGTGAACACGGGCCAAGTATGGTATGTGGATTCACTATTATATTGAGTGCCGGGGGGGGAAACTGATTTACGGCCTCTAGGGTTATTATTCCAAACAAGACTGTCCTGAACCTGGGATCTGCAGCATTCATCCTCTCGCTCTTTACACGACAGTGCTTCCCCGATCATGACTCCTCTTGGAAGGGCCGCGACCTATTCCTCCAGTATCGGCTGCTTGTCTGCTTCACCATGCCCTGGCAACTGGCCCGCGAGTGGGTGGGTCATCAAGTCTATCGCCAAAGTCATGTGAATGAGATAACTGGACATCGACGTTGGGTCATGAACCTTTGCTTTGCCTTTCGATGGCTATACCCAACACCCCAACTCCCAGGAGATGCTGGTTTTCTGATCCATCGGGACTCTGGTTGGCTTCCAAAACTTGAGGGGCAACCAAAAACCATGGTCAGGGAAGGGCGAATCCTGATCCGCCTTGTATCCCCCGAGGGGTTGCCAGCTCTGTCTAGCACGGTCATTATCCGGGATATCGTAAACGGTGATGAGGGGTTGATGGAAAGCTTTGATCTCAGTGCAGACAGAATCGAACTCACTGCTGAGAGGAGCATCTGTAAGTTACAGATGGTTCTTTCTAATCAGCTTAGGCGAGTTTGGTTTGTGTGTTGGAATCAGCTGCTCGATGAGATTGATGACTCTGTCAGCATTCAGGTCAGTAACAACTCTTCACCATCACCAATACATTCGCACTAATTCCTGATCTCAGGCGAGCGATGTCCTCGATGCAAAGTCGAGCCGAAGATCTCATGATTGATCAATCTCTTGCCCAATCGAGGATGTATTTTCAGCTCCTTCACCTTCTTCGTATAATCCCATTGTGGATACGAGAAACTCGAGCTGATCTTGAGGGATTACGAGCATCGTACAACCAAATCGAGCCCCAGGAGACTTCGCGATTAATTTACCGGTACCGGCTCACCAAACATGCCTTGGACAAATCCGATGAAATCATTCAAAAGAATTGGGAAACACTTTTTGAAGACTTTGGACGACTCGAAGATATGCTCCATAAACGTATCGAAGCCAAAACAGACGAGATCCGGGGTCTGCGTGATGGGGTAAGTTGTAATTAGCCAAAAAGCCTGTACAGCCCCTGGAGTGGTTGTAACCGAGCTAACAGCAAAACATCTACAGCTCATTAATGCCAACGCCCTCTTGGAGGCATCGAAGTCGACATCGATGAACCGATATGTCATCATATTTACCGTTGTCACCATCTTCTACCTGCCGCTGGGCTTCGTCACAGTGAGTCTCGACTCCAACCCCGTTTGGAAATAAACAGAGCGCCGTACATTAACGGACTTCCTCCAGGCGGTATTCAGCATGGACCTTCTCCACGAGGAAACACTCGCGGGCATGAAAAGCCAGTACACCGTCACGATGGTTGCCGTTGCGGTCTTGACGTACATGGTGTCCGTCAGCTTGGTGTTGTTCGTCGACCGGCGAAAGATTAAGCCGTTTATTCTCCACCGTCTGTCGAGCATTATTCCAGCGTCGTTGTTTTCCAAGAAGAACAATCCTGCAACGAACAACTCGGGGGGAGCAGAGAAACAAGCCGAAGATCAAAACTCAAAAGCTAAGCCCTGGTCGTCATTTTGGGCCTCTTCGTCTTTGAATGTGCGACATAGGCGGAAGGACAAAGGTAAAGCCGTTGAGATTGACCTGACCGGAAAGCCCCAGCCAAAAGTCGACGTGTAACTCTGGGGGTCACGAGTTGCTGAGGATTCTGTGGACTGTTGGCTTGGCTTGGATTGAATGAGAGGAGTGATGAATTAGGGGGAAGTGGCCGCCTTGTTCGTGTTTGTATTAGGAAATTATTTCCGGGCTGGGTGTTTTCTATTCCCTTTCTACCTTACTAAACACAGCACAGTGGTCTTGGTTTTTTCCTCTTTGTCTCATCCATCCAGCGGCTTGAACTTTTCTTCTTCTTTCTTGTTCTCATTGTGGTTGTTGTTAATTATTGCGGGACAATTCAAAACTGAATTATTTATTTTTGGAACTAATGTCACATCAATTCGTGTGTATCAACGAGGGTTGGTGATGGAAGGAAGGGACTGTCTGCAACGATGAGGGTTGAGATGCCGCTGTTGTCAGGCGGGAGCTTGTGAAAGACTGGCTCGAGCTACATGACGCCGGAATGAATGTGTCAGCATCCAATCAAATCAGCCCGGTTAGCTCAGCTGGTTAGAGCGTCGTACTAATATAGTTTCTACTATATCAAGTCATGCGAAGGTCAACAGTTCAATCCTGTTACTGGGCACTTCCTTTTGCATTTTGCCCTCTGCCTCCTGGATGAACCATTGATTGAGCCCGGCCTTTACTGATGAACAAAATCGGAAAATGAAAAGTAAGATCTTGCAACATATTCATGATGCTGTTGATCGCAGATGGCGCCTGTGATTGCATCCCAAAGAGGGTCGGTCGAGTTTCAACTCAATCATTAAAATAATTAGAAGCCCGAGGTTCCAGAATACTCGCAATGGCGGCGGTTCTTGTAATTGAACTGAACCACGAGCGCCCCCACATTTGCCAACTGCACATGTGACTTTCGTGCGCAGTCATGGCAAGAAGCATAAGTTGCCAGCCTGGAAATCAAGGAAACTTGGCTTATGAACGAACCCCTTTCACAATGAGCCTCGGAATGAGGACCAGCCGGTGGGGATTTAAACACCCCAGGCCCTGGCTTTTCCGATACATGACCGACAGCCCTGGCCTGGGCGCCTGAGCTTCATCCCCTAACGTGTGTTTGGATGACGATAAGGGTTTGGAAATCAACCAAACTGTTTATGGAGTCCCGAGCCCTGAGCGCGCCCAACCTGTCACGCAATGTGACAGGAAGGACGTCGTTTTCAAGGCCTCGACCCGGGGCGCGTCCCACATGACCAAGCCTAGACGCGACCACATTCCCTGCGTTGGTTTCCCTCCGTGTGAGATTGCGCTTATAAGTTCCCAAAAGTTATATCCATAATAACCGCCGTACGCATCCACCCAGGCCAAGGGCATAGCATTCACGCTGTCCCCTTCAAAGTATAGCGAGACCGGAAACCTATGCCGCTCAGGGACGCCCAGAAATCGGCTGTACGAGCACAGAGGGTCTCGAAACCATGAGGCCCAGGATTCTTCCTCCGTCCCAGCAATGTCAGGCCCAGACGGAAAACTCGATTCCCTCCTCATCGTCGTATCCCACGCATTCCGGTCACCAGCCCGCACTTCTAGCACCAAACCCCGACACCTGGAAAAGCAGCACCTCACGCGATTCGTCAACGTCACGATCCGTGGATCTCTGCTATACTGTCCTAGCCAGGCATCCGACAACTCCACGCGGAACCGCTGATAGAAGGCGCCGGCACAGAAGAACTGCTGTACCTCCCAGAGCTCCCAGAGGCCGAACAACCGCGAATTGACGCGTTTGGCGTCGGGCGTGCCTAGGAGCAGCCGACACCCCGGCCGGCTCCAGACCAATTGGACTATCTGTAGCCGATAGAACGCTCGCAAAATGCGCAGCCTTTCCGGGCGGCTCAGGGGCGCCGTCACCACCTCCCCTATATTGGCACCGGCCTCTCCACCTGCGGTATCCAGTACGCCCTCTGCAGAAGAAATCAAGTCCGGCCGGACCTCCGTCTCAAACACCCCAAGCGCGCACGCCGTATACACCCCCGCCACGAACTTGACCGCGCCATACCACCTTGCCAGCCGCGCCACTTCCTCCGCCGTCAATCCGTTCTTCGGTCCGCCGCCAGCGAGATACCCCTCGTACATCGACAGCACCTCTTCAAGCTGGGCAATCCATTCCTGCGGCGGTCCGTCGAGTGCCTGAATGTGCAGCAGGGCGAGGGCGTCGGCGAGGACCGGGCCGAGGTCCGAGATCAGGGCGCGGTAGAGGAGCGTAGTTTGGTCGGCGCGGAAGAGGGTGTAGAGACGGCGGGACGCTGATGCGAGCGCGAGGAGGGAGGAGAGGGAGTGCGTTGCGGCGGAGGCGAGGATTTGGAGGAGGAGTTCTGCGGGGAGGGAGGAGAGGGGCATTGTTGGAAGGTGTTTGGTCCAGGAGGTGTTTGTGGTCGAAAGAGGGAGCAGGAAGGTGCCTGGTACAATGTGTCTGCGGTGATGTTAGAGGACGGGTGAGGTTGGTGGGAAGTGGATGGGGGACAGTGGTTGAACCTTGGTGAGCGAGGGGAGGTTGATTTAGCCAAAATGGGATTCGCATCACATCAGGTGATACAATAATGTTGGCAGAAGACTCAGAATCTGTTGGCAGCAACGCAGTCTGGACAAAGAGGCGCAACCCTAACCCATCTGACACCCCCTATTTCCCAAACATCGATGTTCAGGGGAAACCCTAACCCCGATGACTACCCCCTCTCCCTCTGGCCAAAAAAAGCCGTACATCCCAGCCATGGATTGGGACGCTTCATTCCTCTTTGAGGAGAGAAAAGAGACGAGAAAGAAAGGAGAAAGAAAGGAGAAGAGAAAGGTGAAGGGAAAAGAGAAGGGAAAGGTGAAGGAAAAAAGTTTGCTATCTTACACATATTCTCCGATGATCTGGTTGGTCTTGTTCCAAATCGCATCGCCTACTCCACTGCTCTCCAAGGAATCCAGGAGCTCACAGCGCGAGAGTTTCCAAGCTATCCCCGACACAGAAGAGAGAACCGTTGGGGGTTGCCTCTACGGTCAGCCCCTGCTCTTGCCCTTGTTGAAGCGGGACACCATTGCCGCCGTACCCTCGCGCTGGTGATCGTGTACAGCGCTCTTTCTCCGGCTTCCTGAGGGGTTGAGTGCACTAGATCATGAGGGGACCTGGGGGCTTTGGACCCGTCCTCCGCCCACTGATCACCCCAGCTCTTCTTGAGGATATCCGTGGAGACAAGACCTGGGTGGCTGTGGATGACTCTCACGCCTTTGTTCTCAGGTCTCTCGGCGAGGCGCTTCAAAACGATGGAGGTCCTGGATGCTATGCGTCCAGTAAAGTTGGGGATGTTGAGACGCCCCGACTCCTGAAGATCTAGGTCGTCGAGAAATAGGTCCTTTGTCTCAACGCCAGTGCCCAGAACATTGACAACTCGTGGTGCGTATGAGTCGGCTCCAGAGTCGACAGCCGCCCTGAGGAGCGGAAGCAGACGCCTAATGAAGATCTGCCTACTATAGTATGCTACAGCAAAGGCAAGCTCCAAGCCCTCGGACGTTTCTTTGGCTGTCAGTATTTACCAAAACTTTGCGATTGCAACCTTTTAGAGGTACATACCTTCATGTCCGCGGAAGGGAAGGAGGCCAGCGGAGAGGAACAATAAGTCGATGCTCCGCTCACGACTGATGATCTCATCGGTGAGACGCTTCGTGTCCCTCAGGAGAGAGACCTGTCCCTGTAGGAAGACAAACTCGGCCGATTTATTCAGACGACGTAGCTCGTCGATGAAGGGGCGGAATGCAACCTCGTCGCGGCCGACGATGTAAGCCTTGACAGGCAGTCCTCTCTCGACGAGCTGCTGCAACGTGGACTTGCCGATGCCGTCCGTGGCACCAACGAAAACTGCGATTCTCGGTATGGGATGCGAGATGGAAACGATGTGATTGATCTTTTTGCCAGAACAGATTCCGGCATTTCAGACCATGTAATGCGCCAGACCGGTGGACTATCATGCCACAGATACCATCTTGATATAACTGGTCAATAAAGCCATGTTCCAATAACCCAAAGACCTCGGAACTATTGAAGCGTGCGTTGGATTAGCAACAGTTTCAGTGACTTATTGCAAGAGGTTCCGCTCACGTGATGCTGGTCCCAACTATGGCTTAGGTTCGACAACCGCAGCGATGGCATCGATCAATTGATTGAACCGGAAGTTGAGATCCTTCTGTAGAATCGCTTTATATTCATCAGGAAGAGGGCTGCCATTCGCAAGCCAGCGGAACCGAGTCTGGTTGGGCCCAAGAGGGTCCAGAACCGTAGTGCCGTAGGCAATCATATCGGGATAGTCCGGCCTGCGAACCCTGAACGACATGGAGTGGTTCGCGGCGTCGACCTCGGTCATCTCCTCCGAAAAGGTGTAGCGCTCGCCCTTGTGCTCGCCGGCGGGATACTCGTACTCGAACGTGCGGATGCTACCTAGTCCGAAGCCTTCGACGGACAGCCGAAGGCAGCCAGGGTACCACGCCTTCTCGGCGCCAAAGCCAGCGATGATGCCCCAGACGTCGGCGATCGGCGCATTGATCTCGCGGGTGACGCAAATGTATTCCTCGTACTGACGATGAGCCATGGTGAAAGATCGTTGTGTTAAATTGAGAGGACAAAGTTGAGTTTTTAATGGTGTCAGGGTGTTGGAAACTGGCCATTCCTCTAGGAACTGGAATATATACATGTAAACCTTTGGCACGACTTGGTCGATGTCAAGGTTTTGCGGTATGCCTGACAGATGGTCCAGAGAACACGAGCGCAACTAGATCGTCCGAAGCCCGAAGAGAATGACAAATCTGTGAGACAGTGCCGCGAGGACGAAAGTGGAGGATGTACGATTGGCGGAAGAATCCACAATGTTGCGAGAGCCCTGAGGAATCATCCGCGGTGAACAGCGTCATGCGAACGCCAGCTTATTAATCGCGAAACCAGGTGGAACGGGCTGAACCCTGCAGAGAGGCCTCGGCGACCTCGGTCAACCCCAACCTCTGACGAGAACCCCTGAGCATCTCTTGGCCAACAGCCCCATCACAACTCGATTAGGTCTACCCTCTCTATCACGACTTCCATCCCGCCTACCCCTTTCCGTTCACAGTCTCCATCTGGCCAGACAGAAACCAACGCAACACGTTGGCAATTTTCTCTTCTTTCCTTTCCTTCTTTACGGAGTAAGCTGAGTTATACTCGTAGAGTCGTCATCAGATAGTTGCAATACACTCCTGAGACCGTTCCACAGCGTATGCGAAAAGCGGTATATCATCCAGCCAGCCACAGACGCCTCGGCTCTCGACACAGATGCTGACTGATACCTTGGATACCCGGATCCCTTGATCAACAGTACGTCGGGTTCTGTTGGAAGTCCAACACCCACAATATCCACGGTATCACGTTGTTTTGGGCAGTTGCAGGGGCAGGGAATCAATTGAGGCTTGTCTCTGGGCTCGCACACGCCAGACTTTCTGGGGGGCCGGCGCAGCCTGCAGAAGTACTCCTGCGCCTCAACATTACAAGCATGTACGGAAACTTACTGTGTACGGAAAAGGTGTCATAAGTGGAGACTGAGAGCATGGGGCGCGCATCAGGGAAACTTTCACCAAAGCTGACAAATGTTTGAGAACACAGGGTGCGCATCAGGAAAAAATCGCCGAAGCTGACAGATGTTTGAATCGCGGGATGCATTGATTGTCCACTTCCTTTCGGTGTTAGGAAAGATAGAGACAGTAAGGTAGAGTAGGGATGTTCCCTAAGGTACTCCCGCTTCGAGACGGTCATATACTCACTTCTGCATCAACGGTTATAAGAGTGACGGGGTGCTGGGCAATTAGCGCAGGCAGTGTGGATGACTGACTGGCACGCAGGCTGAGGGGCCTGCGTGGGGCGTGCCTCTGGTTCAGGGGGTGCCGAGATCACGGGATCTAGGGCAGGGAGCAGGCAGAGAGAGCTTTGTGGGAGGGGTATAGGCAAGCAGGGCAGAGAAGTGTTGGTATTCAGACCTGTCTGTGGAAGTGTGGAGGAAAAGGCAGTGGGGCCGGCTAAGAAGGGGGTGGAATGGCTGTATACCAGGTAATCAGGCACTTTGTCATGCCTTTGCTTTCAATCTCGTCGAGCCTGGGTCTATCGACACATGACCCGACATCACAGTCCGTCAAGTGAATGGTAATAGATTCCGGAGCCCTCAGGCTGCTCGTTGTGCCAAAGACAGAACCAATGATCGGTGTCGTTCAGAGCCAGCTGGGTGAACCACGATGCCCTGATGCCGGAGGGCCGCACTCTCAACCACCCGGGGTACGGATCGTGTTGATGCAGGTCTGGTTGTCCCATATACCGCACCTCGAGAAGCCACAACCACGCCTTATCGCCAACTCCGACCCTGTCTACCTTTTCCTGGCGGCTTGTTGCACACCGCAACGGCGGCAGCTCGTCGGACAGCGCAGCAAGTAAGGCCAGACTCTCGCCATCAATGACCAAGCAGCTGCGGAGCCGCGGCTCCTTCTCGGAGGAGTCGCCCATATCCACGCCTCCAATCCACTGGCGAAAGTAGGCGGCGATGGCTGTAAACCTCTCCGGGCTGTTGCCGCCGCTATCCAGACGCCCGAGGCCCTCCCGGTCTTCGACAACGTCCACGTAGAAGCGGCGGAATAGCTCCTCGCTCGGCTCGGCGAAGTCGACCTTCTCCCTCTCGCACAACGGCCCGTACGCTGGGAAGCGGAAGTGGTGGCACAAGTAGTGCACATGGCGCTTCAGGCACTCGATGGCAGCGGGAAAGAGCGCGTCCGACTCGGGGGTATAGACGGTGCGCAGGACAGTATAGCCCCACGTACCGGCAGCGTAGTAGGGTTGGCGCTGCAGGCGGACATGAGTGCAGAGGTCTCGTAGATTGCAACTGACTTCGTTCACTTTCATCGAGGGCCGTCCGCCCAGAGACTGTATGGGATCGGCCCGAAGGCTGGCGGCGGCATGGCTCGGTAGGTAAGGTAGGGACCGCGGTAGTCGAGGTATGGTCAGGACGACAGGCGGTGGGCGATTTGGCGTTGAGCGGCGTATGGGTGAGCTTCGTCTTGAGCGCCGGGTTCGGGATGTTAAGTTGATGGAGAGCGGAGAAGTTGAGAGGGACGCGGAGAGTTGAGCGGAAAGGCGGGGAAGTGCAGGCCAACCTAGAACGGGAAACACCAAACAACAGAAGAGGATTAGCGGAGGACCTATTTCGAATTTGGCGGGCGCGATGGCAGCCTGTCAAGCGACTCAAAAGATATATCGGACCGGCCATCGAGATTATCAGGCTCGTCATTAGTTAGGATTAGGATCGTATCGGCCTGCGACTCCCTACCACTACTAGGTTATAGATCCTGCGTACCTTACTCTATATTGGCGGGGACAAAGGAACCCCAAGGATCGCTATAGGGGGGCGCTCCTCTTGAGCTCGAGGACTATAGCTCGTAGGCTTAGGACGCGCCACTATAGGAGGGGTATAAAAGAACTAATTAGTACTCGAGGGGGATATCCATCGCGCACCTTGCGGGAGACTATGATGTTAACGTAGAGAACATGCCAAAAGGTTATAAGAACAGTACCGGAAGTATTTAGCGTATAAGTTGGCTATCGTCGTACTACTAGGGCGCTAGGGAACGAGCGCAATATGATTACAGATGTAATATCTTAGTAATATAGGTATCTGGGAGACCAAGTTCGATCCGTATGAGCCGCCAGACTCAACTTCCCCCAACCTCGCCTCAAATAAGATACACCTCGAGATAATTCTCCCGCCCCTCCCCAAAATGTACAAAGTGCCTCCCCTCATTCACCACCCGAAACGCGCCCTGCAGGTGCTCAAACTCCGCCAGCGCCATATCGTGCCCCGCCATCTTTAGCACCAGCGACTCCCCAGCCTCAAACACCATCCCCGTCGGCCAGATGCACACCTCGAGCCGCACCACCTCCCCGCGCGGAACGGGCTGCACCTGCGCCCTGTCGTGCGACAGCGTCTGCCAGTACGGCGTCGATAGCGACGGGTCCACGGCGCGCATCGACGCGCGCAGCTGGCCCGTTGGGCCGAGGTACTTGAGCGTGTTGGTCGCCGGGACTTCGGTCGCAGACGCCACGCCGAGGTCGGCGAGCGGCATGTTGACGTTCTGCAGGATGGTGCCGTGGGCGTCGGCCTTGCGGAGCTGGACGTACACGTCCAGGTCGTCTTGGACTTCGGCGGACATGTGCACGACGAGCTTGCTCGGCCCGGCGAGGAGGGTCTTGTGCGCGAAGGTGTGCTTGAAGACGAGCTCGCCCGCGTCCGAGTCGGCTTGCTTGGCGGGGACGTCGGCTTGGTAGCTCAGAGTGGTGGCGTCTGTGGTGCGAGGGCTCTCGGAAAGGGACTGGTCCGCGCCCAGGTGCAGCTTGAGGGTTGCACAGCCGGGCTGGGTCCAGGGAAGCTCCGGCAGGGATTTGACCTCGTGCGGTAGGTTGTAGCCCAGCAGCGAGAGGCGGACGGGGGTTGTCGCTTCCCATCCGTTTTGGACGTCTTTCATGTACAAGTCGAAGAATTTGGCGAGGTCTTCGATGCGCTCGTCAGAGGCAATATCATACCACTCCTGTGTGGAGTGGACACTCAGCCTAGCGGCGCAAGTCAATGGACCGTATCGCGATGAGGGAAGACCACCGTGTCACATACCATTTCTTGCTGTGAGGAATCTCCTGGAAGCCGCGGAACGAGCCAGGGTTGTGGAGGCCGGTGCTGTAACTCGCCACAACATATGCGGGCACCTGAATCTGGCTAAAGTCGACGCGCTTGTCATCCCAGTACTCGTTTCGGTAGGGATCCGTGTCGAACATCTTTCCCATGTCCTCTTGCTCCCCCCTCCCCGTCAAAACGGAAGCAATCATGCGGAGAAACACGGAATTGTCGATCCCCCCACGGCCAACGTTCTCCCGGAGCACGTCGCTCAGGCCCTCCATCGGCGCAATGCACGTGAGGTGCGGCGGCTGCTCGCGCGCGATGAACCACTGCGAGATGGCCAGCCATGAGTTGCCCGCCAGAGCGACGCGGCCGGAGCACCACGGCTGCGCGGCGATCTGCTCGACAAAGTCGTGGCCGTCTTGCCCTTCGAGGGTGCCCCAGAAGCGCAAGTCGCCCTCCGAGTCTCCCGATCCGCGACTGTCGACGTTGACGATGGCATAGCCCCGCGACACCCATTCGGCAGGGTCGGGACTGGGAGGAGGAGAGGGCCGTTAGGTACATGCACTGCCAGTCACAAGAACTTACGAGGACGGTTACCTACCCTTCAAACGAGTCATAACCAGAGAGTCTCGACTTGGCGACACCAGACCGCAGCGGAACGGAGTCGATCACGAAGAAGCCCGTGCTCGTCTTGCCGTAGGGACTCCAGACGACGATGGCCGGGACGGGGACAGCATCGGAGTCCACAGGGCGGAAGATGTCAGCCCGCAGTTTGATACCGTCCCTCATGGAGAAGGCATGGTTGTGATCGAAGCGGACGGCCGTCGGCAGGGGCCGTTGGCCCGGCTGCTTCGCGTGGCCGGCTGGGAGGTCGACGGTCGAGGGCTCGTCAACCGGGAAGGGAGGGCGGCGGATGTCACGCTTGAGGACTTGCATGTTGGGTAGGTGGTTAAACAGGGCTAAGCATATGTTGGTAGTATGTTCCAAATGCGGACAATGACATGAGAGACTTGTGATTGCAAAGAAGTGAATGAGTGGTCTCGAGGTGGCATTTCGACCTCCCTTTTATCCTTTGACGTGAGATGCCAATTACCCACATAGCCTAACCATCCCCTCGGTTCACGGAGAGTTCAGAGAACCGCTCTCCGTTCCTAACGCCGTTCTCCCAAGCCTCCAAGCCCAGCTGAGGTTGAAGTGGTCAGGAGGTGAGGCTTGGTGAGGGGTCCCACTGCGGAGTCGAGGGGCGGGAGGTGGGTTCGGCAGAGAAAACCCCAACGAGGAACACAACCTCTGATTCGTGGGCTTCGTCTCAGCGGTTGACTAAACATACTGTGCAGAGGCCGATAATGACGGCACACCCCACGTCTTGCGTGTCGTAGCATTTCCCGGGGTTCTCTCGACTTACACGGGCTGTCAACCTGGGACTTGACGCAGTGTAACACACAACCACCTTCATCACGCTCAGTCTCGGCTTCTTCAGCACCGACACTTTACAACCTTGTGCTACGTTAAACAACACGACTACTTCAGTTTTGTACCTAATCTGTCACTTGTGTCTTTTTGGATGTCTTGTATGCTAGCTGCAGCTGAAATTGGGAAAAGCCGTATGCATTGTCTCAGACGATGCGCACACAAGGGAGTGACAGGCTAGAATGCCTTCACAAAGGATGCTCGACCGCAATCTTCTCAAGGCTGCTCTTCCCCTCGGCACTCCGCCGCATCGCCTCCAGACACTCCCCCGTGCCCTTCACAACTGTGATATTGGGACAACCCACGTACTTTCCCTCGCCAAAGTTCCCAATGACCCAGTCCATGACCTTTGACTGCATAGCATTCCACAGCTCCGGATCTGCCATCCGGGCCATCGGCAGCGGGCTGTTGGCGTCCCGCGTCGCGAAGCACAGCCTGTACCGCTGGTCCTCCCTCACCGGCAACACACACGCCAGCTTGACGTCGTCGTCCTGCTGCCCCTGAGAAACGCTCGCCGCCGTTAAGCCCGGGCTGCTCTTCTTGAAGTCGTCGCCCGCGGCAAAACTTCCTGCGCCGACGGCGTCGAGGGCATGCCGAACAGGCTTCCCGCTGTCCTGGATTGCCTGCCTGATCTGCTTGACAACGTCGTCGTCCCTGTAGTCGAAGCAGTAGTCTGCACCCAGGGCCTTTAGTGTCCCGTGGTTTTTGGCGCTCGCCGTGACGAAGATGGGGCCGTGGCCCGCGGCTTTGGCGAGCTGCAGGGCTGCAAGGCCGACCGTGGAAGCGCCGCCCCAGATCAGCAAGGCTTGCGAGGCAGAACCCGCGATGCCGGCTTCGGGGAAGCCAAGACCAAGAAGGTGAAAGAGCCCATCGGAGGCCGTCAGCGTCATGACGGGCAGGGTGGCAGCCTCGCGCAGGCCAAGGCCCCCCGCCGCCGGGAGTTTGTACCAGAACTGGCTGGACGCGACGGCATAGTCCTGATGGGCGCCCATGAACAGCGGCCGGGCGGGACCGGTGGGGTTGAGACCAAAGATCTTGTCGCCAGGCTTGAAGGGCGAGTCCGGTCCGGCCTCGAGGACCTCGCCGGACATGTCGTAGCCCGCCACCGAGGAGTGTAGGCCGATGGTGGCGTGCTTGATGTCGGCGGGGTTGATGCCCGAGTAGTCGACACGGAGGAGGGACTGGCTCCCTGTCGGCTGATACCGCTCCGAGATGTCCTTGAGCACGGGGCCGTCGGGTGAGAGATACACGACGGTTCTGGTTTGATCGGCCATGGCGAAGCAGCGAACTGACGAGATGGGCAATAGCGGGACACGAAGGAAAGAGGATGATGGAAAACGATGACCGAGCTGTGGTGCAATGACGACGTTTTAAGCTTATCAACATCGCCGGGCCTCGGTTGGAGTTGACGGCCGGTGTGTCCTCTGCTCTGAGCGGCTGTGTGGTCCGGGGGTGGGGTTGCGGGGGCCATCACGGACAGTCGGTGTCACCCATCCCCGAGGCGAGTCGAGACCATCGCCAAGGGCCCGTGCAACTCAACACAACAATCACGGCACTTCATCTCGGGATTCCATGTACTAGACAGCCAGAAAAGCGTCTCTCTTCCACATATTAGAACTCTGGGGCAGCCTAAGCAAGAGCAGCGGAACCACATTCCCGATCTGCTGTTACCATATTCTCACAGAAGTCTAAACCCGACTCGGCGTAGCCTGAGCAACACCATCACCATGACGGCCCGCACCTTTCTCAAGCAGGTCGCCTTCGTTCGGCGCCGCCCAGGCATGACCACGAGCGAGTACTTCGACTACCACTACAAGACCCACGGCCGCCTCTCCACCGCGCCCACGCCGGGGCACACGCCGACCATCTACCTCCAAACCCACTTCTTCGACTCGGTCTACTCATCCCCGTCGCCCGCCCACCCATGGTACTTTGGCCACAACGGCGTCACAGAGCTCTACTTCGACGACCTCGCTCACGTGGCAAAGACCTTCTCCAGCGACCACGTCCGGACCGTCGTTGGGCCGGACGGCGCCAACTTCAGCGACGGTGGCGCCAGCATCTGCATGTTCTCGCGAGAGGAGGCCGTCTTTGGTGCCGCTGCGACCA